>Ga0216301_1000410_pt1 | contig 11321 bp, 10 predicted proteins | sample 4hB_Boncat_minus_FD_156203 | JGI IMG/M metagenome (GOLD analysis project Ga0216301, IMG submission 156203) | Terrestrial sediment cell enrichment communities for BONCAT metagenomics from Utah, United States - 4hB_Boncat_minus | ecosystem: Environmental > Terrestrial > Deep subsurface > Rock...
CTCACGATCAGGGATGTCATCGCCCCGCCGCTGCCGGGTTCCAGGAGGGGTTCCCACCGAATAGGTGACGAGGCTTGGGGGGCAAGAAGGGCTAACGTTACGAGGACGCTGAACACGTTGTTCTACTGGCCTCCGGTGCCCTGCTTCAGTTGGTCCGGCATGTTCGTCGGCTTATTTTTCGCCGCCCAATCCGCCTGTGCCTTCTGGATGTAGTCTGCCGGTGGCTTCGTGCCACGGAAGGCCTTTTCTTCGTCCTTGCTTAGTTTCGTTTCGTCGGAGCCACAGCCTGCCAACGCCAGGAGGGCCGGGAGGATCGTCAACAGGACGGGATTGAATCTCTTCATTAGGTTCTCCGTTAGGGTTATAAGGGCGCGGGCGGTCCTAGGGACCGCCCGCTCGTTGAGTTGGAGTAGAGGGTTTCGGACCGTTAGCGGTCGCGATACCACATGTTGAGCTCGGGCTTCTTCCACTGATCGGGGTTCGTCGCCACCGGCTTCATGGACTTGACGTGCCCGTCGGTGAAGGCGAAGGTGGCTTGGCCGCTGCTCTTAGGCGTTACGGCCCCGCTCTGGGTCTTGCCAAAATCACCGGGCTTGCCCGTATCCGCCGGTCGGGCCTTTCCGTCCCACTCCACCGCGCCGGGGATCGACGCAGGGCCGCTCAGCCAGTTGAGCCAGTCGACTTCGAAGAATTGGCTGCTGAACACCGTGGCCATAGCTCCCCCGGAGGCGGCGGCCGTGTCGTTGTGCCGCTCGCCAAGGAGAACCGTCTCAGCCGGCTTTGCGACTCCACTCAGAGACTGCGAAGGCATTTCCCAGCCCTCGCCCGGATGTTCCGGCGTCCGGTTGTTGAAGCCCATCACACCAAAGAGCTTTAAGCCGTTGTCCCAGCCAGCAGCCGCATTCGCGGCAAACGAGATAGCGACACCTTTCCATTCGTGCCCCGGGCCCAAGGTCTTGCTCCCGTCCAGCGGTGACCGGTAGACGTCGTACGTCTTGACATAGGGCTGAGTCGTAAGGGACCAGGTCTCGCACCAGCGGGCGCTGTTGCCCCACTCCGACCGGTTGCCGATCGCGTTCGCCGGGACGTCATCCGTATCGTTCGAGTACATGATGATGCCAAGCGAGAGCTGCTTGAGGTTGGACTGGGTGGTTGCCTTCTTGGCAGCCTGCTTCGCCTGGGCAAAGACAGGGAAAAGGATGGCTGCGAGGATCGCAATGATCGCGATTACGACGAGGAGTTCGATGAGAGTGAAGGCTCTGCGTTTCATAATGGCTCCTTCTTCGGAACGAAGCCCCGGCGACGGGGCGGACGGGTCGGGGCAGGTCAAGTCGTTTCTCCCTGCACAAGGCGTACGGGCAGGACGTCCACCGGGGGCACGTCTTGCTTATCGAGAAGTCCAAGAATCCGCTCGACCGCCCGAGCGCCGACCTGACGCCAGGGGGCGGCGACGGTCGTGAGGGACCAGCGGAGGGAGACGTCGAGGGAGATGCCGTTGAACCCGGTCACCGCGACGTCTTGAGGAACCCGGAAGCCCATCTTGACGAGCGCGTCGCAGGTGTTGGAGGCGGCGATGTCTTCCCAGCAGACGATCGCCGTGGCGGGCTTGCGGACCCGCTGAAGTTGGCCGAGCTCGGCTTCGGTCAGGGAGGCGTCCTGGCGGCGATCCATTAGCTTGCCGTCCACCACCTCAATGCCCAGTTCCTGGGCCCGCTGGGTAAAGGCGCGCCGTCGTTCAACCGCCGAAACGGGTTGCCGATACCAATCCCGGTAGAGCACCCGCCGATGGCCCCGCTCCGCTAACCTGGTCGCGATCATCTGTCCGCCAGTAACGTCGTCGGCGACTACCGACGGCACCCGGTCGGACCGATCCACCACCGTGACCACCGGCAACCCGATGTTGGCGAGGTCGGGGATAAGGGCGTTGTCGTCCGGCGAGTAGTAGATGAGCCCGTCGACGCGGCGGCTCGAGAGCGCGGTGAGGACGTGCTCGGTGGTGCTTTCGAGGGGGACCGTGTGGAGCACCATGTCGTGCTCGTTTTCCGATGTCGCCTCTTGGATGCCCCCGATCAACTCCGAAAGGAAGCCGTTGCGGGCGCTGAGGTACTCGAAGTGGGCGAAGAGGCCGATCAGGCGCGTCCGGCGTCGGACGAGGGACCGCGCGACCTCGTTCGGCCGGTAGCCAAGCTCTTTCGCCGCCGCCATTAAGGCGACACGCGTTTGCTCAGACACGCGGGTGCCGGATCGGGTGCCGTTGAGCACGGCCGATGCAGCTGCCTCGCTTACTCCAACCACCCGGGCGACATCTCGCAGGGTGGTCCTCTTTAGTTCGTCGAACGCCATTGAATCAACGCTTAATCAAAGCCGAATTAGCGCTGATTCTACAGCGGATTCCTCAGTAATGCAATAGCAGCCGGAAAATATCATGCGGAGGCGAGAAAAGCGGTCTTAAGACCACTGCAGAAGGGCCGTCCGAGCCCGGATCCTTTGGCGGTTCTGCAACCGAACCACCGGTTGTTCGGCCTGATCGTTCGGAATGCCGGCGGCTTCCCCGAAGATGCCGGGGGCACGGGGTAACTTGACGGTGCTTAGGAGTGCCCATGAGGATTGCGCTAGGGGCGGACCACGCCGGATTCGAACTAAAGGAACTGCTCAAGAAAGACATCGAGGCCCAGGGCCACGAGGTAGTCGATCTTGGGGCGACTCAGTACGAGGCGCTCGACGACTACCCCGACTTTGCCCGTGCTGTCGGTGAGGCGGTGGCCAAGGGCGAGGCCCCGCGCGGCATCGTTGTTTGCGGCAGCGGCATCGGGGCGAGCATCGCCGCCAACAAGGTGCCGGGAGTGCGGGCAGGACTCTGCACCGACACCTACAGCGCCCACCAGGGCGTCGAGCACGACGACATGAACGTACTCGTGCTTGGCGGACGAGTGACCGGGGTTGAGGTGGTGCGAGAGATCCTCAAGTCGTTCCTTAAGGCCGAGTACAGCGGCGAGGAGCGGCACCAGCGACGCTTGGACAAGGTGCTCAAGATCGAGCAGGAGTACAACAAGGCCACATAAGGATAAAGGGCGGAGTGACCCGCCAGGCCGAACGACGCAACGTCGCGCCGTCGAACCGACTACGAGGGACAAGATGGACAACGCGCAACTGCTTATTCTCGACCGATTCGAAGGCGACGTAAACGCCCGCGTGCAAGAGCTGCGGGCTCGGGACTTCCCCGACCGGTTCTGGAAGAAGGACGCCACTGCTTGGGAAGGCGCGAACCAAAACGACGTCGCCAGCATGCTCGGCTGGATCGATGTCGTCGACACCATGCTGGAGCGGGTCGATGAGATCGAGGGCTTTGCCCAGGAGGTAAGGGACGCCGGGTTCGAGCGCGTGATCCTGGCGGGCATGGGCGGGAGCAGCCTTGCGCCTTACGTCCTGTCGAAGGTCTTCCCAACCACGGACGCTTCCCTGCCCCTCCACGTTCTCGATTCCACACATCCAGCGACGGTGCAGGAGATCGAGAGGGCGGGCTCCCTCGAAAAGACCCTGGTGATCGTCTCCAGCAAGTCGGGCTCGACCGCGGAGCCGACGGCCTTCGACTCGTACCTGTTCGAGAAGGTGGGCAACCCTCAGAACTTCGTCGCCATCACCGACCCCGGCAGCCCCTTTCAGCAAAGCGCTGAGGGCCGGGGTTTCCGAAAAGTCTTCCTGAACTTCGCAGACATCGGCGGCCGGTTCAGCGCCCTTAGCTACTTCGGGCTCGTCCCCGCGGCGTTGCTCGGCATCGACGTGCGGCAGCTGCTGGAGAGGGCCAAGCACGTCGTCAACGCGAACCAGGGCTTCGGACCGGCGTTCGAGCTTGGGGCGGCCATGGGTGAGCTCGCGCGGCTTGGTGTCGACAAGCTGACGTTCCTGACGGTGCCCGAGCTGGCGCCGCTGGGATTGTGGCTGGAGCAGCTCGTAGCCGAGAGCACCGGAAAGCAGGAAACGGGCATCCTCCCGGTCGCCGGTGAAGAGGCGGGGCCGCCGAGCGTCTACGGGCAAGATCGGTTCTTCGCCATCGTTCGAATGGCCAGCGCTGACTGCAGCTTTATCGACATTCGGGCCGCAGCCCTTCGCGACGCGGGGCACCCGATGGTGACGGTCGATTTGAAGGACCCTTACGACATCGCCGCCGAGTTCCTCCGGTGGGAGATCGCGACCGCTACGGCAGGCGCCGTGCTCGCCATCAACCCGTTCGACCAGCCGAACGTTCAGGAAGCGAAGGACGTCACCAAGCGACTGCTCAAGTCGGTCGAGGAGCAGGGCTCGCTGCCTGAGCGAGATGGCGGGGTGAGCGACCACGGTCTTACCGCTTACGGAGAGAGTTGCGCCGACGATGTGTTGGAAAGCCTGACCATCTTCTTCTCGGGCACTCGGCCGGGCGACTACGTGGCTATCCACGCTTACCTGCACGAGACGCCGGAACTGGACGAGGCCCTCCACACGTTCCAGCGGGACCTGCGGGACGCGCTCGGCCTTGCGACCACTTTCGGCTACGGACCCCGATTCCTGCACAGCACGGGCCAGTACCACAAGGGTGGGACCAACACCGGGCACTTCCTTCAGTTGACCGACCAATCATCCGCGGACGCCGCGATCCCGGGGCAAGCCGCCTCTTGGAAGCAGTTCGTCCAGGCGCAGGCCCAGGGCGACATGGAAGCGCTAAAGGCGAAGGGCCGACGTGTAATCAGCGTGGACCTTGGAGCCGATGCGTCAGCTGGCCTCGCCACCTTGCGGAAGGCGGTTGAGGTGGCCCTCCAGCGTCGTTCTTCGTAGATTCCCTTACCTCGGCCGCTGGCCAAACCCGAACGGACAACAAACCCAGAATGAGCGATCAAAACACGAACGAACCCCGCTTCCACTTCGGCGTCATGGGCCTCGGCACGATGGGCCGGGCGGTCCTGCTGAACATTGCCGACAACGGCAACCCCGTCGCTGGCTACAACCGGACGCCGACCACCGCCCAGAAGGTAGCGGAAGAGGGCGGACCGAACGTGGCGACCTTCTCGGACATCGCTGAGTTCGTGCGGAACATCGCCCGCCCCCGCGCCATCCTCCTCATGCTTTCGGCGGGCGGCCCAACGGACCAGGTTTTGGACACCCTTGTCGAGCACCTGGAGCCGGGCGACTTCGTCATCGACGGCGGGAACAGCCTCTACAAGGACACGGAGCGCCGCCTCAAGGAGATGGAAGAGCGGGGCCTCGGCTTTATGGGGATGGGCGTCTCCGGCGGTGAGAAGGGGGCGCGGTTCGGCCCGAGCATGATGCCCGGAGGCACCCTTGAGCAGTACGAGCGGGTACGGCCGATCTTTGAGAGCATCGCCGCCAAGTACAACGGCGAGCCGTGCGTGGCCCTGATGGGTGCCCGCAGCGCCGGTCACTACGTGAAGACGGTGCACAACGGCATCGAGTACGGCATCATGCAGCTGATCGCGGAGACGTACGACCTGATGCACCGGTCGCTCGGCCTCTCGACCCAGGAGATCGGCGAGACCTTCGCGCGCTGGAACGAGGGCGCGCTCCAGAGCTTCCTCGTCGAGATCACCGGCATCGTGCTTCAGTACAAGGAAGAAGGCAGCGACGTCAGCCTCGTCGACCTCATCAGCGACAAGGCGAAGGCCAAGGGCACCGGAAAGTGGACGTCCCAGGACGCAATGGACCTCGGCCTGCCCGTCCCGACTATCGACGCGGCGGTTACCGCGCGCGAAATCAGCGGTTACAAGGCGGAGCGCCAGGAAGCTGAGAAACTCTACGTCGCGCCCACGACGGCCGTAGGCTTGGGCCCGGACTTCGTGAACGACCTGGAGCAGGCGCTTCACGCCGCCTCGATCATCTCGTACGCTCAGGGCCTGGCCCTCATCAAAGTGGCCAGCGACGAGTACCACTACGGGGTGAACCTTGAGACAGTTGCCAAGGTCTGGCGCGCCGGGTGCATTATTCGGTCGCGCGAGTTGGAGTCGATCCGAGCCGCCTTCGAGCGTCGGCCCGATCTTCCGAACCTCCTCCTCGACGCAGAGATCGCAAAACGAGTCCAAGACCTGATCCCCGCGCTTCGCCGCGTCGTCGCCGCCGCCGTTCAGGCCGGGATTCCCGCCCCGGCCTACGCCTCCGCCCTCGCCTACTTCGACGGCTACCGAACGGGCCGCCTCCCCGCCAACGTGATCCAGGCCCAGCGTGACCTCTTCGGGGCCCACACTTACGAGCGCCTCGACGCCGAAGGCACGTTCCACACGCAGTGGGAGCGGGACTGAAGATGCTGGGTGTTCGGTGTTAGGTGCTCTGGTGTTCGGAGAAGCATTGAGCTTAGAGGGCTAAGCTTCGCTTGAGGTCCGAACACCGAACACCGAACACCGAACACCGAACACCGAACGCCGAACACCTAACACCTAACACCCCCCGACTCCAATGAACCAACCCGCCGTTCAGCCGACTGTCGTCGCCATCTTCGGAGCCACTGGCGACCTAACGAAGCGCAAGCTTATCCCCGCGCTTTACAACCTGTTCCTCGACCGGCAGCTGCCGAAGAAGTTCAGCATCATCGCCATCGGCCGCCGGGGCGACCTTGAGTCGTTCCGACGCGACATGCGGGAAGCGATCGGCAAGTACTCCCGTCGCGGAGCCGCCGACGAAGTCAAGTGGACCGAGTTCGAGGCGCGGATCGACTACATCACCGCTGGCTTCACCGAGCCCAAGCTTTTCAAGGAGTTGGCGGAGAAGATCGGCGCGGCCGAGGCCGAATTCGGTGAGCCCGCGTCGAGGGCTTACTACCTTTCGATCCCGCCGGAAATCTTTGGCACGGTCTGCGACGGCCTCGGCGCGGCGGGCCTTAGCGCCCAGCGTGATCGCGACCGGATCGTGATTGAGAAGCCATTCGGGCGCGATCTGGACTCCGCCGAGTCGCTGAACAATCAGATCCTCAACAGCTTCGACGAAAGGCAGATCTACCGGATCGACCACTACCTCGGCAAGGAAACCGTGCAGAACATCCTGGCCCTTCGGTTTGGGAACGTTCTTTACGAACCGATCTGGAACCGGCGGTACGTGGACAACGTGCAGATCACGGTCTCGGAAGACGTCGGCGTCGAGAAGCGAGGCGGCTACTACGAAACATCGGGAGCCCTCCGCGACATGATGCAGAACCACCTGCTCCAGCTCCTAACCTTGGTGGCGATGGAGCCCTTGTCGAGCTTCGACGCCGACGAGGTGCGGAACAAGAAAGTGGACGTCCTCAAGGCCGTCCGCGACCTGGACCGCCAAGACCCCAAGGATTATGCCGTCCGCGGCCAGTACGGCCCCGGCTGGTTCAAAGGCGAGCAGGTGCCCGGGTATCGGCAGGAGGAAGGGGTCGATCCGAACTCCAGCACCGAGACTTACCTGGCGCTGAAGTTGTACATCGACAACTGGCGCTGGCAGAAGGTGCCGTTCTACCTGCGAACCGGGAAGCGCATGTCGCGCAAGCTGTCGCAGATCGTGGTGACCTTCAACCCGGTACCCCATCAGATGTTTCCGCCCAGCTCCACCGAGAGCTTTGAACCGAACCGGATGATCATCAACATCCAGCCGGAGGAAGGGATCGTGGTCAAGTTCCAGGCGAAGGAACCCGGAAGCGGGATGCGCCTCCGGACGGTGTCGATGGACTTCAACTACGAGGAGGAATTCCATTCGGAGAGCCGGGAGGCCTACGAGACCCTCCTCCAGGAGATCATCGAAGGGGACAACACGCTGTTCATGCGCGCGGACCAAGAGCACTACGCCTGGAAGATCGTTCAGCCGTTGTTGGAGATGTACGAGTCCCGCCCCAGCACCAGCTTCCCCAACTACTCCGCCGGAACCTGGGGACCAGAGACGGCCGACCTCCTGCTGGCCCGCGACGGGCACAGTTGGTACAACCCGATGCCCCCTGCGGAGAAGCCGAAGGGCGGGAAGGGTTAGTGCCCGTCTTCCCAGATGCGGCCGCGGTGGCCCAGGCGGCAGCAGAATTGTTCGTGCAGGTAAGCCAGCGCGCCATCGCCGACCACGGGCGGTTCACCGTCGCCTTGAGCGGGGGAAGCACCCCCAAGCGTCTGCACGCGCTCTTGGCCTCCGATCCGCTACGGGACCAAGTCGAGTGGGAACGGGTGGTCGTCCTTTTCGGAGACGACCGCTACGTGCCGCCTTCGGACCCGCAGAGCAACGAGACAATGGCCCGGGACACGCTCCTGACGCTGGTGCCCGTTGCCGAGGAGAACATCCACGCGCCGTACCGGGAAGGCGGCCCAGAGATTGCGGCTCGGGACTACGAGCTTGTGGTTCGCCGTTTGTTCGGTGACGAGCCTCCGAGCCTCGACCTGACGATCCTTGGCATGGGCGGAGATGGGCACACCGCTTCCCTGTTTCCGGGGGAGCCGGTGGTTTACGAGAAAGAGCACCTGGTGGTCGCGAGCCGGGCTCCGGTGAACGCACCCGAGCGAGTCACGATGACCCCACCCCTCCTCAACGCCTCCCGGACGGTCCTCTTCTTGGTAACGGGCGAGGATAAGGCGGAGGCGGTGCACCGGTGTTTGGAGGGTGAGGAAAACTGGGACGAGACCCCCAGCCAGGCCATTGCCCGATACGCGCCGAATGTCGTTTGGATGCTGGACGAAGCTGCCGCGAGCCGGCTGACGTCGCGGCCGTAAACTCTACTTCCGGCTCCGCCAGTTCAGGACGTTGTCGAAGAACAGGTACTGGTGCGCCCAGCCGGTCAGTTTGCCGAAGCGGTTTCTGATGAACTGACTCACCGCGCGGTAACGGACCTCGGTCAAGTTTTGCCCCTTCCACTGGGGGAAGTAGAGCCGCGTCGCCGCCTGCCAGAGATGGGTGTCGACGGGCACCGACTCGGTGTGGTGCAGGGCGAAGAGGGCTATGCAGTCAGCGAGTTTGGGACCGATGCCTTTCAAGGTGCAGAGCGCCGCGTTCGCTTCCTCGTACGGGACTTCTTTAAGCGATGCGATGTACTCGTCGCCGCCACGGCTGAGGAGCTGTCGGGCTACGCCGGGAATGGTGCCGCCGCGGTAGCCGAAGGCTTTGGCTCGGAGATCGGCTTCCGGAATGGCCGCGATCCTCGCCACGTCGGGAAATCGGTGGAGCGGCCGCCCATCCACCTCGGCTAGCACAGGTCCGTAAGTCGAGAGGTGGCGGACCATCTGCACGATCCGGGGCATGTTGTTGTTCGGCGTGCAGAGGAACGTGAAGAGCATTTCCGTCGGACTGCTCGGCCGAAGCAGCCGAAGGCCGGAGAGCGCTCCTAGGTAAGGCTCAAGCTCCGGCCCGCGCTGCAGAATCTCCCGCTCAACCCCGTCCGCGTCCCAGTCGAGGCGGAAGAACTGTTCGAAGTCTTCCCTGCTTCCGTTGCTTTCAACCGTCAGGGTCTCCGTCGCCCCCGGCTCATAGACCGCTCGCCTCTCTCCAACGAACGTCAGGGCGTTGAGGCTAGGGTCCCTGTTCACTCCCGTGGCGTGAGTCGCCACTGCCCCCGACGCTGTACCCCAGACTCTGTACCACTGACCTCCGTCCACCCCGAGCCACGATCCGTCACCTAGGTGCTGCCAACGGAACACTTGGCCGCTGGAGACGCAAAGCTCCAGGTCCAACCGACCGGCAGGTACGGAGATTGAGAAGTGGTTCGGCATCGGCCTGTCGAGAGGAGTCGCCCCTTTGTCATCCTGAGCTTGCGAAGGATCCGGGGTCGGGGCGGCTGTAGGTCTAGTTACCACCCTCTACCCCTCGGATCCTTCGCCGTGCCCCCTCAGGATGACAAAGGGGGCTTCCCTCCTGAATCGACACATGAAGCTTGACGCTCCGCTCATGATGACGTGGCGTCTGGTGACTTCTTCCCTTTCCTACGCGCAGCCCCTAAACCTATTGCAGGGTTACGCGCTGATGGTCGCCCGCGTCGTACTCGGTCCCGCTTGCCATGGCTTTAGCCATTCCAAACACTTGGACCACTTTGCTCGGCGGCGTGTCCCAGTATTCTGCCGTCTTCACCGTCACGCGGAGGAGAGCCAGATCGGGGTCCTGCAGTCCGTCTGGAAACCACGCCTTGAGGGCGGGCTTCCATAGCGAAGCCATCTTGGCTGGGTCCATCACCAATTGGGCCACTCCAGACATGGAAATGTAGCGCTGGGTATGGGGATTGCTCATCGCGACGTTGACCTGTCGCTCGTTCATAACTTCGGTGACCTTGAGCGAATGCTCCTTCGTGAAGAACCACAGGTCCCCGTCGAAGACGGCCTCTTGGCTCGCCATGGGACGGCTGTGGAGCCGACCCTGGTCGTCGACCGTCGTCAGCATCGCGATCCGAATATCGCGGATCATCTCTCCGAGCTTGCGGACTTCTTCTCGCCGCTGAAGGTCTGCGTTTTCCATTCTCCTTTGGACAAGCCATTCCAACTGCCGGTTCATATCACACCGGCTCCCGCTAACGTCGGCCTTGCCTCGGTTGTAGTGGAACGGTATGGAGAGACGACAGTTCGGCAAGACGGACATGCAGGTGACGGTGCTTGGGTTCGGCGGGTCCGAGATTGGGTTCAGCCGGGTCGAGCAAGCGCAAGTTGACCGACTGCTGAACGGAGCCCTGGATGCGGGCCTCAACGTTATCGACACGGCGGAGTGCTATCTGGAGAGCGAGGAGAAGATCGGCGACGCCGTCTCCGGCCGCCGCGACGACTTCTACCTATTCACCAAGTGCGGCCACAGCAGCGGCTTCGAGGAGCCGGACTGGGATCCGAAGATGCTGGCGAAGTCGATCGACCGGTCTCTCCAGCGCCTGAAAACGGATCGGGTCGATCTCGTCCAACTCCATACCTGCTCGGAGGAACAGCTTCGGCAGGGCGATATGATCGACGTGCTCCAAAGGGCGAAGGAGGCGGGCAAGACACGCTACATCGGTTATAGCGGCGACCGTAACGACGCCCTCTATGCCATCCAGTGCGGGGCGTTCGATTCGCTCCAAACGTCGGTGAACGTGGCCGATCAGCAGTGCGTCGAACTAACCCTGCCCGAAGCGGTGAAGGCGCAAATGGGAGTCATCGCGAAGCGCCCGGTGGCGAACGTCGCGTGGAAAGGTGAGCCGGGAGAGACCGACTATGCCCGCGCCTACTGGGAGCGTCTCCAGAAGCTCCAGTTCGGCTTTCTGGGCTTGCCATTGATGGACGCGGTGGGCGTCGCCCTCCGGTTCACTCTCGCCCAGCCCGGCGTATGCACCGCCATCGTCGGGACGACGCAGCCGCAGCGATGGCAAGAGAACGCCCGCCTGCTGGAGCCAGGCC
>Ga0216301_1000411_pt1 | contig 11306 bp, 10 predicted proteins | sample 4hB_Boncat_minus_FD_156203 | JGI IMG/M metagenome (GOLD analysis project Ga0216301, IMG submission 156203) | Terrestrial sediment cell enrichment communities for BONCAT metagenomics from Utah, United States - 4hB_Boncat_minus | ecosystem: Environmental > Terrestrial > Deep subsurface > Rock...
GGTCTAAAGTCGTGGTGTGTGAAAGCATCCCAGAACAGCCGAGGCCCCTGGAATTTCCAGGGGCCTCGGCTGTTCTCTGCTTGGCGTAACCGCACCCTCTAGCGGCTGCCCTCAGGGTCAGCTCGTGCCTAGAAATCCTGCAGCGGGCTCTTGCCCTGGCGGGCAGCGTCTGGCACCATCTGCCGCTGGTATGGAGCGGCAAGAGCAGGGGCGGTCTCACAGCGCGCGAGGACGGGAGAAGGGCGCCCGCCAGGAAGGCACGCACGGCGGCGCCGGCAGCGGCGTGCCCGAGGGCCGGCTGCCGCCCCGATCCCGAGAGACCCAGCGCCCCGAGCAGAAGCCGGCCGCCGACGTCTACGCCCTCGTCACCGACCGCATCACCGCGGCGCTGGAAGCCGGGACTGTTCCCTGGCAGAAGCCGTGGGCTTCTCTGGGAGGGGTGCCTCGCAATCTCGCTTCCCGCAAGCCATACCGCGGCATGAATATCCTGCTCCTTTCCCTGGGGCAACCCTATGCGTCTCCCTGGTGGCTCACCTACAAGCAGGCCCAGGACCTCGGCGGCCAGGTCCGCAAAGGGGAGAAGAGCTCCCTCGTCACCTTCTGGAAGTTCCCCCGCTCCGACCCGGCTCCGGAAGAGGGTAGGGAAGGGGATGGCCTTTCCGAGCCGGAGCGCCGCCGCGCGCCCCTCCTACGCCAGTACCACGTCTTTAACGTCGAGCAGGTGGACGGCGTCCCGGCCCCGCCCAGCGCGGAGTTCCAGCCCAAAGTCCATGAGCGGCTGGCCCGCTGTGAAGCGGTGGCGGCCGGCATGCCCCAGCCGCCGGCGATCCGGCGGGATCCGCGCCAGGCCTGCTATGCGCCGGCGCTGGACCAGGTGGGCATTCCCGACCTGTCCCAGTTCGAGACCGCCGAGAGCTACTACGCCACCCTCTTTCACGAGCTGGTGCACAGCACCGGGCACCCCACGCGCCTAGCCCGGCCCACGCTTGGAACCCCGTCGCCTTTTGGCAGCCCCGACTACTCCCGAGAGGAGCTGGTGGCGGAGCTGGGCGCGGCTTTCCTGTGCGCCCACGCCGGCGTCTTCCCCTCAACTGTGGAGAACCAGGCCGCCTACATCCAGGGCTGGCTCTCGGTCCTGAAGGGGGACCAGCGACTTCTACCCATCGCCGCGGCCCAGGCGCAGCGCGCCGCGGACTTCATTCTGGGGACCGGCGCTTCCGAGCCCGGCGAGGCGGAGTAGAGGGTATGCCGCACAGCGCCGCCCACGCACGTCACCGCGCCGAAGCCCGCCATGCCCTCGACCGGGTGAAGCACTACCGGGAGCAGGGGGATCGAGCGCGTGCCGACCAGTGGCATGCGGCCTGGTCGCTGGCGGAGACCGCGGCGGACGCCGAGCTGCGGGAGCGGGGCGGGGGAGCGCGGGTGCTGCGTCTGCGCTCCCCGCCGCCCCTGCGGCCGCTTCCGGACGGTGTGCCGCCGCTGGCCGCAGCCTCGCTCCGGCTCCCGTTCGAAGCCGAGCCGGCAGAGCCCGCCCCGCTCTCCTTGCGCGGTCGGCATGACCGGATTGAGCAGGCGCTGCGCGCGGGCGGGCCGAACCCGCTCCCGGAGGAGTTGACCGAGGAGAGCTGGCGGTTCCATCTGACGGCCTTTAGCGCCCGCGGTCCAGCCGCCTGCGCGCTCCTCCAGGCTGCGCGGACGGCGCTCCAAGCGCTGGGGGAAGCACTCCCCGACCTGCCAGTTCCAGAAGCGGTTTCAGAATCACTTACAGAACCCGTCGCGGAACCAGTCTCTAAACCAATCCCGGAAGCCGCAGCGCCGGTGGCTCCGGACCCGCTGGCGGCCGCGTTGGAGCGCCACCGGCGGATTGACGCAGCTCTGCGCGTCGGCGGGCCGAACCCCTTTCCCGGCGAACTTGATGAAGAAGACTGGCTGCGCCACCTGATGGCCTTCCAGGTGGGGGGACCCTACGACTGCGAGCTGCTCCAGGACGCGGAAGCGGCTGTCGAGGCCCTCGTCGAGTTCCGGCCGGAGGATGGGGAGCCGGAAGAGGATGGGGAGGAGGAAGAGGAGCCGGCCCTCGCTTCGGGCCCCTTCGGGCTCGCTACGCTTCCGGCATGCGTGCGCATCTACCGGGAAAGCCTGCCGGAGCTGACCGAAGCCGAGCTCCGCGCCGACCTGGAGAACTGTCTGGATGCCGGTCGCCGCGACACGGCGGCGTTCATCGAGGCGGAGCTCCAGCGGCGCGAGTGGGAGCCGCCGCCCGAGACACTGGGAATTGTCGTGGGCCGAAGCCGCCATCTAAACCGCGAAAGCGAGCCGGCGACCGGTTTGACGCCGCCTTTCACAGAGCCCCCGACCGAGGAGCCGCTCGTGGGGAGGAGGGCCGAGCGCCCTAGCGGAAGCAGTGTCGCCGAGCTCCGGGATAACGGGGGGGCAGAGCCTCAAACTCCTGATTTGACCCGGCCCGAGCGTCCACGCCGGCGCGCCGCCGCTTACAGCGCCACATCGGCGGAGCCGGTCCGGCCGAAGCCGCGCCAGCGGCGCCAGCCGCCCGCCCCGCATCCTGCCGCGCCAACCGCTGCGCCGCAACCGACGGGGTATACCACGGCGCCGGCCTGGATCGACGCCGCCGGGCGCACGCGCACATGGGCGCTGTTCAGTCCCGCGGGGGAGCGGATGGCGGAGATCGCCACCCGGCGGGACGCGGAGAAGCTGGCGGAGCTGTTCAACCGCCTCCTGATCTGCGAGACCCCACCCTTGGCCCAGCCGCTCCCCCGCTCTTCAACATGACGACAGCCACCGGCGGTTGTGCGGCTCTCATAGTAGGGCTATCCGGCCCGGTTTTGCGACTTACCGTATTTGCGGTTCCTCGTAAAACCGCAAATACGGAGCTGGAAAACGCCTGCGCACGCCTCAGCGGAATTTGAGAGGACCACGTCCGATGGCGGCCAGGCCTCCTCACCCGCGCCCTCCTTTGACCAGGATGATCCGCACCAGGATGCACCCGGTAAAGGGCAAGCGTTGTCCTGCGGACCCATTTACCAGGTGCATCCTGGTGCGGTTTGCTTCTAGCTACCAAAGGAAGGCGCTCCGGCTGGATCACAGCTTACAGTTCGTGCCCAGGTCTGCTGGAGCGCCGTGCGCGTTTGCGCGGAGGACGGCCGGTAGAAGCGCCAATGGCGCTTCCTAACGTACCCGGCGAGTGGTAAGGTCTGCAGTACTTCTTGATGATGAACAAAGAAGCTTTCCTAAGGTGGTACGACGCCCCCATACTTCTTGGCTTCATCTCGAATCCACTTCGAGTAGCTATCGACACGCACATATATTCCGCCATCTGCACACATTCGTCTGGCAGCCAATGATTTTCTTGAGGTAACACCAGCTAGTAGTCGCCGTCCGTTAACTTGGATGTAGGCAGGGCCTCCACTATCTCCTTTGCAAGAATCATGACCATTCCCACCCGCAACAATCTCATTTCCTTGGTGGCAGCCATATCCACGTGGGTCCGTAGGAAGGCTGCAGGACAAGCTGGCAACCTGAATTTGCGTCTTAGACTTCTTGCCTAGGATGCCAACTTCCGTGAACCCAAACCCTGCGATCTCAAGCATTCCTTCGCCGTTTATTTGTTCGGTAAGGGCTAGAGGGCACCACTTCCGGTCAACCTTTTCCTTCAAAATCAACAATGCTATGTCGTTCAGGTAATCAGGATCTCCGCGATATGGCTTGTAAGTAATCGCTTTCAAAACCTCAACGGTATCCTTCGGAGTAGCAGTGTTCCAGTCATTGCCGAAGTAAACTCTCTTTGAAAGGCCTTCTTCTACGCAATGGCCTGCCGTGAGCACCACGTTAGGACCAATTAGTGTGCCACTCCCCCTGAAGCTAGTGGATGATCCGACTGCGACGCAGTCGATAAGCTCCCCTGGTTTGACGGGTGTTCCACCAATGATACGTCCTGATTGGCTATCAGGTTGAACTATCAACCACTCTCGAAAATTCTTCTGGTAGAGAGGGCTCTCGTAAATACTAGTCACGTCTGCATCGCTGGTTGAATCAGATCTCAATGGGTGGTTGTGTGGGTCTCCATCGGTCTTTGAATCTATGGGGAATGGAGCATCGTCAGTGTGAGGTGGCTGTGCGAAAAAGGGGCCTATGTCTTCCTGTTCCCCATCATCCTGGGAGCCGGTGGCTAATGTTCCGCGCTGTGAGTTTGCCCATCCCACGAGGGCGTAGTCGAGAAGCCTGAAATAATCTTCGCTGGTGTTCGACCCTGCGCCTGCTTCTGCATACTTGCGTGCAGCTTCTATGAGCTTTTGCTGTGGGTCCACCGTAGCCTGTTTGGCTGTATTCACACGAGGGCATCCGGCGCTTAAACAAGTTAGCGCGATAATGACCATGCATCGCGGTGTCGAAAATAAAATATCCTGCAGTTTCATAGTGTGGAGTTGTAAACGTCTGATTCTTGATTAGGTAGCAGCCTGGCCTGTCCCAGGCTGCTACCTAATATTCCGGAACCTAAATCAGTAGTTGTAGGAGATAGCTCCAAAGGGCGCCGAGCGCACCCGGTTTGCTGTCGGAACACTTGTGGAACTGATGCTATCCCCCACGTCCACGCCGTTCAGACGGCTGACGGAGCCGAAGGCAAGGCCACCTGTGAGGACTACTCTTTGGTTTCTGCCGAAAAAGAGACTTGCCCCTATGCCGTAGATGGGATTGTTACGGGCGGCGATACCTAGGCTAAGTCCGGCTCCAGAGACGAAACCGGGCGTACGCCAGTAGAAGTGCGTAAATGCTGCAGCGTTGAAGCTAAAAGCATCTTCACTCCCCTCCCTTACTCTGTACTGCTGGGGGTTTGTGTTCCTGATGGGCCGAGTGGTGAAGTTCTTATCCACCAGCTGGGTGACCAGTAGGCCAGCGCTGAAATCGATTTTGAAGCCCTTAGTGGTAGGTACACTCACGACACGGGCAGGCACGGATACAACGGACGTCCCGGCGGCCGGTGAGGGCGTCGTACCGGACGAGGCTGTCGCGGTTGCTCCTCCAGCGAGCGGCAGGATAGTGACGGTGATGGTGTTGACATCATTGTTGACCTCGAACGGGCCGAAGTTTGTCACAAGGTAGTCTTTCGATACAGCCGCCTCTACAAGATCAGTGATTTGGCCAGTGCTAACTCGAACGGCAGCGCTTTGCTGTTCGAGTTGAATGGCCAGCGTCAGGGCTTGTTGAATCTCGGGTTTACCGGGGCTTAACTGTCCCTGCAGTATTGTCCGAAGACTAGGAAGGAAGTTTAGAAGCTGGTCTGTAAGGACCAGCACTGTCCCTGGGGTGATGTTCAGCCGGTTAGCTTGAGGGAGGGTAGGGCCTAGGTCTTCTCCAGAGGGGCCTTTTCTCCTTACGATCTGACCGATAAGCGCTACATCTTCGAACAGGCGTTCGCCTATGTTGATCAAGGCGCCCTGTACTGTGTCTATAGCAGCAACTCGATCTTGTTGTGTGTCGACGCTGAGGATAGTAGCCCGTACCTGGTCACCGAAGCCTCGGATGCGAGCTATGTCTTCCTCAATGATCCTGACAGCATCTTCAGGCTTGAGTTCAGGCACATTTCTACCGGCAGCTGCGGCGCCAGCCGCAATGCTAGGGCTTCCAAAGTTCTTGAGCGCGTCTGGAACCGTACGGAATAGGTTTTGGCCCGCTACGGTTGCGCCTATCTGATACTTGAAGGCATTTGCATTGCGGACTTGGACGACGAAGGTCTCGCCGTCCCCCAGACCATGCTTGAGGGAATAGCGCTTGCCGCTGGGATGTTTCTTGTCTCTTCTCCAGAGGGCCCACGATGGAACACCCAAAGAGTTGAAGGGATTGTCGTCAATGACGGGGGGCGGCGCTGGGTTTACACCAGGCGCGGCGCGCCCTGCTGGGCCGGCTCCGCTGGTCGCCACGGTAGCTGGGGGTGGTACTGCATTACCTCCTGCGTAATCAAACACAATGATGGATGAAGCAGCCTGCAACGGGGGCTTCTCCGCTGCGATTGCGGGCTTGGGTATCGTCAGGGTTAGCATAGCTAGCATCGCCAACCCAACCGAGGAGCGGCACACTCGGATTCTCAAACCAGTAGCCATCCAGCATCTCCTTTGTTCGTTGCTTGGTAGAAGCTCATAAGCCGCGCTCTGCGGAACGTTCACGAAAGACCCACAGAGCGGCCTGTGCTGCGGGGCAATATGTGCTTCAATCGGTCGTTGTGGGATTCCTTCGATCCTGATTGCCAACTTCAGCATTTTTTGACGCCCTAGGGAACTCCACCGCAATCAGGAAGAGGGGCGCTTACGGGCGGCGCCAGGGGAACAGCAGCGCCAGTCGGAGACGACTGCCGACACCGTCTTTCCGGTTGCCACGCCGGTTCCCGGGCTCCAGGTCCCCCGCACGTTTGCCGAAGAGGAACTCATCTGTCTTCTCTTCCAGGTAACGCCGCAGCGGGTCGAAGCTGAAGGCGATGCAGAGCACCACGAACTGCGTGAGCTTCTCGGCTCCACTGGTGAGGTGTTGGGAGACCAGGAAAACGGCGCTGCTGTACGCCCCCAGCACGAGGGTCAGGAGCACGCCGTAGACCAGCGTTTTCCGGACGACCACCCGTAGGTCGAACAGGCGGTGGATGAAGGTGGCGTACGCGACCGCCAGGACAAAGAAGAGCGTGGAGAGGGCGCCCGCGTCGCAGAACCGGAAGTCGTTCCAGACGTAGGGGAGCAGGACGTTGGTGACGGTGGCCACGCTGGCCGTCGCGAGCATCCCCAAGCCGATCAGCGCCAGTTGCCCCCGCACCCGGCGGTCCTTTGCCCTGCGCCATTCCCGGAGCGCCGTCGCCAGCGCGGCCGCGAGGCAGCCCAGGACGTGGATCAGGTAGAACGGGAAGAGGGGACCGAAGGTGGTGACCGCATGACCGGCTTCCACCCGTTCCGCGGCGGAGACCAGCGGCGTCAGGAGCGTGACGGCCGCCAGCGCGGTCGTCCCTACGAAGAGCCAGAATGCCCAGGCCCCGGCGGGCTCCCTCGGGTTTGCAGGCGTCTCCTGGACGAAGCGCAGACAGAAGTAAGCGGCGAAGACCACGGCCGCGAAGTTGCTCCGGCCGAGCCAGAGCTGCATGCCCGGCAGGGGAGTCCGGACCTCCAAGAACAGGGTCAGGAGCCACCCCAGCAGAGACAGCGCCAGCAGGAAGAAGGTCCGGCGTAGTCCGGCTCGCCGGCGGGAGCGACGCCGGTTGCAGACGACAAAGAGCGCCAGGCCGGTCAGCAGCAGGGCGCAGCCGTAGTAGAGAAGCGCCACGGGATGGAAGAGGGGTTCCGAGGACACGGGACCGCATCGTGGCGTGCTGCGGGCTCCGCGTCAAGTCCAGACGCTCCGGTTCGAACTGGCGTTAGCGGACCGCCTCCAACGGCTGCAGCGCTGCGGTAGGATGGCTTTGGGGACTCGCTGAAAGCGAGATCCGGAAGGCCTGCGAAATGATCGCTTGATAGTACTCGGAGTGCTCGGCGCGGCGCAGGAGCGATTCGGCCACCTCCGGCACTCCCAGAAAGCAGCAGTAACACTCTTCGCCCCAGTGAGCGCGGAGCTGTCCCTTGACCACCAGCGGCCAGCCCAGCCGCCAGTAGAGCGGCAGGACGCGTGGGGTCACCTCGATGGAGAGTGTGGTGACGCCCTCGCCCACGCAGTGGCGCCACATCTCGCAGACCAGTCTCCAGAAGAGCAGGGTCTGGCCCCGAAAAGCCAGATCGAGCGCGAGAACGGCCACGTGGACCTGCCGGCCGGAAGCGACCAATGGGACCTCGGGCCAGATGCTCTGGTAGGGGAGGGTCCCTCCAGGGTCTGGGAGCACCAGCTGCAGTCCGCCGGCCAGTCCGCCCTCTACCTCTAGGGCGAAGTAGACGGAGCGGTCCACCCAGTGCCGGAGCGCTCCGTCGGGCTGCCAGCCTTCCGTCTCCGCGACCGCCTCGAACAGCCGGACCAGCCTTTCCGCCTCATCCGGCTCCGTGAGCCGTACCACCTCGACGCCGCAGCCGGCGTCCTTCCAAAGTGAGAGCACTGCACTCCTCGCTTCCGGCCTTCTACCGAAGGCGCCCTGCGACCACTGATACTTCGATCCTATCGCAGATGAAGCTTATAGGCCGTGGAATCAATAGCAGTGGTTTAATCGGCCGTGCTGCACTATCGTGCGCGCATGGCCGAGCGACACGCGGCGCTGGTAGCGCTGGGGCAGGAGATCCGCAGGGTGCGCCGGGAGAAGGGCTTCTCGCAGGAGAACTTCGCCTACACCGCCGGGTTGGACCGCGCCTACTACGGCGCCATCGAGCGGGGTGAGCGCAACGTCTCGGCGCTGAACCTGATGCGCATCGCCGCGGCGCTCCAGGTGGAAACGGGGGAGCTGTTCCCCAAGACCCAGGTCTTCGCGGCTCTCCTGGATCCCTCCACCCCCGGCCAGGACGAGGAATAGTTGGCGCCTTTGCGTCCGCGGTCGAGCACGGAAAGTCCGATTCCCGGTCATCAGGCCCTAGAAGCCGCCTGGGAGCCCCGGCGGCGGCCCCGCCATGCAGAGCCTGTCACGGCCGTCGCCTTCCGGGTCTTGCCCGGTCGACTTCGCCCCACGGCTTCTCCACAGGGAGTGTTCATCCACCCAACTCGGGTGAGCGAATGAACGCTCCCTTTCGATGGAGAAACCACGATGACCAAGAACAGACAACCCTTTGGGATGCTCAACCAGACGACCCGCGAGGCGCTGGAGACCCTTCTCTCTTACCTCTGGGCCGAGGAGCAGCGAAGCTACGAAGAGGATCCGCGTGAAGACCACGTGTTCCTGGCGCTCCAGACCGTCCGCATCTGGCTGGAGCGTCTGCCGGAGCCCCGCCCCGGTTCGAGCTAGGAAAGCTCTGCCTCACCCCTGGCGCACAGCTCATTGCTCTAGGTCGCTCCTACTACGGCGGGGTTGAGCTAGGGGAGTGCAACGTGGCGGCGCTCCAGGTGGAAGTGGGAGAGTTGTTCCCGCAGACCGAAGTCTTGGCGGGTCTCATCGGCCGCTCCGTCGCGTGCGGAGACGAGGAGCAGGGCGAGCACATGAGGATCCGCGCCTTCCTTTGCCCAGGGTGGTACGCCTCCGCTGTCTGCTTCCAGTTACCAAAGGAAGTCGCTCGGCTGTCTTACTAGCTTGCTGTTTTTCTGTCTTGACAGCAAGCTTCCTAACCTGCCCTGGCGCATCCAGCATGAGCGCCAGGGCCTAGCCGGGGTGCCTAGCTATGTTGCAGAGCGGTCAGGCCAATCAGGCGCGGCCGAACAAGGGAGGCCTCTTCTCCAGGGCGCGAGAGCCCTTCGTGGCCACTGGACCCGCCAGCGTTTTCACGCCAGCCAACAAACCACACCGTCTGGGACTCCTTAGAGGGTAGGACCGTGTTGACCTCCCGCTAGCGTCGCGGCGGCCGTCAGTTCTAAAAGGGAGGCGTCCGATAGAGCGTATGGTTCCTATCCATTCCGACCTGGACTACTTCATCCTGGTCACCGTCAGGGCCTGCGAGATCGCGCTAGAAGGGCGAGGTGAGGCTGGTCGTAGCACCAGTGTCACCGCCTACCTGCTTCCCGTCTGACGCGGAACATGGCCAGCCGCAACGCTGCCGGCGATTTGGAACGGGTGACCTGGAGCAGGTAACCTACCGCAGCAACCAGTAAGGTGCCGCGGCGCGGGACTACGCCAGGGCGCCGCGCTGGCTACGCCTACCCCCATACTGGGCCGTGGATAGCAGGGGGCGAGAGGTAGAGCCCCAGGGGCCGTAGCACGAGGGCTGCTGGTATATTCGGCGGAGGGACAAAATCTAGGAACTTGTTACATCTGCGAATTTCAAATATTTTTTCGTTTTCGGAGGGATGAACCAATCGCCTGTTCAACAAACGCCTCATAGTCAGACGAGCATGTATTGCCCGGTAGGCAACGCGTAACTCGGATAGCCTGACTGTTTTGGAGGGGACAGTGATGGCGTCCGTAGCTCGTCAAACATTCAGCTGGCTGTTCAGCACCTTATCTCTGGCCGCTCTCCTGGTCTCCTTTGGAGCCCGCGCCGAGCCTATTGGATCTACGAGTGTTCCGCCCCCAACGCTGGGGACGATGAAGCCGCAGATGCCTGTCTCGACGGGACCGGCGCGTCGTGCGCCAGCACCCTCCTCCGAAACTCTGCTCGACGAGGTCGGCCATCTGCGCGGCAGGATCCCGGATGCTCAGGTTCGGACCTGGAAGCGGGAGCTCAAGCAGGCGTGCCGCACCTTGAGCCGGAGGACCTGGCTACATCTACGCCTCGGAGAGTACGCGCTGGCCCACGAGGAGGAGCCTCTCCGCGCCCTCTGGCATTTCCGGCAGGTGCAAAAAATCTCCCGCCGCAGCGATCCAGCCTATGGACGCGCCGCCTATAACGCCGCCATTACCCTCGTGTTTCAAGGGTCTTACGCCCGGGGCGCGGAGGCCTTTCAGGCCCTGCTTGACCCAAAGACCGCCCTTGCGGGCTACGACCGCCGGGAATGCGCCCTGTGGAGCCGCCATGCCTCCGCCTGCGCGGGGTACCATGCGGAGCGAGCGAAACTGGGCATCCCACAGTCTGAACGGGTGGACCCGCTGTGTGGGGCAACGGGCCTGGCGATGTCTCTCCGCGCCATAGGCCGCCCGCACGACCGGGCTACCGTCCTCCGGGCCCTGCGGGTAACCGGACGCGGCAGCAGCCTCCAGGACTTGCTGGACGCCTGTGACAAGCTGGGGGTCTCCGGCCGCGCCTTTGGGGCGGACGAGACGGCGCTCAAAGCGCTTCCCATGCCGCTAGTGGCGTTTGTGGAGCGCGACCACTTTGTGACGGTAGTCCGAGCTAACCGCGACGGCGTGGCGTATCTCTGCACCGACTGCGTCCCGGCTGGCTCACGGTTGGACAGTGAGTGGCGCGGCGGGGAAGTGCGGCTGACCTGGAGCCAATGGCGGGCGATGGAGGCAGGACCCTACCTCTCCATCACGACGCCCGGCAGCCAGCGGGATCGGCTGCTGGCCACCGCGTTAGCGCAACCACGTCAAACGCCGGCTCCGGGCGTCCAACTCGCCTCCATCTCTCCAAGTGGGCTGGGCGCTCTCGCCCCCGTTACCTCCACCTTGAGCCTGTTGCTCAAAAACCACGTGACGCAGGTCGTCGCGCCACAGTGGATCATCTGCGGATACAAGCGTAATTCCCAGCACTGTCCCCCGCAGGTTTGCTGCCCCATGCGGTCTGGGGGACCCGGCGGCGGCTGCGGCGGCGTCGGTG
>Ga0216301_1000412_pt1 | contig 11288 bp, 9 predicted proteins | sample 4hB_Boncat_minus_FD_156203 | JGI IMG/M metagenome (GOLD analysis project Ga0216301, IMG submission 156203) | Terrestrial sediment cell enrichment communities for BONCAT metagenomics from Utah, United States - 4hB_Boncat_minus | ecosystem: Environmental > Terrestrial > Deep subsurface > Rock...
CCCCCGGCCCCCTCCTCATTTTCCTCGCGCGATGGTTGATCCTGAACGGGGTCCACGGCCGCGGGAAAACGAGGAGGGGGAGATAAAAAAAGAAGCCTCCAGGTTTTCCTGGAGGCCTAGAAGTCTTGGTTCTTTCCCGATCAAGGGGAGAGCAATCTCGGGTTGAACCTTATGTTTAGTAAGACCTGGGACGGACGTATCACGGGCGACTGGGTTCTTGCGGTCGCGAGCGCAAGAACCCCTAACCTGACCCCGTTAGCCTAGGGTGAAGTAGAAAGTCGCGCCCTCACCCACCTTGGCCTCGGCCCAAACCCGCCCGTGATGGCGGGCAATGATCCGCTGGACATTGGCCAGCCCGATGCCGGTGCCGGGATACTCGCTTTCCGCGTGCAGACGCTCGAACGGCTGGAATACTTTGTGAACGTACTGCTCGTCGAAGCCGACGCCGTTGTCGCGGACGAAGTACACCTTCAGGCCGTGCGGGTCGGGGGCCGGTGATCGCCCCACTTCGATCCGGGCATCCGGTTTCTCTTTGGTGAACTTGACCGCGTTGCCGACGAGGTTCTCCAGAACCATCTTCAGCAGGTTCTCGTCCCCTTCCACCACCATGCCGTCGGTCACCACAAACTGGATGTGGTCGGCACCCGGAAGCTGGGCCGCGTCTTCGGCCACGGCCCGGGCCACCTCGCTGAGGTCGACCGGCCGAAGCTCCATCTGCTGGCGGCCCAGCCGTGAGAACTTCAGGAGGTCGTCGATGAGGTTGCCCATCTTTTTGGCCGCCCTTCCCAGGCGATCCAGTTGCGAGCGCGCCTCATCGTCGAGTTGGTCCGCGTAGTCCTCGCGGAGGATCATGGAAGCGCCCATCATGCCCCGCAGGGGAGCCCGGAGGTCGTGGGAGACGGAGTAGCAGAACCCTTCGAGTTCGCGGTTGGCCGCCGAAAGCTGCTCCGTTCGTTCCTCCACGCGCCGCTCCAAGGTTTCGTTCAGCTCCCGCACGTGCGCGAACGCGCGGTTGCGCTCCGTGATGTCGGTCATGGTCACCACGCAGCCCACCCGTCCGGCCTCGCTGCGCAGGGGCCCCGCGCTGATGAGCAGATCCACGTCCCCTTCGGGCCGCTGCAACCGAGCTTCCAGCCCCTTGACGACCCGGCCCATCAGCGCCTCGGCAAGCTCTCCCGGCAGCGCCGCCGCCTCGGCGTCCGACACGAGGGACAACCCGTAGCTCTCTCGGAACTGACGATGGACGACTCCACCACCTGCCAGCCGCTCGGCCTCCGAATTGGCCCGGATGATGCGGCCGTCGGGATCGCAGACCACGATCGCCTCGGCCGCGTGGTCCAGGATCGACCGGGCCAGCCGCTCGGCGGCCACGATCTCCTCGTTCCGCTTCTGCTCGGTGAGGTCGGTAAAGGTGACGGCGAACCGGGTGTCGGTGTCCTCTACGATCTGCGAGATGGAGACCAAGCACGGCATGGTGCCGTGGACGCACGCCATGCTGACCTCGCCCCGGGCAAAGCCGGAGCCCGCCTGCCCAAGGAGGGCGGCAAAGGCGCTCCGATCCGATTCCGCTACGATTGCCGCCAACGGAGATCCATTGATCTGCTCCAGCGGGTGGCCCGTCATGTCGGACATGCGTTGGTTCGCGTACAGCACGAGGCCGTCCTCGCCCAACGTCGCCGCCCCTTCCTGCATTTGCTCGACGAAGATCCGGTACGGTTGCTCGGCCCCCTTCAGGGTGTAGACCTGCTCCCCGCGGTCGCCGTAGACGACGAGCGCGTCCACCTCCCCTTCACGGATCGCGTTGAGGGTCTGCTCCGCCTCGTCGAGACGGGCTCGGAGTTCTTCGAACTCCAGCAGCACTTGGTTCGCGTTCTTGACTCGAAGTCCGGGTTCGATCATGGCTCTACTTGTTGAATGTCGAGGGCGATGAGCACCTTCTCCTCGTCCGACATGTCCCCGATAATCTTTCGGGGGGGTTGGGGCATCTCGCGCACTAGGGTCGGAGCGGCGATGACCTGGCTGTCCTTCGCCAAATGGGGCTGCTGGTAGAGGTCCACCACCTCCAGCTCGTACCGCCCCAGAAGGTGTTCCTCACAGATCGCCCGGATGTTCGCGATGGCTTTGGTGGAGCGGGGGGTAGAGCCGCTCACGTAAAGCCGCAGCCGATAGCTTCCTTCTGCCCTTGCGGCCAGCGCCCTCTCGAACGCCTCTAGAGTCGTCGGCTCTGCTTCCATAATTTCCACCTAGCCGACCTCGATCGCCATCCCCGCGACCGCCTTTTCCGTATTGGACAGGTCACCGATGACCTTTCGAATGGGCGCGGGCGCTTTGCGGACCAGAGTAGGAATCGCGAGAATCTGATCCTGCTTCGCGAGTTGGGGATTCGTCAACAAGTCTACGACTTCGATTTGGTAGCGCCCGGACAGATATTGCTCGCAAATCTTTTTGAGGTTCGCGTAAGCCGCCAGTGACTTTGGCGTCTGCCCCGCCACGTAGAGGGTCAGGGCCCACTCTTCGGAATCCTGTTGAACGCCAAATCCACTTTCGTCGCTCATTTCGTCTCTCCGCTTCCCGATTCGCGCCCGTTCGACCGCGTGCTCTTCGACCGGCTGAGGGCCATCTGATCGCGCGCGGAAGCGAGACGCTCTAGCCGTCTCTGCTCCATCAGCTCCGTTCGCACCAGCTCGCTCTCCTCCGTCTCGATCTCCGCCTGGAGGGCTAAGATCTGAGCCTGCAGCGCCTTGCGGCGTTGCTCCGCGAGCGCCCGCCGTCGCTCCAGTTCCTCGCGAGCCTGCGCCTGGGCGTCCCGCTCGCGCTCCTGCTGGGCCAACCGCATCGATCCCGTAAGGACTCCTTCGGGTCCGAGGTAGACGTCCTGAAGCTGGATCCCCTTGCTGGTGATCAGGAACTCCCGGATCTGGTTCGAGTGGTTCATGCCGCGCGACTTGAGGACGTACATGCCCCGGTTGCGCTCGCCACCCAGTTCGATGTCCCGCACCAGAAGCCAGGTGTCCATCAGCGACGACATTCCGATCTCGGTGGACTCGTGATAGCTTCCGCCGGTGTTGAGACTGACGAACAGGCCGGTGATCCCCTTGTTCTTGAGCAGGTCGACCAGCCGGACGAGCATTGCGTTCACGTCCCCCTCCGAACCCACCGCGTTCAGGTTGGTGACCGGGTCGATGATCACCGCCGAGGGGTTGCTCTTGAGGATCAGCCGCTGCATGGTCGCCAGGTGCATCTCCAGCCCGTAGTGCATGGGCCGGTTGGCGATGATGGTCAAGAGTCCCTGGTCGATCCACGGCTGGAGGTCGAGGCCGATGGAGCGCATGTTGCGCACGATCTGGGCCTGCGACTCTTCGAACGCGAAGTACAGGCAGCGCTCGCCGCGGCGGCAGGTGGCATCCGCGAAGTGTGCGGAGAGCGAGCTCTTGCCCGTTCCCGCCGTTCCCGACAGCAAGACACTGCTGCCCCGGAAGTACCCCTCGCCCCCCAGCATCTCGTCCAAGCTCGCCACGCCGCTGCTGACCCGCTCGTTGCTGGTGCCGTGATGGAGCCCCATGGTCGTGACCGGCAGCACGCTGAAGCCGTCGCGGTCGATGAGGAAGGGGTACTCGTTGGTGCCGTGGACCGATCCCCGGTACTTCACGACCCTCAGGCGGCGAGTGCTGACTTGATCGATGACCCGGTGGTCGAGGAGGATCACGCAGTCGGAAACGTACTCTTCGAGCCCCTGCCGGGTGAGCTGGCCCTCGCCGCGCTCGCCGGTGATCACCGCCGTCACGCCCTTCTCCTTGAGCCAGTAGAACAGGCGCCGCAACTCGCTGCGCAGGATCGCGGGATTGCTAAGGCCGGAGAACAGAGTTTCGATCGTGTCAAGAACGACTCGCTTCGCGCCGATGGAGTCGATGGCAAAGCCGAGCCGGATAAAAAGGCCCTCGAGATCGTACTCGCCGGTCTCCTCAATCTCGGAGCGCTCGACGTGGATGTGGTCCACCCGAAGCAGATCCTGCTGTTCAAGGTCGGCGAGGTCGAAGCCCAGGGAGGCGACGTTCTTGTGGAGGTCTTGCTCCGTCTCCTCGAACGCCACGAACACGCCCGGCTCTCCGAACTCGGTCGCCCCTCGCACGAGGAACTCCATGCTGAACAGCGTCTTGCCGCAGCCCGCGCTGCCGCACACGAGCGAAGGGCGGCCTTTGGGCAAGCCTCCGTTCGTAATCTCATCGAACCCGTCGATGCCTGTCGGCGCCTTCTCAAGCTCCTTAGTACGAACCGGCTCACTACCCAGAACTGCCAATCCCTATTTCTCCTGAGCCACATAACCTTAGGGTTTCTTGCGGCGCGGAACGCATTATAACATTAGGTGGACAGTTTGCGCCGTGGGGGAATTACCGGTGGTTGGGTGGTTGAGTGGTTAGGTGAAGTTAGTCTCCTAAAGCTGTGGGGTCGGTGTCCCACCGACCGTTGAACAGAGTTCAACAACTCGAGCTACCGCTAAGAAGTGATCCCGTTTCCCACCTAACCACTCAACCACGAAACCACCCAACCACCCCCTACCTCACGCAAGCGTGAAGTAAAAGGTCGCTCCCTGCCCCAGCTTCCCTTCGGCCCAGATGCGGCCGCCGTGGCGGGTGACGATCCGGTGGACGTTGGCAAGGCCGATGCCGGTGCCGGGGAAGTCGCGCTCGTCGTGCAACCGCTCGAAGGGGGTGAAGAGGCGACCGGCCTCCGCTGGGTCGAAACCGACGCCGTTGTCGCGTACGAAAAAGCAGGGCACCCCGCGGTATTCGCACGAGCCGATCTCGATGCGGGGAGCGGCGGTCTTGGAGGTGAACTTGCAGGCGTTGCCGATCAGGTTTTCGAACAGCAGGGTCAGCAGGCCAAGATCGCCTTCGGCCTCCATTCCGGGCTCGATATCCAGAGTTGCTTTGCAGTCGCCTCGATTTTCACGAAGCTCCCGCGCCACCGTGCCGGCGAGAGCGCTGAGGTCTACACGCTCCACGTGCAGCTTGGTGCGCGAGAGACGGGAGTACTGGAGCAGGTCTTCGATGAGAACGGACATTCGTCGCGCCGAGCCGACGAGCCGGGTCAGGGTCTGCTTGGACTCCTCGTCCAGAACGTCCCCCGCGTCCTCTTGGAGGATGGCACTGGAGGCCATGATGCTCCGCAGGGGCGAGCGCAGGTCGTGGGAAACCGAGTAGGTGAACGACTCGAGTTCCCGATTCGCCCGGCGCAGCTCGGCCGTCCGCTCCTCGATTCGCAGCTCGAGCTCCGCGTTCGCCCGGAGCAGCTCTTCCTGGGCCTCGCGACGGGTGGTGATGTCCATCACCGTCCCCACCATCCGGACCGCGACCCCGTTTCCGTCGCGGAGCACGTACCCCCGCTCGAAGGCCGCCGCGTAGGCGCCGAAGCGGTTGGCGAAACGGTACTCCTGCTGCCAATAGCGCCGGCCATCCTGCTGGGCGCAGGTCAGGTTCTCTCGGACCCGGATGCGGTCACCCGGGTGGATCCGGTCGAAAAACCAGGCGGAGGCGCTGTCGACTTCGTCGGCGCCGTACCCGAACAGGGTGGTGACGGCGTCGTTCCACCACATCCGGTCGGTCTTGAGGTCCCAGTCCCAGACCGCGTCGTTGGTGGCGCGGGAGACGAGCTGCAGCCGCTCCTCCGCTTTGTGGAGCTCCTCGGCGGAGCGGGCCCAGTGGAAGACGAGGACGACGCCGAGCATCTCGCCCGACTCGTCGCGAAGGGGGGTGGCGTTGTGGGCGACGGCGCGCTCCGCGCCGTCCCGAGTCGTGACGATGGTGTGGTTGCTGTAGCCCGTGGCGGTGCCGTTCTGCAGCACCCGCATGACCGGACAGACCATCGGCCGCCCCGTGCCCTCCTCCTTGATCTTGAAGACCTCGTACGACTTACGCCCCAGCGCCTCCGAAACCGTCCAGCCCGTCAGCAGCTCCGCGACCGGGTTAATGAAGGTGATCCGCGCCTCTAGATCCGTCGTAATAACGCCGTCGCCAATGCTGCGAAGGGTCGTCGCGAGCATTTCCGAATTTGCCTGATCCGCCGAAAGTCTAGAGAGAAGCATCGTCTACTGCGTGCTTGCCAGGTCGGCAAGCATGATTTTATCTGATGCTTTGACAATGCGCTACCTGCAATATGTTTCCATGTTGCGGGTCGGCGCGTCTCCAGAACTAGGCCCGCCCCACCCCCGGATGCCGAATCGAGAAGAACTGTCAAAACACAACGGGTTATTCCTGTAACATTGGGAGATAGCAAAGAAAAGGAGGACATTGTCCCACCGCACGACCGGAGTAGAAGGCTCTATGCCCAGCCCTTCTTTGGCAGACCAAGAGATCACGTTCGACCGCAGTCGGCTTTCCGCCCGCGAGAACGACATCTTCGATCTCGCGACGCAGGGACTCACGGACCAGCAGATTGCCCTCCGACTGGACATCAGTGCCAGCACGGTCAACAGCTACTGGGTGCGGATCCGGGGCAAGCTCGGCCATCTCAGCCGTACCGAACTGGTCGCGACGGCGCTTCGCCAGGAAGCCCAGGTGATGCAGGAGCGGCTGGAAAGCGAGAAGGCCGCCCTCACGAGCCAGATCTCCGAAAAGAGCCGTCACCCGCTGGGAGAGAGCCTCAGCACCACGATCTTGGACTGTCTTCCCGAAGCGGTCGTCGCGTTCGACGAGAGCGGGCGCATTCTCTACGCGAACGCTCAGCTCGAAAACGACTTTGGGTACGGTCCGGGAGAGTTGACCGACCATGACACCGGTTGTCTGACTCTGCACCTCGGAGCCCTCGGCTGCGTTTCCCTCGACAAGTGGATGGACGATCAGCCGACCTGGCGGGGCGTGCACGAGCTCTACTACGGCAAAGACAAGCAGGGCCGGACGTTCCGGATCATGTTAAGGGTCTCCAGCCAGTCTGGTCCCGAAGGCCGCATCTTCGTGGCCCTGGTGCGGAAGTACATGGAGGAGGTCGAAGCCCGTCGGCAACGCGCAATCGAGCGTGCCGTCGTCTATCGGTCGAGCCGAGAACTCTCGTACGCGCAGGCCTCCGTGGCGCTGGGTTAGTCGGGAACCTGGGCTGCGAGATCCCTGTATCCCCGGCAGTGCAGGGATTTTCGGCTTTCTCCACCCCCTGCCCCCTCCTCATTTTCCTCGCGAGATAGCTTTGCGCTTTGCACTGCTTTCGCCGCGGGAAAACGAGGAGGGGGTTCTTTTGTTTAGGCTTCGTCTTTAGCGACGACTTCCCAGAGGCGGACGAGCTTGTCTTGGCCGCCGGCGGCGAGGCGGGTGCCGTCGAGGCTGAAGCTGACGGTGCTGATGGGGCGGTTGCTCGCTTCGATGCGGACGTTGCCGATGCCCTTTGCCGCGTTCCAGAGGCCGACGGTGCCGTCGCGGGAGCCGCTGGCGAAAAGCCAGCCGTTGGAGTGGAAGGCAAGCGACTCGACCACCTTGGTGTGGCCGAACATCATCTTGACGAGGTTGCCGTCGCTGAGGGTGAAGACGCGGATGCTGAGGTCGACGCCCGCCGCCGCCAGGTACTGGCCGTCAGGGCTGAAGGCGATCGCGGTGACGGCGCTACGGATCTGGCTGATCGTGCCGATTCGCTCGCCTGTCTCGCCGTGGTAGAGGTTGATGCGGGCGTCGGCACCGCCGCTGGCGAGCACCTTGCCGTCGGCCGACCACGCCACCGCCATGACGGAGCCGTCGTGGTGGGCACTGCGGTAGCGGCATTCGCCGGTGGTGGTGTCGATAACGCTGAAGGTGTTGTGGAGGCTGCCGGTGGCGACGCTCTGGCCATCGGGGGAGACGGCGAGGGCGCCGACCCATTCCTCACTGGCGGCCTTCCAAGATTCCAGCTTGTCTTCGTCCAGGCGGCAGAAGCTGACCTGGTTTTCGGCGGAGCCTGCGGCAGCGAGCCGGTCGAGGGAGAAGGCGCGGAGGGTGCTGATCACGCCCTGCTCGACCTTCATGCGGCGGACGGGGAACCCGGCCTCGTTCCACCAGATGATCTCGTTGTCGAACCCGCTGCTGACGAGCTGGGCGGTGTCCGGCGCGAAGGCGGTGGCGTAGACGGGGGTCTTGTGGCCCTGGAGGCGCTGGATCAGGCGGACCACCACCGGCTTCTGCCGACGAATCCGGTCATCCTGTGACTCCTCGACCACGTCGCCCGCGAGCATCGCGTCGTACTCGTTTCGCCGGTTGGGATCGATGAGGGTCTCGAACGCCTCGTTGATCCGCGCCATGTTCTCGTGCGCGCGGGGGTCCGTGCTAACGTCGGGGTGGTGCTTCCGGGCAAGGCGTCGATAGGCCTTGCGGAGCGTCTCCGCTTCTGCGGTCGGCCCGACGCCAAGGACCTCGTAATAACTGGTCAGGGTTTTCAACGCCATGGAGGTAAGGGGAAGCAGGTATAGGTTTGGCCCCCTAGTTTATACGGACGTCTAGAGGGCCTTAGGCATTCTGCTCAGGGGTGGTGGAAAAGCTGGCAATTAACGCCCGGTCGGGCATTAGCCCGGTCCCCCGCTTTTCCGTATCCCGCCGACGCAGAAAAATCTCAGGGGCTACGCCGCCCCTGCGCATTCCTACGCCGATCTCGCCCCGAACGCACGGAAGATCAACGCATTACCCTACGGCCGCAGGCCGTAGGGTAATGCCCGACGCACCGGATAGATCTGGAGATCGACCAGGGTGTACGCGGCGATGGCGGCGAGAAGCATCCTTGCGTTACCGACGCCTGTCGCCCCCTTACGTTGCGCGGACTACCGCCGGATGATCGCTAGCAGCTCTTCCGTCTTCCGCACCATCAGGTCGTGGTCGCCCCGTGACTCGACGTTCAGGCGGATCACTGGCTCGGTGTTGCTGCCCCGGAGGTTGAAGCGCCAGTCGCCGCAGTCGATGCTGAGCCCGTCGGTCCGGTCGATGGTTCCCTGAGGTCCGTAGACCTCCTCCACTTGGGCGATGACCGCCTTGACGTCGGCGACGTGGCTGTTGACCTCGCCACTGCAGGGGTAGTTCTTGAGCATCTCACCGACGAGGTCCCCGAGGGTGCGGCCGGATTGGCTGACGAGCTTGGCGACCAGGAGGAACGGGATCATGCCGCTGTCGCAGTACCAGTGGGCCTTGAAGTAGTGGTGGGCGCTCATCTCGCCGCCGTAGGTGGCGTCCTCGGCGCGCATCTTTTCTTTGATGAACGCGTGGCCCGACTTGCACAGCACGGCGCGGCCGCCCAAGCGGTCCACGATGTCCAGAGTGTTCCACGTGAGACGCGGGTCGTAGACGATGGCATCCTTGCTGCCGTCGGCGAGGATGGCCTGGGCCAACAGGCCGACGATGTAGTAACCCTCGATAAAGTTGCCGTGCTCGTCGAAGAAGAAGCACCGGTCGTAGTCGCCGTCCCAGGCCACGCCGAAGTCGAACGCCTGCTTTTGGTCCGTGGACTGGGAGCCGTCGGAGCCGTACTCGGAGACGAGGCCGAGTTCGGACTCCACCCCCGCCTGAAGAGCCGCGAGGGTGCCGGCGCGCGCTTCCTCCAGGATCGGGTTGGGGACGCCGTTGGGGAAGTTGCCGTCCGGCTCGAACAGGCGCTTGGTGACCTTGAGGGGCAGGTGGGGCAGCAGCGCTTCGAGGGCGATGCCGGCCGCGCCGTTGCCCGCGTCGGCGAGGATGTTGAGGGGCTTGAGCGAGGACGGGTCGACGACCTTCAATAGGTGCTGCACGAAGTCCTCGTACACGTCCTGATCGCGGCGCGAGCCGTTGCCGCTGCGCTCCCAGTCTTTCTCGTAGGCGCGGCGCTCGATCTCGTTAAGCCCGCTGTCCCCGCTGATCGGGCGGCTCTCGGCCCGCACCATCTTCAGGCCGTTGTACTCGGGCGGGTTGTGGCTGGCCGTGATCATCACGCCGCCGTCGTAGCCGTAGTGGGCGGTCGCGAAGTAGACCATCTCCGTGCCCACCATCCCCAGGTGGACCACGTCGACCCCCGCGTCGTTAAGCCCTCGGGCAAGGGCCTCGTAGAGCTCAGGGCCGCTGAGTCGGATGTCGTAGCCGATGCAGACCGTCTTCGGCCCGATCTCGTCCGCGAAGGCCCTCCCCACGTTGTAGGCCAGCTCGGGGTTCAGCTCGGTGGGGATGATGCCTCGAACGTCGTAAGCCTTGAACGCGGGGAAGTACTTGCCCATAGGCTCAGGTTCTACCCTAGCGACACTCGCGGGGCAGTGGCCGAGCAACTGTTTAGCGATTGTCTCGCCATCGTCCAAGGTAGCCTCGCCCTATGCCCGCTTCCCTTCTTGGCGCCCACATGCCCACCTCCGGCGGCCTCGGCAACGCCATCCGCAATGGCAAGGCGATCGGCTGCACCGCCGTCCAAGTGTTCACCTCCAGCCCCCAGCAGTGGAAGGCGAAAGAGGTCACCGACAAGATGGTGGAGGACTTCCAGGCCGCGAAGGCGGAGACCGGCATCGACTCCGTGGTAAGCCACGACAGCTACCTGATCAACCTGTGCGCGCCCGACCCGGCCAAGCGCGAGCAGTCGCTGAACGGCCTGAAGGGGGAGATGGAGCGGTGCGCCCGCTACGGCATCCCCTACGTGGTGTCGCACATGGGCGCCCACATGGGTCAGGGCGAGGAGTGCGGATTGGACGGGATCGCCGAGTCGGCCCGCCGGATCCTGGACGAGACGCCGGAGTCGGTGACGCTGCTGATGGAAACCACCGCCGGCCAAGGAAGCTGCATGAACTGCCGCTTCGAGCACTTAGCGTGGATCATCGACAAGCTGGAGGGCCATCCCCGGCTGGCGGTGTGCCTGGATACTTGCCACATCTTTACCGCGGGTTACGACATCCGCACGGAAGGCGGCTTTGCCGAGACGTTCACGAAGTTCGACCAGATCGTAGGTTTCGACCGCCTGAAGGTCGTCCACTGCAACGACAGCAAGAAGCCCTTCGGCTCGAAGGTCGACCGTCACGAGCACATCGGCGAGGGCGAGATCGGCATCGACGCCTTCCGCCTGCTCGTCAACGACGACCGGTTCGCGAACATCCCAATCCTCCTAGAAACCCCTGAGGCCCCCGAAGGCCACGAGCGAAACCTGCAGACGCTGAAGTCGTTGATCGTGATCGATTAACGCCGCCTGTCCCGCCACGAAGCAGCAAACCAGGTTAGCCGCGAAGCGGCTGTAGACGCTGTCTTAGAGTGTCAAGGGTGCCGCCCCTTTTTCGCTGGGATGGAGAGTGCGCAGCCTTCCCCGGAGGTCGGTGTAGCGGGCTTTGGTCCCACTGTAGACGG
>Ga0216301_1000413_pt1 | contig 11270 bp, 9 predicted proteins | sample 4hB_Boncat_minus_FD_156203 | JGI IMG/M metagenome (GOLD analysis project Ga0216301, IMG submission 156203) | Terrestrial sediment cell enrichment communities for BONCAT metagenomics from Utah, United States - 4hB_Boncat_minus | ecosystem: Environmental > Terrestrial > Deep subsurface > Rock...
GCCGGGGCCGGGTGGTGGCGCAAGCGGCAATCTGACCTACGCGACCGACTGGTCTGGCCGTGGGCGTAGCGGGCCGAACGGACAGTCGCAGCGGATCACCGTGCTGCGAGCTGACGGAACGATCTTCGACTCGAAGATCCTCAACGCATCCGAAGGGCGGCAGGAGTACCGGTTTGCGAGCCTCCCCTCGGGCACGTTCACCGTCGAGGCGCAGCTCAACAGCGAACCGGACCTCCAGGGGCAGACCACCGGCGTGGTGCGAACGGTCGTAACGGGCGGATCGGCGACTACGGTCGAGACCGCTGTCGGCTTGGAACCCACCGCCATCTCGGTCACCCCCGCCAACCTCGAGATGGTCGTCGGCAAGACCCAGGCCTTCTCGGCCAGCTTCAAGGCCGCCGACGGCCGCTTTACTTTCGCCAGCCCCGACGCCTTCACCTGGAGCGCGGGCGGAACGAACGTGTCGGTGATTCCGGGCGGCATCGCCACCGCCGAAGCCGTCGGCACCGGTTTCGTTCGCGCCACCGCAAACGGCCTGACCGGCTCCGCCCCGGTGACCGTCAAAGACACCAACACGCAGAAAGGCACGTGGACTGTCCTCGTCTTCCTCAACGCCGCCAACGACCTGTACCCCTACAGCACGCCGGACGTGAACGAGATGGAGCGGGTGGCCAACAACCCGAACGTGAGGTTCGTGGTTCAGTGGAAGCAGAGCCGGCAGGTTTTCCCTAACTCAACGTTCGATGGCACGCGCCGCTACGTGGTCAAGCCCGACAACACCTCCAGCATCGCCAGCGAGATGGTGCAGGACATGGGCACCGGTGTTGACATGGGAGCCCCGGACACCCTTCGACAGTTCGTCGATTGGGGCAAGTCCCGCTACCCGGCGGACCACTACGCGCTCGTCGTGTGGAACCACGGCAATGGCTGGACCCGCAGCCGCGGCTCCGAGGCGACGCGCGGCATCAGCTACGACGACCAGTTCAACTCCGTGATCGACACGTGGCAGCTTTCCCAGGCCCTGGGGAACCACCGCTTCGACATCCTCGCCTTCGACGCCTGCTCCATGCAGATGTTGGAGGTCGCCTATGAGGTCAAGGACCACGCCGATTACATCGCCGCAAGCGCCGAGCTGACCCCCGCCGAAGGCTATCCCTACCACAGCGTGTTCAACCTGTTCGCGGCGAACCCAACCGGCAACATCCGCGACCTGACCAAGGCGTTCTCCGACGGAATGATCAACGAGCCGAAGTACGCGAACCTGAGGCTCACCCAAAGCGTGCTCGACACCTCCAAGCTGCAGGGACTCTCGGTTGCGGTAGACAACCTCGCCGCCGCGCTGATCGCCCACAAGGGCGAGGTAGGGCCGCTGATGGGCCAGATTCGGTCGAACGCCCAACGCTACGACCTGACCAACGCCAACCACCACTACTACGACCTCTTCGACGTGGCCAACCGGCTGTCGACCGGAGTCGGCGTGCCGCCCGCAGTGTCGACCGCCGCCGCTTCGGTGAAGACCGCCGTGAAGCAGGCGGTGGTCTGGGAATCTCACAGTTCTCGGGTCCCGAACGCCAACGGAATCTCGATCGACTTCTCCTCAGCCACTCAGATCTCGAACAAGATCGACGTGTACGGTCGGCTCCGATTGTCCGGCATGACCCGGTGGGATGACTGGCTCTCTGTGGCACCATAGAACCGTATGGTCCCTCTGAGCCGTCTGCCCTCCGTGCGTAAAGTCCTTTTCGCGTTTGGCGCGCTGGTCGCCTTGGCCGGTTGCGGTGGTTCCGGGGGTGGCGGAACGGAGGGCCAGGCCGCGCTGAGGTTCTCCACCGACTGGACCAATCGCAACCGGCCGGGTGCCCTCACGGGGCAGTCGGAGCGGGTTCAGGTTCTCGATGCCTCCAATCGGGTGGTCGCTTCCGCAGTGGTCGCCGCCGCCGACGGCACGGTACAGACGCCACTGGAAAAGCTTCCGAAAGGGATCTATCGCCTGCGCGCGGAGCTCTACTCCCTCCCCGATGCCCAAGGGACGCTGGCGGGCACCATCGAGGCCCAGATCGACCTTCAGCGGGACACCACGTTCCAAGCGGCCGTCGGCGACGAAATCGCCGGGATTCGCGTCACTCCAGAAGACGCCAGCTTCAAGGTCGGCCGAAGCCTGCAGTTCTACGCTCACGCCGTCAACGCCGCCGGAATTCCCACCTTCAGCCGTCGCCAGGATCTCGTTTTCGAGACATTAGGGAGCACGGCCACCGTGAACGCGGAGGGAATCGTCACCGGCACGACCACGGGTTCGGGATCCGTTCGCGTTACCCATCAGCCAACGGGACGGCTCGGCTCCGCCAGCTTTACCGTCACTCAGAACGACACGACCCGATCCAAGTGGACCGTCCTCGTCTTCCTGAACGCGGCCAACGACCTCTCGCAGTTCGACGAAGGAAACGTGGACCAGATGGAGCGGGTGGCCAGTAACGACGTCCGCTTCGTGCTCCAATGGAAGCAAGTGCGCGCCTCGTTCGATCCGAATCCGTCGTTTGAAGGCACGCGTCGCTACCTCGTCAAGCCCAACACCAACAGCGGCGTGAACAGCGAGCTGATCCAGGACATGGGTCAGAACGTGGACATGGGCCAGAAGGAAACGCTGGCCGACTTCATCGCCTGGGGCAAGGCGAACTACCCGTCCGACCGCACCGTGCTGGTCATCTGGAACCACGGCAACGGCTGGCTGCGAAGCCCCATCACGCGCGACGTCACCCGTGCGGTGAGCTACGACGACGAGACGGGCAGCGCGATCAACACGTGGGAGCTGGCGCAAGCGCTGGGCAACCACCGCTTCGACATCCTCTCGTGGGACGCAAGCCTCATGCAGATGATGGAGGTGGCCTACGAGGTCAAGGACAAGGCGGACTTTATCACCGGCAGCGAGGAGAGTCCCCCCGGCGAGGGCCTTCCCTACGACCTGATCTTCCGCCGCTTCCGCGACAATCCCAACGCGCCGACCCGCGACCTGACCAAGGCCTACGTAGACGGCATGCTGGAGTTCCCCCAGTACGCCAACCGCAAGATCACCCAGAGCGTCCTCGACACGTCGAAGCTGGACGAACTGGCCGTGGCGATCGACGGCCTCGGGAACGCGCTGAGCGCGAGCAAGAACGCGGTAACGACGGCGGTCGTCAATGCCCGCGAGACGAGCCAGGCCTACTCGCGCACGAGCACCCGCGAGTACCGCGACCTCGTGGACCTGTGCCAAAAGCTCGAGGCGGGCACGACCGTGCCGTCCGTCATCCAGGCCGCCGCAGCGGTCCGGGCTGCCGTGGCCCAAGCGGTCGTATGGGAGGGGCACAACGCCCAGTCCCCCGGCAGCCGGGGCATCGCCATCGACTTCTCCAAGGGCACCACGTTCCTATCCGGTGGGCGCGCGGAAGACTACGCCAAGCTCCGATTCGGAGCCGAGACCAACTGGGACGAGTGGCTAAGCACCGCCCCGTGAACGCATAGCCACGGTTATGCTATAATCGCGGGTCAGCACGGGCACTGCCCGACCGGAAGTTTATAGAGCATGAGCGAAGAGACCAACAGGCCCCAAGGGCAGGCAGGAATGGCTCCCCGCGCCGATAAGGACGCGATGGAGGGTGGCCCGCGCTTTAAAGGCAAGCGCCGCCGCAAGGTCAGCTACCTGACCCTGAACAAGATCGACCACGTGGACTACAAGGAGGTCAACATCCTCCGCCGCTTCCTGAACGATCGCGGCAAGATCCTCCCCAGCCGCCAGTCCGGGAACACCGCCAGCCAGCAGCGCATGATCGCTGAGGCGATCCACCGCGCCCGCGAGATGGCGCTCCTGCCGTTCGTGGTCACCGAGATGGGCACCGACCGCCGCGAGTTCGGCCCGCGCCGCGAGCGCTACGGCGACCGGGGCGATCGCGGAGACCGTGGAGATCGCGGTCCTCGCCGCGACGAGCAGCAAGCTCCGCGCGAAGCAGCACCGGCCGCCGAGCAGGCATAGTCGGCGTTGGGTTAGCGTTTCCAAGGGCGAGACCGTAAGGTTCTCGCCCTTATCTATTTGGGGTTGCCACTCCAACAAAGCCTGGGATCCGAAAAGTCTAAGCGGATGACTGTCGACCTCTTCATCACCTGCCTGAACGACGCCCTCTTCCCTCGAACCGGGGAGGCAACGACGCGGCTGCTGGAGCGGCTGGGGCACTCGGTGCGGTTCAACGAGGCGCAGACGTGCTGCGGGCAAATGCACTTCAACACGGGCTACCAGCGCGAGGCCCTGGGGATCATCCGCCAATTCGTGAACGTGTTCCGCGACTCGGAGGTCGTGGTCGCGCCGAGCGGTTCGTGCGTCGCGATGGTGCGAGACCTCTACCCGCGGGCGGCGGAATGGGCGGGGGACCATGCGCTCCTTCGCGAGGTCATGGATCTTGGCACCCGAGTCTTTGAGCTGAGCGAGTTCTTGGTCAACCGGCTAGGATTGGAGGACGTGGGCGCCTACTACCCTCACCGCATCACCTACCATCCCACTTGCCACGCCGCCCGCGTGCTCCGGGTGGGCGAGGCGCCGTTGCGGCTGCTCCAGAAGGTGCGGGGGCTCACACTGGTCGAGTTGCCAGCCGCCGACCAATGCTGCGGCTTCGGAGGCACGTTCAGCGTCAAGAACGCGGACACGAGCATCGCGATGATGGGCGACAAAGTCCAGAACGTGATGAGCACCCGCGCCGAAGCCTGCACGGCGGGCGACAACAGCTGCCTGATGCACATCGGCGGCGGCCTGTCCCGGTTGCGAAGCGGGACGCGGGTGGTGCACCTGGCGGAGATCCTTGCCAGCACCGAGCAGGAGGTGTTCGCGTGAGCGGCGGCGGGATCAAGCCGGACGTCACCTTTGCGAAGGCGGCCCACGGCACGCTGGAGAACGCCCAGATGCGGCGGAACCTGCGGCACGCGACCACCACGATCCGCGAGAAGCGGCTGCGGGCGGTGGCGGAAGTTGCCGACTGGCAAGAGCTCCGAACCCACGGCGCGGCTGTGAAGGACCACGCCATGGCCAATCTTGGCCAGTACCTCGAGGAGTTGGAGGCGTCGGTCCAGCGTGCGGGAGGACGCGTGCACTGGGCCCGCGGTGCCACCGAAGCTCGGGCCATCGTGGCCCAAATCGCCCACTCGCACGGCGCGCGCGAGATCATCAAGGTCAAGAGCATCACCACCGACGAGATCGAGCTGAACGGCGGGCTGGCCGAGCACGGAATCCACGCGGTAGAGACGGACCTCGCGGAGTTGATCGTCCAGCTCGCGGAAGACCGGCCCAGCCATATCCTCGTCCCCGCCATCCACCGAAACCGCTCGGAGATCCGGGAGTTGTTCCAGCGAAAGCTGGGGGCAGAACTGCTGACCGATGAGCCCAAAGCGCTGGCGGAAGCAGCCCGGGTCTACCTGCGCGAGAAATTCCTCACCACCAAGGTGGCTATCAGCGGGGCGAACTTCGCCATTGCGGAGAGCGGCACCGTGTGCGTGGTGGAGTCCGAGGGCAACGGCCGCATGTGCGTGACGCTGCCTGAGGTCTTGGTGAGCGTGATGGGGATCGAGAAGGTCCTGCCCACCTGGGAGGATGCGGCGGTGTTCCTGCGGCTACTTCCCCGCTCCAGCACCGCCGAGCGAATGAACCCCTACAACAGCTTCTGGAGCGGGGTCCGCGAAGGCGATGGACCGCAGGAGTTCCACTTGGTACTGCTGGACAACGGGCGGACGGACGTGTTGGCCGACGAGGTCGGCCGTCAGACCCTCCGCTGCATCCGCTGCTCCGCTTGCCTCAACGTGTGCCCCGTCTACGAGCGTACGGGCGGCCATGCCTACGGCAGCGTGTACCCCGGCCCCATCGGCGCGATCCTGACCCCCCAGTTGTTGGACATGAAGGACAAGAACGCGAACACCCTGCCCTTCGCGAGCAGCCTCTGCGGAGCCTGCTACGATGCGTGTCCGGTCAAGATCAACATCCCTGAGGTGCTGATCTACCTGCGGGGCAAGGTCGCGGCGGACAAGTCTCCGAACATTGAATCCATCGCGATGAAGAGCATGGCGTGGATCATGGGCGACGCCCGCCGGTTCGAGATGGCGATCCGGCTTGCACGCATCGGACAGGGTCCCCTCGTTCGCGATGGCGCGATCCATTGGCTCCCGGGGATGCTGGGCGGCTGGACCAGTGCCCGCGACATGCCCGCAATGCCGAAGCAGTCGTTCCGCGAATGGTGGCGGAACCGCACTTCCCACCCTCCCGCGGCCCACGATCCCGCTGGCGGTCCCATCGCCCCTCAGCGACCGGAGGAAGCCGAGCGACCATGAGCGCGAAGGCAGAAATTCTGGCGCGGATCGGGCGGGCCGGCGCGGCGCACCAATCGCCACTAGAGCGCCCCCGACTGGAGACCTCGCGAAGGTCTCGTGAGGAAATCGTGGACCAATTCGCTGAGTACGCCGCCGAATACAAGGCGCACGTGGTGCGCGTCTCCCCCGCAGAGTTGCCCGAGGCGGTTCGCTCGCTCTTGGCCGCGCAAGGCAACGAGCGGGTCCTTCTCCCCCCAGACCTTCCCGCGGAGTGGCTGCCTTCCAATCTCCCCGCCCAGCGGGACGAAAAGCTCGACCACCGCGCCCTCGACCAGTTCCAGGCCGTGGTGACCGGCTGCGCCGTCGCCATCGCCGAGACCGGCACCGTCGTTCTCGACGCCGGCCCCGCCCAAGGCCGCCGCGCCCTCACCCTCGTCCCCGACCACCACATCTGCATCGTCTTCGAGCATCAAGTGGTCGATACGGTCCCCGAAGCCGTAGCCACCCTCCGCGAGAGCGTCCTAAACGGCCAACCCTTAACCTGGATCAGCGGCCCCAGCGCCACCAGCGACATCGAGCTAAGCCGAGTAGAAGGCGTCCACGGCCCCCGAAAGCTCGACATCATCCTCGTATCGAAGTAGCCAAACCCGATTGTGGGGTCGGTGGGACACCGACCCCACAACCCTGCAAGCACGCAGCAGTCGGCGGCATCAGGGTCCGGCTTCGCCGGACGGTCGGTGGGACACCGACCCCACACCCGGCCAGACGTACAGCACGTCCGGCTCCTTCTCCATGTTGTCCTGCCCGTCGGTGAACTTCTGAGCGAAGAGCCCCCGCGCCTCGTAGAAGGCCCTCGCTAGGAGGTTCTTCTGGAAGGTGTACAGGGAGAAGCCATCCGGCAAGAGCTCCTTCACCTTGTCCAACAACGCGCTCCCGATCCCCCGCCCGTGGAACTCCGGTGCGACGAAGAGCTGATCCAAAAAGTCGCCGTTTACCGCAGCAAAGCCCGCTAGCACACCGTCCCACTCCGCGACCCAAACCTGCCCCCGCTTGAACAAGATGTTCTCGGCCCACCAGAGCGCCTGCGCCTCGGTGATCTGCTCCTTGAGGTAAGGCATGGTCGCCACCCGAGTCCGCCGACAGAGCAACCCCACCTCGGCAAACTCGTCCGGCCGAGCTTTACGCATGGTCAGGTGTTCAACCGCGTTGCCGGACCTACTGCTCACAGCTCCACCCGAGCATCTTCGTCGTTCGACTGGATGGGCTCTGGCTTTAGCCTTCGAGCCTCGAGGAAATGCGAGATGGCCATCGAAGTGATCGCACCCAGTAGCAGGGACAGGATGAAAACTCGCGGCTCACGGTACAAGTTGAGCCCAATGAGACCAGCAGAAGCGGCGGGAATCATTACTGCGGCGAATATCGTCATCCCACGCTTCACGTTCTGCTGTTGAACCTTCTTCTCAAGAGCCAATTGCTCGGAGCTTCGACCAAAGAGTGCCGCTTCCGGCAACTCTAACCGCTTTCCAAGCTTATTGATGATCAAGATCGACCCGAGTAGGATCAGAGTGAAGGGCATTGTTGACAGGCGGGGGAACCACAGGTCACTGAACCGGTGAGTTGCCCCAGAACCGTGTAGCCAGACGAACACGACGAAGTGGACTACAATGCTTCCGAAGGCGAATCCCATCACCACCGATCGGTACTCTTCTCGCTGACGTTCCTTATTGGGACGATTCTCAACGGCAATCCTACGACCCAGAGTAAAGCCGATCCACATGATTCCAGGGAGCAGGACGGCGAAAAGGACCAATCCTAGAAGGTCCAGACCTGAGATTGCCTGCTCGACTTCTACGATGCCAGTTGGCTCTGCAAGTTTCCAGAATTGCCATCGCGAACCTTTCTTCGGCTTTCCAAGCATCCCGATAGCGGAAGCCGCTTGAGGAGCCTTCACCACAATTTTGGGATCGAAGCCTGCCTGCCGAAGCACCGACGAAAACCGTGCGATGTCCAATCGGATCGTCGCCTTCCGCCACGTGTGGGGAATCTCCAAGTCGGTGTCGAGCACCGCAAAGTTACGCTCAACGGAGTAGGCGATTCGACAACCTTCGAGTCCTGCCGCAACAAGGCCTTGATCGCAGGCCTGGGCAAACTCTTTCACGCGATCCGAGGGCAGAGCAAGGGCGAAGAAGTCGAACCGGGTCGGCTTCATGACAAGCATCACGAAGGCGTGATTCTTCTTGATCGGCGTTCCGGGGAGCGAGGCTTCCTCAAGAAACTGGATCGTACGTTCCCGCTCTCGGGTGTAGTACGGCTTCTCCGCCGGCACCACGACCGCCTGGGTGCAGACGGCTAAGCCCAACGCCCACAGGACAAGGATCAGCCGAGCGAGCGCCATTGGAATCTATGATAGGCCTAATCGATCAAGCGGTGGGATTGAGCTGCGGCTCCTCAGGCTCCTCCGCCGGCTTCGCCGCCTGAAGCTTCGCTAGCTTCTCCTGGAATGCCGCTAATGGCCTTCCCTCCAGCCCCGGCTGGCCGCCCCCGAGCATGGCGGCCAGCGCCTCGCTCTCCGCACGGGAGAAAGTCACGGACCCCAAGATGTGCTCCTCGAACGCCTCGTAGGCGATGGGCGCCACCGCCTTCGCGCACTGGGCCATGGCCTCTGCGTACGCCCGGATCTCGTACTGGGCGTGGGGATCCATGCGGAGGCGGAGGAAGTGGAAAAGGTTGTGCAGGTCGATCTGCCAGTACCACTCGGTGTAGAGGCTGAGCGGCAGGTTGTTGCGGGCCAATTCACGGGCCACGTTCATGTCCAGCAGCTTGCCGTAGTTGCGGTACACCGCCGCCTGCTCCTCCCGGAAGAGCTCGATGACCGCTTGCTCGACTTCCGGCTCGAACCGCTCATCGGAGCGGCCCTGCTTGTTACTCTCGCTCTGCGGACGGATCTGGTCCGGCGACGGGACGTAGAACTCGTCCTTCATCACGCTGTACCGCCCACTAATCTCGTTCAGCCGCGCCGTCCGGTGCCGCACCCACTGGCGGGCGACGAAGACCGGCATCTTGGTGTGGAACGTGAGCTGGACCTGCTCGAACGGGCTCGTGTGCCAGTTCTTCATCAGGTAGTGGATCAGCCCGCGGTCTTGCCGGTACGTCTTGGTGCCCGCTCCGTAGCTGACCCGCGCCGACTGCACAATCCGCTGATCCCCGCCCATGTAGTCCACAAGCCGGACGAACCCCTTGTCAAGGACCTTGATCTCTTGGTCGAGAAGGGCTTCGGCGGCGTCGACGGTAATGCGCGGCATAGGGGAAAGACTACCGATTTTGGATTTGGGATTGCGGATTTTGGATTAAGAGAGAAACAGAGGCCATCGCTACGCGGGTTCTTTCGGCTCCGGCGGCCGAGGCGCCGCGGCGAACTTGATCCCGCTGGCGTCGCGCTGGCGGAGGATCTCCAGCATGAGGGCGTTCTTCATCGCTAGTTCCTCCGCTTGGGTGTCGACCTCGAAGTAGGTCTGCACCAGCACCCCCAGCGATGGCTCGGCCAGGTCGTCCACCTCCACGATCGACCGCCCCCGTGACACCTTCGGCTGGGCCTCCAGGTACTCCCGGATTCCCTGGCAAAATGCGTCGATCCGCTCCGGCTTGGAGTCGTAGCTGACCCGGACGGTGAACTTCTGCCGCCGCGACCGGCGGGCTCCGTAGTTCTCCACCGACGCCCGGATGAGGTTCGCGTTGGGCAGGGTGATGATGGTGTCCTCGAACGTTCGCAGCCGCGTCGACCGGAGATTGATCTCCTCGACCACGCCCTCCGTGGTGCCGATCTTGACCCAGTCGCCGAGGGCGAAGGGCATGTCGAACAGGATGGTGAGCGAGCCAAAGACGTTTTCGACAGAGTCCTTCGCCGCGAGGGCCACCACGAGGCCGCCGATTCCGAGGCCGGCCAAAAGACCGGCAATGTTCACGCCAAACACGCCGAGCGCCATAAGGACGCCCGCCGTTAGGATCACTACGCGAACGAGTTTGCGCGTTACTGGAACGAGCAGTCGCTCTGCCCGCTCGTTCGAAGACGTCCGCTCCGCGATCTTGTCGCACACGTTATCCCAAAGGGCGTAGACGAGCAGGACGGCGGCGAGGATGGCTACTGCGTGGAAGGCGATCCGCACGTTGCCTTCCGCACGGTTTGGCAGGGCCAGTTCACTGATGAATGGGTACGCGAGGGCAACGCCGGTCAGGATTCCCACCGCTCGCCGAACCGCCTGCGCGGTCTGCGGGGTCATCGGCGCCTGGGTAAAGCGGTCGCGGACCTTCATCATCCTGATCGCGAGCCACCGCCCAGCTAGTGTGCCGAGAAAGGCCACGCCGAGCAAGACGACCAGTCCGACCCATTGCCAGGCCGCGAGCCCGAGGAACCGGCGGTGAAAGCCGGGGTTTAGCGATGAAGTCCAATCGGGCTCCGTCGCGAGCCCGACCTGGGCGAACGCGAAGCTGACGAGCAGCGCCACGACCCCTACCAGCACTCGCTTCACGCCCGGGCCTCCCGTCGCGGCAGCCGCCGCCCCAGCCAGACCGCCAGCGGCGCGATCACCAGAGCGGGGACGTAGCTCGCCACCGGCATCCGCTTAAGGTCGAGCAGGCTCAGCCCGATCGCTAGCATCATCACCCCGCCCGCCGCCGTCATCTCCGCCACCAGGGCCTCGTCTTTCGCGAACCCCTGTAGGGGGCGCGCGGCCAAGGTCAGCGCCCCCTGGACCACCAGCACGACTCCTGCGGTCACTAGCACCCCCGGCCCCAGGGCCGCCGCGAAGAACACCGCCCCAATCCCATCGAGGGTGGACTTGATCGCCAGCAGCTCGATCTTGCCCTCAAGCCCGTCCTGCAGGCACCCCAAAAGCGTCACAGGGCCGACGCAGAAGAGGATGCTGGTGGTGATCACCGCCTCGTTGAACCGGCGG
>Ga0216301_1000414_pt1 | contig 11258 bp, 12 predicted proteins | sample 4hB_Boncat_minus_FD_156203 | JGI IMG/M metagenome (GOLD analysis project Ga0216301, IMG submission 156203) | Terrestrial sediment cell enrichment communities for BONCAT metagenomics from Utah, United States - 4hB_Boncat_minus | ecosystem: Environmental > Terrestrial > Deep subsurface > Rock...
CGATGGAGTCGAGCGACGGCCACCTTCTGCAGCAGGCGGATGAGGCCGTATGGCGCGGTGTGGGGGCCCTCGCTCGACTCCATCGCTCGTCTTTCTCCGTGAACCGGTCCGCGGGGTGCGCAAAAATACCGTTCGCCCGCGCCCCCTGCCACGGGCGTCCAGGAAATCCCCACACCGCACGATAGAACTTCCCGGCGATGCGGCGGCGGCGCCTCGGCTATCATCCGGGAGGACGGAAAGCTCCGGTGCGTCGAAGCCCGGGCAAGCAGCGGCACACGAGAACGAAAGATGATCTCCTACGCTTCCCCCGCGGTCGCGGCAACGGTGCGCGACATCATGCAGTCCGAGGTCCTGGCGGTCGTCCCCGAGATGACCGTGCGGGAGCTGATCCACCTGCTGCTGGAGGAGCGGATCAGCGGCGCCCCGGTCCTGGGCCCGACCGGCAAGGTTCTGGGCGTCGTCTCCTCCACCGACGTCCTCCGCCTGGCCGCCGGCGGGCCGGCCGGGGACGCGCGCGTCGCGGAGATCATGACCCCGGTCGCCCTCACCGTGCACCCGAACGAGTCGCTCGCCGACCTCGCGCGCTTCTTCCGGCGCGGGCGCGTGCACCGGGCCCTCGTCATGGAAGACGGGGTGCTGCTCGGCGTCGTGACCCCGTACGACGTCCTGCACGCGCTGAGCGGGTGAGCCCTCACCCCCGTCTCGTTACACTCGACTGCCCCCTCTCCCGATAACAGGAGAGGGCTGCGCCCTCCTGTGATCGGGAGAGGGGGCGATCTTTCTCTGCGTCTCGGTGTGAGGCTGCGGCAACGGCGCACGCTCCGATGCCGGGGAGCGGCGCGCGTCTGGCCGGCGGGCGCAGCGGTCAACGAGGCGGGCTCGGCTTGAGCAGGCCGTTGTCCAGCGCGAAGCGGACCAGCTCCGCGCGGCTGCCGAGGCCGAGCTTCTGCATCAGACGCGAGCGGTACGTGTCGACGGTCTTGGGGGAGAGGAAGAGCTTCTTCCCCGTCTCCACCGAGCTGTACCCCTCCGCGGTGAGCTGCAGCACCTCCTGCTCGCGCTCCGAAAGCTCCTCGACCGGGCTCACCTCGCCCTGCTCCTCCGCGCGCCGGAAGCCGTTCAGCAGGAGACGCGTGGCGCTGGGGTAGAGGAACACCTCGCCGCGCGCCACCACGCGGATGGCGGAGATCAGGTCGTCGTCGGCGCTCGTCTTCTTGACGTAGCCGCTGCCGCCCGCCTCCAGCACCGCGAGGAGGTACTCCTCTTCGGCGTGCGAGGTGAGCACCAGCACACGCGCGCCGGACTCCGCCGCGGCGATCTGGCGGGTGGCTTCCAGCCCGCCCATCCCCGGCATCCCCAGGTCCATCACCACCACGTCGGGGCGGACGGCGCGCACGCGCTCCAGCGCCTCCTCGCCGGTGCTCGCCTTGCCGACGACGTCGAGGTCGGGCTCCAGGTTGAGCAGCGCCTCCAGCCCCGCTCGCAGCACCGCGTGGTCGTCCACCAGCAGGACGCGGATCTTGTCGGACATCTTCACCTCGTTCCAGGCATCGTCGGAGCCGGCGATTCGCCGGACGCGCTGGAAGAAGATAGATCATTTCGCCGCGCCCGGAAGCGGGGTGCCGCCGACGCGCCTGTGGGGAATTTCTCGATTTGCGTCTTAGCGGCCCGCCTGCGCGCCGGACAGCTCCCCCGCGAGCCACGCCGCCCGCCGCGCGCGCTGCATTCCGGTGGCGCCGGGCAGCTCGTGGAAGGTCACGCGCAGCCGCGAGTAGCCGCCCACCGCTACCGTCACGCGCGCCGTGCGTCCGCCGCGCCGGTACTCCACGGCGGCGGACTGCCCGGTGCGCAGCGAGCGGAGCGTGCGCCGGAAGCTGTCCATTCCGTCCACGGGCGTGCCCGCCAGCGACACGATCTCGTCGTCCGCGCGCAGGCCGGCGCGCGCCCAGGCGCTGCGCGGGTCGGTGATGATGAGGCGCACGGGCCCGCCCTCCGCCTGTCGTGCCCACACGCGCAGGTCGGGCGCGAGCGTCCCCCGCGCGTCCGTGACCGAGTCGCGCCGCACGCGCATGCGCAGCCCCATCCGCGCGAGGTGCGGCGCGAACGCCAGCCGCCCCGGCGCGCGCACGTTGCGCGCGAAGAACGGGCGCATTTCGCAGCCGCACACCTCGCTCGCCATGCGCTCCAGGTCCGCGCCCGTGTAGCCGCGTGGGCCCGAGTGGCGCGCGATCATCCGCCGCATCATCTCGTCCACGCCGCGCCGCCCGCCCGTCGCCTCGCGGAGGGCGAAGTCCAGCGCCGTGGCCACGACCCGGCCGTGAAGGTAGTAGTCGGTGGGCTCCGGGCCGCCGGGCGAGGCGCCGCTCGCACGGCTCGCCTGCTCCGGGGAGATGGTGCGGTAGCCGGGGTTGTCCAGGTACTCGGCGAGGTCGCGGCCCAGCCGGTCCAGCCGCGAATTGGCGGGCGCGAGGCCGGCGCGGCGCAGCAGGAGGTCGGCGAAGTGGATGGTCACCCCCTCGCTCCACCAGCGCTCGCCGGTCGGCGGAGGCGGGCGCTGGCGAAGGCCGCTCCAACCCGCCGGGCGCAGCCGCACCAGGTTCCAGGTGTGGACGTACTCGTGGGCGGCGTTGTCCAGGAAATCCTCCATCCCCTTCGCCAGCTCCGCGCTCGACGCGCCCAGCGTCACCGAGCTGGCGTGCTCCAGCCCTCCCCAGGTGCCGTCCTGCAGAAGGAAGGCGTACTCGGAGTATGGCAGGCTGCCGAAGATCTCCCGCGCGGCGCCGGCGAGGCGTTCCAGCGCGCGCACCACGGCCGCGGTGTCGAACGGCACGCCATCCGCGCTCGGCAGGTACGCGACCGTGTGCGACGCTCCGCCGCTCCGGAAGCGCCACGTCCGCAGCCTCCCCACCAGGATCGGCGCATCCATCAGCTCCGCGGCGCCCGCGGTGCTCCACGGCCCTTCGGCGGGGATGCCGGCGCGCGTCCAGCCGTCTGGCAGATCGAGATCCAACCGCGTGGGCCGCCGCGGCTGGTCCGCGACGTAGAGGAAGCTGTCCAGCCCGCCCACGAGGCCGCCCATCGCGGTGAGCACCGGCTGCCAGCTCGGCCGGAACCCGCGCTCGTACGGCGGCAGTACGATGCGGTAGCGCACCGCCACCTCTCCGCCCGCCGAGCGGACCTCCCAGACGGCGCTGTCCACCCGCGTGACGGAGCCCGCCGCCCCGCCCGCCTCGGCGCGGAGATCGCGCAGGTACCGCCAGAAGCGCTCGTCGTACTCGGGATGCGCCGCCATCGCGAGCCGGAGCACGGGTGGCGCGTTCGGCACGCGCATCTCGACCTCGAAGCCGGACAGGTCGAGCGAGTCGATGCGCAGCGTGTAGCGGACCGTGTCGCCCTGCGCCTGCGAGGAGCCGGGGAGCGCGGCCAGCGCCACGACGGCCGCCATCATCCACCCGAGGTCGCGCATCCGCATCGCTTCTCCTGGAACGGGGGTCGGTCAGCGCGCGGCGGCCTGGCGGGCGGCCCACCTCACCATCAGCCCGAGGTGAACGGGGCGGTTCCGCGGCCCGCGCCGCAGGACGCCGCGCAGCCCCTGGACCTGGAGCACGTGATCGGCGCCGGGGATGATGATGAGCGAGTCCCCCGGATTGTTAACACGGCGGCGCGCCGCGGCGACGGCGGCCCGGCTCCGCTCCACCGGGACCAGCGGATCGGCCCCGCCCCACACCGCGAGCACCGGCGCGGGGAGCCGCTCCAGCGCGGGGACGGGGGTGTAGTCCATCTTGGTGCGGTACCACGCCCACCACCAGTCGTCGCGTCGCGTGGGCCCGGCGAGCCCGGAGTACGGCCGCCCCGCCGCCGCCCGCATCGCCGCCTCGTACTCCGCCCAGCCGGCGCCCGTCCGCGCGTAGGCGTGCTTGAGCCGCTGGAGGTGCATCGCGGAGGCCCGCTCCTCCGGCGCCAGGGTCCGCACCTGGCCCGCGGTCTGGTGAAGGTTCTGCTCGGCGAAGGTGACGCCGGTGGCCGACTGCATGATGACGAACGCCATCCCCGGCGCGCGCAGCGCGACCTCCGGCGCGATGACGGCGCCCTCGCTCCCGCCCCACACGCCGATGCGCGCCGGGTCCACCCAGGGGTGGCGGCGGAGCACCCCTGCCGCCGCTGCCGCATCGTCCACGAACGCGCCGAACGGGCTGCGCCGCCAGTCGCCCCCCGATCTCTCGCTGCCGCGCTTGTCGTAGACGAGCACCGCGAAGCCCCGCCGGACGAACGCCGTGACAAGCAGTTCGTAGTACGGGTTCTCGCGCCCGTCCGGCCCCGAGCCGTGGAGCAGCAGCACCGCCGGATGCGGCCCGCCCGCCGCCGGCGCGACGAGGGTGCCCGCGAGCGTGACTTCGCCGCTGGCGATCCGCACCTCCTGCCGCCGCACGGGAGCCTGCGCGCACGCCGCTGCGACGATCACGAGGAGCGCGGCGCACCAGGGGCGCAGTAGGGAGGCGGCCTTGTTCATCGGCGGATCGTCCTTGGCGTGGGGGGCGGCTCGTGCTACGATCCATACGATGCGGCATCGTGGCTCCCCGCCACAACTCCCCCGACCTCATCCCGCCGATGCGCGTCCGCTCCCCCGCTCTCCACGTGAAGAGGACGCTCCGCGCCTTCATCGCGGCCGCGGCTATGCTGGGCTGCGGGGCGCAGGCGGCGCCGCCCGCGCTCGCCATCACCGGCGTGGCGCTGATCGACGGCGTGAGCGACACGGTGCGCGCGCACCAGACGGTGGTCGTGCGCGGCGGCAGGATCGTGACGGTGGGACCGGCGGCGGAGACGGAGGTGCCGCGCGGAGCACGCCGCATCGACGGGCGCGGCCGGTGGCTGATCCCGGGGCTGTGGGACATGCACGTGCACGCCTTCGCCCACGAGTTCGCGGATTTCTCGGGTCCGCTGATGCTGGCGTGGGGCGTCACCGGCGCGCGCGACATGGGCTTCTACGTGGACACCGCCCGCTTCTGGCGCGGCGAGGTGGCGGCCGGGCGCGTCGAAGGCCCGCGCATGGTCATCGGCGGGCGGCTGGACGGTCCGGCGAACCGCGCTCCGTGGGTGGCGCGCGCGGCGACGGACGCGGAAGCGAGGCGCGCAGTGGACTCGCTGGCGGACGCGGGCGCGGACTTCATCAAGGTCTACAGCAGCCTGGGGCGCGCGGCGTACTTCGCGGCGGCGGACCAGGCGCGCCGCCGCGGGATCGCCATCGCCGGCCACGTGCCGCTCTCGGTCTCCGTGCTGGAGGCGATCCGCGCGGGCCAGCGCGGCATCGAGCACGAGGACGACCTCATGCGCGCCTGCACGGGCGAGTACGCCGCCCTGCGCCGCGAGCTGTCCGCCAGGCCCTCCGACGCGCCGCCATCCGCGGAGCTCGCGATGATGCGCGACCACGCCCGCCGCATGCGCACCGGCTACGATCCTGCGCGCTGCACCGCCGTGCTCGCCGCGATGGCGCGCGCCGGGACGCGGCTCACCCCCACGCTCGCCGTCTACCAGCCCTACCTGGCGCGCACAGACACCGCGGTCATGCACCCGTCCGCGCATGCATGGGTCCCCCCGCGCTTGCAAGCGGTGTGGAGGACGCGGCTGGCTCGCGCGACGCCGGCGGACAGTGGCGTTGTCGCCTCCTTCTTCAGCCTGCCGCGCACGGGCGAGGCCCACCGCCTGGGCGTGCGGCTGATGGCGGGGACGGACGCGCCGCTCGCGTACGTCGTCCCCGGGCTGTCGCTGCACGACGAGCTGGCGCTGCTCGTGCGCGCCGGGCTGACGCCGATGCAGGCGATCCGCGCCGCCACCTACGAGCCCGCCACCTACCTGGGCGCGCTCGACACACTCGGCACCATCCGCCCCGGCCGCGCCGCCGACCTCGTCCTCCTCGACCGCGACCCGCTCGCCGACATCCGCAACACCCGCTCGATCTCCACCGTCATCGCCCGCGGCCGCGTGGTGGACCGCGCCGCCCTGCTCCGCCGCGTGGTGCGCGCATCAGCCGGGGGAGCGCGGTAACGTGTCGATCCCGCGGCCTCTCGCCTCCCCCACAGAGATCGAGGACGACGATCCCTGGAGGTGGTTCGAATCGGTTCACACCGGCGACCTCCCGGTGGAGGCGTTCGAGCGCTGGTTCTACTCCCGCGCCGGCATGGAGGCGCTGCTCGGGCCTGCCCTTGCGCTCGACTTCCTGACGCTGGACTATCGGCAGCCGGACGCCCGCCACGAGCTGCGGAAACTCGTCGAGCGCGCATACATGCGGCGCGGGCCGAAGCAGCTGGAGTACGACATGATGCGCCGGATCGCTAACGAGTTCCTCTCCGGCGAACGGGATGTGTGGCGTACCGCGGCACCGTTCGCGCGGCTGATCGCGACGGGAGAGCACGACTGGGTTCCGCTGGGATTCCTGTACATCGATTCCGAGCTAGACGCGATTCCGGCACCGGGGGTGCGTTCGATGTGGCAGCCCGCGGCACTCGCGAAGCTCCTCAAAAAGAACCGAGCACTCCTTGCCGGGTACGAGCTTGCGCTGCGCGAGGCCGTAGCCGTGCTCCTCGAACGCCTTGAAGAGCGCGCGAGTGGAATGCGGATTTCCGACGCGGACCTGTAGTGGACCTCCAGCACTCGAAAGTCGAAGATAGAATATGACCGTACTCAAGCTCCGATCGCTGCTCGCGCTCCTCCTGGTCCTCGCCGCGGCGCCCTCCGCCCACGCGCAGGCCGCCAACCGCATCGATCCGCCCATCTCCGGCGGATTGCGCGACGCGTACGACCCGCGCCTCGCGCTGGTGGCAGAGACGCGCCACCCGCTGGGCTCGGCCGCTTCCGCCGAGAGGGTCATCGCGCCACGGGGGTCGGTACGGCGCAGTTACTGGAAGGCGGGCGCAATCGTCGGCGGCGTGCTCGGCGCCGCCGTGGGCGGTGCGGGCGGACTCGCGTTCGACAACATCGAAGGGGGTTCCCGTGTCGGGGAGTACACGCTCATCGGGGCGGCGGGCGGGGCGCTCGCGGGCGCGCTGCTCGGCGCCGGCATCGGCGCGCTGATCGGCAGGTAGCCGCGGCTCGACCATCCGGTCACCCGGGAGCAGCGAGACTTGAGGATCGACTGGGAAGTGGCGTTCATAGCGGCGGCGATGGTCGCGCTGGTCCGTCTGCTTCCGGTGCTCGACGGTCGGAGCAGCCTGGCGGCCCGCTATCGCAGCGAGCGGGCCGCCGAAGGCGATGCGTTCCGGCTGGTGTGGGGCCGCGTGCGTGGCGTGGGCGTGTGGGCGAGCGTCAACGCGACGACGGCGGGGCTCGGCATCCGCGTGCTGTGGCTGCCGTGGCATCCGCCGGTCTTCATCCCCTGGTCCGAGATGGTGTACTGCGTGCCCGCCGGCCCGTTTTCCGGAAGCGCCCGGATCCTCTGCCGCCACGCGGAGAGCGTGCCCATCCATCTCGTGGGGCGTGCCGGGCGCGCCGCCGTGGCCGAATGGGTGCGCCACCGCTCACGGTGTTGAAATGCTTCTGCGAGGAGAAATTGGAATGGTGACCAGGCTGGAGAAGCCACTCAAGCGCGAGATCGAAGTGGAGGGCGAGACCTACGTCGTCACGCTGGAGCCGGAGCGGCTGAGGATCACGAAGAAGGGAAAGCGGAAGGGGATCGAGCTCCCCTGGGCCCAGGTCCTGAGCGGCGACGCGGGGCTGGCGGCGGCGCTGCAGGCGTCCGTCGCCTCTCCCCGGTAGGCCGGCACAGCTCCCGGGAACGAGAATCCCGCACGAGCCGAAGGGAGGCTCGTGCGGGATCGTGCTTGGTGGGCGGGACTGGTTTCCGCCGGACTACATCACCGTGGATACGGGCTCCTCCGCCTGGCCCTGCGAGTCGCCCGGCGTGAGCTGCGCCATGAGCGCGGGAATCTCGAAGTAGACGCGCCCGCGGGTGATCTGGCCGTCCGCGAGATCGTAGACCACGCAGAGCGGGACGCGCACGGAGCGGTTGGTCGCGGGGACGCCGGCGAACTCGCCGATGTGGCGGCCGACGAAGTAGCCCTCGAGTACCGCGTGGTCGTCCGTGTAGATCGTGAGGCCGACCTCCGCGTGTGCGTCGAACGCCTGGCGGTAGAAGTAGTGGAGCATCTGCCCGATGCCGTCGCGGCCATGGGTCTCCTGGCCCGTCGCCATCACGGTGAAGACCGCGTCGTCCGCCATCATGCTGACGTCCGAGTGCTCGGAGGCGATGTACCGCTCCATCACTTCCTGTGTGCGTTGCCCTGACATGGGTCCTCCCCGCCCGAGGCGGCAGGCCAGAGTGATCCAGCGCGGACGGCGCCGCACAGCGATGGTACTCGCCGACCGGCCCGGGCACAAGAAAAACGAATCGAGCCCGGCCGGTCCGGGTCACTTCTGCCGGGAACGGCACCGCGCGCGGGAGAGGGTGAACACGATGCCCCCGAACGCGCCGCCGCACAGGTAGATGGGGAGGAGCGCGGGATCGAAGCGCGCGCCGGTGAGCCCGACGCCGAAGCCGCGCGACAGCGACTCCGGCACCGCGGCGAGGGTGAGCAGCATCGCCAGCGCCCCGGCCCCGGCGTCGACCGCCATGCGCGGCCCGGTCCGCTGCGAAGCGGCGCGCCAGCCGCCGAGCACCTGGAGTGCGAAGAACGCGATCAGCAGCAGCTTCACCGCCGGGCCCATGTCGTCCGCTCCCTTCCACACCGCGCGGGCGAGCTCCTGCAGGTTCGCCGGCTCCGGGCCGAGCGGACCGAACGCCGCCATGAGCAGGCTGGCGCCGAACACCATCGTCACCCACGCGGCCAGCAGAGCCGTGAGGGTGCACCTGAGGTCGCTCCGATCCGCCGTCACGTCGCTCCTCCGGGCTGCTCCGCGCACGCGTCGCGAACGCAGCCGCGAAGCCAGCGGTGCGCCGGGTCGGCCCCCATGCGCGGGTGCCAGAGCAGCGATACGGTGATCTCGGGGGTGGCGAACGGAAGAGGGAAGCTGTGCATCCCGGCGCGCAGCGTCCCCGTGTGCCGCTCGGGGACGCTCGCGATCAGATCGGAGGCGCGGGCCAGCGCCAGCGCGGTGGAGAAGCCGCCCACCGTGGTGACGACCTCCCGCTCCAGCCCCAGCGCCGCCAGCGCTCCGTCGACCTGCTCCTGGCGGTGCCCTCTCCGCGACACGCAGACGTGCCGGCCGGCGATGTAGCGGGCGCAGGTGACCTCGCCGCGGCCGAGCGGGTGCCCGGCGCGCACCACGCCGACGAAACGGTCCCTGAACAGGGCCTGCGCGCGCAGCTCCGGCGCCGTCGCGGCCTCCACCACGCCCGTCTCCAGGTCGATGGCTCCGTCGCGAAGGGGCGCGGCGTCCTTGTCCGACTTCTGCACGAAGCGCAGCCGCACGCCCGGCGCTTCCCTGCCGGCGCGGGCGATGATCTCCGCCCCGAAGTTCTCCACGAATCCCTCGCTGGTCCGCAGCGTGAACGTCCGCACCAGCTTCGCCAGGTCGAGCTTTTCCGCCGGGCGGAGCACCGCTTCCACCTCCCGCACGAGCCCGCTCACCCGCCCGCGCAGCTCGAGCGCCCGCGGAGTGGGCACCAGGCCGCGTCCCGCGCGCACCAGCAGCGGATCGCCCATCGTCTCACGCAGCCGCGCGAGCGCCCGGCTCATCGCCGACGGGCTGAGCCCCAGCCGCCGGGCCGCCCGCGCCACGCTCCCCTCCGCGAGCAGCACGTCGAGCGTGACGAGCAGGTTGAGGTCGGGTCTGGACATGCATCACCGCCTCGCAATCGTGACATGGCGCTGGACGCACGAATAAAGTGCAAACCGTGCGTCTTCCGCAATGCTCGCGAGCGGCCGAGCTTCCGGGGCGTGTTGAAGCCACCGCCAGCAGTAGGACCGACGATGCTTCGGCTGTGCCCGCGGAAAGGATGCCCTCGGCCCGGTGGGCGCTCGCGGGCCTCTCGCTGTCGATGCTGCTGTCGTCACTCGGCACCAGCATCGGCAACGTCGCCCTGCCGGCGATGGCGCAGGCGTTCGCCGCCTCGTTCCAGGAGGTGCAGTGGATCGTCCTTGCCTACCTGCTCGCCATCACCACGCTGATCGTCAGCGCCGGGCGGCTGGGCGACACGATGGGGCGCCGCCGGCTGATGCTGGCGGGCCTCTCGCTCTTCACCGCGGCGTCGGCGCTGTGCGGCGTCGCGCCCGCGCTTTGGATGCTGATCGCGGCGCGCGCGGCGCAGGGGCTGGGAGCGGCCGTCATGATGGCCCTCACCCTGGTCTTCGTCGGCGACACGGTGCCGAAGGAGAGGACCGGCAGCGCGATGGGCGTGCTGGGCACCATGTCCGCCATCGGCACGGCGCTGGGGCCGTCGCTGGGCGGCGTGCTGATCGCCGGGCTCGGCTGGCGGGCCATCTTCCTGGTCAAAGTGCCGCTGGGGATCGTGGCCCTGCTCCTGACGCACCGCCATCTTCCCGCAGACCCCCCGCCGCGGACGGACGGCGCCCGCCACGACCGCATCGGCACACTGCTGCTAGCGCTGACGCTCGCCGCCTACGCGCTCGCCATGACGGTGGGGCGCGGCCGCTTCGGACCGCTCAACGTCGCGCTGCTTTCGGGTGCCGTGCTCGGAGCCGGCCTCTTCGTGGCCGCAGAAAGAAGAGCGGCATCGCCCCTGATCCAGCTGGCGATGCTCCGCGACCGCGTGCTCGGCGCGGGGCTCGCCGCGAGCGCGCTCGTCTCCACGGTGATGATGGCGACGCTGGTGGTGGGGCCGTTCCATCTCTCGCGCGGGCTCGGGCTCGGCGCGGCGCTGGTGGGGCTGGTGATGTCCGCCGGTCCGCTCGTCGCCGCGCTGACGGCGGCGCCGGCGGGGCGGATGGTGGACCGGCTGGGTGCGCCGCGCCTCACCATGGCCGGGCTCGCCGCCATCGCGGCGGGGTGCGTCGCGCTGGCCGTGCTGCCGGCGAGTGTGGCCGGATACGTCGCCTCCATCGTCGTCGTCACCGCGGGCTACGCGCTGTTCCAGACGGCCAACAACACCGCCGTCATGGCCGGGGCGGGCCCGGAGCGGCGGGGCGTCGTCTCCGGCATGCTCAACCTGTCGCGCAACCTGGGGCTCATCACCGGCGCGTCGGTGATGGGTGCGGTGTTCGCGCTCGCATCGTCCGCATCCGACATCACGGCGGCGCCCACCGCGGCTGTATCCAACGGAATGCGCATCACCTTCGCCGTCGCGGCGATGCTGATCGTCGCCGCGC
>Ga0216301_1000415_pt1 | contig 11254 bp, 11 predicted proteins | sample 4hB_Boncat_minus_FD_156203 | JGI IMG/M metagenome (GOLD analysis project Ga0216301, IMG submission 156203) | Terrestrial sediment cell enrichment communities for BONCAT metagenomics from Utah, United States - 4hB_Boncat_minus | ecosystem: Environmental > Terrestrial > Deep subsurface > Rock...
AGGCAAGGCGGTGCTGTTCAAGCGCTTCGCCGACGTCGATTCGATCGATCTTGAGCTCAAGACCGAAGACACGGACGCGTTCATCAACGCGGTCGAGCTGATGGAGCCGAGCTTCGGCGGCATCAACCTCGAGGATATCGGGGCTCCGGCCTGCTTCATAATCGAGCAGACTCTGAAGGAGCGGATGAACATCCCCGTGTTCCACGACGATCAGCACGGCACGGCGATCATCACCGCGGCGGGGCTGATCAACGCGCTTCACCTCACCGGCCGCGACATCAAGACGGTGCGGGTCGTCGTGAACGGAGCGGGCGCGGCGGCGATCGCCTGCACGGAACTCATCAAGGCGATGGGCGTGCGCCACGACCATGTGCTGATGTGCGACCGCTCGGGCGTCATCTATCAGGGCCGCGGCGGACTCGACCAGTGGAAGTCCGCGCATGCCGTCGATACCGATCGTCGTACGCTTCAGGAGGCCTTGGTTGGCGCGGACGTCTTCCTCGGCCTCTCCGCCGCGGGCGCGCTGAAGCCTGAAATGGTCATGGACATGGCGCCGCAGCCGATCATCTTCGCAATGGCCAATCCCGATCCCGAGATCATGCCGCCCGAAGCCAAGGCGGCGCGGCCCGACGCGATCGTCGCGACGGGGCGCTCGGACTTTCCGAACCAGGTCAACAACGTGCTCGGCTTCCCCTTCATCTTTCGGGGAGCGCTGGACGTGAGGGCGACCCGGATCAACGACGAGATGAAGATCGCCGCCGCCGAGGCGCTGGCCGAGCTCGCCCGCCAGCAGGTGCCGGAGGAAGTCGCCGCGGCCTATGGGGGCAAAGCGCACACGTTCGGGGCCGATTACATCATCCCGGCGCCATTCGATCCGCGGCTGATGGAGATCGTCCCCGCCGCCGTCGCGAAGGCGGCGATGGAGACGGGCGTTGCCCAGCGGCCGATCGAGGACATGGACGCGTACCGAACGGCGCTTCGCTCGCGCCTCAACCCCACCACCTCGGTCCTAACCCTCGCCTACGAATCGGCGCGGCGCGATCCGAAGCGCGTGCTGTTCGCCGAGGGCGAGGAAGACAGCGTGCTGAGGGCGGCGATCGCCTTCCGGGAGGGCGGCTACGGAACGCCGGTGCTGGTCGGGCGCGAGGACATACACGACCGGCTGCGCGCGCTCGGAGTCGACAATCCCGACAGCTTCGAGGTCCACAACAGCCGCACGTCCGAGCTCGTGCCGCAGATGGTGGAGTTCATGTACGAGCGGATGCAGCGGCGCGGCCACCTGCAGCGCGACGTCGAGCGGCTGGTAAACCAGAACCGCAACATATTCGCCTCTTTGCTCCTGGAGATGGGCAAAGCGGACGTGATGATCACCGGCGTCACCCGCCCCTATGCGCAGACGATCCGCGAGGTTCGCCGGGTGCTCGACCCCAAGGAAGGGATGACTCCGTTCGGGATCCACGTCCTCGTCGGGCAGAGCCACACCATCTTCATGGCGGACACGACGGTTACCGAGCGGCCCACATCCGAGCAGCTTGTCGATTTCGCCTGCCACACTGCGGCTGTGGCGCGCCGCATGGGGCATGAGCCGCGCGTCGCCTTCCTCTCCTATTCGACCTTCGGCAATCCCGAGGGCAATTTCCTCAATCACGTCCGCGGCGCGGTGAGGATGCTCGACCAGCAGCAGGTCGACTTCGAATATGAAGGCGAAATGGCGCCCGACGTTGCGCTTAACCCGGCGATGCAGCGCGTCTACCCGTTCAGCCGCCTGTCGGGGCCGGCGAACGTGCTGATCATGCCGGGGCTCCAGTCGGCGAACCTGTCCGCGAAGCTCCTGCGCGAGCTCGGCGGAGACGCGGTCATCGGGCCGATGCTGGTGGGAATGGACAAGCCGGTGCAGGTCGCGCCCATGACTGCCACGGCCTCGGATCTGGTGACCCTGGCGGTGCTCGCGGCGGGGGGGATCGTGCGTTAGCTCCTCGAGCACACCACCACCCCCGCTCATCCTGAGTAGCCGTTGAGCTTGTCGAAACGGCGTATCGAAGGACGTCCTTCGATAGGGGCGTTCCCCAGGCTCAGTCCCTACTCAGGATGAGCGGGTGGGGCGGGTGCGGGATTCAGCCGTTCCGGTTCACCGCCTCAGCGTGGGTTGTCGGCGGTCTGGCCGGCCTGGCCGGTCGCTCCGACGGTGCCGATATTGCCGAAAATTTCTTCGAAGAAGCTGCGGTTGCGGCCGAGCGTCGGGGTCTTGTCCGTCGCCGGATCGATCGAGGCGACCTGCTCGAGCCCGGTGCGCTGCACCGAGGCAACATTGCCCTTCTCATCGAAGCGCACGTGGAGGACGGTCTGCGCCGACGGCTTGGGCTGCGCGAAGGCGAGCTGCTGCGTATCGCGGGAGACATAATACCAGTCGCGGTCGCTGAACTGGCCGGTGAAGGTCGGCCGTCCGAGCGTCCCTTCGACCGACTCACGATTGTCGACGCCGGCCTGGATCGCGCTCACCAGGGTCTCGTCCAGGAGATGGCCCTGATGATCCCTGATCCTGGTGCAGCCGGTCCCGGCCAAAGCGGCGCCCAGCACCACCGCAAGTGCGGCGCCTCGTGCGATCCGGAAGGTCATTTCGAAAATCTCCTGAAAATCGGCCGGCGCCTTTCCCGCGCGCCGGCGCCCGCGCTTGCGCCCCCGGGTCCGAGCACCCAATATGCGGGGATCAGCATTAGCGCGCAACCCCGCGCCTCCCCATTGGAGAGTAAAGTGTCCTTCCTCACGCGGATATTCGGCAGCGGCGGCCAGGAACGCGACTCCTATCGGCCGCTCTACGGCGCGATCGTCGCCGCCGGACGCGATCCGGCCTGGTATGTCGAAGGCGAAGTGCCGGACACCGTCGACGGCCGCTTCGACATGATCGCCGCAATCCTCGCGCTCACCCTGCTTCGCCTCGAGGCGGACGAGCCGCAGACCCGGACGCCCTCGGTGCTGATCGCCGAGCTTTTCATCGAAGATATGGACGGAAGCGTCCGCCAGCTCGGCGTCGGCGACCTCATGGTTGGCAAGCAGGTCGGCAAGATGATGGGCGCGCTCGGCGGGCGGCTGTCGGCATTCCGCGACGAGATCGCGGCGGGCGGGGGCTTCACCGGACCGGTGGCGCGCAACATCTTCCACGATAGGCCGCCTTCGGAGGGAGCGCTCGGCTTCGTCAGCGGCAGGCTGCGGAGCTTCCACGGCCGGCTCGAAGCCGCTTCGGTCGACGACCTCCTTGCCGGAAGGCTGCCGCGGCCATGACGGGGGAGCCCGAATTCAGCCGCCCCGTTCGGATCGACATGATCGCCGGCCAGCCGCGCAGCCTGAGCATTGCGGCGGACCAGAAGGAGCGGAGGGCCCTTGCGACGCGCTTCGGCATTCCGGCGATCGAGCGGCTCAGCGCGGAGGCGGAGCTGAAGCGGCGGGGCGAGGAAGTGACTGCGACTGGGACGCTCAGTGCTTCGGTCGTCCAGAGCTGCGTCGCAACGGGCGTCGACGTTCCGGCCGAGGTCGTCGAAGAGTTCAGCATCGTCTTCCGCCCGCCGCCCGAAGCCACCGGCGCCGAGGAGGAGGTCGAGCTCAGGGAAGGCGAGCTCGACGTCGTCTTCTACCAGGGTTCCAAGGTGGATCTCGGCGAGGCGGTGGCCGAAACGCTGGCGCTCAGCCTCGACCCCTTCCCGCGGTCGGCGGAAGCTGACGCGGCGCTGCGCGAGGCAGGAGTGGTGAGCGAAGAGGAAGCCAGAGTTGAGGCGAGCCCCTTCGCAGGGCTCGCGGCGCTGAAGGACAAGCTTACAAAGTAAGCTCAGAAGGGAACGTCATCGTCCAAATCGCTGTCGAATGCCGTCGCGGGACGCGATTGTGGACGGGAGCCGCCGCCGCCGAAGCCACCGGCCCCGCTCGAGCCTCCACCGAAGCTGTCGCCGTAATCCGCGCCGCCGCCGCCGCCGGCCCCGCCGCCGCGCGAATCGAGGAGGACGAGCTCACCGCGGAAGCGCTGGAGGACGATCTCGGTCGAATATTTGTCCTGGCCCGAATTGTCGGTCCATTTGCGCGTCTGGATCTGGCCCTCGAGATACACCTTCGAGCCCTTGCGGAGATAGGACTTGGCGACCTTTCCCAGATTCTCGTTGAAGATGACCACCCGGTGCCATTCGGTCCGCTCCTGGCGGTTGCCGTCGCGGTCCTTCCAGCTTTCGGACGTGGCGACTCGAAGGTTCACGACCTCGCCGCCGTTGCCGAGCGAGCGGCTTTCCGGATCGTCGCCGAGATTGCCGACCAGAATGACCTTGTTGACGCCCGCCATTTCGAAAACCTCCTAAAGGCCGGGCTTTCGCGGCCCGGCTCCAATGTCGCCACCTAAGCCGAATGGCCGGGCCAAGCCAAGTTCCTATTCGGCGGCGGCGGGAGCGGCGGCTTTCATTGCCGAACGGCGGTTCACAAAGAAGCCATAGGCAAGGACGCCAAAAGCGAGGATCTGCGCGAGGATCGCTTCGGCGGTGGGGAAGAAGCCGAGCGCCGCGATGCGGGGCAAGCCCGCCAGCAAGGTCAGCGGGACGAGGCCTGCTTCCTGGAGCGCTCCCACCCCCTTGCCGGCAAGCACCACCGCCAGAATGGCGATCAGAATTGCGCTGTAGCGGAAGAATAAGGTGATCGGGAGCTTCCGGCTGTAGCGGAGCATCACCCAGGCGATGATCGAGAGCAGAGCCACCGCCGAGAGCGCGCCAGCGAGGATCGTACCGCCATTGTCGGGCGTCCAGAGGGCGGAATAAAAGAGGATCGTTTCGAACACCTCGCGATAGACGACGATGAAGGCGAGTCCGAACAGGAACCAGGCGGAGCCGCGCGAGAGCGCCCGGCCCATTTTCTCCTGGATGTAGCGCCGCCACTCTTCGGCTTGGCTCTTGCCGTGCATCCAGATGCCGACGGAGACGAGCACCACCGCCGCGAAAAGCGCGCCGAAGCCTTCGGTGATCTCGCGGCTGGCGCCGCTGATGCTGACGACATAGGTGGCGACCGCCCAGGTCGCGGCCCCGGCGGCGAGCGCGGCGGCCCAGCCGCCATGGACGTAAGGGAGGATTTCGGGGCGGCCCGATTTGCGCAGGAAGGCGATCATCGCGATCACCACCAGCAACGCCTCCAGCCCTTCGCGAAGCAGGATGGTGAAGGCGCCGAGGAAGGTGGAAATCGCGCTTCCCGCCTCCGGAGCGAGCGCGGCTTCGGCTTCGGAGAGGAGGACCTCGATCGTCGCGAGGCGCCGGCGAAGCTCGGCTTCGGGCAGGGCCGTGGAGACGGCGGCGCGATACTCGCTCATCGCCCGTTCGACCTTCGCCATCAGGTCCCCGTCGCGGATCGAAAGCACCGTTTCCACCGGCTCGAAGCCGTCGAGATAGGCGGAAAGGGCAAGCTCGGAGGCGGCGCGGCGGTCGCCGGACTGGTAGGCGGAGAGGCTTTCGCGGAGGCGCTGGCGCGCAATTCCCAGAGTCGCCGAGCCGGCCGCCGCGTCGCTGGACTCGAGCACGGCTTGCGGATTGGCGCGGAGATAGGCAACCAGGGCGAACGCCTTATTCTCGCCGATCTGCTCGCCGAGCGCGGCCGGAGTCATGCCGGCCAGCGCGGTGAGATCCGGGATCCGGCGGCGGATGCTCTCGTCCGACTTCCAGATGCGCTCGCCCTCGGCCACGTCGGGGAAGGCCAGACGGCCGCTGTGGAATGCAAGTGCCCAGCGATCCTGGTCGGGAAGCGAGGCGAAGCTCTGCATCGCGGTCCCCTCGAGCCCCTGGGTGGTCACTTGATAGAGGCCGAAGACGCTGCGCTCCTTCGCACGCTCGCGATCGGAAAAAGCGATCGGCGGCGGGTCGAGCTTCGCAAACTCGCCTTTTCCGCCTTCGCCGGAGAGGCCGTGGCAGGAAGCGCAATTCTGGGCGTAGAGCGCCGCGCCCCGAGCCAGGTCCGGCGCCTCGACCGGTGCGAGCGGGACTGGATGCGCCTTCAGAAGACTGGCGGCGAGGCCGCGGGCAAGCCTTGTGACCTGGTCGGCAGGCGCCTTGGCGACGATCGCATGACGTAGCCGAGCGGCTTCACGCTCAAGCCCGGCGCGTGCGGGTCCCGCGGGGAGCGCGGCAATGCGCTTCGCAGCCGAGCCGGAGAATTCGAGCATCTCATCATATTCGAACTCGTTGACGATCCGCCCGCCCTGCACCGCCTCGCTGTAATCGACTGCGATATAATCGAGGAGCCGCCAAGTCGTCTGTACGCCGGCGTCCGCCGCGCGCGCGGGAGCCGCGAGCATCACGGCGGCAAAGAGGACGGACAGGAGGGCCCGGATCATCCCGTCCGCTTAGCATTTTGCGATTGATTATCAATAGCGGCAAGCGGGGCTCTAGGGCCTTCTCGTAAAGCGCGGCTCGACGCTCACGGGGAAATTCACCGAGTTCGCGATGAAGCATTTCGAGTGCGCCTCGTGGTGGAGGCGCGCCGCCAACGCTTCGTCGTCGCTCGCCCCGATCTCGAATTCGGGCCGAAGGGTGACGCTGGTGAAGCGCCCGCCGCCGGCGGCGTCCACTTCCATCTCGCCTTCGGCTTCGTCACGGTAGCCGGTGACTCGGATGCCGGAGACGGAGCAGAAATGGAGGTACCAGAGCTTGTGGCAGGCGGAGAGCGACGCGACGAGCAGCTCTTCGGGGTTCCAGCGCGCGGGGTCGCCACGGAAGTTGGGATCCGAGGAGCCGGCGATGGGCGCCTTTCCGGCCGCCTCGATGACATGGTCGCGGTCGTAGTCGTCGTAGCCGGACGTGCCGGTGCCGCGGTCGCCGGTCCAGCGGATCGTCACGTTGTAAAGATGGCCTCCCGCCACGGCCTCAGACCGCCGGGTAGCGGAGCCGGCCGAGGAAGCGGGTCAGGCTCGGCAGGCGTTCCCGGCTTCCACGCCACTGCACCTTGAACTTCTCGAACATCATGACGTCGTCGATGCGCCGGTTGAGGAAGCCCTGGGTGGTCGCCACGTCACCGCTGTCGTCATCGAGATAGACGAGCAGCGTCGACATATAGAGCGCGGAGAGGATGCCGCGTTTGGAATAATGGTTGAAGTCGGTCGCCCGGTCGCCGGCAATCCGCCACATCCGGTCCGCGGCGCGCCAGGCGAGCTTGGCCGCAGTCATGGCATTTTGCGGATGCGCAAGGATGGCTAGAGCGCGGCGCAGCGCCTCCTTGTGCGGATTGATCACCTCGATCCGGCAGAGGACGAGGTTTCGGATCCGCTCGCGGATCTTCATCTTCGAGATGCGCTCGAGCGGGAAGGCCTTGGCCATTGCAAGGTCGATCGCGTCGAACCAGGCGTCGATCATGTCGACCGGGCCGCCGGGGAAGCAGAGGCGGGCGCGGTCGGCGGGGACTCCGAGCTCGGACGCGGCCATGTCCAACGCCTTGTCGCTCCAGCCGTCAAACACGGCGTTGGCGGGAATGAGCGGCGCCAATGCGGCGCGCAGCTCGTCGAGCGTCATTTCAGCGGGCTCGATCATCGCACTCTCCGATCGTCCCCAAGATGTGGCTCCGGATCGCCGGTTGCAAGACGCCGGTCGGGGAGGCGGATGAGAAGGAGCGCGAGCGCGATGAGGACTGCGCCGGCGGCGTCGGCAAGGCTGAGCCGCTCGCCGTAGGCCAGCCAGCCGATCGCCGCCGCCACCGCCGGCTGGGTGAGGAGGCCGACGCCGACGACGACGGGGCTGAGATGGCCCATGCAATAGACGAGAAGCCCCTGACCGATCACCTGGGAGCCCAATGACAGGAGGACGACGGGCCCCCAGTCTCCGGGCATGACCTTTTCGCCGAGGAACAGGGCGAAGAGGAGCAGCGGCCCGGCGCCAGCGACTGTGGCGAGCGCAAGCACGGGCATCGGCGCCATCACCTTGCGGGCGCGGTCGATGGCGATGAGGTAGAAGGCGTAGAAGAAGCCGGCGAGGATCGCGAACAGGTCGCCGACGAAATTGCGCGGGCTCAATTCGTAGCTGCTTCCGAGAAGGAGGATCGCTCCGACGATGGCGAGGAGGATCGCGGCGGCCTGGCTCGGCCGGGGAAGCATTCGCGCAGCGATGAAGCCGTAGGCGGCGAAAAGGATCGTCGAGCTGTTCCCGAACAAGGTCGCGTTCGCCATCTTGGTCCTGACGATCCCGTAATGCCAGGCGGCGAGGTCGGCGGCGAAGAAGAGGCCGGCGAGGAGGATCGTCACGGCCAGGGCGCGGCCGGGACGGAAAGCCGCCGGCGACTGGCAGCGGGCGAATAGGAGGAGGAGCGGGATCGCGAGCGAGAGCCGCCAGAAGGCGGACGCGGTCGGCCCGACGTCGGCCATCCGCACCATCCATGGCCCGAAAGCGAGGAACAGGTTGGCGAGGAGGAGCGCGGCAAAGGCGTAGCGGCCGGGGCGGGAGGCAATCTTCCCGGCGGAAGAATCAGGAGGCAAAACGCTCCCTCAGCTTCATCATGGCGAGCACCGCTTTGGCCGCTTCGCCGCCTTTGTCCTTGTCGTCCGGGCGGGCGCGGGCGAGTGCCTGGGCTTCGTTCTCGACGGTGAGGATGCCGTTGCCGATGGCGAGGCCGTCGAGCGTCAGGGCCATGATGCCGCGCGCGCTTTCGCTGGCGACGATCTCGAAATGGTAGGTTTCGCCGCGGATGACCACGCCCAAAGCGACGTAGCCGTCGTAGCGTCCGATCTCGGCCGCCAGCGCGATCGCTGCCGGCACTTCGAGAGCGCCGGGAACGGTCACGGTTTCGTGGGTGTGGCCATCTGCCTCGATTGCCGCTCGGGCGCCCTGGAGGAGCAGGTCGTTGAGATGCTCGTAGAAGCGCGCCTCGACGATCAGGATGCGGGGCATGTCAGCCTTCCCCCAGCGGGATCGGCCGCTCGCCGACGATGGTGAGCCCGTAGCCGCCGAGCGCCACCGGCGTGTGATGCGTGTTGGTGAGAAGGATCATGTCGTGAATGCCGAGCGCGGAAAGGATCTGGGCTCCGCCGCCATAGTCGCGAAGCTGCTCCATGTCGGCCGCCTCGCCTTTGCCGGTGCGGAGGTCGAGGAGGGTCGAGACCGGGACGGAGCGGGTAAGCGCAACGATGACGCCCGCGCCTTCCTTCGCGATCGCCTTCATCGCGCCCTGAAGAAGGCCGCTGCGCCTGTCCTGCTCGGCGAAGACGTCCGAGAAGATGCTGAGCTGGTGCATTCGGACCAAAGTTGGCTTCGAGGGATCGATCTCCCCTTTGATGAGGGCGATCTGCTCGGTGCCGACGGCCTTGTTGAGGAAGGTCTTCACCGTCCAGGTGCCGCCCCAGCGGCTCTCGAACTGCGCCTCCGCCGTCTGTTCGACGAGATAGTCCTTCTTCAGCCGATAGGCGATGAGGTCGCGGATCGTTCCGATCTTGAGGCCGTGGAGCTGCGCGAAGGCGACGAGATCGTCCATCCGCGCCATCGAGCCGTCTTCCTTCATGATCTCGCAGATCACTCCCGAAGGATTGAGCCCGGCGAGCCGCGCGACGTCGACCGCGGCTTCGGTGTGTCCGGCACGGATGAGGACGCCGCCGTCCTTCGCGACGAGTGGAAAGACGTGGCCGGGAGTGACGATATGCTCCGGCCCCTTGGAGGCGTCGATGGCGACGGAGACGGTACGGGCGCGGTCGGCCGCGGAGATGCCGGTTGTGACGCCTTCCTTGGCCTCGATCGAGGTGGTGAAGGCGGTCTCGTGTCGGGTGCCGTTGTGGCGGCTCATCAGCTGGAGCCCGAGCTGCTCCACTCGCTGCCTGGTAAGCGCAAGGCAGATGAGGCCGCGACCGTGCTTGGCCATGAAGTTGATCGCATCGGGCGTAGCCATCTGCGCGGGAATGACGAGGTCGCCTTCATTTTCGCGATCTTCGTCGTCGACCAGGATGAACATCCGGCCATTGCGTGCCTCGTCGATCATCTCCTCGGGGCTCGACAAATAACCGCGCTCCATCAGCGGCGCAGCTCCAGCATCCGGCCCAGGTAGCGGGCGAGGATGTCGATCTCGATGTTGAGGCGGCGGCCCGGAGCGATCTCATCGAAGGTCGTCTGCTCGGCGGTGTGCGGGATGATGTTGATCCCGAAGCGGACGCCGCCGGAGAGGTTTTCGACCTCGTTGACGGTCAGGGAGACGCCGTCCAGCGTCACCGAGCCCTTCGCGGCGAGATAGGGGGCAACTTCTTCGCCCGCGACGATCGCCACCCGCTTCGAGCCGCCGACCTCGGTCACGCCCTCCACCTCGCCGATGCCGTCGACATGGCCGGTAACGATATGGCCGCCCAGTTCGTCCCCGACCCGGAGCGCACGCTCAAGGTTGAGGCGGCGCCCCTCCTCCCACATTCCGGGCGCGGTGCGGCTTTGGCTTTCGGTAGAGACGTCGACGGCGAACCAGTTCTCGCCCTTGTCCACGACAGTGAGGCAGACGCCCGAGCAGGCTATCGAGGCGCCGAGATCGACCGAAGCCATGTCGTAGCCGCAGCCGATCCTGAGGCGCAGGTCGCCGCGCGCTTCCGCCGCTTCGATGCGGCCGATATCGGTGATGATGCCGGTAAACATTAGGTTCGGACGCGCTCGTAGACCTCCAGCCGGTCCATGCCAAGCATGCGCGTGTCGCGGAACTCCCAGCGATTGTGGGCCTGGGCGAGCGCGGTGAGGCCAATATAGCCGACCGACGACTTGCCCTCGCCGATGATGATCGGCGCTCGGTAGATCAGCATCCGGTCGACAAGGTCCGCGGTGAGGAAGGCGGAAGCGGCGCCCGAACCGCCCTCGACAAGCAGGTCGTTGACGTCCTGGAGATCGTAGACGGCGTCCGGACTCCCGAGCCGGGTCCAGCCCTCGACCGGATCGCCGCGGGTGAGGATGGCGCGGCGGGGCGAGCGGTCTTCGAGGCCGGGAAGGCGCACGTCGAGCCGCGGCCGGTCGGCATTGTAGGTGCCGCGGCCGACCAGGATCATGTCGGCGCGACTGCGCTCGAGGTGGACGTGAGCCCGCGCGTCCTCGCCGGTGATCCAGCGGCTCTCGCCGGACGGGAGCGCGATCTTGCCGTCGAGCGACATTGCGAGCTTCAGAGTGATGTAGGGGCGGCCGAGCCGCATCCGCGTAAGGAAGCCGGCCATCGACCGCTCGGCCGCGCGGCGGCCGGTGCCGACCTTCACCCGGACGCCGGCGGCCCGCAGCCGCCGGACACCTTCGCCGTTCGTGCGAGGATC
>Ga0216301_1000416_pt1 | contig 11245 bp, 11 predicted proteins | sample 4hB_Boncat_minus_FD_156203 | JGI IMG/M metagenome (GOLD analysis project Ga0216301, IMG submission 156203) | Terrestrial sediment cell enrichment communities for BONCAT metagenomics from Utah, United States - 4hB_Boncat_minus | ecosystem: Environmental > Terrestrial > Deep subsurface > Rock...
GTCTGGGCTCCGGCATGGAAGAGACGAAGCCGGCAGACGGGCCGGACGGGCGGAGCGGCCTCGGCGCCACTATGGATGATCTCTTGCTGGAACGGTTGCAGGCGCGCCATCCGGAGACCTGCGCGGCGTTCGTAGACGCGCACTACCGGGGCGTCTACCGGTTCTTCCTCTGGCTCACCCGCGACCCGGACTGCTCCGCCGACCTTACCCAGGAAGCGTTTGCGGCCTTCTGGCAGTCGGTGGACCGTCTCGAGCCGGGAACGGCGCCGGACCTGAAGGCGTGGCTCTACGGCGTCGCGCGGAACGGGTGGCGCAGGCGCTGCCGGTGCACCCGCCCGCTCCTCGGGCTGGACGAGGCGGTGGAGCTTCCCGACCCGGCTCCCGGGCCGGAAGCCTTCGCGCTCTCCGCATTCGAGGGGGCGGAGGTCGCCCGCGCCGTAGCAGATCTTCCGGCGGACTATCGAGAGGCGCTGGTCTTGCGGGTCTTCCAGGAAATGGAGTATTCCCAGGTCGCTGCGGCGCTGGGCGTTACCGAAACGCTGGCGCGGTGGCGCGTTCACCAGGCGCGGGGCCGTCTCCGGGCGGCGCTACGGCCGGCGGGCGAGAGAAAGGAGGCGGCTCGTGGCGGGCGAGCTTGATCGAGACGAAGCGGCCTGGAGGTCGTTCGACGCCGCCCTGCGACGGGCGGCGGAAGGAGACGCGGAGCCGCCGGCCGCCCTGCGCGCCGCCTGCCTGCCGGGCCATGTCGCCGCCGAGCCGGAGGCGGAGCCCGCTCGCTCGCCCTTCCGGGTGCTGGTGGTGGACGACGAGCCGAACATCCGTCGCCTGATCTGTCTCCATCTCGCGCAGGCCGGCTACGAGGTTTCCGAGGCGTGCGACGGCCCCGAGGCGCTCGCCCAGGTGGCGGCGGTGCGCCCGCACCTCATGGTGCTCGACGTGATGATGCCGGGGCTGAACGGCTTCCAGGTGCTGGCGGCGCTCAAGGGCGATCCGCGCACGGCGGATCTTCAGGTGGTGATGCTCACCGCGAAGGACGGCGACGACCACATCCGGTACGGCTGGCAGATCGGCGCGGACTTCTACATGTGCAAGCCATTCAACCCGATCGAGCTGCGGCGGCTGTTGGACCGCATGGTCGCGGTGCTGGGCACGCCGGAGAGCCCGCCGCCCCTGCGGCGCTGGCTCAAGTAGGGCGCAACGACGCGCCCGTAGTAACCGGGGCAATCCCGGAGAGAGGAAAGCGATGAAACACGTATTGGCGGTAGACGACGAAGGCCACATCCGGCGGCTGGTGGAGGTGAACCTCCAGCGGGCCGGCTACCGGGTGACGATGGCGACCGACGGTCAGGACGCGCTGGAGCAGATCCAGGCCGAAGCGCCCGACCTGGTGGTGCTGGACGTAATGATGCCCCGCCTCGACGGGTTCGGGCTGCTCCAGCGGCTCAAGCAAGACCCAACCACGGCGGAGATCCCCGTCCTGATGCTCACCGCCCGCGCGCAGGATGCGGACATCTTCCGAGGCTGGCAGTCCGGTGTGGACGCCTACCTCACGAAGCCCTTCAACCCGAAGGAGTTGCTCACCTACGTCCGACGCATCTTCGAGGCACAGGACCTACCGCCCGACGGCCCGCCCCGCTTCCAGCTCTGACAAACAGGACGCGAAGGAACGGCGGGACGCCCTGTCCTGCCGTTCCGGATGCTGGAGTCGTTTGGTGCGGGGCGCCCCAGAGTTGGACTACGACACGTCATGGCGGAGCAAGACTCCACAAAACAGCCGAGCTTACGCGACCAGCTCTCCATTACTCTCCAGCGGGCGGGACCTAGCAGTCTCGTCTTCACCGTTTAAACGGGGTTCCCGGATGAGTGCGATGACCAGTGCGGCGTAGGCCGCTACGGACGCGAAAAAGCCAAGCTGGAGGCTTCCCTTCCCGCTGAGAGGAACGCTGGCAAGCATCACCAGGTGGGCGAGACCATAGACACAGCAGCCGGCGGGCAGCGCTTTCGGAACTCTCGTATTCGGCGCCCGGCTCATCAATGCAAATCCGGCTACGAACAGGGCCGCAACCACGACCAGCCAGTTCGGAAGTTGAACGCCCTGCGCCCCCACGTAGCCCGTCCAGCCCGTTACGGTAATCGTGGTGCGGACCCCTACCAGCGTCTGCGTCAGCGCCTGCGCCAGCTCATCTGAAAGCGGCCCGTCCGCACGTGCGCCGCTCTGGCTGGTAACGGTCAGCGGTCCCGTGACGGTGGCCCAGGGAAGAAACGCGGCGGTCAGGACAACTGCACAGGCTGTGAGGGTCGTTACCGGTAGTCCGCCGCCCATCGATTTGCTCCCCTGTCATTCGCTGCCGCCTTACGGCCAGCGCGGCCCAGGCACGTTGGCTTGCCCCATCAAGCGCCGCGCAGACGCGCGAACTTGCGCTGCCACTGCACAAGGCTCCGCTGCGTGCGCCCTCGCCCGAACGCCGGGTTCCATGTCCCGTGACAGAGCTTCACCAGCGCGAACCCCTCGGCGGTCAGGTGTGAACGGTGAAGCTCGAAGTTCAGCCAGTTCGGGTCCCCCTGTCCGAGCATCGGGTCGGCCAGCAACTCCTCGGCCCGCAGGAAATCGAGGAGCACCGTGTACCGTTCCCGAGAGTGGTCGAGCGCCCGCTGCTTGTAAGGCGCCCCCTCAGCGTCCACATGCCAGCGACACGCGTCGATCACGAAGTCTTCCAAGCGCCCCTCAAGACAAATGCTCCAGATCCACCAGATCTTTCCCTCGCCCACTCGCCTGCTTATTGATCTTCAAATGATGCAGACTGATGATATTCACCGGCACGCCATCTAGCGCATCGACCACCCGCTCCGCGTAACATTCCTCAAAGTCCACGCCGGAAACGTTCGTAATAATCTCAATCCGAAACGGCGGAACGCCCATTCGGACGATGTTGTCCGCCTTCAAGAATAAATCCGGCGAAACTTCCGGCGAGACAAACCCGAATTGCAGCAGCGTAGCTGCTGCTTTGGCTGCGTTCTGCGGATTCAGAGCAATCCAAACGTCGATGTCCGCAGTGGCGCGTACGTATCCGTAATAGCCGACAGCATAGCCGCCAACGAGGAGGTAATCAACCCCGTTGACGTTGAGCAACTGTAAGAACTCTTTGAAGTCGGGGGGTAGTACCGGTGTAGCCATAAAGTGCCTGTCGAATGAGCTCCACGCCCTGTAAGCGTTCTTCCGGGGTCTTAGTCCGCCAGTATTCCACCTCGTCGTCGGCCTGCGATAGCTCCACAACCGAAAACGCGGACCTGTCTATCCGATACTCCGACACGTCCATCATCTGCCTCCGTTCCTCTGTCCGATAGGAGTGCGGTCACTTGTCCCTGCGTGCGCCGGACCGTAGAAAACTCGCCCAGGAAGCCATCCAAGGAGTCGCCCTTCTCAAAGTAATAAAGCAGGGTCTTCACGGGAACCCGCGTTCCGGCGAATACGGCGCCCGCCCAGGATATCCGGGGCACGAGTGATAAGCCAGAGTGTTTCCTTCTTGTCCATCACTCTTGCCGCTACACTCTCTGCGTTGCACCAAAGCTCCACCCTCAGGCGCCTGCCGGTTCCCCTCCTGTCTATACTCACTTCATTGCCACCACGCTGATCAGTGCAGCGGCTCGGCACGGGCTACGAACATAGGCGCCAACGCGGCCGTTAAACGAACCTGCCAATCCCTCGCTCCCCCGTCTACCCAGGGATACTCTTGCTTGAAGTTATCCCAATCTACATCCCATTCAAGCGGAAAGTCTGCCTCCAACTGCCGTATTGGGGGGTACTCCCCTTCCCGAAGTACCTGCTCCAGGAGGTGGAGCGGTAGACGAGTCTGCTCCGCAAGAAGCACCGCGTCGTAGAGATCCTTGCCCTGCGGATACGTGTCCGTCTCCAACCACAAGAGTTTCCAGGCCAGCGCCAACTCCGGAGTGGCTGCATAGATCGAGATGGAGTCGCCGTCAGAGGTGGACATAGGCGTGAGCACCGGTGGAACTGGCAGGTTCTCTCCGAACACGAGGTCCATCTGCACCACGCCGCGAGGCAAACCAGGCGCCGACCAGGGAACGAGGAAGCGTTGTCCGGGCGCCCGCTCGTAGGTCCAGATATCGGCGACCGACACTTCCGCGACATTGATGACAGCCTCCCCAGCGACGGCATGCTCCGAGATCAGGCGGAGGAGCCCATCGATCATCTCTCGGCCAAGCGGGGACACCATCTCAATGCTGTCGGGCGAGATGACCCAATCGATGTCACCAGGCTGTCTTGCGGCTTCTCCCAACCATGCCTTGAGCAGCAGGCTGCCGCGCAGCACTAGATGGTCTTTCCAGGGCGAATTCACCAATACTCGCAGCAAGTGATCCATCACTTGCGAGCGAGTTGCGCGCCATCGCTCTGCCACTGCGGGGTCCGCGAACACTGGATCGCCAACGCGGAAGGCCTCTGGATTGGGCCGCAGGGCAGGATCGAATATCCGTACCTGGTCTGACGTAGGCTTCTGGAGGATAGGCCTGGCTGTGCTTGGCCAGGCTCGCGTGACCATCTCGGACTTCGGTGTTCTTACCAACTGGTTATCAGCCGCCGGGTTGGGCGGGTCCATTCGGCTTACCTCTGCGCTGACTGTCTTAGCCGGTGAAAGCCTCGTAGACTTGGCCGCAGGAAAGAGCCGATCCCGTAATTGCTCCCAGAATGTCGGCATTCATGCCTCCTCGTCTGCGATCCACCCGGCATCCACTGAAGCGTTACTGTCATACACGACGAACTCTTCTTCTATATCCAGCACTGGATGTTCCAGGTGCGCAATTACTTCCAGAAGGGCGTCCAGACGCCTTCGGGCCTCAGAACGTCCTACACGTCGAACGCGTTGCGTGACAAACCGTTCTTGCCAGCCGTCCGTTCGCTCGCACAGCGCGTTCCTCGAGAGACGAGCTCCATGTTGGTCTACAGCTTCCGTGATGGCTGAGTGGTCGGCGTGCGGGCTCAAGAGGAGCTTGACATGGTGCTCAAAGTACCGCTCGCGGGGTTGGACCAGCGCTTCGGCGCACGTCCCAGGCACGTCCTGGTTGGTGGGAGCCGCTTCGATCTTGATGCGGTTGACCGTGAAGCCGTGAGAGGCTAACCCCTCGCTCACGCCGGACGCCCTCGCAAGCTCGGCTGAAAGAGTGCCCCGCCCATGCCAGGTCAGCATTGGCTGCGACACGCGTTCCCCACGATCCAGGATGATATGGATACACTTGAGCCCCCGCTGGTCCGTCCAGCGCCGAAGCCGCTTCAGAGTGTCCAGATCGCTCAGGCTGACCGTAAGATGGGTCTCAAACTCTCCTGTGAACTCCATGATCTTCTGCCCATCTGGCCGAGTCAACCGCCGTTCCCCGGCGGCCCTCCCGCCTCATCCGCCTCGCCTCTGGCTCCTTCCATCTGTGTTCTTCTGTTATCTCCGTGTCCCTCTGTGTCGAATCGTCCCTTCCTCTTGCCGCGCTATCCGCCCGCCCAAAGGACTTTCAGCAGGAAAACAGTGAGGCAGCCGCGAATGACAGTGCGGGGAGGGCCGGCGGAGCGTCTCTGGTCTCCACACTGGGAAAGGCGAGAGTGCACCGAATGCAACATCGTACGCGGCGCGGCTTCACGCTCATCGAGTTGCTGGTGGTTATCGCCATCATCTCCATCCTCGCCAGCATGCTCTTTCCCGTGTTCGCCCGCGCCCGCGAGAGCGCCCGCACCGCCGTCTGCGGCTCCAACCTCCGGCAGCTCGGCTTCGCCCTTGGCCTCTACGCCACCGACCACGACGGCCTCTATCCGGACCACGACCGCACCAAGCAGGAAGCCACCTACCACCGCAGCGGCCTCGTCGTCGACGATTGGGCGAACACCCCGACCACCAACTGGGCCCGCTCGCTCTTCTCCTACGTCAAGAACTATCCAATCTTCGTCTGCCCCTCCAACAAGGGCTGGGCGCCCGGCGCGAACCTCACCCTCCCCGCCCTCTCCTACGTGATGAACGGCTACGCGGCGGGCAACTCGCAAGACGCCGCGCCCGATCCGTCCAGCACCGCCCTGCTCTACGACACCCGCTTCAAGAGCAGCGTCGCCCTGGCGAACCCCGCGCCCGGCTGGATGAGCTTCTTCTGGGGCAGCACCGCCCACGATCCCCGCTACAACGTGCTGTTCGGCGACGGTCACATCAAGAGCATCCCAGAGCCGGTGTTCGCGGACCACATCTGGAACGCCCCGCCCGGCAACATGTTCTATTACTAACCCGGAGCACCGAGCTTTCCTATGGACACCCTCCTGGAAGATCCGCTGGCGGCGGGCTTTATCTGGCGCTTCGGCCTGCTGGCGTTCGCGTGGATCATGTACTACTCGCTCTCGCGCAGCCCCTCCGCACAGGTCTGGTGGAACCCGCTCCTCACCCGCGTCGGCATCCTCCGCCGCGACGCCCGCGAGGTGGACCATGATTACGCGCTGGACGTCAGCCGCGTGCTGTTCAAAGGGTTGGGGATCATCGCCACGCTGCTGATGGTCGTCCACGGCTACCAGTACTACCGCCGCGCGAACCCTTACTTCCTGTTCGGCCCGCCTACGGTGCAGTTCACGGGGCCGCAGGCCAAGCCCACGCTGCCGCAGGCCAAGGCCGGCGCCGGCGGCGGCGGAGCCTTCCAGCCGCTGGCCGCACCCTCGGCCACGCGCCCGCGCCCCAACCGGGACGACTCCGCCGCCGGGACGACTGCTCCCGGCTACGCGCCCCCGCCGTCCACTGCTCCTCCAGCGGGATCAGTGATGCCGCCACCCATTCCGGGGCAGGGCGGCGGCGGAGCGCCTCCCGTCTCGGGGCAGAGCGGTGGAGCGCCCGGCGGGATTCCGCTGCCGGCTCCTACTCCCGGCCAGGGCGGCGGCGGGGCCTTCCCGCCCCGCTGAGCCGCCCCGGGCGACCTTCAGTGAAACAACCGGCGAGGCGCAGCGTCCATGCTTTAGCAGCGACGATCTGGCCCGGCCCGGTGTTTTCCGTATGTTCTTTAGAATTCAGCCCGTACTCTTCACGTTAACCATAGGCGCGCTCGCCCTCGCTTCCGCCGGCCTGGCGGTGAGCCAGGAGCTTTCCCCGGCCGTCCCCGTCCAGCCGGCCCTGAGCGGCAACCGGGGGCCGTTCGAAGTGGCCTTCACGCGGGACGGCGCCCACGTCCTCGTCACCGAATTCGATGAGAACGCCGTCGCCGTCATCGACCGCGCCGCCGGCAAGGTGCTCCGTCATATCCCCACCGGCGGCGTCCAGCCCGCTGGTCTCGCCGTCACCCCGGACGATAAGCTCGCTGTGGTCGCCAACAGCTTCAGCGGCTCCGTGGCCTTCATCGACCTCGCCCAGTCAAAAACCGCCACCCTGCCCCTCCCCGGCATGCCCTACGACGTGGTCCTGTCGCCCGACGGCGCCACCGCCTACGTCTCCGTAAGCCAGCTCGATCAGGTGGCCGTCATCGACGTCGCCTCGCGCACCGTCACCGCCCGCATTCCCACCGGCCGCCGGCCTCGCGCCCTCTCCCTCACGCCGGACGGCCGCACGCTGGGGGTCGCCAACTTCACGCAGGGCTCCGTCAGCTTCATCGATACTGCGTCCAAGACCCAGACGGCGCAGGGACCCACGCCGGCGGTGAACCTGCGCGGCATCGCCCTCTATCCTTCGGGCCGGCGCGCCTACGTGGTGGGGCAGCGGGCCCTGAACGAGCGGCCCACGGAGACTTCCATCGGGATCTGGGCGAACCAGGCGTTCCACGTCTCTCCCAACGGGCGCCCCAACGCGGACGAGAATATCTGGCTCGACTTGATCGGCAAAGACGTCTCCGACCCCGAGTCCGTGGTCTTCGATCCCCAGGGGCAGCGGGCGTTCATCACCTTCAGCGGCGGCCACAGCGTCAACGTGTTCGGGCTGCGCGGCGCGGACAACCCGCAGGCGATCCGGGGCGTCGGCGCGCACCCGAAGGGTCTCGCCTTCACGCCGGACGGCCAGGAGCTCTGGGTCGCGAACCACCTGGGTAACGACCTCGCCGTCATCGATCCCGCCACGCTGCGGGTGACGCGGCGCGTCAGCCTCGGCCCCACGCTGCGCAAGGACCCGCACCTGCTCGGTCGCTTCCTCTTCACCTCGGCCACCCTGGTGAAGGGCGGCCAGTTCAGCTGCAATTCCTGCCACCCGGACGGCAACACCGATGGGATCTCCTGGAAGTTCGTCCATGTCCCGGACGGCCTCGGCAAGCAGATAGACCGGAACGTCCGCAGCCTCCGGGGCAAGATCGAGGACACGGGGCCGTTCCGCTGGTCCGGCCACGACAAGGACCTGGAGACCTTCGTCCAGGAAGAGGTGACCGGCCTCCTCCAGTCACCGAAGCTGGACGACGTGCAGCTCCGGGCGATGGTGGAGTTCCTGAAGTCGCAGCCGCTGCCGCCGAACCCGCATCGGAACCCGGACCAGTCGCTCACCGCCGTGGCGCTGCGCGGCAAGGCGCTCTTCGAGGGCAAGGCGGAGTGCGCCAACTGCCATACCGGCCCCAAGGCGGGCGCCCAGCGCAAAGCCTGGATGGGCACCACGCCCCAGGGCCTGGACCTGGATGTCCCCCACCTCGCCGGCGTCTACGACAGCTACCCCTACCTCCACGACGGCCGCGCCAAGAAGCTCGAAGACATCTTCGAGCAGCACAACCCACAGAAGCTGCACGGCAAAGCCCACGAGCTCTCCCCCGAGGAGCTGAAGGACCTGCTCGAATACGTCCGTCAGCTCTAACTCCGCGGCTGCGCCCCAACCGCAGAGACGGCGATTTGACACAGAAAAACACAGATCTTACAGAAGAACACAGATGAGAAGGGCAGCCGCGCGCCTCGTCCTCTCACCTGCTCCTATCCCGCCTATCCCGTCAATCCTGTCTACCCAATCCTTCCGATCCGCGATAATCCGCCCAAATCCGCGTCATCCGCGGCCCATTTCGGATTGGAGCAGCGCGGTGACTTCCTCATCGGAGCCCTGGTCGAAGTTCTCGTACCAGGCTCCGACGGCATAGAACGGGTCCGGCGTCTGGAGGCACACCACCTCGTCGGCGACCGTGCGCATGTCCGCGCAGACGGCGGCCGGCGCCACCGGCACGGCCACGACCAGGCGGCCCGGCGCCTGCTCTCGCAGCCCGGCCAGCGCGGCGCGGATCGTGTATCCGGTGGCGATTCCATCATCCACCACCAGCACCGTCCGTCCCCGGAAATCGGGGGCGGGACGACTGCCGCGGTACTGCTCCACCCGCCGTCGCACTTCGCCCAACTGCCGGGCCGTTTCCTGCTCCACGTACTCTGGCGACGCCCCCAGGTGGCGGATCAGGTTCTCATCCAGCAGCCGGATGTCGCCGCTCACCACGGCGCCAATCGCCAGCTCCGGCTGCGTCGGCGCCCCGATCTTGCGCGCAATCACCACATCGAGCGGAGCACCCAGCTCGCGCGCCACCTCCGCCGCCACCACGACCCCGCCGCGCGGCACGCCCAGCACCACCGTATCCGCGCCCCGGTACCCTTTCAGCGCCGCCGCCAGCTTTCGGCCCGCGTCCACCCGGTCCTGGTAGATCTCGCTGTCCATCACCACCTCCGCTCTACCGCCCTTCCCATTCCGTTCTGCCCACGCGCTGGAAGGCTCGAAGCCTTCTCTTTACCGCCACGCCGGCTGGCGGCTTCCCAGGTGGCCGCCGGGCGTGCGGATCAACCATGATTAGCTATCGCCCCGATGGAAAACCACTACCAGGCTCTCACCTCCGCCAGCAAGCTGCGCGGCCAGTATTACACGCCCGCCCCGCTCGTCCGGCTCATCCTCCAGGCGCTGCGGCTCGCCCCCGGCGACCGGATCATCGATCCGTCCTGCGGCGACGGCGGCTTTCTGCGCGGCGCCGTTGAGGCGCTGGCGGCGAACCTCGCGCCCGCCGAGCGGGCTAATGCGGCGGAGTACTGGCTGGACCGGCTGATCGGCTTCGACATCGACGCGGCGGCCGTCCAGGAAGCGCGGGCGGGCCTCCAGCAGGCGTTCCGGGAGCACTTTGGCGTAGACGCGCCCCTGGGGCGTTTCCAGATCCACACAGCCGACGCCCTGCAACATCCCTCGGTCGGGGCATTGCTGCAATCGGTGGACGCCCCGCCCCTCCAGCCGGACGAGCGTTTGCTGGTGGTGGGGAACCCGCCCTACGTGGAGGCGAAGCGACTTGCCGCACAGGTTAAGGCCACGCTCAAGGCGCGCTATCCGGACGCGCTGCTCGGAGCTTCCGACCTCTACCTGTATTTCGTGCATGCCTGCCTCGGCTGGCTGCGGCCCCAGGATCGGCTGGCCTTCGTCTTGCCGAACAAGCTGCTGGTGAACGCAAACGCCCGCCAGATTCGGGAGCGACTGCTGGACGAACAGCGGCTCCAGGCGCTCTGGCTGGCTACCCAAGCGCGGCTCTTCGGCGACGCCGCTGTCTATCCCGTCGTCCTCTTCGCCGGTGGCCGTGATGCGGCGCCCGCCGCAGGCATTGAGGTGGCGCGGCTCGCTCGTGGTGCGGCCGGCGAGATGCAGGCGGGCGAGGTCCTCCGCGTCGACGCCGCTCTCTACAGACACACGTCGGCCCGGGCGCTGTTCCCGCCGCCAGAGGCGCCGGAGTTGCAGGCCACGCTAGCGCGGCTGCTCGCCTCCCTGCCGGCGGGACGGTTATCGGATGTGCTGGACATCCGCTGGACGGTCTCGTTCCACCAGGCGGGCCGCCGGGAGCGATATATCACCCGCGAGCCTCCCGCCAGCGGCTGCAGGCGCAAGATCCTGGGTGGAACCGGCTTCGCAGGCAACGCAGAGGTAGTCCGTTACCGCCTCACCTGGCGCGGCTGGTGGATCGACTACGATGCGGAGCGTCTCCGGGCGGAGGGAAACCCCGTTCCGCCGCTGGACCTCTTCGCCGCGCCGAAGATCGTCATCTGTCAGAATGGCCGCACCCTCCGCGCCGCCTACGACGCGGAAGGCTACGTGCTGAAAGACACCTTCCTGTGCGGCTCGCTGCGCGCTTCGGACCATCCGCTCGTCCGGCATCCCCCGGCGCTCGTGGGGCTGCTCTGCTCCCGCGCGGCGCATTTCTTCTACTCGCACGTCTTCTACGGCGGCCACGTGAGCGGCGGCTATCTGCACTTCCTCCGCTCGTTCCTCATCGATCTCCCGCTCGGACGATGGAAGGACGAACAGGCGGAGAC
>Ga0216301_1000417_pt1 | contig 11219 bp, 11 predicted proteins | sample 4hB_Boncat_minus_FD_156203 | JGI IMG/M metagenome (GOLD analysis project Ga0216301, IMG submission 156203) | Terrestrial sediment cell enrichment communities for BONCAT metagenomics from Utah, United States - 4hB_Boncat_minus | ecosystem: Environmental > Terrestrial > Deep subsurface > Rock...
GGGTGGGGGTGGTGAAGGTAAGGCGGACCTGGGTGCCTTCGCCCTCGAAGGTGTAGACGGTGCGGGTCGGCAAGACCTGCAAGCGGGTCTGGCGCAGGCTTGGCAGTTGGGCGGGCTCTTTGCCCATTAGGCGGAAGGTTTTGCCGTCGATGCGGATCAGGCTGGTCAGCGAGTGCTCGGTCCCAGTCCAGTGGCGCGTCGCGTCGTCGCTGAGGTTGTCGGCGGTGGACCACACGCTGAAGTAGGGGTCGTGGGCGACGAGCGGCACGGCGGGCGGGCGCTCGGTTTGGGCCCTGGCGATGGGGGTGCCGGCGAAGGACAGGATCGTCACCGCCAGGACGAGCGGTGCGGGCTTTCGCGTAGGGTACAGCATGGAACGGCCTATCTTGACCCGTATGCCAAGATTTGGTCTATGCCGGACCGAGTCACCGTCGAACGGATCAAGCACGCGATCGCCGACCAATGGGACCAGACGGTGCGGGGTCCCGAAGACGTTCAGCCTCACGAGGTGCCCCTGCCGCGGCCGTACACCGTGCCCTGCCCCGGCACCCACTTCCGGATGTTCTTCTACTGGGACACCTACTACACCTGCGTGGGGCTCCGGCGGCAGGGTCGGTCCAAGCTAGCCAAGGACAACTGCGAGAACTTCCTGTACCTGATCGATCAGTTAGGGCACGTGCCGAACTTCACGTTCCGCGAGCACCTTTCCCGGTCGCAGCCGCCGCACGCGTCGCTCCTGGTGCGGGACCTGTACGAGGACTCGCCGGATCGCGAATGGCTGGCGCGGGCGTACCCGGCGATGGTGCGGGAGCACGCGTTCTGGATGGGGATGCGGGGAACCCACACGGGGCTGAACCGGCACTACATGCACGGCTCGCCGAAACAGGTCGAGGCGTTCGCGGAGGAGATCTCTTCGCGATTGCTCGATCTGCCGTCCGAGCCCGCGGAGCGGATGGCGTACACCGTTCACGCGATGGCGGAGGCAGAGACGGGCTGGGACTTTAACCGCCGATTCAGCCGCCGGTGCGGCGACTACAATCCCGTCGATCTGAACTCGCTCCTGTACTTCCACGAGCAGAACTGCGCGTTCTTCGCGGACGAGTTGGGAAACGGGGAGGGAGACCGGTGGCGTGAGCGCGCGGCGAAGCGGCGGCGCCTGATGGACTCGCTGCTCTGGCACGAGAAAGAGGGGGCGTACTTCGATTACGACTTCACTCGCGGTGAGCGGAGTCGGGTGCTGTCGGTGGCAGTGTTCTACGCGCTGTGGGCCGGGGTCGCCAGCGAAGCGCAAGCGGCGGCAATCGTCGAGCGGGCTTTGACCAAGCTGGAGTGCGACTTTGGGGTGGCGGCCTGCGCCCCCGGCGACTCGGCCCAGGTGTACCAATGGGACTACCCCAACGGCTGGCCACCCTCGCAGCACGCGGTGATACGGGGACTGCTGCGATACGGCTACCACGCGGAGGCGAAGCGCATCGCGGAGAAGTACGTGGACCTGGTGACGCGTAACTACGAGGCGACCGGACAGTTTTGGGAGAAGTACAACGTGGTTACCGGTGGGATCGATGTGGGCGACGAGTACGCGATGCCGCCGATGCTGGGCTGGACGGCGGGGGTCTTTCTGGGGGCTTGCGAAGTGCTGGGGGCTTAGGAGTTGAAGGTTGAAAGATGAAGGTTGAATGCTGTGATCACGTTAGACCGGCGTCCGACTCTGCCTCTGTTGCTTCATTCCGCTGGTTCGGAGGCGCTTCTTCTTGCCCCTTACGCATGGGAGGGAGCGGTAGAGAGGCTAGAATTCCGATATCCGTCGAGAGAGGGAACCTATGCACAACGTCCAGCTTTCCGATCAGCTATTCATCGAGGCGCAACGCAAGGCCGCAGCCGCGGGAATGAGCGTTGAGAGGTTCGTGGCTGATGCGGTGCTGCTTCATCTACACGACGATTTGGGCGACCAGCCGAGCGTGACTCTGACGCCCGAGCAGATTGCGATCGTCCGTAAGAGCCAGGAAGAAATAAAAAGCGGAAAGGGACTCACGATGGAGCAGGTGGAACAACGGCTTGCCGCGAACAAGGCAGCATGGCTGAAGACCCGCCCCTAACCGTTATCGTTTCACCTACGGCGAGCAGTGAGCTTTGGGAGATCTGGCAGTACAACGCGGAACGTTACAACTTCCATCACGCCGAAGGCTACGAAGCCTTTGTAATGGCGGGGATTAACGCCCTCGCCACCACCTATGCAGAGGGTAAAGGCGTTGAAGGGTTCCCTAACCTCAGGAGCCTCACCTTAAAGCGCAGGCGCAGGGGCGACGGACACGTCGTCATCTACGAAGTGGACGCGACGGAGCGAACTGTGAACGTCCACCATGTCTATCACACCAAGAACGACATTCAGGGGCGGCTAGAAGGGGAACGGAACTGATTAATCGCTTACGACCGGCTGCGGCGAAAGGCTGACGGGGAGACGCCGACGATCTGCTTGAATTGGCGGGAGAAGAACCCGGCGGTGGTGTAGCCGAGGCGGTCGGCAATGGTTTCGAGGGGGAGGTCGGTCTCGGCCAGGAGGCCTTTGGCGCGGACGATGCGGGTGGCGATCACGTGCTCGTGCATCGAGGTGCCGGTGGCGGCGCGGAACCGGCGGCGGAGGGTGGAGGCGGACATCCCGGTGCTTCGCGCGAGGGCGTCGAGGTCGGGCACGAAGTGCTCGGAGGCTTCGAGAGCCTGAAGAACTTCGCCTAGCCAGGCTTCGGTCCGGTGCTGCCCCGCGCGGGCCTCGGCGAGTTGAAGGAGCAGACCCTCCAACAGGTTCGCGGCGCGGCGGGCGGACCAGGGGTTGCCCTGGCGGACCAACTCGATGAGGGCGTCGAATCGGGGGGCGAAGTCCTCCCACGGGACCGGCTGGGGCTCGGTGGGCCAGAGGCCGTCGGCGACCCAACGGCTGACCAGGGGGCCCTTGAAGCCGACGTGGCGGTGGTGCCATCGCTGGCCGTCGGCGGAGGTGAACCGGATGCGGGGGCCGGGGTAGGCGGTCCAGAACCAGGAACCTTCCATTCGGTACTCGCGGCGGTCGTAAGACAGCTCGACCGCCCCCCGCTCCATGTACTGGATCGTCGAGTAGCCGATGAGGTGCTTATCGATGAGCTGGAGGCACTGGGGCACCTGCGACCAAGCGAGAAAGGTTATGTCGATTTCCCGGCCGGTGCTCACAGAATGCAAGGATACGCGCCTTCAGTGCATTGCAGGCAGGGATTGATGGGCGCAGACTGTAAACCGTTCCAAAGGAGAAACTTGCGATGCTGACACAGGACCAATGGGAAAGCTTTGAGCGCGACGGCTACCTGCACCTCGGAAGGGTGCTGAGCGATGAAGAGCTGGCGGCGCTCCAGCAGCGGATCGACGACATCATGCTCGGCCGCGCCGACATCGACTACGGCCGGCTGCTGATGCAGCTCGACAGCGAGACGGGGAAGTACGAGGACGCGGGGGTCCAGAGCAACGGCTCCAAGGGCGCGACCCTGGACTACCGAAAGATCCAGAACCTGGAGCACGACTCGCATTTCCGGGAGTTCCTGAGCCGGCCCCTGTTCCGGGAGATCTGCGCCCGCGCCTACGGGGCGGAGGTCCCGATCGCCTGCTTCCGCGCGATGTTCATGAACAAGCCCTCGAACAAGGGGACGAAGCTGCCGTGGCATCAGGACGCGTGGGTCGATCTTGATCGGCAGCCCCTGGTCACGGTCTGGACCGCGCTCGATCCGGCGACGAAGGAGAACGGATGCGTGGAGGCGATCCCCGGCAGTCACCGGCGGGGACTGGTGAACCCCACCCACCACTCGGGCTTCCTGAGCGACGAGCAGCAGCAGGAGCACTGCCGTCCGGAGGACGTGGTGTACCTGGAGCTCAAGCCGGGGGAGGCGGTGCTGCTGCACAACTGGCTGATGCACAGCTCGGACGTGAACCGGACGCCCGTTTCACGACGCGGCTTCAGCGTCTGCTACATGGACGGGCGGACAGTGGCCCAGTCGGGCCATCGATTCGAGCCGGTGTTCGAGCCAGCGGCCGTTTAGGGAGACTCGTGAGTTGTGATGTGTGACACGTGAGGGGGAGCGGGGCAGACGACTTGTCGAGTGTCTCTCACGCGTCACGTGTCACATCTCACGAGTCTTCCTAAGTTGGCGGGGGCCGGTTTTCTCTCCCGGTAAAGCACCGAAGACAGACACAAGCAAGTGGCCCCCGTATTTATATTTGGTCGATCCTGAGCGATTTACAGGGTGGTCTAGAAGTAAATCAGGAAAAAATGCTGGGTGGCTTTGGGTGTCGCAGACGTCTGAACCGCGATCCCACGCCATGTCATCCTGAGCGCAGCGAAGGACCTCTCCCAGCAGGGTGTGTTGGAGGAGGTCCTTCGCTACGCTCAGGATGACATGGCCGCAGAAGGTTGATTTCCGGGACTGGTTCCGGCCAAATCCCCGAGAATTTTAGGCTGACCTGATGGTCAGCAGATTGACCTCCGGGCGGCAGTAAACGCGGGCGTGGACGCCTTGGGTGCCGATTCCGCGACTCACAAAGACGGGGACGGGAGCGCGATCGTAATAGCCGGCGATGTATTTCTTGGCGCCGTTGGGCGTGTGGAGCGCGATGCCACCGGGAAGGCAAATTTGCCCGCCGTGGCTGTGGCCGCTGAGTTGGAGGCTGACGTGGTCGGGCATGCGGGTCACGTAGTCCGGCTCGTGGAACAGGGAGACGAGGGAGCGCGAGTGCGCCCCGGGCTTAAGGAAGTCCGTCCGGTCGCGGCGCACCGAGCCGTCGTCGATTCCGGCGATCGTCACGCCCTCGACGTCGAAGGGCTCATTGCGGAGCAGGCGGAGCGGCAGTTTTTGGACGGCTTCCACCACCTTTCTGGGGGCGTGGGTCCAGTACTCGTGGTTTCCCAGCACGGCGAGAACGGGACATCCGGCATCACCCAGATCCTTGAAGGCGGTGGGGAGCCTCTGCAGGCGGGCGTCCTCGCTGTAGTCGATAAAGTCGCCGCCGAGGAGGATCACGTCCGGCTTCGCGTCGATGGCCACTCGTAGCGCCCGCTGAGTCATCGCGACCGAGGCAGCGTCGTTCACGTGGAAGTCGGTGAGGAGAGCCAGGCGGAAGCCGTCGGCGTCCCACTTCTGCAGCCGCAATTCTCGCTCGTCGTGGCAGATCCAGTTTTTCGAGGCGAGGCCCAAGGGGCCAGCACCCAAGGCGGCGAGTCCGCCCAGGCGGAGGACGGTTCGACGGGACAGTTTCGCCTTCGACTTTGGCGGGTTGTCGGGTTCCACCCCCTTCTCAACCATCGACTTTGGCGGAGCGTTCCACCGTGTGGTTCAGGAGGCGGAGAACGTCGGCGACCCGGTTCGGGGCAGGCTCTGGCTTGGACAGGAAGTCCACGAGGTTGACCAGGTCGACGAGGCGGGCGGCCTCGCGCCAGTCTTCGCCCAAGGTCCCGCCAGCGCTGGTGAACCCCTTTGCGAAGCCCTCGGAGAAGCCGGGCGGCATCTCCCGTTCGTGGCGGAGCAGGTTGCCGATGTCCAGCAGCGGATGCCCGGCGTGGGCGAACTCCCAATCCAAGACGGCGGCGAGCCGCCAACCTTGCGGGGTGAAGCTGACCATAAGGTTCGAGGGCTTGTAGTCGCCGTGCACGAGCACGCTCCGGGCGCGCTCGCCTTCAAGAAGGTGCCGGTGGCGGGCGATGTACCTTTCGGTCTCGGCGACGAGCGCCCGGCCCATGTGCCCGATCACAACCGGATCTCGCAGTTTATGGAGGGTGTAGCCGAGGTAGCCATCGACGATGTTTCCCAGCGGAACCTCGATCGAGAGGTCAGGACCGAAGAATCCAGGCTCGGGAAAGGTGATCTGGCCAATGTGGGCGAGGGCAGCGCCAATGCTTTCCGCGCCTTCCGCGCCCTGACCTTGGGCGAGGACTTCGTCGAGCGTCGTGCCTTCGATCCATTCGAGGATAGAGAAACCTTGATCCAAGTCGGCGTGGAGGACGGCGGGGACCGGTACATGGTCCCGCACGCGAGCAGCAAGGGCCGTCTCCCGCGCTTGGGCCGTTCGGTCGCGGGTGTACAGGCGAAGTAAGACGGGCGGGCGGTCTTGCATCTCGATCCTCAGGTTCGTGTTAGCCCGTCCACCCGTTAGAGGAGTCGCGGAGAGGATTCGGGCATGGGGCCAGAGGGCGGCGACGAGTTCTTGAACCTTGGGCAATGGAATCGCTCGGACTCCGGTGCTGCGTTCCCAGGTGGATTCCATCATGGGTTGATCACGGCCGAACAGTTGGCTCGAGCGAAGCTCGAGGGTCGGTGGGACACCGACCCCACAGCTCGATCGTCAGAGGGCGGCCATGACTCGCTCCGCGATGGAGTGGCTGCCGAAGGGAGGCATCAGGTAGAGGCCTTGGGCGGATTGGCGGATGGTGCGGGCGAGGGCTTGGGCCTCTTCGATGCCGACTTCGAGGGCAGAGGCGTCGTCGGGGGCACCGGCGATGCGTTGGCGGAGCCAGTCGGGGATCTCGATGCCGGGGACCTCGTTGTGCATGAACTCGGCGTGGCGCTGGCTCCGCAGGGGGAGGACGCCGACGAGCACCGGGACCTTGAGGTCCGCGCACGTCTTCGCCACTTCCTCAGCGACGGCGTGGTCGAACACGGGTTGGGTGTAGACCACGCTCGCGCCGGCTTCGACTTTACGTTTGAGGCGGTCGAGCTCGCCCGCCGGATCGAGGGCGAGGGGGTTATAGGCGCAGGCGACGGTGAATCCGCAACGCACGCCGACGCTGTAGCCAGCGAGGTCGATCCCCTCGTTGAAGCGCGAAAGGATGCGGCACAGGCCAATGGCGTCGATGTCGAAGACGCTGGTGGCGCTGGGGTAGTCGCCGATGTTGGCGGGATCGCCGGTGACGGCGAGGATGTTGCGAAGGCCGAGGGCGTGCGAACCTAGGAGGTCGCTCTGGATCGCGAGGAGGTTGCGGTCGCGACACGCGAAGTGCATCGTGACCTCGATGCCGACGCGGTTCTGGATAAGGGAGCTAACCGCGGCAGGGTTCATGCGGAGACGCGCACGGGCACCGTCGGAGATGTTGATGACGTCCGCACCGGCGATCTTGAGGGCGCGGGCCCCGGCGAGAAGGCGGTCGAGGTTCAGGCCGCGCGGGACGTCCATCTCGACGGCGGTGACGAACTTTCCGTGGCGGAGCTTTTGAGCGAGCTCGCTTGCCTCAGTGGTGGGCAGGGGTGCCCGCTCGGACGCGACGATGGCGACCTTCGCCCGGGGCTTCGACTTGACCTTGGCTTGGTCGAGCAGGGCGCGGAGCTGCCGGATGTGCTCCGGGGTGGTCCCGCAGCAACCGCCGATGATCTTCGCTCCCTCCTCGACCAGCCGGAGACTCGCCTTGGCAAAGTACTCGGGGGCGGTGTCGTAGGTGACTTGGCCCTTGACCAACTGGGGCAGACCAGGGGTGGGGAAGGCAAGAACCGGGAGCGAGGTGCTTTCCACGACCTGGCGGACGAGGTCCAGCATTCGCTGGGGACCGACGATGCAGTTCGCGCCCACGGCAACGACCCCGAACTCGCTCATCTCGCGGGTGCAACGCATGGGCAGACCCTCCGCCAGCATCTCGCCGTCCTCGATATAGGCCTTGCTGACGATGATGGGGAGGTCGCTGACCTCGTGGACGGCTTCCACCGCCACTCGAAGCTCCCCGAGATCCGTGTAGGTTTCAAGAATAAAACCGTCCACACCGCCTTCGGCGAGGGCACGGGCCTGCTCGCGGACGGCATCGGCCACTTCCTGCTTGGTCAGGTGGCCGATAGGCTCCATCGGCTTTCCGGCGGGGCCGATCGCCCCAAGGACGAGTCGATCGTGGGGAGCCGCCTCGCGGGCAAGGCGGGCTCCGGCCAGGTTCAGCGCGTGGACGTCGACGCCTTCACCCAGGCGAAGCCGGTTCGACTGGTAGGTGTTGGTCTCGACGAAGTCGGCCCCGGCCTCGAAATAGGCCTGATGGACCTCGCGCACGAGGTCGGGGGCGAGAAGATTGGCGAGGTCGTAGGGCTGCTTCGTAAAGCCGCGGTCGGCAAGGCACGTTCCATTCGCGCCGTCGCCGACCAGCACATCGCGCTGCAGCGCCTCAAGGAGCGTCACAAGCCGGATTATAGCTTGGCGGAGTCGTCGATGATTTTGCGGGCTTCGTTCCTGAGGCTGCGGACGGCGGTGACCTCACGAACGCTCGGGTGGTTGACCGGGCGGCGAACGTCGAGCGGGCCCATCAGGTCACCGACGCGGTCGCTGTCGTCCAGGCCGAGCACGTGGCCCAGTTCGTGGCAGGCCTCGTGGTGCATCGCGCTGACCGACATGGGGCGCCAGTCGATGTTGGAGGTGCGGAGCTGCATGTCGGCGGTGTAGCCCGTGGAAACGACCTTGTCCCCCTCGGACTTGATGGTGCGCTTCCAGTTCACGAAGCCGGCAACCGGCTCGCGGCCCATGCGGACGTCGGGGCGGAATCGGATGGTGACGTTGGCCTCTTCGGCGGTGTCGACCTCGACGAAGCTGAAGGTGTCGTCGAGGGCTTCTTCCCAGGTGTCGAAAGCCTGCGCGAGGGCTCGCTCACAGTCGCGGCGCTGACTCTCCGGCACGTTCTCGAACCTCACAAAGACCTTGATGTCGTCGGCCACAAGAATGACTCCGGCGTGGGCGGCGGCGAGTTGGTGGGAACCCTTTTGGAGGCAGTTGTGCGCCTGCTCCATGTGGCGGTGGACTTCGGGAAGAATCGGGGCGGCGGTGACGCTGCGACCGGCAGGTGCGGGGGCGGCGACCACGGCGGCGGCGAGCATCAGGAGTAGGCGCGAGGCTTTCATTCTGTTTCCGTTCCGCGCCTCCCCGGGGCTTTCGCATCCATGCGTGGTTCCGATGAGTTTTTGGGAACATCGGGCCCGAAGCTGTGGTCGTTGCGGCTAGCAAAAAGGATAGGCGCAGATTCACAGCCGGGTGGGTACTCCCGTTGCCGTGGTTTCAGCATTAATCGCCCCTATCGTTTTCCGGTACAACGGGGGCTGATCCGGTATGGAAACGTCGCGCACCTCCCCCTCCGTCGTTTGCTTCGATATTGGTGGCGTCTTGGCCCAGATCTGTCACACCTGGCAAGATGCGGCACAAGTGGCGGGAGTCACTCATGGTCTGCCTCTCTCCCCAAGCTCGCGCCTGATCGATCTGGCGGAGATCCACACCTACCAGTCCGGCGAGCTCTCTTACCATGAGTACCTTGCCGCTCTGGGAACGCACCTGAGCTGTAGCGCCGAGGATGCCGAGCGGGTCCATCGGGGAATCCTCGTGGTGGAGTACCCCGGGGTCGACCAGCTCGAGGCCGACGTCCGGGCGGCAGGATGGACCACCGGCTGCCTTTCCAATACGAACGAGCCTCACTGGATCGAGCTGATCGATCCGGCTCGATTCCCGACCATCGCGGGGCTGGACTTCAAGATGGCCTCGCACGAGGTGGGCTTGGGTAAGCCGGACCCGGCGATCTACCGCGCCTACTGCGAGCGGTTCGGCGTGGAGCCAAGCAACATCGTCTTCTTCGACGACTATGAGGCGAACGTAACGGCGGCCCGGCAGGAAGGGTGGCGGGCTCACACCATCGATGCTTCAGGGGACACTGCGGCTCAGATGCGGACCATTCTGGAAGCCGAGGGCGTACTTTCGAAGATTCCCTGAAGGTAGGGAGTCACCCGCCTCCTTTCCTCGGTATGCTCCGCCGCACCTTTGCGAGGAGGCGTTGGCATGGATAAAGTTCGAGTAGCGATGGTGGGTTGTGGTGGGTTCCAGCGGTATCGCGTTGGAAACCTGCTCCAGGTGAAAGAGGCGGAGATCGTGGCGTTGGTCGATCCGTCCGAAGATCAGATCAACATGATGAAGGAGCAGCGGCCGCAGACGGCGGATGCGCCGACCTTCGACGACCATCGGAAGATGCTGGAAGAGGTGAAGCCGGACGCGATCATGATCGCGACCCCGCACACGCAGCACGTGACGCAGATCCTGGACGGTCTCGAGGCGGGCGTCCACGTCTGCTGCGAGAAGCCCTTGGTGACCTCGGTGGAGGACGCGCACCGCGTGATCGCGGCCCGGGACAAGGCGGGCAAGATCGGCATGGTGTCGTACCAGCGGCACTTCCAGGCGGAGTTCCGCTACATCCGCGAGAAGATTCAGAGCGGGGAAGCGGGTCCCGTGCAGTTCATTGCGGCCCTTCAGGGTCAGAACTGGCTGCGCGGCACGAAGGGCACTTGGCGGCAGGAGCACGCGCTCTCGGGCGGCGGTCAGCTCAACGACTCGGGTAGCCACCTCATCGACATCATCCTGTGGGTGACGGGCCAGAGCGTCGATACGGTGTCGGCCTACGCCGACAACTTCGGCACTGAGGTCGATATCAACTCGTCGCTCGCGATCCGGTTCAAGAGCGGCGCGCTGGGCACGTTCAGCGTGGTCGGCAACGGTTTCGGCTGGCACGAGGACGTGACCATCTTCTGCGAGAACACCGTGTTCTACGTGCGGGAGAACAAGCTCACGTTCGTAGACCGGAAGGATAACAAGCTCCGGGCGGAGAACCTTGGCGGCGGCGGGACGCCGGACAAGAACTTTATCCACTCGATCCTGGGTAAAGAGGCTTGCGAGTCGCCGCTCGAGTGCGGTCTGGAAGTAATCCGACTGACGGAAGCGGCCTGGCAATCGGCCTACGACCTGAACGGCGGCGCGGCCAAAGTCACCGGCTAGCGTAGAGTGCGGTGGCCCGCCACCGCTTTAAGCAGCGAGCCCGCGAGCGTGTCCGAGGATGCGTCTGGAATGTTGGGGATGTCTGGGAGGTTGGGAATGTATCGGAGCATTCTCGACAACCCACAGGCCACAGCCTACAGCCCACATCCCCTCCACGTTCGCGGGCTCGTGGCGTAAAGCGGGTGGCCGGCCGCCGCACACTACAGGTTCTGAACCAGTACCTCGCAGGTCTTCACGCCGAGCGACTTGGCGAGGCGGGTGCCTTGCTTGTCAAGGGCTCCGATCTCTCCCTTCTTGTAGTTCCGCCAGGGTTCGATTTGGACTTTGATGGCCTTCGTTGTGCGGCTCAGGCGCCAGGTTCCGGCGGCTTCGCCTTTGAGGAGGACCAGCGCCTCCACCTGTCCCGCCTTTCGGAGCACGTCCGAGCGGCGCTCGGG
>Ga0216301_1000418_pt1 | contig 11209 bp, 11 predicted proteins | sample 4hB_Boncat_minus_FD_156203 | JGI IMG/M metagenome (GOLD analysis project Ga0216301, IMG submission 156203) | Terrestrial sediment cell enrichment communities for BONCAT metagenomics from Utah, United States - 4hB_Boncat_minus | ecosystem: Environmental > Terrestrial > Deep subsurface > Rock...
GTGCGGCGCCGTTTCTGCCTGCATGAAAAAGGCGGCGTCTGCTTCGTGCAGCGCCGCCTTTTTCGAATCTGAGGTCCCGGGTCAGGCGATCCCGACGAGCGTTTCCTTCACCCTCAGCTTTTCCTTCTTGAGGCGCGAGAGCAGGGCTTCGTCCGGATGGGGGCGCTGATTTTCTTCAGCGATTCGGGCGTCGAGGTCGGCGTGCTTCGTTTCGAGTGCTGACATATGCGTGTTCTGCATTCCCGTCTCCTCTGCTTGTCCGTGCCGTGATCCTAATCTCAACCTGTCGTGCCTGTCTCCTGCCGTTCGGCCAGCCGCCCCACTTTGCGGGACGATCCGTTGATGCTTTATCTATATCCCAAGTGGCGGGACTTGAGTAGCGTCGATGACAGGATGAGCAGGCCCGAGGACATGGATTCCGAGCGAGCCGCGCGGCTGGCGCACCTGCGCACGGAGCACCGCGATCTCGACGCGGCGATTGATGCGCTGCGCAGTATTTCCGGCCCCGATCAGTTGCAGGTCGCGCGCCTCAAGAAGCGTAAGCTGCGCCTCAAGGACGAAATTTCGATGCTCGAGGATCTGATGATCCCAGACATCATCGCCTGACGTGCCATCCTGGCGCGTTCACGCTCGGGTTTACCCTCTTTGTCCGTTTCCCGGCGCGGTCGGCTGTGGCATCAGGGGCTATGGTCACTACAGCCGGCACCGCCATCACTCCGAAGCTCGTCCACTCGCTCTATGTCGAGGCGATGGTGCTTGCCGACGAGGCGCGATCCTATTTCGACCGTCACAGCCGCGAGGACAGATTAAAGCTGGATCCGGTCGTTCGCGTGGGCTTTTCCTGCGAGTCGCTGAAGGTGACGACGCGGCTGATGCATGTCATCGCCTGGCTGCTGACCCAGCGGGCGGTTGAAGCCGGCGAGCTCAGCGCCGCCCGCGCACGAGCGCCGGCCCGGCGGCTCGGCGATGCTCCCGAAAGCGACCCGGCCATGCTTGAGAAGCTCCCGGAGAGCGCGCTCAGCCTCGTCCAGGCGAGCCAGGAGCTCCACGCCCGCGTGAAGCGGCTGGAGGAGGGGAGCGTCAGCCAGGAGCCGCAGGCGAGCCCGGCGCGGAGCCTCCTCAGCCGGCTTGAACGCGCCTTCTGATTGGCTGCGGCGGCGCGCGGCGCTAAAGTGGCGCCATGAAAGCTTATGAGTTCATCTACGGCCCGAAGCTCATTGCGGCCGCCGGCGCCTCGCGCCGCCTTGGCGAGCTCATGCCGCCGGGCCGCTGCCTGTTTGTAACTGATGCGCAGGTGCGCGGCCTCGACCTGGCGCGCGATGCGCTGGAGAGCCTTGAGGCTAGCGGCATCGAAACGGTCGTTTTCGACGCCGTCGAGGCGGACCCGTCACGCGACACCTTGCTTGCCGCGGTGGAGGCGGGGAGGGGCTGCTCCTCGGTGGTCGGCTTCGGCGGCGGGAGCCCGATGGATGTCGCCAAGCTCGCGGCCTACCTGATCGGCAGCGGCGACGATCTCGAGGCGATCTGGGGGGTGGGCAAAGCGACCGGCGAGGGGCTCCCGCTGGCGCTCGTGCCGACGACGGCCGGCACCGGCTCGGAGGCAACGCCCGTCTCGGTGATCACGGTCGGCGGCAGTGTGAAGCTCGCCGTCAACAGTCCGGCTCTCCTGGCGCGCTGGGCGCTGCTCGATGCCGAGCTGACGGTCGGGCTGCCGCGGCACGTCACCGCCGCCACCGGCATCGACGCCATGGTTCACGCGATCGAGGCCTACACCACGGCCCACAAGAAGAACCCGATTTCGGATCTGCTCGCCCGCGAGGCGCTGAAGCTTCTTTCGGCAAACCTGATCCGCGCGTGCGACGAGCCGCGGGATCTGGATGCACGCTCGAACATGCTGCTCGGCGCCCATCTCGCCGGCGTCGCCTTCGCCAACGCTCCCGTGGCGGCCGTCCATGCGCTTGCCTACCCGCTGGGCGGGCATTTTCACGTGCCGCACGGCCTCTCCAACGCTCTGGTTCTGGAGCAGGTGCTCGGCCATAACATGCCGGCCGCGATGGCGCTTTATGCGGAGCTCGGCACTTTGCTCGATCCCTCGCTTGGAAGCGAGGGCCAGCAGGCGCAGGCGAGCGGCTTCGTCGCGCTGATGAGCGATCTCTTTCGCCGCAGCGGCCTTCCGCAGCGGCTTCGCGAGGTGGGCGTGACGGCGGCGCACCTCGATCTCCTCGCAGCGGAAGCGATGAAGCAGGAGCGGCTGCTGGTGAACAATCCTCGGCCGATCAGCGAGGCCGACGCGAGGCGGCTATACGAGGCGGCGCTTTGAGCCGCGAGCCGCCCAAGGGGCGCGAGAGCTACAAGGTGTGGCGCGAGATCGGCACGCGCTGGGCCGACAACGATGCCTACGGGCACATCAACAACGTTGTCTATTATGCCTGGTTCGACACGGCGGTGAATGCCTGGCTGATCGAGGAGGGCCTGCTCGACCTGGCGGCCGGAGACCCGATCGGCTTCGTCGTCGAGACCGGCTGCCGCTACGCGGCGCCGCTTTCCTATCCGCAGCCGGTGGAGGTGGGGCTGGCGATCGAAAGCATCGGAAAATCGAGCGTTCGCTATCGCTTGGGCGTTTTTGCGAAGAATTCGTCGGAAGCTGCGGCAGAGGGCTTTTTCATCCACGTGTACGTGGGACGAGAGAGCCGACGGCCAGTCGAGCTGCCTGAGCCGTGGCGCAAGGTGCTGGAGGGGGCGAGGGGCTAGAAGGCCTTGGATTTCAGCTCCGCCTTGGCCGCCTCATACTCCTCCGCCAGCCGCGCGATATATTCCGCCGCAGGCTGCACGCGGTGGACTGCACCGATGCCTTGTCCGGAGCCCCAGATGTCGCGCCAGGCCTTTTTGCTGCCCTCGCCGGTGCCGAAGTCCATCGTCTTCAAATCGCCCTCGGGGAGGTTGTCCGGGTCGAGCCCGGAAGCGACGATCGACTGCCTGAGATAGTTGCCGTGGACGCCCGTGAAGAGGCTCGAATAGACGATATCCGCCGCACGTCCTTTGACAATTCCGCTTTTGTATTCGGCGCTTGCATTCGCTTCTTCAGCCGCGATGAAAGGCGAGCCGATATATGCGAGGTCGGCGCCCATCGCCAAGGCTCCGAGGATCGAGCGGCCGCTGGCGATCGCGCCGGACAGGATCAGCGGCCCGTCGAACCAGTCCCGTATCTCCTGGACCAGCGCGAACGGCGAGAGGCGCCCGGCATGGCCGCCCGCGCCGGCGGCGACCGCGATCAGGCCGTCCGCGCCCTTCTCCACGGCTTTGCGAGCGAAGCGGTCGTTGATGATGTCGTGGAGGGTGATGCCGCCCCAGCTGTGGACGCCCTGATTGACCTCTTCGATCGCGCCGAGCGAGGTGATGACGATCGGGACCTTCCACTTCGCGCAGGTCGCCATGTCGTCCTGGAGCCGGGCGTTCGAGCGGTGAACGATCTGGTTGACCGCGAAGGGCGCGGCCGGGCGATCCGGGTTGCCGCGGTCCCAGGCGGCGAGCTCCTCCGTGATCCGGTGCAGCCATTCCTCGAGCAGGCTCTGCGGGCGCGCGTTCAGCGCCGGAAAGGAGCCGACAATCCCGGACTTGCACTGGGCAATGACGAGCTCCGGGCTGGAGACGATGAACAGCGGCGACCCGATCACGGGGAGTCGGAGCCGGTCGAAGAGGGGCGGGAGGCTCATGTCTCCCGACCGTAGACCCGGTCGAGGACTTGCGCCACCTCGACCAACCGCTCGGACGCGGGGTCGAAGCGCTCTCCGCGGCCGAGCCGTACCGCCCAGTCGGCGGCGGCGCGTCCCCCCCATTCGTCGGGCGGGCTGGTCAGCGTCTCGCGCTGGGTGCCGCGGCAGCGCCTGGCGGTGAAGTTGACGTTCGAGAGCGCGGCGCCGCCGGCGGTGCTGTAGGAGGCGGAGATCTCTGCCTTGCGCCCCGCCTGCAGCCGCCATGAGCAGGCGAGCTGGACGGCTGCGCCCGAGGCGAGGCCGAGCGTCGCGATCGCATAATCCTCGACCTGCGCAGCCGGGTCGCTAAGCGGCTCGCCGCCAGCGAGAAGCTGGCTCGAGACCGACGTCACCTCCGGGAAGTCGAGCGCCCAGAGCGCCAGGTCGACGAGGTGTGCGCCCAGGCCAATCACGCAGCCGCCGCCGGACAGAGCGGGATCGTAGAACCAGGCTTTGTCGGGGCCGTAGGCGTTGTGGAAGACGAGATCGACCGCATAGACTCCGCCGAGCCTGCGGCGGCGAGCAGCTCCCGAATGCGGCCCATGCCTTCGGTGAAACGGTAGGAGAGATCGACGGCGAGTAGACGGTCGGCGGCGCGGGCGGCGTTCACGACAGCGCGCGCTTCTGCTGAGGCAATCACGCGCTCGCAGAACTGGCCTCCGGTCAGCTCCTTCACCCGCTCGATGATGCCGCTGTGATCCTCCACCGGGATTACTTCGGCGGCGCCAAATTGCTTCGCGATGTCGAGCGAGAACGGCCGGCGGATATGGCGATCACGCGCGCTCCGGCGTCGGCTGCCAGGCGGGTGAGGAGGGCGCCGAGGAACCCGATCCCGACGATTGCGACGGTCTGGCCCGCCTTGATGTCGGAGCGCTCGAAGATGTTCATTGCGCAGCCGAGCGGCTCGCCGGGGAAAGGCTGGCCGGCGAGGCTCTCCGGGAGCTTCACCACCGCGTCAGCCTCAGCGATGTCGTATTCCGCACAGCTTTTGTAGGAGGGGGCGGGGACGCGGTCGCCGGCGGCGAGGCCTTCAACGCCTTCGCCGACCGCATCGATAAAGCCCCAGCCTTCATGACCGAGCGAGCCCCGTTCGGTTGGGATCGGCATCTATTCGGGCCCCTCCCAGAGGTGAGGTTGGACGCGCAGACGCCGAGCCGACGCCGGATCTCGCCAGGCCCCGGCTCCGGGAGCGCGACCTCCTCCACCGGGACCTGTCCGGGCCCCGCAAGCACCGCCGCACGCATCATCTCTTACGTTGCCCTTCGTCCCGAAACCGTGGCCGATCCACCTACGGCCTGAACCCGTTTCGTCAACCGGGCGTTCGGCTCGCGTAAAGCTTCATGACGAGGACAGCATGATTTCAAACCAGGCCGGCGGCGGCACGACGCGCTCAGGGAGCGGCTATGACATCGAGCCGCTGACGGAGGAGCGGCGGGCGGAGCTCGCGCGGGGCCTCACGCCTGAGGAACATCAGGTTCTACTCCGGCACGGCACGGAGCGCCCGTTCTGCGGCACCTTGCTCAACAACAAGGCTGCCGGCGTTTACGCCTGCCGCCTTTGCGGGCTGCCGCTGTTCCGTTCGAACGAGAAGTTCGAGAGCGGCACCGGCTGGCCGAGCTTCACCTTGCCGTTCGATCCCGCGCACATCCTCGAGATCGAGGACCGCAGCTACGGAATGGTTCGGGTAGAGGCGCGGTGCGCGCGCTGCGGTGGCCATCTCGGCCACGTCTTCCCGGACGGGCCACCGCCGACGGGGCTCCGCTACTGCCTCAATTCGGTTTCGTTGCAGTTCTTCGAGAATGAAGACGAGGTGGAGCAACATACCAACTCCGGCTAAAGCGGCTCCCGCAGCGGCAAGCGAGGAGCGGCGATGGAGCTGAGCGATGCGGAACGATTGGGCTTCGACCGAGCCCGGCTCGAGCGCGCGAGGCGTTTCCTGGAAGAGACCTATGTAGCGCCGGGGCTTCTTCCCTGCGCGCAGCTTCTGGTGGCGCGGGAAGGGGAGCCCGTTCTTTTCTCGACCCATGGCATTCAACGGGCCGATAGCCACGAGCCGCTGCGCGAAGACGCCATCTTCCGCATCGCCTCCATGACGAAGCCGTTCACCTCGCTCGCCTTCATGATGCTGGTCGAGGAGGGGAAGGCGTCGCTCGACCAGCCGGTCGAGCAGGTGATCCCGGAGTTTGCGCGGCTCGGCGTTTACACGGGCGGCGGAGGCGGCGCTCCGTTCGTCGTGTCCCCGCCCGAGCGGCCGATGATGATGATCGACCTTCTCCGGCACACGTCCGGCCTCACCTACGATTTCCAGCACCGCACCAACGTCGACGCTGCCTATCGCGAGCGAGGCATCGTCACGTTGCGCGGCAAGCTAGGACTGGAGGCGTTCGTTGCGGCGCTCGGGGAAGTGCCGCTCGAATTCTCGCCCGGCACCTCCTGGAATTATTCCGTGTCCACCGACGTTCTCGCGCTGGTCGTGCAACGCCTGTCCGGCATCGACTATCAGGACTTCATCGAGCGCCGGATCTTCGCTCCGCTCGGCATGGCGGACACGGCTTTCCATGTGCCAGAGGAGAAGAGGCACCGGCTGACCGACGCGTGGATGCTCGATCCGAAGCTGGGGACGATCGTCTACGACAAGGCCGAGCGGACAAGTTGGGCCGAACCCCCAACCTTCGTCTCGGGCGGGGGTGGGCTCGTGTCGACGGCCGTTGACTATCACCGTTTCTGCCGAATGCTGCTGAACGGCGGCTCTCTAGAGGGCGCGACCACCGCCGGGCGCAAGACGCTGGCGTTGATGACGATGAACCACCTGCCCCGCAACGCCGACCTCACCGAGCTCAGCCGTTCGATGTTCAGCGAAGCCATCTATGCCGGCCAAGGTTTCGGCCTCGGTTTCGCAGTCAACATGGATCCCGCGCGCGCCATGGCGCCCGGATCGGCCGGTGAATATTATTGGGGCGGGATTTTCTCGACCTATTTCTTCGTGGATCCTGTGGAGCGGGTTTCGGCCATCTTTCTGACGCAGCTCATGCCCTCCTCCTCATATCCGGTGCGGCGCCAGCTGAAGACGATGATCTATGCGGCTTTGAAATGAACGGCGGCACAACTGCGTCTCCCAAGCCACAGCCGCGCGATTTATGCAGGCCGGCGCTTGTCAGCGCTGAGTGCTTGATTGTAACCTGATTAGAAGCCCCAATGAAACAAGGCCGTTAACGGCCGAGCCGGGGTAATAGGGGGAGGCAAGACATGCGCCTGAAATTCGTCGCGCTCAGTTCCACGTCGATCGCAATTCTCGCGCTGTCTGCCTCGCCGGCATTGGCCCAGGCCGCACAGCCCGTCGACCCCAACGTGCAGGCGCAGGAAGGCCCCGCCGATCCGGAGGCGGGCTCGCCGCAGACCGACGATGCCGTGCAGACGGCGACCGGCGAGGACGATGTCGATGCCGGCGCGGAGATCGTCGTCACCGGCATTCGCCGAAGCCTCCGGTCGGCGCAGAATCTCAAGCGAAATTCCGAGCAGCAGGTCGACGCGATCGTCGCCGAAGATATCGGCAAGCTTCCGGATCTTGCAGTCTCCGACACGGCGGCGCGCATCCCGGGCGTCCAGGTCGTCCGCACCGGCGGCGAAGCTTCGCAGGTGCTCGTCCGCGGCCTTCCCGATTTCTCGACCACCTATAACGGCCGCGAGATCTTCACTGCCGAGCGGCGCGAGGTTGCACTCCAGGATTTCCCGTCCGCGAACATCGCCGCTCTCGAAGTATTCAAGACGACGACGGCGAACCTCGTCGAGGCGGGGCTTGCGGGCCAGGTGAACGTCCGCTCGCGCCGGCCCTTCGACTTCAAGGGCCTCGAAGTCGCGGGGTCGGTGTGGGGCCTCTATACGAAGCAGGCGGACAAGATTACGCCCAACGCAAACGTTCTCTTCAGCAATCGCTGGGATACAGGTGCGGGCGAGATCGGCCTGCTCTTGAACGCCTCTTATACCGAACTCCAATATTTGGACTCGGAGCCTTCCAACACCGACTTCGTGGCCGACCCGGTGATCAACGGCCAGCGGGTCCGGTTCCCTGACATCCAGCGGCTCTTCTACCGGAGCGGCAACCGGGTCCGCCCATCGTTCAACGCCGCGATGCAATGGCGGCCCGGCGGCAATTTCGAATTCTACGCCGAGGCGCTATACCAAGGCTTCCGTAACAAGGTCGACGACCGGCTCGTGGCCGTCCCGCTCTACGGCGGGGGATCCTACACGAACCTGCAATTCCGCCAGGGCACAAACGTCCTCGACAGCGGAACAATCACCGGCCTCGCCGATCCGATCTTCACCTTCCAGGGCGGCACGTTCAACAAGACGAACACCTACCAGTTCGCCGTTGGGACCATCTATGAATCGGGCCCGATGCGCGTGACGCTGGACCTCGCGCGCACGGACAGCACCTTCACCGGCTCGACCGAGTCCGTCGACCGGATTTTCGCGGGTCGAACGACCACGGCCGTCGATTTCGACATCAGGACGCCGCAGTTCACGATCCGGAACTTCGATCCGTTCAATCCGGCCAACTACTTCTTCGACGGGCTCTACGAGGAAGCCCAGGAATCACAGGGCGACGACTGGCAGGCGCGGATCGACGCCGAGTATGAGCTTGAGGGGAGCTTCATCCGGAGCATCGAGGCGGGCGCCCGGCTCACGCAACGTGACGCCCACCGCGAGTTCGGCAACCGCTTCGCCGGCTTCCGCGGCCGCAACATCCTTTCCAGCAGCCTGCCGCTCGACTTCAAGCCAACTCCGTCCGGTTTCCGCGGCACGAACGTGCAGAGCGGCTTCAACAGCTTCCTCTCGCCGACTTACGGGAGCATCCGCGAGAATCGCGCGGAGCTGAGGCAGTTCGTAATCAACCAGGGAATCACCTGCTGCTTCGGGCAGTTCACGACCGCCGACCCGGCGCCGAATCCGACCGCCGTCTATGACGCGAATGAGGAAACGCTGGCCGGCTACGCGCAGGCCAACTTTGCTTTCGGTGACAGGATCGAGGCCATCGTCGGCATGCGGGCGGTGCGCACGGAGACAGAGATTGCCGGCACGTCCAACGTGGCCGGAGTGTTCACGCCCGTCGAGGTGGGCCAGACCTATACGGATTGGCTGCCCAACGCGAGTGTCCGCTTTCGAGCGACGCCGGAGCTCCAGCTCCGTCTGTCGGCAACGCAGACGCGCACTAGGCCGACGTTCGAGCAGTTGAACCCGTCCGCCTCGCTCGGCGCTCCGGATCCGCTTCAGGGCGGTCGCCGCGTCGGCGGCGGTGGCAACCCGTTCCTTCGGCCGTTTACGTCCGACAATTACGATGCGTCGCTCGAATATTATTTCTCGAGGACCGGCCTTGCGGCCGTGGCGGTGTTCCGCCGCGAGCTGGAAGGGTTCATCCAGAACGCCACGGTCGATTACACTGATCCAACTCTCGGCCCGGTTCGTGTAACTGGCCCGGTGAATACGCGCAGCGGTCGGATCAACGGCTTTGAGGCGCAGTTCACGACCTTCTTCGACTTTGCAGGGCTTCCTGAATTCCTCAGCAATTTCGGCGTTCAAGCAAACTACACGAATCTCGATGCGCGAACGCAAATCCGTGTTCCGGGGACGCAGCTCTTCGGGCTTGAGCGGCTTCTTGGCGTCTCAAAGCACGCCTTCAACCTTGTCGGCATGTATGAGGGCGGGCCGCTTTCGGCGCGCCTTTCCTACAACAAGCGCAGCAGCTATCTCGACCGCCGCGACGAGCGCGGCGATGAGCAGGGCGGATTCTATCGTGAAGAAGCTTTCCCGCCGGGGCGGCTCGACCTTTCCCTCAACTACAACCTTTTCGAAAATGCGACCGTCTTCTTCGACTGGACCAACATCCTCGAGGATCCGTTCCGAGTGAACTTCAGCTCCGCTCGAGGTGTCGTTCCCCGCGCCGAATTTGTCCGCTTCCTCCGCTTTGAGGAAACGACGTTCTCGCTCGGCCTTCGCATGCGCCTCTAACCGCCGCTCTCGAAGATCGAACAAAGGAAGAGGCGGGGGGCAACCTCCGCCTCTTTCCTTTGCGCGCGATTGCCGCCATTCGGCAGCGATGAGCGCAATGGCAGAGGCCGGACAGCACAAGCAGCGCGTCGTCGTACTCGGCGGCGGCACGGCAGGCTGGATGAGCGCCGCGGCTTTGGTTCGCCTGTTGCCGCACGCCTGCACCGTCCACCTGGTCGAATCGCAGGAGATCGGCATCGTCGGAGTCGGTGAGGCGACGCTCCCGCATCTGCGTGCCTTCGTCGAAAGCCTGGGCATCGACGAAGCCGACTTCATGCGCGCCACCCACGCCACGTTCAAGCTCGGCATCGACTTCCGCGACTTCGGCAAGATCGGCGACAGCTACATCCATCCGTTCGGCGACTTCGGCCGCGAGCTGAACGGAGTCCATTTCCACCATTACTGGCTTCGGATGCGCGCTGCCGGCCGGCGTGACGAGATCTTCGACTATTCGGTGGCGAACGTGATGGCCGCGGCCAACCGCTTCGCTCCGCCCGCCTCTGATCCCGCTTCGCTGCTCTCCGCCTTCGGCTACGCGTACCAGTTCGACGCGACGCTGTTCGGCCCGTGCCTGCGCACCTACGCTTTGGCGCGCGGCGCCGAGCGCACCGAGGGCCGGGTGGTGGATGTCGAGCGCGACCCGGAAAGCGGCAACGTCACGGCGCTGCGAATGGAAAGCGGCGAGCTGATCGAAGGCGACCTGTTCATCGACTGCTCCGGCTTCGTCAGCCTCCTTCTCGGCCGAACGCTCGGCGAGGAGTGGGAAGACTGGTCGGAGTGGCTGCCCTGCGACCGCGCAGTCGCAATGCCCTGCACTTCGCCGCCGGGACCGATCGAACCCTATACGCGCGCCACGGCGATGGAGGCTGGATGGCGCTGGCGGATCCCGCTCCAGCACCGCGTCGGCAACGGCTACGTCTATTCGAGCGCGCACATCTCGGACGAGGCTGCGGCGGACGCGCTTGTTGCGGCCGTCGAAGGAACGCCGATGGCGGAGCCGCGCGTGCTGAAGTTCCGCGCCGGGCGGCGGCGGCGGAGCTGGTCGAAGAATGTGGTCGCCATCGGCCTCGCCTCCGGCTTTCTGGAGCCGCTGGAATCGACCAGCATCTATCTCGTCCAGGCGGCGATCACTCAGCTCATCGAGCTGTTTCCCACTGGCGGGATCGACGAGGCCGACCGGGCCGAGTTCAACCGGCTCGTCGACCTCGAATATGACCGCATCCGGGATTTCCTGATCCTCCATTATCACGCCACCACGCGCGATGATTCCAGCTTCTGGAACCATGTCCGGACGATGAAGGTGCCGGACAGCTTGTCCGAGAAGATGGAGCTGTGGCGCCGCGCCGGGCGCGTGGCGAAGTACACCAAGGGCCTGTTCCTCCAGCCGAGCTGGATCGCAGTCTATGTGGGGC
>Ga0216301_1000419_pt1 | contig 11185 bp, 11 predicted proteins | sample 4hB_Boncat_minus_FD_156203 | JGI IMG/M metagenome (GOLD analysis project Ga0216301, IMG submission 156203) | Terrestrial sediment cell enrichment communities for BONCAT metagenomics from Utah, United States - 4hB_Boncat_minus | ecosystem: Environmental > Terrestrial > Deep subsurface > Rock...
GCCGACGACCAGGCGATCGCATTGCCTTGCGCGTCGGTGATCGTGATCATCGTGTTGTTGAAGCTGGCGTTCACGTGAGCGACGCCGGCGGTGATGTTCTTGCGCTCGCGCCGTCTGATGCGCTGAGGTTCGCGTGCCATGTCTGTGTCCTAACCCTGATCCATTGTTGGCGCCGTGGCCGCTCGAAAGCGCCTCCGGCGGAGAAATAAGCGCCCCGCGCTTATTTCTTCTTGCCGGCGATCGGCTTGGCCTTGCCCTTGCGGGTGCGGGCATTGGTGTGCGTGCGCTGGCCGCGGACCGGAAGGCCCTTGCGGTGGCGGAGACCGCGGTAGGAGGCGAGGTCCATCAGGCGCTTGATGTTCATCGCGACCTGGCGGCGAAGGTCGCCCTCGACCGTGTATCCGGCGTCGATCGCTTCGCGGATCTGAAGCACTTCCTGGTCGGTGAGGTCCTGAACCCGGCGCTCGGGCGCGATCCCGATACCGTCGGCGATCTGCTTGGCCTTGGTCCGGCCGATTCCGTGAATGTAAGTCAGCGCGATCTCGACGCGCTTGTTGGTCGGGATGTTCACCCCCGCAATACGTGCCATCTGCTCTTGTCTCCTGCTCCACGGAGTGGCTGGCTGACCATTCCATCTCAAAGCTGTCCGCCCGCACGGAACGGACGCAAGCGGCGCGCGCACGCCAAGGTGCGCCGCCGGACGGCCGTTCGATCGGGATTGGGCGCAGATAAAGGGGGGGCGTGGCCTTGTCAACGCCCGCTCGGCCGAGAACCTCTGGAAATCCAAGTCTGCCATTGTGAGCTTTTGACCTCTGGTTGCGCTCTTCTGTCAATGATCTAACGGCCGCGCATGGCGAGCGGCGGCTCTTACGATGCGATCATACTCGGCGCAGGCGGGGCGGGGATGATGTGCGCAGCGCTGGCGGGGCAGCGCGGGCGGCGGGTGCTGCTCGTCGACCATGCCGACGCTCCGGGAAAGAAGATCCTGATCTCGGGTGGCGGGCGCTGCAACTTCACCAACATCGACACCGCCCCCGATCGATACCTCTCCAACAACCCTCATTTCGCCAAGTCCGCGCTCGGCCGCTACCGCCCGGAAGACTTCATCGCGCTGGTCGAGCGCTACCGCATCGCCTGGCATGAAAAGACGCTTGGGCAGCTCTTCTGCGACGGCTCGGCGAAGCAGATCGTGGCGATGCTGCTCGAGGAGTGCGCGAAGGGGGGCGTGACGCTTCGGCTCGGGCGCCCGGTAGGGCAAGTCGAGCATTCGGACGGCCTATTCCGGGTCAGCTTGGGGGAGGAGACGGCGTCGGCGCCGGCGCTCGTCATCGCCACGGGCGGGCCTTCGATCCCGAAGCTCGGCGCCACCGGCTTTGCTTACGATCTGGCCCGGCGGTTCGGGCTGAAAGTGGTCGAGCCGCGCCCGGCACTGGTGCCGCTGACGCTCGGGGCGGAGGAGGCGCTGTTCCGCTCGCTTTCCGGGGTGGCGACAGAGGTCGTCGCCCGCGCCGGCAAGGCCGCCTTCCGCGAGGCGGCTTTGTTCACGCACCGGGGCCTTTCGGGGCCGGCCATCCTCCAAGCCTCCTCCTACTGGCGGCACGGCGAGCAGGTGGGGATCGACTTCCTCCCATCCGCAGCGGAAGGCTGGCTCCTCGAGGCGAAGCGGGCGCGGCCCCGCTCCACCCTGCGCTCCGTCCTCGGTGCCGCGCTCCCTGGCCGGCTGGCGGAGACTCTGGCCGATCGGCTTGCGCTGGAGGGGGAGCTTGCGAACCTTCCCGACCGTGCACTCCGGGCGGCGGAGGTGCGGCTCGCCGACTGGCGCTTCACGCCCAGCGGCACCGAGGGCTTCGCCAAGGCCGAAGTGACCGTAGGAGGCATCGCGACCGAGGGCCTCTCCTCGCAGACGATGGAGGCGCGGCGCGTGCCGGGGCTCTACGCGATTGGCGAAGCAGTCGACGTGACCGGCTGGCTCGGCGGCTACAACTTCCAATGGGCTTGGGCGAGCGGCTGGGCGGCTGCGCAGGCGATTTAGCCCTTGCTCCAGCGGCTCCAGACCCCATTTGGGGACGATGCCTTTCAGTTCATTGCCGCCGCTTCTTTCCGAAGCCCTTTCCGCGCGCGGATTTTCCGCCCCCACCCCCGTCCAGGCCGCCGTGCTCGAAGCAGAGCCAGGCCGCGACCTCATCGTCTCCGCCCAGACCGGCTCGGGCAAGACGGTCGCCTTCGGCCTCGCAATGGCGAGCGAGCTCCTCGAGAAGGGCGCCCTCCCGTTCATCCGCGAGCCGCTTGCCCTGGTGATCGCTCCGACGCGGGAGCTTGCGCTTCAGGTGAGCCGCGAGCTCGTCTGGCTCTACGGCAAGGCGGGCGCTCGGATCGCGACCTGTGTCGGCGGAATGGACCCGTCGAAGGAGCGGCGCAGCCTTTCCCAGGGCGCGCACATCGTGGTGGGCACGCCGGGGCGCCTCCGCGACCATCTGGAGCGTGGCGCTCTCGACCTCACTGCACTGCGGGTGGCGGTGCTCGACGAAGCCGACGAGATGCTCGACATGGGCTTCCGCGAGGATCTCGAGGAGATCCTCGACGCAACCCCGGGCGAGCGGCGGACGCTCCTATTCTCGGCAACGATGCCCAAGCCGATCGTCGCTCTCGCCAAGCGCTACCAGAAGGATGCGGTGCGCATCTCCACGGTCGGCGAAGATCGCGGCCATGGCGACATCAGCTACCAGGCAGTCACCGTTGCTCCGGCCGACATCGAGAATTCGGTCGTGAACCTCCTTCGCCTCCACGAGGCGGAATCGGCGCTTCTCTTCTGCGCGACGCGGGACAATGTGCGGCGGCTGCATTCGAGCCTCACCGAGCGGGGCTTTAGTGCCGTCGCGCTTTCGGGCGAGCATAGCCAGTCGGAGCGCAACCACGCGCTCCAGGCGCTGCGCGACGCGCGTGCGCGGGTGCTGGTCGCGACCGACGTGGCGGCGCGCGGCATCGATCTTCCCAACCTCTCGCTGGTCATCCACGTCGAGCTGCCGCGCGATGCCGAGACGCTGCAGCACCGCTCCGGCCGGACGGGCCGCGCCGGCAAGAAGGGTACTGCGATCCTGATCGTGCCCTACCCGCGGCGCAAGCGCGTGGAATCGGTGCTTCGCGGCGCCCGGATCGAGGCCGAGTGGATCAAGCCGCCGATGCCGGAGGACATCCGCCGGAATGACCGCGAGCGGCTCCTGGCGACGCTCCTCGAGACCGTCGAGTTCGACGATGACGACCGCGAGCTGGCGCAGCGCCTCCTCGAGCACAAGTCTCCCGAGGAGATTGCGGCGGCGCTGGTGCGGGTCCACCGCGCGCGAATGCCGGCGCCCGAGGAGATGGTCGATTCAGGCACGAGCGACCGGGCTCCGCGGCTGGAAGGGCCACGGGCCGGGTTCGAGGACACGATCTGGTTCAAGATGGACATCGGACGTCGGCACAATGCGGACCCCCGCTGGCTCCTCCCACTCCTTTGCCGGCGCGGCCACATCACCAAGAACGAGATCGGCGCGATCCGGATCGCCGCCAATGAGACCATGTTCGAGATTCCGCGCGCCGCCGCCGGCCGCTTCGCTGCGGCGCTGAAGCGCACCGCCGGCGGCGATCCGGAAGGCGAAGGCGGAATCCGGATCGAGGCCGTCGAAGGAAAGCCGCGTGACGCGGCGCGGCAGAACCGGCGCCCGGGGCCGCCGCCGGCGCGGCACCAGGCCAAGCCGGCTTACCGGCCGAAAGCGCAGCGGCAGAGGTGAGCCTCCGAATCCTCGTCGATGGCGATGCCTGCCCGGTGAAGGAGGAGGTCTACAAAGTCGCATTCCGGCATGAGGTGCCGGTGTCGGTGGTGAGCAACAGCCCCTTCCGAGTGCCGCAGCATCCGCTGGTCGAGCGGGTGGTGGTGAGCTCCGGCTTCGACGCGGCGGACGACTGGATCGCTGAAGCCGCGGGGCCGAAGACGGTGGTTGTCACCTCCGACATCCTGCTCGCCGACCGTTGCATAAAATTCGGCGCGACCGTGATCGGGGCGAACGGCAAGCGGTTCACCGCCAGCTCGATTGGTGCTGCGGTGGCGACCCGCGCGATCATGCAGGATCTGCGTGCCGGCGGGGACGTGGTGGGCGGCCCGCCGCCGTTCGCCAAGCAAGACCGCTCCCGGTTCCTGCAGGCGCTCGACGAGGCGCTGGTGCGGATGAAGCGGGGCGCCTGAACGGGACGGTCTGGCGTGTTTCCTTGCCTAAGAGCGCTTAGACAACCCCATACGCCAGCATCGCATCCGCGACCTTCTTGAAGCCGCCGATATTGGCGCCCTTCACATAGTCGACATAGTCGTCGCTGACCCGCCCATATTCGAGGCAGCGGGCGTGGATGCCGTCCATGATGTCCTTCAAAAGCTGCTGGAGCTCGGCCTCCTTCCAGCTCATGCGCGCCGAATTCTGGCTCATCTCCAGGCCCGAGACGGCGACTCCGCCGGCATTGGCCGCCTTGCCCGGAGCAAACAGGATCTGCGCGTCCTTGAAGACGTGGACGCCTTCGAGGTCCGTCGGCATGTTGGCGCCTTCCGAAACAGCCATGCAGCCGTTGGCGACCAGCGTCCGCGCATCCTCGCCCAGGAGCTCGTTCTGAGTGGCGCAGGGGAGCGCCACGTCGCATTCGATGCCCCACGGAGTCTTGCCGGCATGGAATGTGGCGCCGGTGAACTCGTCGGCATAATCTGCGATGCGGCCGCGGCGCTTGGTCTTGTGTGCCTTCACCCAGTCGATCTTCTCCTGGGTAATGCCTTCGGGATCGTAGACGAAGCCCTGGCTGTCGGAGAGGGTGAGGACCTTGCCGCCGAGCTGAACGATCTTCTCGGCCGCATGGGTGGCGACGTTGCCGGAGCCGGAGACGACGGCGCGCTTGCCGACCAGGTCCTGGCCCCGCGTCTTCAGCATGTTCTCGAGGAAATAGACGGCGCCATAGCCGGTCGCTTCGGTGCGGATCAGCGAGCCGCCATATTCCAGGCCCTTGCCGGTGAGCACGCCCTCGAAGGTGTTGGTGATGCGCTTGTACTGGCCGAACATGTAGCCGATCTCGCGCGCGCCGACGCCGATGTCGCCCGCGGGCACGTCCACCTCCGCGCCGATGTGTCGGTAGAGCTCGGTCATGAAGCTTTGGCAGAAGCGCATCACCTCATGGTCCGACTTGCCCTTGGGGTTGAAGTTGGCGCCGCCTTTGCCGCCGCCCATGGGCAGGCCGGTGAGCGCGTTCTTGAACGTCTGCTCGAAGGCCAGGAACTTGAGGACGCTTTCGGTGACGCTCGGGTGGAAGCGGATGCCGCCTTTATAGGGGCCGATCGCATTGTTGTTCTGGACCCGCCAGCCGCGCTGGACCCGGATATTGTGGTTGTCGTCTTCCCAGACGACGCGGAAGGAGACGACGCGGTCGGGCTCCGCGATGCGCCGCAGGATCTGGTATTCGTGGTAGTGCGGCTTGTCCTGGATGAACTCGAAAATGTCCTGCGCCACTTCCTGAACGGCCTGCGCGAATTCGGGCTGCCCGGGATTGCGGCGCCTCACGCCCTCCATGAAGCCGTTCAGGTCGACATGCTCGGTCCGCGGGACTCCTCCGCCTCTGTTCATGGCATCTTCCCCTCTGCTGATGAACGCTCCCCCGGCTCGACGACTGGAGTCGAGAATGGGTGAGCATAGCATGTTTGCCGAGAATCCAAGCTACCTCCGGCCGCGGCCGAAGGGCGGTGCTGATCAGCGGCTCCGACTGCGGTCCGCTGGTGATCGACGGCAATTCCTCGAAGCCCGTCGAGAAGCTTCGCACGCTCCGGCCCCAGCCGTTCAGGCGGCGATAAGGCGGGCGGAGGCATCATCTCCGCTCGTTCCTGGAGACTCTGATGCGCTTGTTGATTGCCGCCGCCCTCGCGTTGCCGCTCGGCGGCTGCGTCGCCAGGACTGCGCTCGACGTCGTGACGCTGCCGGTGAAGGTCGCGTCGAAGACGGTGGACCTCGCGACCACTAGCCAGGCGGAAGCGGACGAGAAGCGCGGCCGCGCGATCCGCCTCTACGAGGAATGCCTCGGCAAGGAAGGGAGGCGTGCCAACCGGGACAAGAGGGCGCCCGATTACGCCCGCTGCGACGATGTGGGAGAGGCGCCGCCGCGTTAGGCTTTCGCTATAATGTGCGCAGGGCCCGGGCGGGTCGTGCCGCCAGCGCAGGGAGGGACCCTAGGAGGCCGAGGACCAGCGTGACCAGCGCGCCGGCCGCGAGAGTGGCCGCGATGACGGACCAGTCGGGCGCCCATTCCAGCTCGAGCACCTTCACGACGACATACCAGCCGGACGCTGCGCCAAGCGCGAAGGCGACGGCGCTGACGAGGATCGCGAGGGCCGCGAATTCGAGCGCCTGGCCGAGGAGAATTCGGGAGCGAGTGGCGCCGAGGAGCTTAAGGATCACGCTGTCATAGACTCGGGCTCGGCGGGAGGCGGCAATTGCGCCGACGAGGACTGCAATTCCGGCGAGGATCGCGACGGAGGCGGCGGCGCGGACTGCGACGCTGAGCTGGCCGAGCATCCCCGACACCGTCTCGACCACGTCCTTGACGCGGATGGCGCTGACGGTCGGGAAGGCGCGGGAGACGGCTCGGCCGAATGGGCGCTCCTGGGCTTCGGGCATCGAGATCGTGGCCATGAAGCTGTGCGGCGCGCTTTCCAAGGTGCCGGGCGCGAAGACGATGACGAAGTTGAAGCCCATCGTGTCCCAGTTGATTTCGCGAAGGCTGGCGATGGTGGCGTCGATGTCGCGCCCGAGGATCGAGATCGTCATTAGATCGCCGACCTTGAGGCCGGCGGCGCGGGCGGCCTCGACGTCGAGCGAGACGAGCGGGGCCCCGGCATAATCGGACGGCCACCATTTGCCGGCGACGATGCGGCTGCCTTGTGGGACCGTACGGGCGTAGGTGAGGCCGCGGTCGCCGCGGAGGAACCAGGCACCTTCGGGCAGCTCCTCCATGTCGGCGACTCGTTGGCCCTTGATCGCGACCACGCTGCCGCGGAGCGAGGGGATGGTGACGAGCTCGCCTTGCGGTGCGGCGCCAGTGGCCAGGGCGCGGAAGCGCTCGACCTCCTCGACGGGGATGTCCAGCATGAAGAAGCTCGGCGCCTTGGCCGGAATGGTGGTGCGAATCTGGCCGGAGAGGTTGGTTTCGATGACTGCGAGGGTGGTGAAGAGGGTCAGGCCGAGGCCGAGCGCGAGGACGAGCCGGGCGGTCTGAGCGCCCGGGCGGTGGAGGTTCGACAGAGCAAGCCGGAGGACGGGGTTGCGCGGCCGCGGAAGCTTCGAGGCGGTCCAGCGGATCAGCATGCCGAGCAGGGTGAGGACGAGGAGGAGGCCGAGCACGGAGCCGATGAAGCCGGCGGCAAAGCCCGGCTCGCGCGCCGTCGCCACGGCCAGCGCGGCGATGAGTGCGGCGGCCATGGCGGCAGCGGCGAGGGCGGCGAGGGATGGGCGGCGCAGCGGCTCCAGGCTTCCGCGGAAGAGGGTGGCGGCGGGCACGGAACGGGCGCGGGCGAGGGGGAGGATCGCAAAGGCGACTGCGATCAGGATTCCGTAGCCGGCGCTGACGAGCAGCGGCGCGGGGTAGAGCGCGAGCCGCGGCGGGACGGGGAGGGCTCCGCCCGCGACCAGGGTGACGATCCAGGGGGTGAGCCCGCCCACGGCAAGGCCGGCGAGGATCGCGGCGGCGGCGACGATTCCGATCTCGATCAGGTAGACGAGGAAGATGGTGCGGCTTGAAGCGCCGAGCAGCTTCAGAGTGGCGATCGTGCTCCGTTTCGAATCCAGCCACGAGGCGACTCCGTTGCCGACGCCGATCCCGGCGACGACGAGCGAGGTGAGGCCGATGAGGGTGAGGAACTGGGCGAGCCGCTCGATGAAGCGGCGCGTGCCGGGCGCGCCGTTGGAGCGGTCCTGCACCTGATAGCCGGCATTCTTGAAGGTGAAGGCGAGGCGCTTCGAGACGGCTTCGACATTGGCGGAGGCCGCGAGCTTCAGGCGGTGGGCGCTGGTATAGAGGCTGCCCGGCTGGACGAGGCCGGTGGCGGCGAGCCCGGCGCGGTCGGTGAGCGCAGTCGAGCCGAACGTGAACCCTTGGCCAACCCGGTCCGGCTCCTCGGCGATCAGGCCGATGATTTGAAGCTCGGCGGCGCCGATGCGGATTTTGTCGCCGACCCGGACCGAGAGGCGGTCGGCGAGCTCGGACCCGATCGCGACCTCGGCGCCGGACGGGCGGGGGCGGAGCGCGCCCGGCTGGAGGCGGAAGTCGCCGTAGAGCGGCCAGGCCTCGTCGACGCCTTTCAGCTCCACGAGGATGCTTTCGGCGCCGTCGAGCCGCGCGGCCATCGCGCGCATCCGCGTGATGTGGGAGAGGCGGCCTTCGCGGGCGAAGGCGGCGCGCTCTTCGGCGGTCGCCTCGCGCTGTGCGACCGAAAGCTGGATGTCGCCCCCGAGGATCGACTGTCCGCGCTCTGCGAGGCCGGACACGATGGCGGTCGAGAGCGAGCCGACGCCCGCGAGCGCGGCGACTCCGAGGAACAGGCAGATTGCAAGGAGGCGAAGGCCCTGGAGCCCGCCGCGCAGGTCGCGGAGGGCGAGGCGGAGGGGGAGGTTCACGTCCGCGAGTCCGCCACGATCCGCCCGTCCTGCATCTCCAGCACCCGGCCGCAGCGCGCCGCCAGCGCCGGATCGTGGGTGATGACGAGGAGGGTGGCGCCGGTCTCGCGCTGGCGCTCGAACAGGAGGTCGAGGATGGCGGCGCCCGTTTGGGCATCGAGATTGCCGGTCGGCTCGTCGGCGAACAGGAGCTCGGGCTTCGGGGCGGTGGCGCGGGCGATGGCGACGCGCTGCTGCTCGCCGCCGGAAAGCTGCGCGGGATAGTGGGTGAGGCGGTGGCCGAGGCCGACCGCTTCGAGCTCGGCCGCGGCCGTCCGGAACGCGTCCGCCTCGCCGGCAAGCTCGAGCGGGACCGCGACGTTCTCCAGCGCCGTCATTGTCGGCAGCAGGTGGAAGGCCTGGAGGACGATTCCGATCCGGCCCTGCCGGGCGCGAGCGAGGCCGTCTTCGCTGAGCGTCACGAAATCGGCGCCTGCGATGCGGATGCTTCCGGACGTCGCTCGCTCGAGGCCCGAAAGCACTGCCATCAAAGAAGATTTTCCGGAGCCGGAAGGCCCGAGCAGCGCAACGCTTTCGCCCTTCGGAACTTGTAGGCCGATACCGCGGAGGATTTCGACGCGCGCGGGGCCGGTGCCTAGCGCCAAGGTGACATTCTCGGCGTCGATAACGTAGGAGCTGTTCATGAAGGAAAAGGAGATCCGATGTCGTTTCGGGCGCACTACGGCCTCGCCCGGCTGTTTGTCTATCTCGGGCTCCTGATCGTGGCCGGAACGGCAGCGCCTGCCGCGGCGCGCGATGTCCATGTGCTCGCCTTCGGGGACAGCCTCACGGCCGGCTACGGCCTCCGCTCGGGCGAAGGCTTCGCGCCGCAGCTCCAGGACGTTCTTCGGCGCAACGGCATCCGCGCCCATGTGATCAACGGCGGCGTCTCGGGGAATACGGCGGCGCAGGGGCGGGCGCGGCTAAAATGGACCCTGGACGGCCTCAAGGTGAAGCCTGACCTCGCGATCGTTGCCCTCGGCGCCAACGACATGCTGCGCGGAATGCCGCCGAGCCGCACGCGCGAGGATCTCGATGCGATCATGGCCGAGTTTAAGCGGCGGGACATCCCCGTGGTGATGGCCGGGATGCTCGCTCCGCCCAATCTCGGCACCCGCTACATGATGGACTTCAACTCCATATTTCCCGATCTCGCGCGGAAATACGGAGCGCCGCTCTACCCGTTCTTCCTCGCGGGCGTGGTCGGCGATCCGAAGCTCAACCTACCGGACCGGGTGCACCCGAACTTTCAGGGCGTGAAGAAGATGGTGAGTGGTATCGCCCCGACGATCATTAGGGCACTCGAGGACTAGCTCCGGGCTGTCGCCTCGAACACCGCCAGCGGGTCAATCGCTTCGGCCAATTCGCCGCCGATGCGGCCGTTCCGCGCCCAGACGACGAGCGCGTTGACTCGGCCGGCGGCGGGGAGGGTGATCCAGATGCGGGAGCCTGGACGGATGAGGGCCCTAGTCTCGGCCATGAAGCCGCGGCTCGAAATATTGAGGAGGCGCGCGTCGACGGCCGTCTCGCCCAGCGGGCGGAGCGGGATTTCGGCTGCGACGTCGAGGCGCGGCTCGCGGCGGCGCGGTTCAACTTCGCTTTCGATCTTGATCCGGGCGTGCATCATAAGGCTCATCCGAGCACGATCTCGTGACCGAAGTTGAGGCCTAGGCGGCCTTCGCGAACCCAGCGCACGAAAGCGTGGATTCGGGTGCAGTTTTCGAACTGCACGATCACCGCCTCGCCGATGCGGGGCGCGATGTCGCATTCGACCATCGTGCCGCGGGTCGAGATGTTGATCACCGGCACAACATAATCCTGCGCCCTGAAGGTGATCACCGCCCGATCGACCAGCCCTTCGTGACGCTCCTCGGAGCGCTGGTTGAACTGGCGCGGCTCGGAGCGGGGGATGATCGTCCCCGCAAGGCCCAGATTTCTTTTGTACATTCCCATGCCTGGTCGTCCCGACTGGTAAGGGGACGACCATGCATCAGAAGGCATTACCGAATTGCTAGCGCCCTGCCTTTGGCAACATGCCTGCAGAAGTCCGCACGGGGGCGCTCCTCCGCGAGTGCCACCGGCACAGGTTCCGCGATGACGCCGTCGATGCAGATCAAAGCTGCTCCGCGCGCGGAGCGCGTTTCCTGAACTTCCTCACCGCCACCAGCAAGGCGAAGAGGGCGCCCAGAAACAGGGACAGAACCGTCAGCCAGTTGGTGCCCCGCGTCAGCCAGGCCTCGCTGTCGTCGAGGAAATCGGCGATCATCTGCCCCCGAGTCACGGCAACGACGACCTCCACGCGCGCGGACCTCAGCAGCTCCGAACTCTCTCCGCCGGGGCGGGGGACCAGCAGAAAAACATCGATAATGATCTCGTGCCTCGGGGCTTTAAGCGCGGTGACCCGCCAGTCCCATTTTGCAGTCTGAGTGAAGCCGAGATCCCGAACCTGGAGGTCGGCAGGCTCGACCTTGAAC
>Ga0216301_1000420_pt1 | contig 11173 bp, 8 predicted proteins | sample 4hB_Boncat_minus_FD_156203 | JGI IMG/M metagenome (GOLD analysis project Ga0216301, IMG submission 156203) | Terrestrial sediment cell enrichment communities for BONCAT metagenomics from Utah, United States - 4hB_Boncat_minus | ecosystem: Environmental > Terrestrial > Deep subsurface > Rock...
GAAGTAGTCGGTCCGAAGGGTCCCGCGAGATAAGCGCGCCGCCCGGTTAACAACATAAGAAAGCACACCAAAGAGGCCCCGTCCACCAACAGTGGACGGGGCCTCTCGTGCGTGTGGGAAGGGGTTATTTGCGAGGAAGGAATCCTCAGCGTAAGCTAAGCCGTAAAGGCTCCCGACGATGATCTCCTGCCCCAAGTGCGCCGCAACTCTACCGGACTGGACGCAGAACTGCCAGTTCTGTCACGCCGATACGTCGAAGGTCATTCGCCCGGTGGCCGCACCTCGTGCGAGGCCGTACGCTCCCGCGACTCCTCAGTGGGTCTGGGGAGCTTACTACGCCATCGCTGGCTTCTACATCCTTCAGGGAGGCTACGACATCGTTGAGGCGGTGGTGGCCAGCCAGCGGAAGATCATGGGCGAGCAAATTGGCTTCGGGTTCTTCTCGGCCCTCAGCGTCGTCTTTGGCGCGGTGACCGCCCTGATCGGGATCGGCTTGCTGCTCAAAGTGGAGGTGGTCCGCGGGATCGTCAACTTCTTCTGCGGCCTTCAGATCATGTTTGGGCTTTTGGGGCTAGCGGGCTCCTTCATCGGAGCTCTGTTCACCGGCCCCTGGGGTCTCCTAGGGGTAGTTATGAACGTGGCGCAGATTGCCGCCGCAGCTTTTATGATCTATCTCATCGGCGAGACCGACCGGGCGATGCCGGACCTTTAACTTTGGCAGAGCATGGCGGCACCGAAGACGCCGGCACTGTCGCCCAAAGTCGGCCTCAGGAGCCGAGTTTCAACCCTGGTGTTGAAGACCCAAGGGGCCATGGCAGCGGAGGCCCTTTCGTATAGCGCGGGAACGTTTCCGACCCCTCCCCCGAGGACGATCGCGTGGGGGTCTAGGATGTTGATCACAACCGCAATGCCCCGAGCGAACATCTCGACCAACCTTTGGATCGTCCGTACCGCGGCATCCTCGCCCTCCTCGGCACGGCGAGCAATGTCGGGTAGCCGCAGCCGCACGGACGTCTGCCTCTCATAGTGCCGCTCTAGAGCAGGTCCCGACAGCACCGTCTCGACGCAGCCGCGCTTTCCGCAGTAGCAGGCCTCACCCTCTGGCTCGAGCACGTTGTGCCCCCACTCTCCCGCGATGCCTTGGAGACCGTTTAGGACCCGTCCGTTGACGACGATTCCCCCACCGACGCCCGTCCCCATGATCACTCCGAAAACCGATTCGATGCCAGCAGCCGAGCCGATAGTGGCCTCGGCAAGGGCGAAGCAGTTGGCGTCGTTGGCGCACCTGACTTCCCGCCGGAGGCGCGACTCCAGATCCTTCTGAACCGGCTGTCCATTGAGGCACTGGGTGTTGCTGTTCTTGAGACGTCCGTCGGCGCCCAAGCTTCCGGGCGTTCCGATGCCGATTCGTTGCGGGGCGGGAAGGGAAGTGGCCTCCTGGATTTGCTCCACCAAAAGGCTGATCTGGTCGAGAATGTGCTCGTACCCAAGTTCCTGCTCCGTAGGGACCCGCAGACGGGATCCAGGCACTTCTTTGCCGTCTATCAGCACCACGCCTTCGATCTTTGTCCCGCCAAGGTCGACTCCCCACAGAGGTTCCATGGGTTCCGATTCTAGCCTGCTTCCAAGGCTCGCTTCAAAGATGCGTTCCGGCTCAAGAGGAAGCGGAGCATATAGGGCCGCAGCACGAATCGGCCGGCGAGGCTTCCGACCGTGCCAAAGGGAGCCGTGAAGCGGAGCGTGTCAATCATCAACGTGCCGCCCCTTACCGACCTGAACTCGTGTTCGTGACGAAGAGCCTGAAAGGCACCCGAGACCATCTCATCGACGAACCAGTGGGGCGGATCGTACTCCACGATGCGCGCCGTCAAACGCTGGCGAACGCCAAAATGAACCGCCTCGAAGGTCACCTCATCGTTCAACTCGAGGCGGTTCTGATCCGCTCGAACGATCCGTTCGCCCGTTCGGCGCGTCGTCTGGGTATGAAGCTGAACGTCTCTCGTGAAGTCGAAAACCACCTCTGGTCTCGCCCTCACAAAGGTGCACACGGAAACAACGTTGTCGTACCTGACGCTGTGACTTCGCAATGTTGCATTCTCCCCGGTCACAAACCTATCATAGAGCCTGGATTAGTCGAGGTAGTCGTCTCGGGCACCGCCATCTCTTCTCGAGGAACGCCCCGGCTCTCACCAACGCACCGCCCTCTTTTCGGAAATCACCATGGCCCTACCCATCGACACTCCAGCCCCCGACTTTGCCCTCAAGACCAGCGGGGGTGAGCGGCTCAAGGAAGTCCGCCTTAGCGACAACTTCGGAAATGGCAATACCGTCCTGTTGTTCTTTCCCGGTGCCTTTACCCCCGTCTGCACCCAACAGATGTGCGACATGACGGCGAGCCTTAAGCAGTACGAGCGACTGAACGCGACGGTGTACGGCATCACCAACGACACTCCCTACGTGCTCGATGAGTGGGCTCGGCAGAACCGGATCGCGATCCGGTTGCTCTCCGACTTTCAGAAGGAGGTTTCGCAGGCGTACGATGTGGTTTGGCCGGATTTCTCTGGTCTCGGACCGGGTACGGCGCGTGCGGCCTTCGTGATCGATAAGGAAGGGGTGATCCGGTATTCCGAGCAAACGCCGACCCTCCGCGATCTGCCCGACTGCGCGGCAATTCAGCGCCTGTTGGCGACTCTGTAGGCGATCTCGCGAAAAGCCCGGCCGCCGAGATCACCTAATCTTCAGATATGTCATTTCAACCGGGCAATTCCTCAGCCGTGGCATTGTCCCCTTAGGCAGAGGCTATCCATAATCGGTCCATCGCGAAGAAGCGGAGGGAGGAACTATGAAGATCGGAATTTTTACGGCTCTGTTCGGTGACAAGAGCCTCACGGAGACCCTGGACATTGTCAAGGCAGAGGGAATCCAAGCCGTTGAGTTCGGGGCGGGTGCCTACCCGGGTGCCTCGCACATCGAGGTTGAGAAGCTCATCGAGAGCAAGGAAGCGCGGGACACCTTGCTGCGGGAGGTCGAAAGCCGGGGCCTGACCATCTCGGCGATTTCGTGCCACGGCAACCCGATTCACCCGAACAAGCAGGTCGCCCAGGAGCACCATCAGGCTTTCGTGAACAGCGTTAAGGTGGCCAGCGCCCTCGGAGTTCCCTGCGTCAACGGCTTTAGCGGCTGCCCCGGCGATGGCCCTAACGCGGTGAATCCGAACTGGGTCACCTGTGCGTGGCCCGATGAGTTCCGAGACATCCTGGACTACCAGTGGAACGAGGTCGTGATCCCCTACTGGACCGAGCAGAACGCGTTTCTGAAGCAGAACAACGTCAAGTTCTGCATCGAGATGCACCCGGGCTTCGTCTGCTACGCCAACGACACGCTCCTGAAGCTGCGGCGGGCAGCAGGCGAACAGATCGGCGCGAACTTCGATCCTTCGCACCTCTGGTGGCAGGGCATCGATCCCATCGCGGCGGTTCGGGAGCTGGCAGCCGAAGGGGCGCTGTTCCACGTCCACGCGAAGGACACGAAGATCGACCCGTACAACAGCGGGCGCAACGGCAACCTCGACACCAAGTCGTACGGCGATATCCTGAACCGCTCATGGGTGTTCCGCTCTGTGGGCTACGGTCACGGCATCGAGTGGTGGAAAGACTTCTGCTCGACCCTCCGCACCGTCGGTTACGACTACGTTCTCAGCATCGAGCACGAGGACGGCCTGATGAACAGCATGGAAGGCCTCCGCAAGGCCCTCAGCGTCCTCAAGGAAGCCGTGATCTTCGAGGAAGCCGGGGAGATGTTCTGGGCGAAAGAGTAGCCGGTTTTTGACACGTGAGGCGTGAGCTGGTGACGCGTGAAAGGAGATCCTGTTCACGCGTCACCAGCTCACGCCTCACGTGTCATCCAGGACAGCCTCCGGTATACTGTCGCCCGTATACCCGCGCCAGGAGGCGCATCAGACGTTGCGGTCCAAGAGTTACCTTTTCCTTCTTCTCGTCCTCGGTCTCGGCCTGCTTTCGGGCTATCTCTACTCGATAAGGGCATACAAGTACGGTCTCGACGTCAAGGGTGGCGTCCGGTTCACGTACCAGATGGACTTGAGCAAGCTCAAGCCAGACCAGCGGTCGAACCTCTCTGAGATCCGTGGACGCATTCAGCGGATTCTAGAGAGTCGCACGACCGGGTCCTTCGGCGTTGCCGAGCCTTTGGTCGCTCCTAAAGGCGAAGACCAGTTCATCATCGAACTGCCGGGCTTCACCGATAAGGCACGAGCTGCCGAGGTCATTGGCTCCAGCGCGAGCATCGAGTTCTACTACGCGAGCACGCTGCCGTCGCAGGGACGCGCCTACGGCCTCTACGAGCCGGTCGACGAGACCGACCCGAAGACGGGCAACCCGGTCATTAGTTTTCGGCGGGCGAACGCACCGGCGGACGCACCTCTGATCAAACCCGGCACCCCTGAGTACCTCCAGGTTATCCAGAGCTGGGGCGAGCCCATTATCAAGGGCGACGACCTAAAGAGCGCACAGCCGGAAGTGAGCGGAGAGGGCTATCGACCGCTCATGACCTTCTCGCCCGCTGGTGCGCAGAAGATGGAGCGGTGGAGCCGCCAGCACCAAACGGACGGCGCCAATATCGCGGCCGTTCTGGACAACAAGGTGCTCAGCGTGGCCGCGCTGCAGAACAACACGGTGCTCCGCGACAACGCGGTTATTACGGGAACGTTCACCACCCAGTACGTCAAGAACCTCACCGAGCTCTTGAACAGTGGTGCGCTTCCGGTCGACTTGAAGATGCTCAGCAGTGAGCAGGTCGATCCCACCATTGGTGCCCAGGCGCTGGACCGGATGGTCACGGCGGGAATGGTGGCGTTCGGCCTCATCTCCGCGTTCCTGATCGTCTACTACGCGTTCCCTGGCGTCGTCGCTCTGGTCGCCTTGCTGCTGTACGTATTGTTCACCCTCACGGTGCTCAAGCTCATCGGCGCGACGTTCTCGCTGGCGGCCATCGCCGGCTTTATCCTTTCGGTGGGTATGGCCGTCGACGCGAACATCTTGGTGTTCGAGCGGTTCAAGGAGGAGATGAAGTCGGGTCGGTCGCTTCAGACCGCGATCGAGCTTGGCTTCCGACGGGCCCTTCCGGCGATCGTCGACTCTAACGCTTGTACAATCCTGACTTCGCTCGTCTTGGTGAACCTGGGGACGGGGCCGGTGCGCGGCTTTGCCACCACGCTCATTATCGGCGTCGCGATCTCGCTGTTCACTGCCGTGTTCATCACGCGCTCTCTCCTGGTGTTCCTGGTGGGCTCCGGCCTTGGCACGAACCCCAAGATGTACGCTCTCGAGCGCAACTGGTTCGGTGAGAAGTTTGAGACGACGGCGGATCAGAAGCCGATTCAGATCGTCAACAACTCTCGCAAGTGGTTCGTCATCTCGGCCGCGTCGATCATCATCGGCCTGCCGTTCATCTTCTTGGGTGGACTCAAGCCGAACGTCGAGTTCCAGGGCGGCTACGAGGCGCAATTCGCGACAGCGGGCAAGAACCTGACACCGGCGCAGATCACGGCGAGCCTTGAGCGGGCTGGTTTCAAGGGCGCGAACGTGAAGATGGGTGGCGAAGGCGCCCAGCGGGTCGCGATTGCGACCGTGCCGGCGGAAGGACCGCTTAAGGGGCTGCCGGACCAGGAGGCCTTCCAGCGCATCACGCAGGCGGCGGGATTCCAAGCAGGTGATCTTAAGGGTTCGAGCACCATCGGCCCCGCGATTCGGGGCGAGACCATCCAGAACGCGATCCTTGGTGTGGTGCTGTCCGCAGCCCTGATCATCATCTACCTCGCCCTGCGGTTCGGAATCGCCGTGGGAGGATTCTCCGTCGGCTTGCGGTTCGGCTTCTCGGCGATCGGCGCGCTTGTCCACGACGTGCTGTTCGTGCTGGGCGTCTCCGCCGTCGTGGGCTACTTCTTCGGGTGGGAGATCAGTGCGCTGTTCATCACCTCGATGCTCACGGTCATCGGTTTCTCGGTGCACGACACCATCGTCATCTTCGACCGAATCCGAGAGAACCTGCACCGACCGCTCAAGGGAGAGGACTTCGCGAACTTGGTGAACCGTTCGGTCACCCAGTCGTTCGCGCGGTCGCTGAACACGTCGATGACGGTTATCGCGACCCTGATCATCCTTCTCGTGATGGGCACGACGACTCCCGACCTGAAGCTGTTCTGCGCCACGATGCTCGCGGGCATCGTCTCGGGAACCTACTCGTCCATCTATAACGCGGCACCGATTCTTTATCTATGGGATCGGGCGGTGGGCAAGAAGCGGGGCGAGAGCCACACGATCGTTGGCCATGCTCAGGAGCAGGTGAACCGGGATCGGGTCATCACGACGCGAACGGCGGAGGAGGTCGCCTCGACCACGGTGGGAGCGTCTGGAAGGACCTACGGCCAGGTGCGCCGACGGGCGAACTCGCCGGTTCGGCAGGCGGAGCGGGAAATCGAAGACCTATAAGGGTTCTCTAACTCATCCGAAAGGGGGCTGGTCCGCCGGACCAGCCCCCTTTCCGCATTTGATTAGCGACATTCCCGATTAGTGCTCTTTATCGAAGAGAGCAATCGCCTCCGTTGAGCCGGGAACGAGGTTCGCCTTTTGGAACAGAGTTAGACCCTGCTGAAGACCATTCGTCATTTCTGCCCGGATGCGGTCACTCATGACTCGGCCGCTGTCATCGAAAATGCGCCCGTGAAATCGGGCGGCAATGGCCTCGGCGGCGTGAAAGGCCCCTTGGAGCGCTTGGGCCGGGGCGGGGCAACGGGGAACGCTAAAGCCGATGGTAATCCCTTCGTAACGGACGTTGGCTTGGACTCCCGCAAGGGAGAAGGCTTCGGTGCCTCCGATGGGAGTGACGCTGAAGAGGGGAGATGGCGAGCCTGCTGGCGTCCAGTCGAACGATCCTTCGGGGGAGAACTCCAAGCCGAGGGCCGCGCATACGATCCACAGTTCTCGCTCGACCATTGGCTGGCGGGCCGGAGCGACGACCACCGCTACGCCAATGTCCAACGCCTCTTCGATCCGGCCCAGCTCCGCGGCGGCGCGATCCACTTCGGGGGGAGCCGGAAGAGGAATGGCCCGCCGAGAGATGGCTTCACCAAACTGAACAGCGGTGGTAAGGAGACGATCTGCGGCAGCGCTCGTCAGATTGCCGCGATCCGACCGGTAGGGCCAGGAAATGGCGAGGGAGTCGTAAGAGCCGTCGCGGCTGGCGGTCAGGGGTTGCCAGAGCGTATCACTTGCGCGCATCGCGTGACAGCGCGGGCTTCCGAGGGCCCCGTACCAGTCGGCGTCAAGAAGACGCGAGGCGGCCGCGGCGGGAACGGAGCGGGGGCCGACTAACTCGACTACGAACTCCACCCGGTGCAGTGGTCCGGGCTTCCGGGGAACCGCGGCGGGTGGCGGCGGCAGGGCGATCGCGGGATCTCGCTGGAGCGGCTGACCGAACAGGTCCGGCGGAAAGTCGCTCATCGTCCCCGGGTTACTCGCTGTACTCCAGCTCGTGCAGAATGCGCGGGCTCATTCGCCAGCCTTCTGCGACCTTAACGTGGAGCTCAAGGAAAACCTTCTTCCCAAGGAAACCCTCAATCTCGCCCCGGGCTTGGGTGCCGATGTTCTTAAGGAACTGCCCCTGCTTGCCGATCAGGATGCCGCGCTGGCTCGCCTTCTCGACCAGGATGGTGGCGGAGATTCGGATGAGGCCGTCCTCCTCTTCCCAGTCGTCTACCAACACCGCCGTCGAGTGCGGCACCTCTTGGCGAGTCGCGATGAGGATCTTTTCTCGGACCAGTTCGGCGGATAGGAACCGGCTCGACTGATCCGTGAACTCGTCCGGGTCGTACATCGGGTCGGCCTCCGGGAGCTTGTCCACGATCATCTGGACCAGCCGGTCAACGTTCTGGCCGCGGGTAGCCGTGGTGAGCATGTACTCTTCGGTGCCGAAGATCCCGCAGTAGGCGTCCACGTTTCGCTGGACGTCCTCGGCCTTGAGGAGGTCCATTTTGTTCAGGCATAGAAGAAGGGGTGCCCGAGCTTCGATGCCCTCTGGCCGGCTAAGGCTTGCCTTTACGAGCTGAGCGATCTGCTTATCGCCTTCTCCGGGGTGGTGGGAGCCGTCGGCGACGTAGACAACGACGCTCATGTCGTTCAACGCGCTTCGGGCCTGATCGACCATCGCCCGCCCAAGCTGGGTGTGCGGCTCATGGATTCCGGGGGTGTCGATAAACGCGATCTGGTAGGTGTCGGTCGTCGTGATGCCGATCACCCGGCGGCGGGTCGTCTGCGGCTTGTTGCTGACGATGGAGACCTTCTGACCCACGATGTGGTTGAGAAGGGTGCTCTTGCCGACGTTCGGCTTACCGATGAGCGTGACGAACCCGGCACGGAAGGCGTGCCCCGTGCTTTGGGTCGTTTCTGGGGTTGACGGTTGATCGCTCATTGGTTCTTCGCAAGGCTGACTGGAGAGGCGAAGGGGAACTATCGCCTCTCCAATTGGTTAGTCGCGCTTTCGGAACATGACGTTCATGCCCAGATCGTCGTCGAAGCTGAGTTCGGGGGCTCCCGATGGCTCTGGCCGCGCCGAAGCGGTTTCTTCGGATCCTTCGCGGTCTCCGTTCCGTCCGCGGCGGCGTCGGCGTCGTCGCCCGACCTTGTCGCTGGACTCCTCGGCCTGCGCGGGCTCCTCGACCGGCTGTTGAGGTCGGAGGAACCACTCGTCGGCCACCTCGTCTTGGTCGCCGCTTTCCATCCACTCGCCCAGTTGCATGACCGGAACGTCGAAGTTCGACGAGTCAATCCGCATGTTCGCGTCGCGCGGCGGCAGGTTCTCCATGCGGAGAACTTCTGTTGGATCGGCGCTAAGTGCGTGTTCGATGTCCACGCGCGGACCAACGAGGAAAACGTGGGTCGACCCGTCAACGGCGGTGAACCGGATGTTCGGAGAGTCCATTCCGGCCCACTGTCGCGTGACCAGGTTGTAGGCGGAGAACTTGTTCGGCAGAGTGATGGTTCGGGGGCCGGCATTGGCGCAGTGGACGGTCAAGAATGGCGACCGAACGTGAACGACGTCCTCGTGGAAGTTCCAGACGTGGGCACCTGCCATCTGGGCGAGGGCCCGGATGAGCGCCGGGTTTACCAGCGGCTCGCCCAGGAACACGCTCGTCCATTGGGCCTGCGGGTCCTCGCGGAACTCGCGGACGACGAAGCTGGGGAGCCCCGTCTGGGTGTACTCGCCGAGTACCGTCGCGTCCTCGGGGATCGCGAAGTAGCTGGGCTCGAGCTTCGTGCCGCCCGCCAGCGCACGCTCCGTAAACGCCTCGCTTAGCGGGTGGCGGCGATTGAGGATCGACGTTCCTGCCTTGCTGTAAAACGGCTGGGGCTTGAGAGCGATGCCGGTGACCTCCCGGGCTCGCTCCAAGGAGTCGCGGCCCGCGTCGAACATTCCAGCCGAGTAAAGCCAGAACAGCACCTTGTTGTCCCGTTGGAGCCGAGACTTGATCGCGGCCCGCAGGTCCGGGCGGATGTCCCAGGCGTTCAGGAAGACGTAGAGCTTGCTCTCGGGAAACTTCTCGCGGTGCGCGAGATCGCTCATTAAGTAGAACGCAGCGCTGACGCCCGCGCGGAGCACCGACTCGCGAACGTTCTGGACGAGGAGCCGGAAGGCGTTCGGGTCGACCAGGTAGGCAAGGGCACGCTCATCGATAAAGATCGCGACCTCGGGGTCGGCCAGGGGGGAGCCCATGCGGCCGATAAGCGCATCCTGGACCAGACCCGCCCGCTCCCAGACGCTGTGGGTCTTCAGCCAGCCGTTGCCCCAAAGGTCCATCCACGCCATGCCGCCCGCGTGGGCCAAGGCGGCACCCGCGCCGCGCCAGTGGACGCTTTCCAAGGCCTGCGGCGTCTTTAGGGCGGGGTTGAAGTCGTCGGGCTCGTGACCGATGCTCAACGACGTCTTGAAGTCTTCCTCGCTGATGTAGAGCTTGCCGTTCAGGGCGAAGCTGTCGATGGGGCCAGGGAACGGAGCGGTTCCGCCGGGCTCGCGGTTTCGATAGCTGGGAGGACCCGCAACGAAGTCCACTTCTTCGGTGCGGAGGAGCTTGCCAAGGGCTAAGTGGCCACTCGCTGGGTGCGACCACTCGAAGGTGTAGCCGTAGCTAACCCCAACGAGGAAGTTGCCGTCGCTCGCTGCCTTCGCGGCGTAGGCCAGGTCGCCGATCCGCTGGACCGTCGCGTCGCTGAGGAACAAGTGGTAGTCGACGTAGCGCCGTTGCTTGCGCGACGACCGAACGAACTTTTCTCCTTCCGTGCCCTCTGGCTGGTACTCGGGGATCTGAAGGTTGTCGAAGCGAACACTGCCGTCGAACCAAGAGGCGCGCAACGTGACCTCGTCGTTCAGATAGCGGGTTCTGGCCCAGTCGCGGAACTTGTTGTGCGCTGCGCGCGAGGTGTCGTAGCCCGTGCCTTCGGGCAGAAACCACTCCCCCCGCTCCAAGTGGACGCCAAGGATGTTGTCTCGCAGCTCCAACAGTCGCATCTTCTGGACGAACTGCTCAAGGCAGGTGCGGGCGACGCCCCAGAACTCGTCGTCGCAGACGCTGGGCTCGGCCAAGGTGCCGTCGAGGGTGCGGTAACGGGCGTCCGCATAGTAGTCCTGCCAGCCGCGAGGAGCTTGGAAGACCACTCGGAAGACCACCTGGGCTTGGGGATCGATCGCGACGGTCTTGGCCAGCATGTACGCCGCGAAGGCGGCGCTCTCGTCGACCGTTGCCCGGTTGACCTCGAGGTCGATCAGGAACGAGAAGAGGTGGACACCCGACTCGGCGGCCATGCGAACCTCTTCCAAGACCGTGTTCGCCCGTCGCTCATCAGCAGGGCTGCCGAAGAACATGATTGGCGGGTAGACGCGGTGGTTGCGGACGAGTGTCGGGATGCCCTCTCTCACCACAATTTGGGGTGCCTCAGCCGGAATCGCGATTCGCGGCTTCACCTCGGGCGCGGGAACCCGGCGCTCGATCCTGATGGTGCTGGGCGTGGGGGCCGCCGTAACTGGGGCCTCAACGATTTCGGCGACTTCATCGTCTTCAGGAGCATCGGCGGCGACGTCCGGAGCTTCGGACTCGGCATCCGTC
>Ga0216301_1000421_pt1 | contig 11124 bp, 8 predicted proteins | sample 4hB_Boncat_minus_FD_156203 | JGI IMG/M metagenome (GOLD analysis project Ga0216301, IMG submission 156203) | Terrestrial sediment cell enrichment communities for BONCAT metagenomics from Utah, United States - 4hB_Boncat_minus | ecosystem: Environmental > Terrestrial > Deep subsurface > Rock...
CTGCCGATTTATCAGGCCAGGAGGACTTTCAAGACGCGCAGCGCCTGGCGCTCCAGCCGGGATACGTGCATCTGTGAAATGCCCAGACGGCGGGCGATGTCCGCTTGTGAGGCGTCCTTGAAGAAGCGCTCATGGATGATCTGCCGCTGCCGCTCGTCCAGCCGCTCCATGGCGCACTGCAGCGCCTCGCGCTCGTCGATGGCGCCCAGCGCCGGGTCCGGGCGGCCGATGGCGTCCCAGAAGGAGCAGGTTTCGTCGCCGCTGCTGTCTTGCTGGTTGGCGTCCAGGGAAACCGGCTGGTAAACCCGCTCCAGGTCCATCGCCTGGATCAACCGCTCCTCCGTAACGCCGGCGGCTTCCGCCATCTCCGCCACCGTAGGCGCCCGGCCCTTTTCTTGCTCCAGCTGCTCGCGCAGCTTCCGCAGCCGCATGCCCAGCTCTCGCAGGCGGCGTGGCGCTTTCACTACCCAGGTATGGTCTCGCAGGTAGTGCTTGATGACGCCCATGATGGTGGGCGCCGCAAAAGTTACGAAGTTGACCCCCTGGTCCGGATTGTAACGCTCGATGGCTGTAATCAGCCCCATGTAGCCTACCTGGACCAGGTCTTCCGGCGCCGCGCCGGAGACCGAACCGAAGCGGCCCGCAAAGTAGTGAACCAGCCGGCCATGCTGCTCCACCAGCCGGTTGCGGAGTTTAATGTCTCGGGTGCGGGCGTACTCCCGTAAAAGGGCTTCCGATTCACTGAAGGCGGACATAGAGCTGCCGGATGTGCCAGCACGGCGAGCGGGCTCTAGGTCTCGCGCACTCTGTGTAGGGGGAAGGGCGTCACTCGTTTGCATAGTACCGCTTATAATGTGTATTCAGGCCAGTCCTGAGACGCGCCTTCCGGGGCTCCAGGAGCACGATGGCTTGACGATCTGTCAACGTCCCTCAAGTATTTGGAAGCCCCTTGCGGGAGGTTGTGGCAATTTCAGCGTGGATAAAGAACGCAACCGTGGTTGCCAGTCTGGGGAGGTGTAGTGCCTCTCACGTTCTCTATCCGCCCCGCAATCTCCTACCACAGTGAATGCAGGGTCCTGGTTAGTCCGCGCGGCGTCTGCCCCGGCGCTCGTATTACCTACCCCGGAATCGGGCCGAGCAGACTCCCGTTTTGCAGGCGGGCCTGGTTCAGTTCCTACTGTTCCACACTCCTGTCCGGCGGTTTACCGAGAGAAAGCCCGGATGATGTCTTACTATTCTTGCTCCTAACAGCATCCTATGGGGCTGCGGGCGGGTAACTCTGCGATTTGTCAAGCGGTGAACTACCGCCAAAGCGTCTTGGCTCCAGGAGCTGTCATTCAGCCGCTGATGGTACGCGTACCACTCCAGTCGTGCTGTGGTTTGCAGAAAGCCGGGTGAATGTTTCCGTGGGGTGACCGGCGGCGTCTCATTGGTTGCCGCTTCGGATGGTTTACGGTCATTCCATCTGGATAGCAGCATCCATCAGGGTGCTCCCGCAGAAAGTTTGTGAGGACGCGAACCGTGGGCATGGGAGGCTGGTAGTTTTCGGCTACGTGGGTCGTGAGGCGCGGTATCCTCAAAGACGCGCGAGCACCAACGCAGTGGACAGGTCGGCGGCTACAGAGCAGCCGGCGGAGGAATGAAATGATGGAGAGACGCATGGCCGTCCCGCTGGCGGCGCTCGGAACGATGCTTTGGGTGATGACGGGCGTAGGGCAGGCGGCGCCGCGCGGCGTGGCGGGCCCGGACCGGCAGTTCATGATGAAAGCAGCCCAGGGCGGGATCGCCGAGGTGAAGCTGGGGCAGCTTGCCAGCAAGAAGGCGGCGATGCCGGAGGTGAAGCAGTTCGGCCAGCACATGGTCCAGGACCACACCCAGGCCAACCAGGAGTTGAAGGAATTGGCGGCCAGCAAGGGCGTGAAGCTTCCTAAAGATGTAGGACCGGAACACAAGAAGGCGGCGTCCGGGCTGATGCGGCTCTCCGGCGCGGCGTTCGACCGGAAGTACATGGGCACGATGGTGGAAGACCACGTGAAGACCGTCGCCCTCTTCCAGAAGGAAGCCCAGAACGGCAAGGACGCGGAGACGAAAGCCTGGGCGGCCCAGAAGCTGCCCGCGCTGCAGGAGCACCTCCGGATGGCGCAGGGGCTGGCGGCGAACCTGGCGGGCAACGGAGATGCTTCCGATGGGGGGATGTCGGGACACGGCGCGGCAGGCCAGCGCCAGGGAACCACGGGGCGCTAACGCCGGGCGCAGTCAAGAAAGCTAAGGGGAGCGCCACCGCCGGTATCACAACCGAGACGGAAGACCCCGTCACGGACTGGGCTGCTGGCCTGGGTCGTCTGGCGGGCCCGATGCGGCGACGGCCGGAAACGGCGGCGCGGCTCCGCAAGGTAAGCCAGCCTGCGCAGATGGCTTCTTAGGCATTGGGGAGGGGAAATGGAGGCGCTGCAGCCCCTTGCAGCGCCTCCTCGGCGTGATACGCTCCTTCCGGGGTATACACGGAAAGAACGATCCGGCGATTTCGGAGCGGCAGTCCGTATCCATTCTGAAGTACAATGCCTCTGAAGGCGGCTGTCGACCGTCGAGGACCAGACGCCAGCGTGGCCGTCCGGATCCTGCAGCCTGGCATATAGAGAGTGGTTATGGGCGAGAACGAGGGAACCGTTTGGAGCGGCATCTCCGATCTGAACGCAGCGTATCTTCAAGACCTTCACGCGCGCTACCAGACCGACCCGGAGTCAATCGACCCGGATAGCCGGGCCTTCTTCGCGCAATGGGGCGCGCCTCCGAATGGCGCCTCCGCATCTACATCTCCGGCAGCGCCGACGCGGGCCGAGTCGAGCCCGATCGCTGCGCCGCCGCCTGCCGCCGTGGACATGAACGCGCTGGCCGGCGGCAGCGTGCGTCCGATGCTGAACGCCGCGCACGTGGCGGGCGCCGTGCGCCTGGCTACGTCCATCCGCGTGTTCGGGCACCGGGCGGCGCGGCTGGACCCGCTGGGGACGGAGCCGCCGGGCGATCCGGCCCTGCGTCCGGAGCAGCACCTGATCCGCGAGGAAGACCTGGCGGCCCTGCCTGCGTCGATCTTCTGGGGGCCCATCGCGAAGAAGTCCGGCAATGCGCTGGCGGCGATCCGCGGCCTGCGGGCGATCTACCAGGGCACCAGCGGGTACGAGTTCGAGCACGTCTCGCATGCGGAAGAGCGCATCTGGCTCCGCGAGGCGATCGAGTCGGAACGGTTCCGCCCGCCGCACGATCCCATCGACGAGCGCGAGCTGCTGCAGCGGCTCACGGACGTGGGCGCGCTGGAGCGGTTCCTGCAAAGCGCCTTCCCCGGCCAGACACGGTTTTCGCTGGAGGGGCTGGGCATGCTCGTCCCGATGCTGGACGAGATCATCGGGGCGGCGGCCGAAGGCGGCACCAGCTCCATGCTGCTGGGCATGGCGCACCGGGGCCGGCTGAACGTCCTCACGCACATCCTGGGAAAGCCGTACGAGCAGCTCATCGCCGAGTTCATGGGCCAGTTCCGGCGCTCGAACGTGTCTTCCAGCGGCTCCAGCGAGGACGGCTGGACAGGCGACGTGAAGTACCACCTGGGCGCGCGCCGCGCCTATCGCGGCGGCGCGCAGGTGGAGATGTCCATTGTGCTGGCGCCGAACCCCAGCCACCTGGAGTGGGTGAACCCGGTGGTGGAAGGGCTGACGCGGGCCTCCGACGAGCGGCGGGACGCCGTGGGGCCGGCGCAGCAGGATGAGGTGACCTCGCTCGCCGTCCTTATCCACGGCGACGCGTCCTTCGCGGGCCAGGGCATCGTGGCCGAAACCCTGAACCTCTCCCGGCTGCCCGGCTACCGGACGGGCGGCACGATCCACCTCATCACGAACAACCAGCTCGGGTTCACCACCTCGCCTTCGTCGGCCCGGTCCACGCTCTACGCGAGCGACCTGGCGAAAGGGTTCGAGATCCCGGTGATCCACGTGAACGCCGACGACCCGGAGGCCTGCCTGGCGGCCGCCCGCCTGGCCCACGCCTACCGCGAGCGGTTCCGGAAGGACGTGCTGATCGATCTGATCGGGTACCGGCGCTGGGGCCACAACGAAGGAGACGAGCCTTCGTTTACGCAGCCGGAGATGTACGCGCGGATCAGCCAGCACCCGACGGTGCGGGAGAAGTGGGCGCGGGAGATGGTGGGGCGCGGCCTGGTGACGGAGGCCGAAGCCAACGACATGCTGCAAGCCGCCATCGAGCGGCTGCACACCATCCGGCGGTCGCTTCAGTCCCAGAGCTCCTCCGAAGACCCGCAGCGCAAGGTGACTGCGGGCCTCGAAGCGGGCGGCCCGGCCGGCGGACTGGGCCGGGCGGGGGCGGCGGCCGTGGTGGAGACGGCGGTGCCCGAAGCCACGCTCGCCCAGCTCAACCACGACCTGTATGCGATTCCGGCGGGCTTCCACCTGCACCCCAAGCTGGAGCGGCCGTTTAGCCGGCGGCGCGCCATCTTCACGGAGACTGACGCGGCGGACGAGCCCCGCATCGAGTGGGCCCATGCGGAAGCGCTGGCGTTCGCCTCCATCCTGGCGGACGGAACCCCGATCCGCCTGACGGGGCAGGACACGGCGCGCGGCACGTTCAGTCATCGGCACGCGCGGCTGCACGACGTGAAGACGGGAGCCACCTACACGCCGCTGCAGGCGCTGCCCGCGGCCCGCGCCTCGTTCGAGGTGTGGGACAGCCCGCTCTCGGAGCAGGCCACGCTCGCCTTCGAGTTCGGCTACAGCCTCCAGGCGCCGGAAGCACTGGTGCTGTGGGAAGCCCAGTACGGCGACTTCATCAACGTCCCGCAGGCGGTGATCGACCAGTTCATCGTCTCGGCGCGGTCGAAGTGGGACCAGTACTCGGGGATGGTGCTGCTGCTGCCGCACGGGTATGAAGGCCAGGGCCCGGAGCATTCCAGCGCCCGCCTGGAGCGGTTCCTCCAGTTGGCGGCGGAAGATAACATGCGCATCGCGAACTGCACGACGGCGGCGCAGTACTTCCACATCCTGCGCCGGCAGATGTGCCTGCTCTCCCGCGACCCGCGTCCGCTCATCCTGATGACGCCCAAGAGCCTGCTGCGCAACCCACGGGCCGCCTCTGCGCCTACGGAGCTAAGCGCGGGACGGTTCCAGCCGGTGCTGGACGACGCCCGCGCCGCGCGCGACCCGGCGGCGGTGCGGCGGCTCGTCTTCTGCAGCGGCAAGGTCTTCTTCGACGTGCTGGCCGCGCGGGAAGCCGCGGATGCGGATGGACCGCCCGCCGTGGCCGTGGCGCGGGTGGAGGAGTTGTATCCGTTCCCGGCCAAGGCCGTGGGCGCGCTGCTGGAGGCCTATCCCCGGCTGGAAGAGGTGGCCTGGCTGCAAGAAGAGCCCCGCAACATGGGCGCCTGGACCTTCGTGGCGCCCCGCGTGCGGGACCTGCTGCGGGGCCGGCTGCCGCTGCGGTACATCGGCCGCACGCGCCGATCGAGCCCGGCGGAAGGCTCGCACGAATGGCATCAGCGGGAGCAGGCCCGGCTGGTGGAGGCTGTCCTGCGTCTGCCGGCCGTAACGGTAGAGCCGTCCCTGAACCCTGAGGTGGAGCATGCCGGTTGAGATCCGTGTCCCCGTGCTGGGGGAGTCTGTGGTGGAAGCGACGGTCGGGCGGTGGTTGAAGCAGGAGGGCGACACGGTTTCCGTGGGCGACCCGCTGGTGGAGCTGGAAACCGAGAAGGTAAACACCGAGCTGGCCGCCGATGATTCGGGCGTGCTGGAGCGGATCGACCGGAAAGAAGGGGAGACCGTCCACCCCGGCGACGTGCTGGGCCACATCGTCGCGGGAAATGGAGCGGCCGCGGGGAAGGCGCCGGCCGAAGCCCCGGCGGAAGCGCCCGTGGCGGTCGCCGCCGAGCCGGTGACAGCGCCGGCCCCTGGCGGCTCGGAGGGGAACGGCGAAGTGCGCGCCTCTCCGCTGGCGGAGCGCATGGCGCAGGAGCTGGGCGTGGACCTGGCGCAGGTGCACGGCAGCGGCTCCGCCGGGCGAGTAACCAAGGAAGACGTGGAGGCGTTCGTCCGGCCGGCTGCGCCAACCCCGGCTGCGCCTGCGCCCGCCCCCGCGCCTCAACCTGTCCCGTCCACGCCGGCGGCTGCGCCGGCAGCGCCCCCTCTAGCGGCGGCGTCCGGACGGCCGGAGACGCGGCAGCGTCTTTCCCGGCGGCGGCTCACCATTGCGCGGCGGTTGGTGGAGGCGCAGCACACGGCGGCGATGCTCACGACCTTCAACGAGGTCGATATGACCGCGGTGATGGCGCTGCGGAAGCGGCGACGCGAGAAGTTCCAGGAGCGCCACGGCGTGGGCCTGGGCTACATGAGCTTCTTTACGCGGGCCGCCGTGGGGGCGCTGAAGGCGTTCCCGCAGGTGAATGCGGAGATCCAGGGCGAGGAGCTGGTTCTGAAGCAGTACTACGACATCGGGATCGCCATTGGAGACCCGGAAGGGCTGGTGGTGCCCGTGCTGCGTGATGCCGATCGGCTAACGTTTGCGGGCATCGAGCGGGCGATCTCGGAGTTCGCGCAGAAGGCGAAGGATCGCTCCCTGGGCGTGGCCGACCTGGTGGGCGGCACGTTCACGATTACGAATGGCGGCGTGTTCGGCTCCCTGCTCTCCACGCCCATCCTGAACCCGCCGCAGGTGGGCATTCTGGGGATGCACAAAATCCAGGAGCGGCCGATGGCGGTGGACGGACAGGTAGTGGTCCGCCCGATGATGTACCTCGCGCTGAGCTACGACCACCGGATCGTGGACGGCCGGGAAGCGGTGCAGTTCCTGGTGCGGATCAAGGAGCTGATCGAAGACCCGGAGAGCCTGCTGCTGGAAGGGTAATCGAGTTTCGGGTTTCAAGTTTCGGGTTTCAGGTTGGGCAATCCCCAATCCGAAATCCGAGATCGGCAATCGAAGGAAGAGGTTTCCCGCGCTGTTGAGGACGGGCATAGTGCGAGCAGGTCCGGACGCAGACGCCGGAGACACCGAAGTCGCCTTGCGCCCGGAGGGCGGCGGGCGGTAGAGAAGGATAGCTCGTATGGAAGACAAGACACTCAACCAGCAGTTGGCCGAAGACGCGAAGGAAAGCGACGCCCTGTCGCCGGGGCGGATGTCCTCCGGGCCGCTGCCCGGCGACGCGACCGAGGGCCGGACGGCGAACACTAACCCCATCTCGGGCCAGGGTGACGACCGCAAAGCCGAGATGCAGGCGGAGATGGAAGCGCGGGAAGCGGCGGTGGGCCAGCGCGGCGTCGGCGTCATCGGCGACGTCCATCTGGGGACGCCCGCCGGCGGGGTTACGGACGCCGCCCAGACGGGCCACACCCACTATGGGACAGCCCGGGACGAGCAGGAAGACTGAGCCCGGTGCGGAGTGCGGATTTCGGAATGCGGATCGAGCAATCCCCATTCCGAAATCCACACTCCGCAATTCAGATGAGTCCGGCGACGAGCCGCCGCGACACGGCTTCCTCCGCGCTGACGTACCAGTTCGTTCCGGCAAGCTCGCACAACTCATCGAGGGAGACGTCGGAACCCTCGACCAGCCACTCGAAGCCCCGCCGCTCCAGCCGCTCTCCGTTTTCGAACTCCGCCTGGAGCTCCCGCGCCACGCGGATGCTCCCCCCCAGCGGCCCCGTGAAGTGCACCTGCTTGTCCACCCGCCGGCCATGAATGAGCAGCACCGTGTCGCGGCTCAGGTAGCGCCGGTCTACCGGAAAGCCGGACATGATGGTGATGCCGGCGGAGTAGACGAACGTGCGGCCGATGAAGTAAAGGTCCGTACCGTGATACTCGCGGGCGATGCGCACCTCATCGGCGATACGCAGGGCGCTGTCCGCGTTGCCGCCCTCCGTCATCACCTCCACGGTAATGGGGGCGGTCGGATCGTTCTCGGGGTTTCCGCGCAGGGCGTCCAGCCCGGCGAGGAAAGTGTTGACCATTGCGTTGTCGACGCCGCCCAAGAGGCGGATCGACGGAGTGCCAATCAAGAAATCAGGGAGCATGAGAGTTTCCGGTTAACAGTGAGCGCTTCAGCTAACAGAGGGATGAGACCCGGGAAGAACGGCGGCGCTTCGGCGAGGCCGCGCAAGGTAATAACGACCGGAGGCGCTTGAACTGTGGACATGCCGCTAGGTTACCCCACGTCCCCACAACTGGAGACGGAGCGCCTGCTCCTCCGGCAACTGCGGGCGGAGGACGCGGAAGCCGTTTTCGGCATCCTCTCCGACCGGGCCGTGGCCCGGTTCTACAACCAGCTCACCCCGATAGCGGTGGACCAGGTGCGGCGGGTCATCCGCGAGCGGAACGACCTGCGCGAAGCCATGACTGGGATCTGGTGGGGCGTGGTGCTGCGGGAAGAGGAGCAAGTGGTGGGCGGGATCGGCATCCACGGCTGGGATCCCGGCCAGTACCGCGCGCAGGTCGGTTATGAGCTGGCGAGCGCCTTCTGGGGGCGCGGGATCATGACGGAAGCCCTCCGGGCCGTCGTCCGGTTCGGGTTCGAGCGCCTGGCCCTGAACCGGATCGAGGCGGAAGTGATGCCCGAAAACGCCGCCTCCACCCGGCTGCTGGAGAGACTGGGATTCGTGGCGGAAGGCGTGCTCCGCGAGCGCGGCTGTTGGAAGGGCGGGTTCCATGACCTCCAGATGTTCTCCCTGCTGCGGGCGGACTGGCGCCGGGGCCAGAGTGATGCCGCTACCCCGCCTGCGCCCGGATGATCTCGAAGAGGTCTGCATGCTGTTCCGCGCCGCCTTCCGGGGTTATCTGAACGCCCAGCCGGAGACGGGCTTCCAGCGGCGGATAGCACTGCTGATCGTCGCAGGCCTGCATCCGGAGGCTGGCCTCCAGCGGGTAGGTGCCGGGGTCCATGCCGGCCGGAACTTCCACTTCCCCGCCCAGCAGCAGCGTCCCCGTATAGACGGATAACGTCTCCGGCTGAAAAGCCGCTGTATACTCAACGGGCTCGGGGTAGGATTCGCGGGCGAGCTGGAAGCCCTGCTCCTCGTTGATGGCGAGCTGCGTGGGGATTAGGTACTCTTGCCGGGGACGGCGGCTGTTGAGGTGATACCCCTCCTTCACCAGCAGCCGGATACCGATCCAGAACCTTCCGCCGGGCGCCACAGAGGAGTGGGAGAGGAACGCCTCCACCTCCACCGCATCCGCGCCGGGGATCTGGATGCCGCCCGTCCACTCCCGGAGGAACTCATCGGCGGCGACCAGCATGTTCGGGAAGCCGGCGGGCATCTCGTCCATCTGCGGCGCGGCCAGGGCGAGGACGCGGGCGGCTCGCTCCCGGTAGCGGTCCACGCCGCTCACGCGGGCGGCCCGAATGAGGGCCACGGCGGCCATCGAGTTGCCGGAGGGCGTGGCGCCGTCCTGCGGGCTCTTGGCGCGGGCGATGAGCTGCTCGTGGTCGTGGCTGGTGAAGAAGTAGCCGCCCTCCGCTTCGTCCCAGAAGCGGGCGTCCATCTGGTCCACCACGGCCAGGCCTTCCCGCTTCCAGCGCTCCTCACCCGTAACGGCGTGGAGGTCCAGCAGGCCCGCGGCCAGGAAGGCGTAGTCTTCATGGTAGCCGTTGAGGTGCGCCTTGCCGGCGCGGTAGGTGCGGAGCAGGCGGTCGCCGTCGCGGAGCTGCGTGAGGACGAAGTCCGCCGCGCGCTCGGCGGCCTGGCGGTAGCGCTCGTCGCGGAAGACGCGGTAGCCTTCGGCGAAGGCGCGGATCATCAGCCCGTTCCAGCCGGAGAGGATCTTGTCGTCAAGGAGCGGGTGGACGCGGCCTTCCCGGTGCTCCCACAGGCGTCGGCGGAGCGGCGCCAGGCGAGCGTCGAGGGCTTCCGGCTCCGTGTTCATCTCCCGCGCCCACTCGTCCAGGCTGCGCCGGAGCAGGTTCGGGATGCTGTGACCCTCGAAGTTGCCGCTTTGGGTGACGTCGTAGATCTGGTTGAAGAAGGCGCCGTCCTCGGCCCCAAGCACCTCCGTCACCTCCGCCGGGCTCCAGACGAAGAACTTCCCCTCCTCGCCCTCGCTGTCGGCGTCCGTGGTGGAGAAGATGCCGCCTTCCGGATGGGTCATCTCCCGGATGATGTAGTCGTAGATCTCCCGCGCCACGCGTCCGTAGTACCAGTTCTCCGTTTGCTGATACGCCAGCGCGTAGACCCGCGAGAGCAGGGCGTTGTCGTAGAGCATCTTCTCGAAGTGGGGGACGAGCCACCGCTCATCGACGCTGTAGCGGTGGAAGCCGCCGCCCACCTGGTCGTACATCCCGCCCCGCGCCATCCGGTCCAGCGTCAGCGTGACCACGCGCAGGAGACGAGAGTCGCCGTCCTCCTGGTAGCGGTTGAGCAAGAACTCCAGGCGCATGGAAGGCGGGAACTTGGGCGCGCCGCCGAAGCCGCCGTGCATCGCGTCGAAGCCCCGGGCGAGCTGGCCCGTCGCGTTCTTGAGGAGCGTGGGGGTGACGGCGCCCTGGCCCTGGCCGCCGCCGGTGATCTGCGCGATGGCGGCGACCACGCGCTCCGCCTGCTCTTCCAGGGCGGGACGCCGCTCGCGCCAGGCGCGCAGGATTTCCCGGAGCAGCGTTTGGAAGCCGGGCCGGCCCCAGCGGTCTTCCGGCGGGAAGTAAGTGCCGGCGTAGAACGGCTTGAGATCCGGCGTGAGGAAGACGGACATGGGCCAGCCGCCGCTCTGGGTCATGAGCTGGGTGGCCGTCATGTAGATCTCGTCCAGGTCCGGGCGCTCCTCGCGGTCTACCTTGATCGGGACGAAGTCGGCGTTCAGGACGCCGGCGATGGCCTCGCTCTCGAAGCTCTCCCGCTCCATCACATGGCACCAATGGCACGCAGCATAGCCGATGGAGAGGAAGATCGGCTTGTCTTCCTCGCGGCTGCGGCGCAGAGCCTCCTCTCCCCAGGGATACCAGTCTACCGGGTTGTGGGCGTGTTGAAGAAGGTACGGGCTGATGGAGGCGGCGAGGCGGTTCGTGTGCTTGGGCTGGTCGGACATAGTGATCTCGGGAAGTGCGGACGGGCGTCTATCTATGCCCGCAGGGTGGGTGGGGCTACACATGGC
>Ga0216301_1000422_pt1 | contig 11108 bp, 9 predicted proteins | sample 4hB_Boncat_minus_FD_156203 | JGI IMG/M metagenome (GOLD analysis project Ga0216301, IMG submission 156203) | Terrestrial sediment cell enrichment communities for BONCAT metagenomics from Utah, United States - 4hB_Boncat_minus | ecosystem: Environmental > Terrestrial > Deep subsurface > Rock...
TTATCCGATGCCACGCCTGTTGTTGGTGGAGAGCGACCCGTCCCTCCAAAAAACGCTCCAGAAGCTCTTCTTGATGGAAGAGTACTTCTGCCTGGTGTCGGAAGACGCCGCGAGCGCCCGGCAGGCGCTCGAAGGCGACCCGTTCGACCTGGTGATCCTGGATTTGGGGCAAACCCCGAGCGAGGGGCTGGCGCTGCTCCGGGATCTCCGCACCCGGCATCACACGCCTGTCCTCATCCTGGCTCCCAGCCGTGACGCAGTGGATACGGTGTTGGGCCTCGACGCGGGAGCCGACGACTACCTCTGCGAGCCGTTCGACACGCGGGAGCTGCAGGCTCGCGTGCGAGCCCAGCTTCGCCGCGCGGAGGACTACAGCCGGCCGGTTTCGGCTCAAGACCGCTTCGAATTCGGAGGCATCGTCCTGGATGTGACGCAGCACGACGCCTTCCGGGACGGCGCCGCGCTGCACCTCACCGCCCGGGAGTTCGAGCTGCTGTACCTGCTGGCGCGGCGCCGCGGCGAGGCGCTGGCCTCGGCGTGGATCTTCGAGAACGTGTGGGGCTACACCGCGGAGCTCGGTCTGAAGGCGCTGACCGTGTACGTGGGCCGGCTGCGCCGGAAGATCGAGACGGACGCGCAGCAGCCGCTCTTGCTGGTGAACGTGCGGGGGTTTGGCTACAAGCTGGCTGCGGAGAACGAGTTGCCCACGTAAGGGGCTACGGGACCGCGCCGGCAGGGGGAGACAACGATGAGCGGGACTGGTTCAGGCGCGGCGAGGCGGTTGGCCCGTGAGGCGCCGGAGATCCTCCGGCGCTGGGACGGGCGCGTGCGCGCGGAGATCTCCGCCTCCCGGGCGCAGGCGCCGCTGGCGCTGCACAACAACCTGAGTTCGCTGCTGGTAGAGGTGGCTCGCGCCCTGTGTCCGGACGGCGAGCCGGACGCGCTCATCAAAGGCCTGACGCTGTCGCAGGACCACGGGGGCCACCGGGCGGCGCTGGCGGAGTACACCCTCGGCGAGGTGTTCCTGGAATACCGGCTCCTACGCCAGACCATCCTCGAAGTGCTGGACGAGGAGCGCGCGCTGCCCCCGGATGAGCGGGAAGTCATCAATAACGCGTTGGAGCGCGCGATGCAGGAGGCGGTGGGCCGGTTCGCCCTGGTCCATCACGACGAGGAGCGGGCGAAAGGCGATGCGTCTGAGGCCGTCGCGGAAGCGCTGCGGATAGCGGACCAGCGCAAGAACGAATTCCTGGGAATGCTGGCGCACGAGCTACGCACGCCCCTCTCCGCGATGACCAGCGCCATCTACATCCTGGAACACATTGACCTGGGGGACGAACGCGCGCTACGCCAGCTGCAGGCGCTCGACCGGCAGACCCGGCATCTGGGCCGCCTGACCGAGGACATCCTGGACATCACCCGCATCGTTCATGGCAAGCTCGACCTGCGGCTGGAATCGGTGGACCTGGGCGAGCTGGCTCGCCGCGCGGTGGAGACCAGCCGCGTGTTCATTGAGGCCCGCGGGCAGGAGCTCAACGTCTCTACCTCCTGCGAACCCGTCTGCCTGCAGGGCGACCCCGTGCGGCTGGAGCAGGTGGTGACGAACCTGCTGAACAACGCCGCCAAGTTCACCGAGCCCGGCGGGCGCATCTCCCTTTCCGTGGAGCGGGACGGCGAAGACGCCCTGGTGAGGATCTGGGATACCGGGATGGGGATCGCGCCCGCGCTGCTGCCGCAGATCTTCGACATGTTCATCCAGGCAGGCGCCAACACAACGCGCGCCAGCTCCGGCCTCGGCATGGGCCTCGACATCGTGCGGCGCCTGGTGGAGCTGCACGGAGGCTCCGTGACGGCGAGCAGCCCCGGAGTAGGCGAGGGGACGGAGTTCGTGGTGCGCCTGCCGACCGCGCCATGTTAAGGATCCACCGCGAAGCCATGGAGCGCATGGAGTGGGCAAGCTGGATGGAACCGCAGAGACCCCGAAAGTCTTCCCGAAAGTCTTCCCGAAAGTCTTCGGGACAGGTCGGGACAGGTCGGGGCAGGCGCCGAGGACGCAGAGAAGACGGAGTGGAGCCCGAAGAGTTCTGGACGGGATGGACAGGATCTCCGGGATGAGAACCGGGAGATAAGCAGGCAAGGGCAGGAGGGATAGGCGCGTTCAGGCTGCGCGGCCGAGCCGTATATTTATTCAGGCTCCCCCGACCCGCGCTTCGGCTCGACCGCGCTCCCTGGGCCTGCGGAGGTCGCCCGCGAGAGGTGGCGCCGCCGAGGCCGGAGAACGGCTTCGGGGAGGCCCCGGGACCGCCGGCGCCTCCGGTGGTTCCGCAGGAGGGTTTCCCGATGAGACTGCACCGACTAGCAACGTGGACGCTGGCGCTCTCGCTGCTGGGGGCGAGCGCCTGGGCGGCAGACTGGCCGAACTGGCGCGGGCCGAGCTACAACGGCGCGACGGAGGCGAAGGACCTGCCGGTCCGCTTCAGCCGGACGGAGGGCGTGAAGTGGTCGACGCCGCTGCCGGGGCCTTCCGCCGCCACCCCGATTGTGTGGGGCGACTCGATCTTCCTCTCCAGCACCGATCCGAAGGCGCAGGCGCTGCTGGCGATGGCGCTGGACCGGAAGACGGGCGAGGTGCGGTGGCGGCACGCAGTGGGCAGCGGCTACCGGCCGGCGGGCATGGGCGAGGCGATCCGGATGGACAACCGGAGCGACTACGCTTCGCCGTCGCCGACGACGGACGGGAAGCACGTGGTCTTCTTCTACGGCAACGGCGACACCGTCGCCTTCGACTTCGCCGGGCGGAAGCTCTGGTCGCGCAATCTCCAGCAGGAGTACGGCGACTTCTGCTTTGGCTGGACCTTCTCCAGCAGCCCGCTGCTGTATGACGGACGCCTCTACATGCAGGTCCTTCAGGGAGACATGCCGGTGGCGGGACGGGGCAAGGAGGGCAGCCCGTCGTTCTTGCTGGCGCTGGACCCGGCCACCGGGAGAGAGCTGTGGAAAGCGCTCCGCCCCTCCCCCGCCAAGAATGAGTCGCGCGAGGCGTTCAGCAGCCCGGTGCCGTACGAGCACAACGGCCGCAAGGAAATCCTGCTGGCGGGGAGCGACTTCCTCACGAGTCATGACCCGGCCACGGGCAAGGAGCTGTGGCGCTGGGGCACCTGGAACCTTAACCACCTGCATCCCACCCTGCGCATGGTCCCCTCCCCGGTGGCGGGCGCGGGCATGGTGCTGGCGTGCGGGCCCAAGCGGGAACCCGTGTTCGCCGTGAAAGCCGGGGGCGCGGGGACGCTGGGCGAAGGCGGCATGGCGTGGAAGAGCGACGGGCGCGGCGCGGTGACCAGCGACGTCCCGACGCCGCTGTTCTACCGGGGGCGGTTCTACGTCCTCAGCGACATCCGCAAGACGATCTCCTGCGTCGAGCCGGCGGACGGGAAGATCGTGTGGAGCACGCCGCTGCCCGGCCCGAGCATGTGCTGGGGCTCCCCCACCGGAGCCGACGGGAAGATCTACTTCCAGAGCCTGCGCGGGGAAGTCCACGTGGTGGACGCCGACAAGGGCGACCTCCTGGCGACGAACCCGATGGCGGAGGAGGAGAACGAGCTTCGCTCCACGATCGCCGTCGCGGGCGACAACCTGTTCGTGCGCACGAACTCGCGGCTGTACTGCATCGGAAAGTAAGACGTCGATGCTGGACGAAGAGCGCTTCTGGGGGTTGATTGCGGAGTCGCGGGCGCGCGTGGACCGGAGCCGCGTAACCAACGGCGACGAGTTCCACGCGCGGCAGTGTGAGCGCCTGTCGGAACTGCTGCGGGCGCTGGCGGCGCAGGAGCTGATCGACTACCAGAAGCGCTTCGACGCGCTGATGCGGCAGGCGTACCGGTGGGACCTCTGGGGCGCCGCCTACTGGCTGCACGGCGGCTGCTCCGATGACGGCTTTGCGGACGTCCGCGCCTCGCTGATCAGCCTGGGCCAGGAGCGGTATTACCAGGCGCTCGGCGACCCCGACGCGCTGGCCGAGATTGAAGGCGGGGCGGACGTCCCCTACCTCCAGGGCGAAGGCTTCGCCTACCTGGCCGGGAAGGTGTACCGGGAGAAGACGGGCGCGGAGATGCCGGCATGGGAGACGGAGCCCCTGGGAAGGCCGATGGGCGAGCGCTACGACTTCGACGACGAGGACGAAGCGGAGCGGCGTCTGCCGAAGCTGTACGCGAAGTACCCGGAGATGGGCGACTGATTGGATTGCGGATTTCGGAATGCGGATTTCGGAATGGCGACCGCAGGCTCGCGTGTGTGACAGACGAAGGGATCGGGCGTCGGGACGCGGCTTAGCTAACCGGAGCCCTCTCCTCGGCGGCTGGAGCGTCGGCCACGCTGTTTCTGGCTGCCGGGCGCTTCCACCTCGGCACCGACTTGAATGACCGGGTTCTCGACAGTCCAATCAGTAAACTTCACCCCTGGTATTTGGTGATAGTCTCGACTGTTTTCCGTCACCACAATCAGGTTTCGGGCTATGGCGATAGAGGCTATACGGCAATCCTGTGGATGAGCTTTCCGTTGGCTCGCTGGGATGGCGTGGAAGACTGCCTCAGCGGCGGAATCGTAGGGAACTATATTCAGACCTCTCAACTTGCTGAGAAGCTGGCTAAACTGCGCATAGGCCTGGACCATACCTCTGTCGCTCGTCCGGGCCGTGTTGATTTGCGGGATAGCGCCGCGCAGTAGTATCTCCTCGGCTGTAATGATACTGGTCAGGATGCTTTCAGGCGGCTCACTCCGGATACGCTCGCGCAGCCTGCGACAATCCCGCTTCTGATCCCAGACGTTGCTCAGGGTGTTGGTGTCCAACAGGTACACACTAAACTCGGTTACTCGTTATCTGCGGCCAGGGATTGCCGAAACTCCTGGATGTTGTCTCGGATTCCATCCCACATGTCCTCGCCGAACGGCTCCCACAAATCGCCAGGGCTACTTTCAGCAAACAAGATAGGAGCCAGCTCCTGGCGATTTGGCGAAGTCTCGTCAGGAGTGTCGCGGAGGAGTAAAGAGGAAGGCAGCGTCCGCTCTGGCGCGCTTGCGAAGGACGCCGATTCCGCTGCGCCCTTTGGCACTTCCTTAATGTTCAGTTTCGCCATAATTACTCACCACGAGGCGCCTAACTGGCGCTTGCCTCACCAGATCCAATAGCGCCTGACTTGCCGCCAGTCTAACAGGGGCGCCGAGTCTACGTCAAAGCGCTCGCAGGTCATCCCAACTGTGAGGCGCGCCGATCACCGGTCGGGCTCGGTAATCAGGATCAGCCCGGGCACGCCCGCAAAGTCGGCGGCGTTGTGCGTGACCAGAGGCACGTCGTAGCGCAGTGCGGTCGCGGCGATCCAGGCGTCGGCGGCGCCTATTGGCTTTCCTGCGGAACGAGTTGCCGACCGAACCGCCGCCCACCATTCACACAGCACCGCGTCCGAATGCTCAATGGTGAAGCTGTCCAGGTAGGCGGCAAGCTGCGCCTGCCGATCAGCGCCCCAGTTGCGCTCTCGAGCCCAGCCGCGCATCTCCGCCACACTCATGAACGCCAGCACCCGCTGACGGCCCTCCAGATGGGCGCGATATCTCTCCGCACGGCTATCGGCTTTGAACCGGAAGGACGCGACATCCGTGTCGACGACCACGGGCGAGAGGACGGGGGGTGTCACGGTTCGCCCGACCGCCCGTTGTCATCCGGATCTCGCCGTCCCTCCCGCAGCCAGGCCAGGAACTCGTCGCCCGTCTCTTCGTCGGGTGCTGGGTCCGTCGGCAAGCGGTCCCAGTCTATGCACAGAGGAGCGCCCTGTGATGCAGCCAGGGCCACCAACTCCCGCACGGAGCCTCGCGGCAAGCCCTCGTATTCTCCCACGGCGCCGTGCAACACCGGGGTGATCGTCTGACCCGCTGCGGGAGTAGCGGCCAGTCGCTCTTCGATCAGGGTACGGGCGCAGTCGGGCAGCGCCTGACGCCGCCGCAGGGCCTCAGCCTCCAGTTGACGCTCTAACTCTGGAGGCAGATCCAGAACTACGGTCATCGTAACCTCCCTCCCTTTCCCCTATTCTACCGGGAACCCGTCGGACTTAGCTGGGGCACAACGGCGACGAGCGCCTATGCTACTTGCTTGTTGACCAAGCGCGTTACCGCATCGAACGAGCGCGTTCGGGAGCAACGGGTTTCAGCCAGCGCTCGAACCAGGCCAGCATCTCGGCGCGCATCTCCGGGGTAACGGTGTGGCCTACGTCCGGGTAGAGCACGCTGCGGAAACGGTCGGGAGCGCCGACGGCGCGGTAGACCTTGCTCACTTCCTGCTCGATGGCGCGGACGCCGTCGGCGGGAGAGCCCGCGTCCAGGTCGCCGGTGAGGGCCAGGAAAGGGCGCGGGGCGATGAGGGCGACCACGGCTTCCGAGTCGAAGTGCTTCAGCAGGCCGTTGGTGAAGTAGTAGACCCCATGCTGACGAAGCTGGCCGTGTGCGATCAGGTTCTGATAGCGGGTGAAGCAGGCGATCCCCACGGCCGTGGCCAGGCGGTCGTCGACGGCGGCCAGCCACCAGGCGCGGGTGCTGCCCATGCTCATCCCCGTCGCCCCGATCCGCTTCGCGTCCACCTCCGGGCGGCTGCAGAGGTAGTCGAGGGCGATCTGGTCGTCGCGGACAAACATCCCCCAGAGGGTGCGGCCCAGCCAGAGGTGGAGCTTGAACAGGCTCTCGTGCTCTTCGCGGCGGGTCTCCCCTGCCCCGCCAGGGCCCGTGGCGGCGCGGTCGCCGTGCCAGTAGGCGTCCGGCGCCAGGACCACGTACCCGGCGCGGGTGAGCGCCTCCCCCAGGGGCTCGTCACCCCAGAAGGTGTTCGGGACGAGGATCTGGTCTTTATCCGGCGTGCTGGAGTGCAGCCAGAGGACCGCCGGCGCGGGCGTCTTCCGCCCTTCCGGGACCAGCAGCAGCGCGGAGACCTCGCTGTCGGCGCCGTTGTCGATGGCGACGCGCTCCAGGGTATAGTGCGACCGCAGCTCGCGGGACACGACGCGCACCTGCTGCGGCGACGGCCGGGGCGGGAGGTCGCCAAGGGACTCGCGGACCTTGCGGAGGACTTCCGGCCGCTGCGTCTTCCACTCGGCCGCGCTACCAGGCGGCTGGAACTTCCCGATGGGCAGGTTCTTGATCCGGGCGGGCACCAGGGCGTCCCGCTCGGCTTCGGCCCGGCGGTAGGCCGCGCCGGTTTCCGGCACGGCGGCGGCCGGCGCGGGACGAGGCTGCGCGGCGACGAGCGTCAACTGGCGGGAGACGGAGTCGGCCACGGCTTCGGCCAGGCGCTCGTTGGCCTCCGGGGTGTAGTGGGTCCCGTCGGCGAGGAGCATCCGGGCGGGGCCGCCGCGCTGGACGAGCCACTGGAGGTCGTGAACCGGGACGCCTAGCTCCTTCATCACGGCCTGGGCCGCCGCGTTGTAGCGCTCCACGTCCGCCTGGGTGCGGTCGAAGCCGGCGCGGCGGCGGGCGTGGCGGGCGTCATCGATGGGCGTGGTGTTGGCGAAAACGAGGTGGGCGGTCGTGTCGCGGCGAACGCGAGCGACGATCTCCCGCAGGTTCGCCGTGTACTGGGAGAGCTCCACCTGATGCTTGCCCGCTTTCCGGTCCAGCTTCAGGTCGTGGAGGCCGGCGTTGAGGTGAACGACCTGCGGCTTCTCCTGGACTACCCACTCGGCGAGATGCTGGAGGACGTTGCCGCTATCGCCGCCGTTCGGCTCGGGGCTAACGACGACCGCCCTGCCCTTCAGCCGCTCCGCCACGCGCGGCGCGTAGCCCAGGCGGATCGAATCGCCGATGAGGACGACCTTGGGCAGGGGCGCGGCGTTCTGCGCTTCCGCCGGGCTCCAAGCCAGCAGCGCCGCGCAGAGCCCCAGGCCGAGGCCGAGGGCCTGCATGAAACCGGGATGGACTCCCATCTGCGTCTCCTTTCGCGGGCGGATCAGGACTGCGGGCGCGGCATGGCGCGGGTGGCGCCCGTGGTGATGCCGCCGTCGATGAGCAGCGTCTGGCCGGTGACGTACTCGCTGGCGTCGGAGGCGAGGAAGACGACGATCCCCTCCAGGTCTTCCGGCTTGCCGGGGCGCTTCAGCGGGATGCGGTCACAGAGGTAGGCGAGCCACTCGGGATCTTCGTACATCACCCGGTTCTGCTCCGTCTTGAACCACCCCGGCGCGAGGCAGTTGACGGTGATCCCGTGCGGCCCCCAATCGTCGGCCAGGCTCATGGTGAGCTGCTTGACGCCGCCGCGGCTGGCCCCGTACGGCGCCAGGCCCGCGTAGCCGAAGACAGAGGTGACCGAGCCGATGTTGATGATGCGGCCGTAGCCGCGCGGGATCATCCGCCGGGCGACCGCCTGCGCCACGAAGAAGGTCCCGCGCAGGTTCGTCTCCAGCACCAGGTTCCAGTCGTCCCAGGTGATCTCGAGGGCGGGCTTGCGGACGTTGCAGCCCGCGTTGTTTACCAGGATGTCGATCTTGCCGAAGGCCGCGTGCGCTTCTTCCACGGCTTCCTGGATGCTCTCGTGGCTGCGGAGGTCGAGCTCGACGGGCGCGGCTTTGCGGCCCAGCGCTTCGATCTCCGCCTGGAACGGCGCCAGCGCCTCCCGGTTGCGGCTGGTGATGATGAGGTCCGCCCCGGCGCGGGCCAGGGCGCGGCCGAAGTACTGGCCGAGGCCCCGGCTGGCGCCGGTGATGAGCGCGACTTTCCCGGATAGGTCGAATGGGGTAGACATGGGGGAAGTTTCGGGTTTCAGGTTTCAGGTTTCGGGTTGCAGAACTTGAAACCTGAAACCTGGAACTTGAAACCCCTATGGCTGGAGGATGACCTTCATCACGCCGGGCTCGTGGTTGTAGAGGCGGTTGAACCAGGAGGGGCCTTCCTCCAGGGGGGCCGTGGCGCTGATGAGGGGCTGGACGCGGATGTCGCCGCTGGCCATCAGGTCGATGCAGACGGGGTACTCGCCGGACGACGAGCAGGAGCCGAGCAGGGTCAACTCGCGGGTGACTACGGCCTGGAGCGGCATCTCCACCTTCGGCGCGAGGTTGCCGACGAGGGTGAGCGCGCCGCCCTTGCGCAGCGCCGAGATCGCGGTGGCGAGCGAGGCGGTGGCGCCGACCACTTCCATCGCCACGTCCGCGCCCCGGCCGCCGGTGCGGGCGGCCACCTCGGCGGCGACGTCCACGTTGCGGGAGTTGAGGCCCTCATCCGCGCCGAGCGAGCAGGCGCGCTCCAGCTTGAAGTCGTCGATGTCCACGGCGATGACGCGCCCGCAGCCCGCGCGGCGTAGCGCCTGGACCACCAGCAGGCCGATCATGCCCGTCCCGACCACCACCGCCGTATCGCCCAATTGGATGGGCGTGCGGCTGACGGCGTGGACGGCGATGGAGACCGACTCGATGAGCGCGGCTTCCTCGAACGACAGGTTGTCGGGCAGCTTGTAGACGATGTGCCCCGGCACGGAGACGAACTCCGCGAAGGCGCCGTGGCGGCGGTAGTCGCCGCAGGAGACGCCGAGGACGTTGCGGTTGTCGCAGAGGTTCACGTCGCCGCGGCGGCAGAAGAAGCACTTGCCGCAGTAGACGGTCGAGTCGAACGTCACGCGGTCCCCTTCCGCAAACTGGCGGACGTTCTTGCCGACGGCCGCCACGACGCCGGAGGCCTCGTGGCCCATCACCAGCGGCGGGATGCGCCGGCCGCTGGAGCCGTCGTAGCCGTGGATGTCGCTGCCGCAGATGCCGCACGCGCGGACGCGCACCAGCACGTCGTCATCGCCGATTTCGGGAGTCGGCATGTCGGCCAGCTCGAGCTGCCGGTATTCCGTTAAGAGCAGGGCTTTCATCGGTTTCTCAATCTCTAGTAAAAGTAGGCCTCACCCAGGCCGCCCCGTAGGGGAGTATCCCTTCGGCCACAGGCGACCCGCGCCTGACCCGGACGTTCGCAACTCGCGGGCGTCGGAAAGCTGGGGGTATGTTCGGCCTCCAGGGGCGGTTCCCCTTACGCCGCCGGAATCTCCTCCGGGGCAGGCATTCCCGGCGCTGCAAGTGAACGTAAGGGTATGAAAACCCTCCTTTCCCTTGCACTCTTCGCGCTGTGCTGCCGCCTGGCCGGCGGCGCGGCGCTGGCCGAGGACGCGCCCCGTCGCAGCGTCCTGGCGGCGGATTATAGCACCAAGCGGATCGCCCGGATCGCTCCGGACGGCGCCGTGAAGTGGCAGCAGAAGATCGACGCCATCCACGACCTGCATGAGCTGCCGAACGGAAACCTGCTGTTTCAGCGCTCCTTCACCCGGCTGGTGGAGATGGACCCGCGCACGGACAAAGTGGTGTGGGAGTACGACGCGGGCCAGATGAACGGCAACGCCGGGCGGCCGGTGGAGGTCCACGCCTTCCAACGGCTGCGGGACGGCGTGACGATGATCGCGGAGTCGGGCCCGGGCCGCATCATCGAGGTGGACCGCGACGGGAAGCTGCTGAAGGAGATCAAGCTGAAGGTGGACCGCCCCCACCCGCACACGGACACCCGCCTGGCGCGGAAGCTGGAGAACGGCCATTACCTGGTGTGCCATGAAGGCGACGGCGCCGTGCGTGAATACGATGCGGACGGGAAGGTGGTGTGGGAGTACGCCGTGCCGCTGTTCGGGATGGAGCGGCGGGGCGGGCACGGACCGGAAGCGTTCGGAAACCAGGCGTTCGCGGCGGTGCGGCTGAAGAACGGCAACACGCTGATCTCCACGGGGAACGGCCACAGCGTTCTGGAAGTCACCCCCAAGGGCGAGATCGTCTGGAGCGTGGGCCAGAAGGACCTGCCGGGGATCACGCTGGCGTGGGTGACCACGCTGCAGGTGCTGCCGAACGGGAACATCGTGCTGGGCAACTGCCACGCCGGCCCGGACAACCCGCAGATCGTCGAGATCACCCGCGATAAGAAGGTGGTCTGGACGTTCAAGGACTTCCAAAACTTCGGAGACGCCCTCGCGAACTCGCAGGTGCTGGACGTGAAGGGGAAATCGCTGCGCTGACACATGGCCGATGCAGCAGTACGGGGGCGCTTGCTTTGGCGAGTTGAGG
>Ga0216301_1000423_pt1 | contig 11087 bp, 14 predicted proteins | sample 4hB_Boncat_minus_FD_156203 | JGI IMG/M metagenome (GOLD analysis project Ga0216301, IMG submission 156203) | Terrestrial sediment cell enrichment communities for BONCAT metagenomics from Utah, United States - 4hB_Boncat_minus | ecosystem: Environmental > Terrestrial > Deep subsurface > Rock...
GGTGGCGATTAGTCGGTTCCGCGCCGACGGGGTGTGCAACATCGCCAAAGAGACCCGGCGGGTGGCGGCGCAAGCCTGGGACTGTCTCCGCCTCCTCGGCATTCCCGCCGACAACTGAATCGCCATGCATAGACACCCCAGCCTAAAGGCCGGGAGAGCGGGTGCGGCCGACCGTCGGAGTGGCGGCGGGAGACGGAGTCGGGTCCGTCAGCAGCGCCGCGCCGATCTCGAACAGGCCCAGCATTCCCAGCGCGAGGCGGACGCCGTCCGGCTCGTCGCGGAGCATCAGCGCCGCCGCGCACAGAAGCGCGCCGGACATAAAGTCGAGCAGTAGGTGCCCCCGCATGGGGATTGCTTTAAACGCTCCCAACTCGCAGCGGGTAATCAGGCTGTAGATCACCGTAGCAATCGCCAGCACGGTTAGCAGCGTCGTTACGTGCTCGCTCCAGCCGAACATCCGGGGCAGCGCGAAGAGCGCGCCAGCAGTCGCATAATCAAGGATGCCGTGCATCCGGGTAGAGATCGGTTTCACTGACTTCCCTTTCACATCTCGTGCAGCATACGCTCGATCCGGCGCCGCTTCACAGCAGATAGCGTGGAACCCCGACGCTGCACTGGTAGCTCTTCCCCCGCCCGTCATGACGCCAAACTAACTACCGGCGCCTTCCGGACGCCGTACCGCAATCCATCTTCAGAGTGGATGGCACGCGTGCCAATCCGGCCTGGAACTCCCATCATTAACGTGGCACACGCCGGCAATTTGATAACCACCAGCAAGCAATAGACGGCTTGTCTATGTGGGTTCAGCAGTAGGTTTAAGAAGTGTGCTTCGCAGCGAGCATGAATGCCGGAGATTGCGAAGGAGGGGGCGATCCGCGCGCCTTCCTTCGGCGGCATGAGCCGCCGCGCGATGCAGGGCTCCTACTTGGGAAATGGGTAACAGGGACTCCGGCTCGTAGAGCCGGGAATGGACGCAAGGCGGATGCGCCAGGGTGAAAGGGAAGCTTCCCGGCCGATCTGCACGTGCGGGTAGTCCGCATCCCACGGCGAGCAGCGCGCCTCGCCGTGAGCGCCGGAGCAATAGCTCGGCTGGTTGATGAGAAGGGTGGAACAGATGGCGCTTCGAGCGGTGCTGCTGGACGTAGACGGGACGCTGATCGACAGCAACGACGCGCACGCCGAAGCGTTCGTGGAGTCGCTGGCGGACCACGGCTACGACGTCGCTTTCGAGGAGATTCGCCGCCGCATCGGGATGGGCGGCGACAAGCTCCTGGCGGAGACGGTCGGCCTGTGGCCGGACGACGAGCGGGCCGGGAAGATCAACCAGGGGCACGGCGAGCGCTTCAAAGCTCATTACCTGCCGCGCCTGAAGCCGTTTCCGCGCGTGCGGGACCTGTTGGAGCGCATGCAGGCGAGCGGCTTCGATCTCATCGCCGCCAGCTCCGCCGAAGAGGCGGAGCTGAAGCCCCTGCTGGAGCAGGCAGGCGTTGCGGACCTGATGAAGGCCCGGACCTCCGCTACCGAAGTCGAGCACTCGAAGCCGGACCCGGACATTGTCCAGGCGGCGCTGCGAAAAGCGGGCTGCGCTCCGGAGGAGGCGGTAATGCTCGGCGACACGCCGTACGACGTTGAGGCCGCGACGCGAGCCGGCGTGAAGATCATCGCCGTGCGCTGCGGCGGCTGGACAGACGCCGACCTGGCGGGCGCAATCGCCATCTACGACGATGCCGCTGACCTGCTCGCCCACTACGAGGCGTCCCCGCTTCAGGATGGGCTTCTCCCGGCGGCAGGGAAGCGGTGACCGAACCCGGCCGCGAAGAACCGGGCCTGGAACGCGCCTCCGGCTGGGACTGCTTCTACGCGGTGGTGGCCGAGATTCCGCGCGGCAAAGTGGCGACGTACGGCGGGGTGGCGCGGCTTTCCGGCGTCTATCGGGGCGCGCGGGCGGTGGGGTGGGCGCTGCGGGCGCTGCCGCCGGGCGCCGCCGTCCCCTGGTGGCGGGTCATCAGCAGCCAGGGCTGCGTGTCCCCCCGCGCCGCCGGAATGCAGGCCCAGGCCGACCTGCTCCGGCAAGAAGGCGTCGTCGTATCCGACGACCTGCGGGTGGACCTGGAGCGGTATCTCTGGGACGCGGAAGCCGGCGCCTGAGGAGCCGGGGACGGCAGGAACTTCCTGGCCGCGGCGGCAACTTAGCCGTATTACCTGGCTCTTTGAATTCGGATGGACCCATGTCTACGCTGCTTCCCTGGATCGACGATCTCACTTCCATCTCCACCCGCCTGGGTCCCGGCCTCTCGGACGGCATCGCCGCAGTCCAGATCCCGCAGGTTCATCACGTGCGCCAGCGCTTCGCGCGACCGCTGATCGAAGACCTCGACGCGGCGATTGCAGAGCAGTTCCAGCGGCCGGAGATCCGCGCCACGCTAGCGCCGGGAGCGCGGGTGTGCCTGGCGGTGGGGAGCCGCGGCATCGCCCACCTCACGCAGATTGTGAAGGCGACGGTGCGCGAGGTGAAGGCGGCGGGCGCGCAGCCGTTCATCATCCCCGCGATGGGCAGCCACGGCGGCGCCACGGACGAAGGCCAGGCCCGCGTGCTGGCCGACTACGGCGTCACCGAGGAAACGGTGGGCGCGCCTATCGTCTCCTCGCTGGCGACGGCGCAGGTGGGGACCACGCCCGACGGCATGCCGGTCTTCTGCTCTACGGACGCCGCCGGAGCCGACGCGATCATCCCGATCGGGCGCGTGAAGCCGCACACCGGGTTCCGCGGTCCCATCGAGAGCGGCCTCGTCAAGATGATGACCATCGGCCTGGGTAAGCAGCGCGGCGCCGACACCCTCCACGCGGAGGGCATGGATCGCTTCGGGGAGCTCCTACCCGCAGCGGCCCGCATCATCATGGCCACCCAGCCCATCGCCTTCGGACTCGCCATCGTGGAGAACGGCTACGACGAGCCGGCGCGCATCGAGGCCGTGCTGCCCGAGGGGCTGGAAGCGCGGGAAGCGGAGCTGCTCACCGAGGCGCGCGCCCTGATGCCCAGCCTGCCGTTCGAGGCCATCGACGTGCTGGTGATCCAGGCCATTGGGAAGAACATCAGCGGCAGCGGCATGGACCCCAACGTCTGCGGGCGATTCGTCCGCAGCAACGGCCCCGCCTACATCGACCGGCCGCAGGTGCAGCACATCGCCATCCTGGACCTCACGCCTGAGACGCACGGCAACGCCACCGGCGCCGGCCTGGGCGACGTGATGTCGCTGCGGGTGCTTCAGAAGATCGACTTGCTTTCCGTCTACGCCAACTGCATGACGGCCTCCCATCTCACGGGCGCCATGCTGCCCGTGGTGATGGAGAACGACCGCGCCTGCATCGCCGCCGCGATCAAGTCCGCCGCGCGCGTGAAGCCGGACGCCATCAAGCTCGCCATCATCCGGAACACGCTGGACGTGGGCGAGTTGTGGATCAGTCCCGCCCTCCTGGAAGAAGCGCGGGGGCAAGATCACCTGGAGGTCTCGCCAAATCCGACCACCGTGGAGTTCGACGCCGACGGCGCCATCGTCTCGCCCATCGCCTGCATCGACAAGTAATCCGATAGACGGGGAGTGCTGACGCCGGAGGTTGTTAGGCCAGGACGGGAAAATGAACCCGTCTCTCGCCCTCCGGCGCCCAACCTCTTCTCCAGATGTGTTTCTCTTCGTCTCCGCGTCTCTGCGGTGAAGTCTTCTAATGGCCGCTGACTGCGCGTTCTGCCGCCCCGGCGTCGAGCGGGAAGCGCTGTGGGAAAGCGAGCACTACCGCGTGCTGGCGGACGAGTTTCCCCGCTGCGCCGGGCACGTGCTGCTGGTGACGAAAGAGCACTTCGCCAGCCACATGCACGCGCCGGCCGCGTGGATGGAGGAGTTCGCGGCGGCGCAGGAGCGCGTCGGCCGTTTCCTCCGCGACACGTTCGGCAAGGCGGCCTACTACGAAAACGGCGGCAAGCGGCAGGAGGTCCCCCACGCGCATCTACACGGGCTGCCGTTCGAGCCGGTGGTCAAGCCTGGCTGGCTCGAGAAGGAAAAGCTGGAGCGCATCGGAGGCTGGACCGACGCGCGATGGGCCTGCGAGCGCGACGGGCACTACTATTACCTCGAGACCCCCGAAGCGCGCTACCTCGTCCGCAAGTACCGCTTCGTCCTCAGCCGGGTCCGCGAGCAGTTGATCGGCCAGACAGAGGCCGCTTTCGACGCGGAGACCGGCAAGATGCGGCGGGGCGGCCCCGAAACCGTGGCCCGCACCCGCGACCTTTGGGAGACCTGGAGCCGGCGCCGCTGACGGAGCAAACGGATTGATGAGGAGGGAGCCAGGATGTCCGCTGATGACCGCAGGAGCACCCGCGTGGTGGAGCGAGGCGAAGAAATCTACCAACGAGAGCTGAAGGCGCGGCTTGAGCCCGAACACGACGGAGCTTTCCTCATTCTCGACATCGACACCGGTGATTACGAGATCGACCGGGATGAAGTAGCGGCCATGCAGCGCGCGATGGCCAGGCGGCCGGAGGGCGTGCGCTACATCAAGCGCATTGGGCACAGCGCCGCCCATCGCATCGGCGGTCGCACTGGAAGAGCGCAGCCGTGATTGAGGGCGCCGTAACGCCGTTCCGAGAAGCGGTCATCCCATTACCGGTCTTCGATGCTACTGGCGGAGAAGTCGTGTTTCAGGCTGTGATCGATACTGGCTTCAGTGACTATCTCACGCTGCCGCCGCAAGCAATCCGGACTTTGGGGCTACCTGAGGGCGGCTCAATGCGGGTTAGTCTCGCCGACAACAGCGAGACGGATCTCCAGGTATACGCTGGAACGGTGTCTTGGGACGGTCGAAGCAGGGACATTACTATTCTGGCGGCGGAAGGCGTCCCCCTGATAGGGATGTCTCTGCTCTACGGCTTCGAGCTTCGGATTCGCACCATAGATGGCGGCAGCGTGACCATCACCTCACTCACAGGACCCTCAACACCATGAAGACGATCTCCACGGAAACATTTGAGAAGCTCAAGGCTATCGACAGCGCCACCGTCGCCAACGCCATCGAGAAGTTCGGCGTGCGGCCGGACACCTGGGGCTTCACCGGGCCGGACATCCGCTGCCTCTTCCCCGAGTTGGGCGTCATGTTCGGCTACGCGGTTACGAGCATTATGGGCGCGCGCGAGGCAGGTGAATCCGGCTGGCGGCAGGGCTGGCTCGACTACACCCAGGCTATCGAGGACAGCCCCAAGCCGGCGGTGGCCGTTATCGAAGACTTCGCCCTCTGGCCCATGCAGGGCGCGCTCGTCGGCGAGGTGATGGCCACGGTGATGAAGAGCCTCGGGGCCGTCGGCTGCCTCACCAACGGCGCCGTCCGCGACCTGGACCAGGTGCGCGAGATGGGCTTCCACTACCACGCGAAGGGCGTCATCGTCTCGCACGGCATGGTCAAGTTCCACGCCGTTCAGCGCCCTATCCGCCTCGGACGCCTGGAGGTCAACCCCGGCGACCTGGTTCACGGCGACGTGAACGGCGTCGTCGTCATCCCTCCGGACATTGCGGATGAGATCCCCGCCGCCGCGCAGAGCATCCTGGATCGGGAAGCGGAGATCCTCGAAGTCGCGAAAGCGCCCGGCTTCAAAGCGGGCGACCTCAAGCGGTTCTATTAGAGTTGACGACGGACGAAAGGAGAGAGCGGCAACGATGTCCGATGAACCTGAGATCTCCGAGTCGGGATCGCCGATCCTCCGCCACCAGCCGCGTGAGGGTTCGTGGGAGCCGCCCGCCGACGACAGCGCGACAGATGAAATCACGGCGCACATCGAGCGGCACATCGGCCCGGTCGAGTTCGTGTATCACGAGATAGCATCGGACCTGGTGCACATCGACATCCACTGCGTCGCTCCACGGCCCGACCGCAACTTCCACACCCTCATTACGAGCGGGATGAGCGACCGTCCCATGACCGTGCCGGCGGGCGCTGAAGACATGCGGCACGCGGAGTTGATGATCTGCCTGCCGCCTTCCTGGCCCTTGACGGAGGAGGCTCTTGAGGACGAGCGCTGGGACTGGCCCTTAAGGTGGCTGAAGATTCTGGCGCGCCTGCCCCACGTGTACGAAACCTGGCTTGGCTGGGGACATACCATCCCGAACGAAGATCCCCCCGAGCCGTTTGCGGAGAACACGCGCCTGTGCTGCATGATGCTGTTGGCCGGCCTCACCGTCCCCGAAGCGTTCCATGAGCTGCGGGTTCGCCCCGACAAGACGATCCGCTTCTACGCGCTCTTCCCCCTTTACCGGGAAGAGATCGACGTGAAGCTGAAGCAGGGCTCCGAGAAGCTTCTGGATCTGCTGGACGCCGCCGGGGTGGACGAAGTCCTGAAGCTGGACCGGAAAAACGTGGGGAAGAAGCGTTTCGGCCTCTTCTGAAAGACGCCCGCCATGCTGCGTAGCCGCGAGTGGTTCGAGCGCGACGATGTCTACGGCTTCACAGGAATGCGCTCCAGCAGCCTCTGGATGTCCTCTTTCGCAGTACTCATACTCATCTCCGGTGTGGCGCCAGGCGGGGCAGTCTCTTGGGAATACTAACAGATCCGTATCGAAGCAGGCCGATGCCTGATCCATCCGCTTCTGACGCTGAAGACAGAAGGATGGCCTCGGCCGCGCTCTCCACCTGCATCGCGGGGTCGATGAGTTAGCCCGTCTCGGCGGTGCTTGGTGCGAGGTGGATCTCGCGGAAGAACTCTCCGTGCGTCCCCACCTTTCCCAGCGGTCGATAGCCGTGCGTAGAGGCGGGTGCGGACCCCAGCTCCATCGACGCGCCAGCGCTGCCGCGACGTTTCGTAGCGGCAGCGCTGATGTTCCGGCGCGTCATGGCTGCGCTTCCGATGCCTCTTTAAGGAATGACTTCGCTCCAGCGCAGCGTGACGCCGGCGGAGCGGAGCTGGTCCTGGAACGCGGCGAACAGCGCGGGATCGGTCCGGACGGCGGCGGGCGCGACCTGCCGGGTGAGGCAGAACGCGGCGAGATGACCGGCGACTTCCCCGGCCAGCCATTCGGTGGGGTGCATGCGTGCGGAGGACAGCGCCAGCCGGGTGGCGCCGAAGTTCTTGGCGGCCGGCAGGACGTTGGGGGCCCCGCCGCGGGGGATGAAGGAGCCCAGGGGAAGCTGGTAGGGGAGGGAGCGCGACAGGAACGGCGGCTCGCCTTTCGACGGGTGGATGTCCATCGCGTAGAGCGCCAGGCCCACGCTGTCCGCCAGCTCGTCGGCCCACTTCTTGTCCGGCTGAGCGGGGTCCGGCGCCAGGTGGTTCTCGGTAAGCGTGAACACCGATTGGAGCCGCCGCGACTCGCGGATGTAGGGGTGGAGCGCGAAGCCGTCTTCGCTGCCCATCACATCCGGCGCCGGCTGCATCTCCGGGTAGCCGACCCCGCCGTCGTCGCGCGGGCACTCCGTCTGCAGCCAGTAGAGGAAGCCCTGCGCGAACGCCTTCCCGCGCTTCAGGATGCGGATCTGCTCGTCCACGGGCTTCCCCACGGGGTTCTCCTCGTGGAAGTCGTTGCCGCGCCAGTTGATGAGCGCCACGTCCTGGGCGTAGCGCGGGTTCTCGGCGAAGCTGGAAGCGGCGATCAGGCGGCGGTAGGTCCAGAACGGCCCGCCGGCGCCGGGCACGCGCTCGAAGACCTTGTAGTAGACGCGGCCCCGGGCGTCGGAGTAGTCGTAGCCCAGGGTGTACTCGCCGAGGGACTTGAAGTACTCGTATTCCGCCGGCTTCGCCACGATAGGGTGCGGACCCTCCGGCTGCCAGCGGACGGCGAAGCAATAGGTGAAGCTCTGCACCCAGTCCGGGCGCGCGGCGGGCGGGGCATGCGGCTCGCCGTGCTCCGAGCGGGCCTCCGCGCCGATGCGCCAGGGCGACCCGGCCAGGGCGAGCCCGTCGCCCCACTCGGAGGCGTCGAGCAGGTAGTGGGCCGCCACCCGCGTCATCCGGCCCGAGTCCAGGTTCACGAAGTCGGCGTAGTGGTAGCGGCCGGAGTGGGCGAACCGCCGCACCTGGACGAGCTGGTGCCGCATCAGCACCTGTCGCACGCCGGCAGGGCCGGTCAGCGGCGCCAGCCGCTCGCGGATGACCTGCTCCCACATGCCGGGCTCCCCCGAGACGCGGCTCACCCAGCACTGGCCCACGTTCGCCGCCCGGCCGGGCTTGACGCCGGGAACAGCCGCGTACTTCGACCGGAGCCCTTCCCGCAGCGCGCGGTAGAGGCGCGTGCTGGGGCCGGGGTCGCGCTCGATGAAGCTGTTCTCGTCCGGCACGGGCACCGCCTGCGCCGTGAGCTGCCCGCCCAGCATCGACGTCGGCTCGGTCAGGATCACCGTCTTGCCTTGCCGCACCAGGGCTTCCGCCGCCGCCACGCCGCCCATCCCGCCGCCGACCACCAGCACGTCACAGGTGGGGATGACGTTCGGATACTTGCCGGCGTCCACCGCCCGCAGCTTCTGAACGTCGAGCACGCGGCGCTCGCGCGGCGGCGCGGACGGCCGGGGGGCGGCCGGCGCCGGGGAGGCGGCTGCGAGCAGCAGGCCGGCGAGCGCGGAGGGGGCGGAACGGAATCGAAGTCGAAAACGCATTGAGAAAGCCTGGTTGGAGGCGCGGGCGGCGGGCTCTCCGCGCTCGACACCTGGGATACACTTTCTGGGCGGAAAACGGGACCGTGAGGCTCCCTCAACTCCGCCACGATTCTATCTACCATGAACTGCCGTCCGGGTGATGGTGGGGAAGTAGCCGCAGCCTGGAGATCTTCCAGCAATTCAAGAGGAACACAGCCAATGTCGGAAGCGAAGGCGACCAATCTCACGTGGCATGCCCACACGGTTACTCGCGAGGAGCGCGAGAAGAAGTTCGGCCACCGGGGCTGCACCATCTGGATGACCGGCCTCTCCGGCTCCGGCAAGTCGACCCTCGCCAACGCGCTGGACGACGCCCTCTGGCAGCGCGGCATCCGCTCGTATGTCCTGGATGGCGACAACGTGCGCCACGGGCTCAACAAAGACCTCGGCTTCTCGGCGGAAGACCGGACGGAGAACATCCGCCGCATCGGCGAGGTCGCCAAGCTGTTCACCGAGGCGGGCATCATCAATGTCACCGCGTTCATCTCGCCCTACCGCGCCGACCGCGACCGGGCCCGCGCCAGCCAGAAGGAAGGCGACTTCATCGAGGTGTTCGTGAACGCCTCAGTGGACGAGTGCGAGAAGCGCGACACGAAGGGCCTCTACGCCAAGGCGCGCGCCGGGCAGATCCCCGAGTTCACCGGCATCTCCGCGCCCTACGAGGAGCCGGAGAAGCCGGAAGTGGTGGTGCACACCGGCGGCCAGTCGGTGGAGGACTCCCTCGCCGTCATCCTGGGCTACCTCCAGGACCAGGGCTACCTGGGGTAAGAAGTTTTGTGGAAACTTTCGGCGCGTTGTTTAGCGCCGGAAGGATGTGAGACGATACAGAGGACAGCCGGGAAGGCGCGCGCCTTCCTCAACCTGTCGCTGATTGAGCGCTGGAAAGGAGCCATCGATGCAGACCCTTGTGCAAGACCTTCGACCGTTGGGCAGTGCACGTCGCTCGCTCCGCTCCGGCAGCCTTCGGCCGTAACCGCAAACCGCGCGGAATCCTCATTCCGCCTCTCTGCGTCTCCACGTCCGACCCAGGCTCTTCGTCACACGAAGCCGGGCCGCGGGCCTCTGTGCCTGCGGCCCGTTTTCTGTTTCTGACCAAGAGCCTGATGCATGAATGACCGAATAGAAGGGGCGAGGGCCGGAGATCCGGCCGCGCTGGCCGCCGTGGTGGACCGCCTGCGGCCGCGTGTGGAGCGAATGGCCGTCTACTACGCCCGCCGCTGCGGCGAGGACGCGGACGACCTGCTGCAAGAAGCCTGGCTGGGCCTGCTGGAGGCGCTGCCTGGGCTCGACGTGCGGATTGGGAGCCCGGAGCAGTACCTGATCCAGCGGGCCCGGTGGCGGCTGCTGGATGCCGTTAAACGCGCGCGCCTCCGCCGCTGCGCGCCGCTGGACGCCGCCGCAGAGGAGCTGCCGGACGGCCGTCCGGCCGGCGAGGCGAGCGCGGGCGCGGCCGTGGGGGAGTTCCGCGGGCGCTTGAAGCGGCTCCACCAGGAGATCGTCGACGCCCTGCTGGAAGGGCTGACCTGGCGGGAAGTGGGCGGACTGTTGGGATGCACCTCCGCCAACGTCGCTTACCACGTCCGGCAGATTCGCCGCCAGTACGAGAGCTGGGAGAAAGAGTCCGCCTCGTGGTAGCCGTCGTTTAGCAGGAGCAGGGCGGCGGTCGATAGAGGGGCCGAGGCCAAATAGACGGCCTTCTTGAGAGGAGGTGGGTGATCATGCTGCATACGTCACCCGTCCCAGGAGCCGGGCGCCGGTAATCGCAGTCCGGAAATGAGGCTCCAGGCGGGTCGTCCGAAAGGGCGGCCCGTTTTCGCGTCTGCGGCCGGTGGGGTCAGCGCTTTTTGGGGGAGGGCATGTTTGCTTCTTCGCGCTGCACGGGAGAACCGAAGGGGGCAACTAGAAGTAACAGGAGAACCTACCATGAGCGCACTACACAGTGAGATGAGCCCGGTGTCTGACGGCGTGGAAGCTTTCTTCCGAAGCGGCGCAGCCGCCCGCGAGATCGAGCCCCGCGCCAGCCTGCACGACGCCGCGCTACGGGGCGCGGACCTGCGCGGCGCCAGCCTCCGGAACGCCGGCCTGGATGGCGCGATCCTGTGCGGGGCGAACCTGCAGCGCGCCGATCTTCAAGGCGCCGACCTGCGCTGGTCCAACCTGGCGAACGCCAATCTTTCCCACACCGACCTCCGGGCGGCGAAACTTCAGGGGGCGGACCTGCGCGGCGTGGCGCTCACGGCGACGCGGCTGTCCGGCGCCCAGTACGATCGGCGCACCCTCTGGCCCGAGGACTTCGACCCGCAGGCGCACGGCGCCATCCTCGTCGCTTCTCGCCCGCAGAACGGCGCCGTTTACCTGCCTGGTTAGCTGCGGCTTTTCGAGCGCCGATCGCCGGCTGGCGATCGGCGCCGCTTACGACC
>Ga0216301_1000424_pt1 | contig 11082 bp, 10 predicted proteins | sample 4hB_Boncat_minus_FD_156203 | JGI IMG/M metagenome (GOLD analysis project Ga0216301, IMG submission 156203) | Terrestrial sediment cell enrichment communities for BONCAT metagenomics from Utah, United States - 4hB_Boncat_minus | ecosystem: Environmental > Terrestrial > Deep subsurface > Rock...
CGTGGGGGCGTGGCTCATCCTGCAGGGGCGGTTTACGGTGGGAGGGCTGGTCGCCTACCGCGGCTACTGGTGGCAGCTCTACGCGCCGATCCAGCAGCTCGCGCAGATCAACGACCTCATCCAGCGCGGCGCGGCCGCGGGCGGCCGCGTCTTCGAGTTGCTGGACGCGGGCCTGACCGTGGCGGACGCGCCGGGCGCGCCGGAGCTCCGGGACGTCCGCGGGCGCGTCACGTGGGAGGGCGTGTCCTTCTCCTACCGCGACCGCCCCATTCTCCACGACATCAACCTGGACGTCCGTCCCGGCGAAGTAGTCGCCTTCGTCGGCAGCAGCGGCGCGGGCAAGAGCACGCTGCTGAACCTTATCCCCCGCTTCTGGGACCCGACCGCAGGCCGCGTGCTGGTGGACGGAACCGACGTGCGCGCAGTGACGCAGCGGAGCCTGCGCGGGCACATCGCTATGGTGTTGCAGGAGACCTTTCTCTTCAGCGGCAGCGTGCTGGAGAACCTGGTCTACGGTCGCCCGGACGCCACTCTGGAGGAAGTCCGCGCCGCCGCCCGGGCCGCCAACGCGCTCGACTTCATTGAGGGAGAGCTGCCGAACGGCTGGGACACCCAGATCGGCGAGCGTGGTGTGAAGCTTTCCGGCGGCCAGCGCCAGCGCATCAGCATCGCCCGCGCCTTCCTCGCCGATCCCGAAATCCTCATCCTCGACGAAGCCACCTCCGCCGTCGAGCCGGAGTCGGAGTGGATCATTCAGCAGGCCCTGGAGCGGCTGATGCGCGGCCGGACGACCTTCATCGTCAGCCACCGCCTCTCTATGGTGCGCGGCGCGGACCGGATCATCGTCCTGGAGCAGGGGCGCATGGTGGAGGAAGGCGGCCACGACGCCCTGCTCGCTCGCGGCGGGCTCTACGCGGAGATGTACCAGCTCCAGATGGGTCACCTGGCGGGTCAGCTCTCGTCCGCGAATCTCTGAGCCCCGGACGGCTGAAGCCGGCGCCGCCCCTCCACGGGGCGCGGGCGCCCCCAGCCTGCATCACCGCCCGGACTGACCGCCGCTTACCAGCATCGGGCCGATCCGCTCGTTCAACTGACGGATCTCTTCCCGCAGCGCCGCAACTTGCGCCAGCAGTATGCGGCTGGGCCGGTCCACCTCGTGCTCCTCGTCATCATCGAAGCGGAACTCCTGCTGCACGGCGTCATCCCACATTACGTCTACGGAGCCGTTCCGGCCCTCCGGAGCCACCGCGCACCACACCTTGATCGTACTGCTGTTCCGCCACTTCTCCGGCAAAACCCGCCTGACGACCCCGGCCGAGGCCGACCAGGTGGTCCAGTACTCGTTGTTGATGTAGACGGTAATGCGGTCACACTCGTTCGGAGTAAACCGTACATACCAGGGCATCTGCATCTCCTCGCTATGCGCCACTCTGTAGATTACTCCAGAAGAGGTTCGCAACAGCCAGGGCTCGCCCTCCAGCGGGATGTACGGATATCTTGCATTGAGGCGGCGCGGCCTCTCACCCTGCGCTGCGGGCCGCCGCGATGAAGTCCCGCACCTTCGCCGCATCTTTCTTGCCCGGCTCCGTCTCCACGCCGCTGGACACGTCGACGCCGTAGGGGCTCGTGGTCTCCACGCACAGCGCTACGTTCTCCGGGGTCAGGCCTCCCGCCACGATCACCGGTTTCCCGTAGCGCTTCGCCGCCGCCGCCAGGGCCCACGGAAAGCGGCGCCCCGTGCCGCCCGCCACGCCCGGAACAAAGGCGTCCAGCAGGTAGGCGGAAACGGACCCGTACTCCGGCAGCGCCTCCAGGTCGGCGGCGTCGCGCACGCGGACGGCCTTGTAACAGCGCCGCGCGAGGGCAGCCACCTGCGCGGGCGTCTCCGACCCGTGGAACTGGACGACGTCCACCGGGCACACGCTCAGCACCGGCCGTGGGTCCTGATCGACCACGAGGCCGACGGTGGTGACGAACGGCGGCAGTTCCCGGAGGATGGCGGCCGCCGTCTCCGGGGTTACCTGTCGTGGGCTCGGCGCGAAGACAAACCCGAGCGCGTCCGCTCCCGCTTCGACCGCGGTCCGCGCGTCGGCCAGGTTGGTGATTCCGCAGATTTTCACGCGCACCGCCATAGGTCTTCATTCATCCTGGGGGTATGCAGCGCTTCATTAGCAGCGCCGTCTGCTTGAGCCATCCTCTGTATGGAGTGCAGACTCTCTACGGCAGCCGGAGCCCGGTGTTTGGAGCCAGGGCCTGTGCGGTGAGGGGTCGCCTGCCGGCTCTCGGAGACGGCACTCGCTGCGTGTAAGCATTGCAAACTCTGGGGAAACCACGCCTGAGATGTTAGCGCGGCTCCAAGAAACTGAATACAAGCTATTGTGCATGGCCGTGGGCGACGCCGTTCGGCACGCCTCGCGGGGTCAGGTCTCCATCGGCTACCAGTGCATTCTCGCCGGGATGCACCGGGCCCGCGAATTCGCGGCTTCGGGCGAGACCTGGGCAGACGATCTGGTGCGGGAGTATGACAGCGTTCTCCGCTATTACGAGGACTTGGTGAACAATCCTCACGCGGTTCCCGTACATTTCTCGGCCAATTTCTTCGAGCCGATCCAACGGCCCGCTGTCCGGCCTTCCGCACGGGCGCCCCAACGTCCGTCTCTGGCCGGCAGCCGGCGGCTGGTGGCCCGGCCTTACCGCGAGCTTTAGTCGTCTCCTCCCCAGAGCCCGTGAAGGTCCTGCATCAGAGGGGCCGCAGCCCGCGCCAGCCAGCGGTCGCGGCCCCACGCCCCACTACACTGGAGCCCCAACGGCAGACCGTTCGCGGCACGGCCGGCGGGGACCGCAACCACGGGCAGCCCCGCATAGGTCCACGGCAGGTTCATCACGGGGTCGCCGGTGGAGCCGAGGCCTCCCGGAGCCGGACCGACAGCCGCCGGGCAGATCCAGCCGCCGATTCCCGCCTCCTGCATCGCGCGTTCCAGCTCCTCGCGCAGCGCCGCGCGTCCCGCCAGGGCGGCCCGAACCTCCGTTTCCGGCACGGTTAACCCCTCGCGGATCAGGGCGGCGGTGCGCGGCCGGTAGAGCGCCTGGTGCTGCGGAAACCAGCCGGCGTGCGTCGCCGCCATCTCGGCGGCGGCGAGGCGCTGGTGCCGCCGGTTGATCGCCGCAATGTCTTCCATCACCCGCACGCGGACGATCCGCCGGCCCCGAGCCTCCAGCAGGTCCACCTGCCGCGCGAACGCCGCCAGCGCCTCCGCCGACGCCTGCTCCAGATAGGGACCCTCGGGGATGCCGAGCGCCCCATCGTCCGCGCCTGGCTGCGTGTCTTCATCGCAAAAGCGCTCCACGATTGGCGACAAATCGCACGCATGCTGGACGAAGAAGCCGAGCGTGTCCAGGCTGGGCGCGTAGGGGATCACGCCGTCCAGGGGCACGCGGCCCGCGCTGAACTTGAACCCCACGACGCCGCAGAACGCGGCGGGACGGATCACCGATCCCACCGTCTGCGAGCCCAGCGCCACCGGGCAGAACCCCGCCGCCACGGCCGCCGCCGAGCCGCTGCTGGAGCCGCCCGGCGTGTGCCCCGGGTTCTGTGGGTTGCGCGTCGGCCCCGGCTCGAAGTATGCGAACTCCGTGGTCTCCGTCTTGCCCAGGACGAGCGCGCCCGCCTCCGTGAGGCGAGTGACGCAGGACGCCTGCGGTCCCGCGAACAGCTCCGCGGGCAGCCGCGACCCCGCCCGCGTCTCGAAGCCGTCCACCCGGATGATGTCTTTCACCCCAACGACGGCGCCGTAGAGCGGCGGGCGGCTCGCCGGGTCCGGATACCGCTGTTCCAGCGCCTGCGCCTCGGCGAGCAGCCGCTCGCGGCGTCCGGGCTCCGGCAGCAGCGCCTGAATCTCCGGCTCGGCCGCATCGATGCGGTCGCACAGCTCGCGGACCGTCTCCGTGGGTCGTGCGGTATGGAGGTCCGGAAGCGGACAGGAGTGCAGGCGCATCAGCTCACCACCGGTCAGTCGCCATCCGCCCGCGCCGCCACCTGGGCTACGAGCCCGGCGTCGCGCAGCGTCTCTGAGTAGAGAATCGCGGGGACCTGCTCCACCGGCATGCCCGGCCGGGCGCGATTGACAGGCCGCTCGCCGCGCGGCAGAAAGTAGATCCGGTTCAGCACCACGCAGCCGGAATCGAAGTCACGCGCCGCCGGAGTGCGGAACTCCAGAAAGGCCGCCAGCTTGGCGCGCTGGAACGTGCGCTCCGCGCCCATCTTCGTCACGCGTGTCCAGCCCCGGCCCTCCAGCAGCGCCCGGGCCTGGTCCCAGCGCACGGTTTCCCCCGCAAAGCGGTCGCTGAAGGTCTCCGTCCGGCGGTCGTCCGCATTCACCAGGTATAGCTCCCGGCGGATCTGCTTGAACGGCTGCCGCACCCACCGCCGGCTCAGCCAGCGGTCCCACTCTTCCAGCACACCCCGCCGGTGCAGCGTCGCCGGATGGACCACGACGGCGGGACCCCGCAGCGGGCTCAGGTCACCGGCCGCCGTTTCGATCAGCCAGTCGTCCGGCAGCGGGCAGCCGGTCACGCCGCCCGCATCCAGCACCAGCGCGCCCAGCATCGGCCGGCCGACGGGGTCCAGCGCCAGCAGCGCCAGGTCTTCCTCGGAAAGCGGCACGGATTCGGCCAGCGCGGTCTCCAGCAGGGCGCGCAGGTCCCGCCGGTGGCCGGCCGCCGCCTCCAGCGCCACCGCGATCCAGGCGTAGTCGCCGCTCTCGCGCAGCGCCGCCGGCACCGTCTTCAGCCGCCGCCCGCCGCGCGTCACGGCCAGCCGCACGCCGCCCGCGCAGTCGATCCGCACCTCGTATCCTTCCACGTTCCACGGGCCGTACAGATCGGAGGGGACCATCAGCCGCTCCTCAAGCGCGCGAGGGCAGCGGCACGCCGGACAGCTCGCGGACCTTCGCCCCCACGTCGCCGTCCCGCACCAGCGCCTCCCCCACCAGCACCGCGCGCGCCCCGCAGCCAGCCACCCGCGCCACGTCGGCCGCCGTGTACACGCCGCTCTCGCTCACCAGGAGTCGCGAGCGCGCGTCCACCAGCGCCGCCAGCCGTTCGGTCGTCTCCAGCGTCGTCTCGAAGGTGTGCAGGTTGCGGTTGTTGATCCCGATCAGCGGCGCGTCCAGCTCCAGCGCCGTCCGCAGCTCCTCCTCCGTGTGCGCCTCCACCAGCGCCGCCATGCCCAGGTCCGCCGCCCGCGCGTGGAAGTCGCGCAGCTCCTCCCGCGAGAGGATGGCCACGATCAGCAGGATCGCGTCCGCACCCAGGGCCCGCGACTCGGCGATCTGCCAGGGGTCGATGATGAACTCCTTGCGGAGCAGCGGCGCGTCCACCGCCTCCCGGATGGCCGCGAGGTAGCGGTCGTGGCCGCGGAAGAACTCCTCGTCCGTGAGGACGGAGATGCACGCGGCGCCGTGCTCCGCATAGGCGCGGGCGAGCCCTACGGGATCGAAGTCGGCGCGCATCACGCCCCGGGAGGGCGACGCCTGCTTCACCTCTGCAATGAGGCGCACCGTGTTTCCGCGTAGCGCGGCGGTGAAGTCGCGCACCCGCGGCGCGTCCGCCAGGGAGACGACCGGCCGGGCCGCCTTCCGGGCGGCCACTTCGCCGCGCTTGTGGACGACGATCTTCTGCAATACGGAAGGGATGGACATATCAGGTGTTCGTGGCGACGACCAGCGCGTCCAGCTTCGCGCGCGCCTTGCCATCGTCGATGCTGGCGGCGGCGCTCTGGAGACCGGCCTGGAGGTCGGCGGCGGCTCCAGCGGCCATCAGGGCGGCGGCGGCGTTGAGCAGCACGATGTCACGCCGGGCTCCCGCCTGCCCGTCCAGCACCCCGCGCAGGATCTCCGCATTCTCAGCGGCCGTCACTCCCGGCGCGATCTCCTCCGGCCGCGCCACGCGCAGCCCTTCGTTCTCCGGATGGAGCCGCCACGACGAGAGCTGCTCGTTCTCCACATGGGATATGTCGGACGGGCCGAGCGTGGAAAGCTCGTCGAGCGTTTCCCCCGGCCTTCCGGCGCCGTGAACCACCAGCACGCGCTCGCACCCGAGGTTCCGCAGCGCCTCGGCCAGCAGCGGACCCAGCTTGCCGTCATACACGCCCACCACCTGCGTCGTGGCCCCGGCCGGGTTGGTTAGCGGGCCCAGGCAGTTGAAGATGGTGCGGAACGGCAGCTCCCGGCGGATCGCCGCCACGTGGCGCATCGCCGGGTGGTGCGCCTGCGCGAACATGAACCCGATCCCTACCTCTTCGATACAGCCGCAGATCCCCTCCGCCGGCAGGTCGATCCGCACCCCCAGCGCCTCCAGCACGTCCGCGCTGCCGCAGGAAGAGGTCATCGCGCGGTTGCCATGCTTTGCGACCGAGACGCCGGCGCCGGAAACCACGAACGCCGCCGTGGTGCTGATGTTGAACGTCGGGACACTGCCGCCGCCCGTGCCGCAGGTATCCACCAGTCGCGGGCAGCGCGGCGCGATGCGGACGGCGTGCTCGCGCATCGCCTCCGCGAAGCCGGTCACTTCGTCGGCGGTCTCGCCCTTCATCTTCAGCGCCGTTAGGAAGGCGCCCGCCAGCGCCGGGGACGCTTCGCCGGAGATCATCTCCTGCATCGCCCCCCGCGCTTCTTCGCGACTGATCCGTTCCCGCGCCGCCGCCTTCGCGACCAGCTCTCGCAGCATCACATTCCCCCCAGGCCGCGCCCGCGCACCTCCACGATGAGGCGCTCCAGCTCGGCGCGCACGCTTGGCTCCTCGGGCAGTTGCGACTCCCCATAGGCGCGCTCCATCTCCGCCTCCAGCCGCTCCAGCTCCGATACATAGGCTGCGTCCGAAGCCAGCCCGACGCGCTCGCCGCCCGCCTTGATCTCGACCAGCTCGTCCAGGAACCGCAGCCCGAACCGGCGGTTCAGCGCCTGGAGGTTCGCCTCCACGAGGCCTTCCCGCAGCAGCACGCAGCCGGTCATCAGCACCCGATAGCAGTAGAGCAGCTTCTTCACCGAACGGGGCTCGGAGCGGTCATAGTCCTTCCGCTCCGTCCGATAGAAGCCCTGGTAATGGTGGTAGTGGTTCTTCGTCAGCACGCCGGAAACGAGGCGCAGCAGCTCCGCGTGCGTCGGGCTCGTCCGCACCACCAGCGGGGAAGTCAACTGCTCCAGCACGTAGCCGTTCCGCTTCAGCAGCAGCCTCACGAACTTCCGCAGGTCGTGGCTCACGATCTCCACCAACCCCGCCTCCGTGTCCACGTTCGGCTCCTCCGTCTCACGCGGCTCGCTCAAGCCCCAGAACGCCGCGCCCGGCAGCAGGTGGCTGCCGCGCAGGTCGAAGTCGCTGTCGGCGGAGGGAAAGCCGTACAGGTGCGAGCCGCTCACCGTTACGAACACGAAGTCCAGCGGGACGCCGTCCAGGGCCTGGTTGAAGAGCGGGAGCGGTAGATCGTTCACCAGGAAGTCTCCCCTCTAATCCTGCGCCGCAATCGGCAGCTCCGGCGCGCTCGGCGCGTTCAACAGCCGCACGCCGTCCGCCGTTACGGCGGCGATCACTTCCAGCCGCACGCCGAACCGGTCCGGCAGGTAGATGCCCGGCTCAATGCTGAAGACCATCCCCTCCTCCAGCGGCTCCGTGTTCCCCGCCACCAGGTACGGCGGCTCGTGGATCTGGAGCCCCAGGCCGTGGCCGGTGCGATGCAGGAAGCGGTCGCCGTAACCGGCGGCGGCGATGTGCTCCCGCGCCGCCCGGTCGATCTCCTCGCACGGCACGCCGGGCCGCACCGCCGCCAGCGCCTTCTGCTGCGCCTCCCACACCACGCGGTACACCGTTCGCACCTCGGGGTCCGACGGCTCGCCGATGGCGCACGTGACGGTGATATCGCTGTGGTAGCCCTGGAAGCGGGTCCCGAAATCCAGGATCACCACCTCGCCCCGGTTGAGGAGATCGCTGCCGGTCTCGTGGTGCGGAAGCGCCGCGTTGCGGCCGGCGGCGATGATCGTGAACGCCGTCTGGCCCCCCAACTGCCGCCGGAGGTCGGCGTCCACTTCGCTCTCCATCCGCGTCCAGCGGCAGGTCGCCACCGCTCCGGGGATGGCGCCGTCCACCTGGGCCGCGGCGGCCAGCAGGCGGTTCAGCTCGTGGGCGTCCTTGCGCATCCGCAGGCCGCGCATCACCCCGCCCGCCTTCCGGGGGCGGACCGCTGGGGCGGCGCCCATCACATCCAGGAGGAACGCCGCCCGCGCCTCGTCGTCGAAGGCGAGGGTATCGGCGCCCTGCAGCGCGTCCCGCAGCGCCGGCAGGTACGTCTCGCCGTCTGTCCAGCCGCGGACCTCCTGGCCCGGCGTGGCATGCTCCAACACCTGTGGGACGTTCATCACGGGCGCGATCCACGACGCGGAGCCGTCGCGGCGCAGCACGAGCGCCAGCAACCGCTCTCCGGCGTGGCCGTGCTCGAAGCCAGACAGGTAGAACATGTCCGCGCCCGGACCCAGGAGCATCACGTCGACGCCGGCGTGCGCCATCGCCGCCGCCGCCCGCTCGAGCCGCTGCGCGTAGGCGCTGGTCTCTTCAGCCATGTCCCTGATCCTCCGCTCCAGCGCCCTCAAGCACCGGGCTCAACTCTCTCCCCGGCCGTGGACGAAGTTCCGCAGCAGCTCCTTGCCATGCTCCGTCAGCACGCTCTCCGGATGGAACTGGACGCCCTCCACGGGTAGCTCGCGGTGGCGCACCCCCATGATCTCGCCCTGCTCTGTCTCGGCGGTAATCTCCAGGCAGTCCGGCAGCGTCTCGCGGCGGATGAGCAGCGAGTGGTAGCGCGTCGCCTCGAACGGGCTGGGCAGCCCTTCAAAAACGCCCTGCGACTGGTGGAACACCGGCGATGTCTTGCCATGCATCAGCCGCTCCGCCCGCACGATCTCGCCGCCGAACGCCTGGCCGATCGACTGGTGCCCCAGGCACACGCCCAGGATCGGGACCTTGCCCGCCAGCTCGCGGATCAGCGGCACTGAGATCCCCGCTTCGTTCGGGGTGCAGGGGCCGGGCGACACGATCACGTGGTCCGGCTCCAGCGCCGCCACTTCCTCAACGGTTATCTCGTCATTGCGGAAGACGCGCAGATCCTCCCCCATCTCTCCCAGGTACTGGACCAGGTTGTAGGTAAACGAATCGTAGTTGTCGATCATCACGATCATGGCCGTTACTCCAGTCCCCGCTCGGCCAACTCGATGGCCCGGAGGAGCGCCCCCGCCTTGCTCACTGTCTCCTGGTACTCCGCCGCCGGATCGCTGTCCGCCACGATGCCGCCGCCCGCCTGCACGTAGGCCGTCCGGTCCTTCATCACGATGGTGCGCAGCGTGATGGCGGTGTCCATGTCGCCGCTGAAGCTGAAGTAACCGATCGCGCCGCCGTAGGGGCCGCGCTTCACCGGCTCCAGCTCGTCGATGATCTCCATCGCCCGGATCTTCGGCGCGCCGGAGAGCGTGCCCGCCGGGAAGGCGGCGCGGATCAGGTCGAACGCGTCCTTGTCGGGCCGCAGCTTGCCCACCACGTTGGAGACGATGTGGATGACGTGCGAGTACTTTTCCGTCACCATCAACTGGTCCACCACCACGCTGCCGAACTCGCACACGCGCCCGATGTCGTTGCGATGCAGGTCGACCAGCATGATGTGCTCCGCGCGCTCCTTGGGATCGGCCAGGAGCTGCGCCTCCAGCGCGGCGTCCTCCTCCAGCGTCTTGCCCCGGCGCACCGTGCCCGCGATGGGCCGCGTCACCACGCTGCCGGCGCGCTCCGTCACCAGGATCTCCGGCGACGCCCCTATAAGCTGGCAGTCCTCGAACTGAAGGAAGAACATGTAAGGCGAAGGGTTGACGCTGCGCAGCGCCCGGTAGATCTCGATGGGCGAGGCGCTCACCTCCACCTGCATCCGCCGCGACAGCACCACCTGGATGATGTCGCCCGCGCGAATGTACTCCTTCGCCCGCTCGATGGCCGCCTCATGCTCCTCGCGCGACGGGACGGAGGTCACCTGCAGCTCTCCCGGCTCGCGGGGCGCCAGAGCGGTGACCAGAGAGCCTGGCGCTGGCGCTCCGTCGTCGGCTGGCAGGGGCCGCACCCGCAGGACGGCGCGCTCGCCGTACACCGTCGGAGAGAACCCGAGGATGAAGTCGTAATCATGGCCGCCGGAGCTCACCGAGATCCGCGCGTCGTCGAAGTGGCGACCCTCCGTGAATGAGCAGCCGGCCATCACCTTGTACCGCTGCGAGAGGTTGTCGTAGAGATAGCGCGGCAACCGCACCTCGTCCAGGACTTCCGCCTCCTTCAAGTAGCGGATCACCAGCGTGCGGCTGCCGGCGTCCAGATGCACGGCGGTCGCCTCCGCCTGGATCGCGTGCTTCAGGATGCCGTGCGCAAGCCGGACGATAGGACCGACAACCGTCTCATCATCCACGCGCGGAGTCCGCCGCTCGGCTTCCACGTGCGCCTCTGCTTCGGACGCCAGCCGCTGCAGGTCGCCGCTGCTCTTCTGAAGCGCGCCCGGCAGGGCCAGCGGACGCCGCAACTGCGTCACCAGCTCGTCGATCTTGGCCAGCGCCCGGCGATACGCCGCCTCCGCGTCGCCGTCCACCTGGGCCAGGCACAGGACCTTGAGGCGGTGGCTCACGTGATCGAAGATGAGCAGCGTGTCTGTGAAGACGAAGTAGCAGTCCGGCAGCCCCCGGTCGTCCTCCACGGATTCAGGGATCTGCTCGAAAAAGCGGACGGTGTCGTAGCCGATGTAGCCCACCGCGCCCCCGCAGAACGGCGGCAGGTCCGGGTCCTTCACGAAGCGGAGGCCGCCCATCAGCGCCTTGAGGACGTGGAGCGGGTCCTCGCCTTCGTCCAGCGTGCGGCGCTCCGAGCGGCCGTCGCGGGTGATCTCCAGCTCGCGGCCCCAGGTTTTCATCACCAGGAACGGCTCGCCGCCGATGAAGGAGTACCGGCTGATCTGCTCGCCGCCCGCCACGCTCTCCAGCAAGAACGAGTGCGGCCGCCCGCCCAGCTTCAAGT
>Ga0216301_1000425_pt1 | contig 11070 bp, 6 predicted proteins | sample 4hB_Boncat_minus_FD_156203 | JGI IMG/M metagenome (GOLD analysis project Ga0216301, IMG submission 156203) | Terrestrial sediment cell enrichment communities for BONCAT metagenomics from Utah, United States - 4hB_Boncat_minus | ecosystem: Environmental > Terrestrial > Deep subsurface > Rock...
GCACGGCGCCGGCGTGGCGGACGGCCAGGCGCTGCCGACCCGTTGGAGCCGCACGGAAGGCGTCCGCTGGTCGGCGCCTCTGCCGGGCTGGGGCGCCGGCTCGCCCGTCGTGTTCGGAAACCGCGTGTTCGTGACCTCGGCGGCGGCGGCCGGCGGTCGGAAGTCGCTGCTCACCCTCTGCTTCCACCGGGCGGACGGGCGGGAGCTCTGGCGACACGACTTTGGCTTCGGTTTCAACCAGCCCACGCACGAGAAGTCGAACCTGGCGGCGAATACGCCGGTAGTCACTCGCGACGCGCTTTTCGTCGCCTTCTCCAACGCCGAGTTTGCGCGCTACACGCACGACGGCCGCCTGGAGTGGGTCAGCCGCCTCGTGCCGGAGCTGGGCGACCCAAAGACGGCGTGGGGCTGGGGCGCGAGTCCGCTCCTCCTTCCCGATAGCCTCGTCTTTGCGTGGGACCATCACGCCGGCCCATGCTACCTGCTCGGGCTCGACCGGCAGACGGGAAAGATCGCGTGGAAGGTGGACCGCCCCATCGGCACTTCCCATAGCACGCCGCTGGCGGTGTCTCACCATGGCCAGACGGACCTCCTCGTTCCCGGCAAGAACCGCCTCACCGCTTTCGACGCGGCCACTCGCCGGAGCCTGTGGGTGTACGGAGAGGGGGAAGGCCCGTTCAATGGGGAGATCATCGTCAGCCCCGTGTACGGAGACGGCATGGTGTTCACCCAGCTCTGGCGGCGGAGTCCGATCCACGCGCTACGGCTGCGGGGCGGCGGGCAAGCGCCCGAGCGAGTGTGGACCTCCGACAAGCCGGGGCCGCAGGAAGCCTCGCTGCTCTACTACCGGGGCCTGCTCTACGCGTGGCTCGATAACGGCGTCCTCGTCTGCTACGAGGGGAAGACGGGCAAGGAGCTGTACCGGGAGCGGCTGGGCGGCGACTGCAACTCATCTCCGCTGGCCAGTGATGGGCGGCTGTATCTCAGCAACAACCGCGGCGAGACCTTCGTGGTGGAGGCGGGTCCCCAGTTCCGGCTGCTCGCTACCAATGCGTTGGGCGAGCGGATCTCGGCTTCGCCCGCTGTCGCCGGCGGCGCGCTGATCCTCCGGACCGATTCGACCCTGTGGTGTATCGGGCCCGCCGGGTAGCGCGCCGCCCCGACCGCGCGGCGTTAGGATAACCTCACCCTGCTATGGCCCAGCGAGCAACCATCCACCGCGTCCAGATCGAGTTGTCAGATACGGACCGCCAGGTCTACGAAGACATCCAGCTCAGCGTGGCGCGGGCCGACAGCGAGACGCCGCAGCGGCTGGTGGCGCGCCTCCTCGCCTATTGCCTCTGGTACGAGCCCGACATCGCGTTTACAGCCGGCGTCGGCTCCGGCGATGAGCCCGACGTCTGGGTGAAGGAGCCGGGCGGCCGCGTCAAGCTCTGGCTTGAAGTGGGGCTGCCCGACCCGGTGCGTCTCACCAAGGCCGCGCGCCACTGCGGGCAGGTGGCGCTCCTCGCCTATGGCCGCCGCCTCCCCGACTGGCGGCGCGAGAACCAGCCGCAGCTCGCACGCCTGGACAACGTCACCGTCGCTGCGCTGGACGACGCCTTTCTGGAAGAGCTGGTGGGCCTGCTCGACCGCGCTATCGTCTGGAGCCTCACCGTAAGCGGCGGAACGCTCTACCTCACCTGCGGCGCGACGCAGTTGGAGACCACGCTCACTCCGATAGTCGGTTAGCCAGGGCACCCGCCGGCGGCGCACTTCCGGCGGCGATAGTCGTGTTGCTGAACAAGCACGGAGAGTGTCATACTGGGTGGAGAGCCCGGAGCGCGGCGGTCTCCATCCTGTATTAGACAGCGCATCGCCAGCCGCAAGACCTCGCTTCGCCACCCCGACGGCCGCCGCCGTCCGTGAGCGCCGGCTCACCGGACGGCCTTTCTTTGCCTCCCTAGCGCAGCGCTCCTTTGAACAGCCATCCCGAGGAATTCGATCCAGACGACTGGGAGCCAGCCCCCGCCGACCGCCTCTGCGAGCGCGCGGAGGCGCTCATCGAGATCCGCCGGCCGGCGGAAGCGCTGCCGCTGCTGCATGAAGCCCTCCGGGCGGATCCGTCGCACCTGGAGGCGCACTGCCTGCTCTCCTGGGCCCAGGCGAATCTCGGCGCCGCTTCGGACGCTCTGAAGGCGGCCGAAGCGGCGGTCGCCCTTGCACCGGAAGAGGAGTGGGGACACCGCCTCCGGGCCAACGCCCTATTCCAATCCGGCCGTAGTGCGGACGCTCTGGAGGCCGCCCAGGAAGCAGCGCGGTGCGATCCGAACGACCTGGATGTGATATGGACGGTGGCGCACTGCGCGCGGGAGAACGGTCAGCTCGATCTGGCGCGGGAGTGGGCCGAGCGGGCTCTCGAACTCTATCCCGGCCATCCCGCGGGCCATGTGCTGCTCGCGGGTGTCGCGCAGGACGAGAAGCAGTGGCCGGCCGCGGAGGCCCACCTCATAACCGCCCTCGAGATCAATCCGGCTGACGCGAATGTGCTCCATGACATGGGCCTAGTGTTGCGGGCCCAGGGCCGCCGGCGGGAGGCGGTGTTCTACTTCCATCAGGCCGCGCAGCTAGAGCCCGAAGACTCGTCCCTCAACTACCTGTTCATGACGGCGGCGGGCTATGACCGGGCGGGCTGCCTGGGCCGGCTCGGCGTGGCGCTCTCGGCGGTGGCGTGCGTGTGGCTGCTCGAAAGGCGCTCCGACTTGAGCCTCTGGCAGGCCTGCGGGATCGTCGCCCTTTTCTACGGCGCCGGCGTCTGGCTCTGGTCCCGTTATTGGCTTGCGACGCTGCCGCCTTCGATCGCCCGGTTCTACCCGGAGCACCGCCGCCGGTTCTTCAGGACGATGTGGGGGCTGGCGACGGAGTGCGCGCGCGTCGTCGGGGAAGAGGCGCGGAAACTCAAGACGGGCGCACCGGAGCGGGACGAACTCGCCGCCGACATCGCGTCGCTTCGAACCGACCTGTGGGACTTCGTCCGATTGGCCACAACTCTGGTGGGCGCGGTAGGAGGCTGCCTCTTCCTGGTGATTGCGCCCATCGTAGGAATCCTGTTCGGAAAGGGCGACTGTGGATCGTACCTCCTGGTGATGCTGGTCACCGTCTGGTGCTGGGTGCGCATCAACCGGGAAGTCCCGGACGAGCAGCCCACTGACACCGTCGATACGTCTGTTCCTCCAACAGGCGGTGGCCCTGAAAGCGCGCCTCCGCCGGGCGCCCCAGCGCCTGACGGGTGGCCAGCTTTAGGTGTCTCGCCGGACGCGGGTTCACCGGGCTGCCTGGTCCCGGCGCTCCATCTGGCCTACGCGGCGCCGGCTCGAGTCGACGCCGTACTGGGAGCGCCGGCGAAGGTGAGCCCGATCAGCAGCCACGCCGCTCACATGCCGGGCGAACTGCGCGACTACCTGCTGCGCGACGGTTCGGAGGCGCTGGTGCGTTTCTACCAGGGCCATGCGGTGGGATTCAGCGTGCAGCGGGCGGTGGGAGCCGGCCCGACCGATCCAGCGGAGGCCGTGGGCGATTGCTTTGGGATCGACGTCCGCCATCTAGTGACGGAGCGCGTCACGCCGAGGGCCCAGGTCTGGTACGGAACCCTCGGCGAGGTTTCGTTGACACGCGTGAGCGCCGCCCGCCAGGGTAGGGACGGATCGGCGAACCGCGCTGCTTACAACTTTGCGGAAGTGGAGCTGGGCGGAGGCTCCAGGCCTCCGCCCCGACGCCGCTAATCGGCTCCCGCTTGCCGGTTCGCCACCGGCCGGCCAGTCGGCTCGTCCGCAGCCAGCATCAGCGCCACCGTCGCCCAACTCGCCGCCACATGCGAGACGTACTGCGACTGCCCGTACGGGAACTGCGCGTGGAAGTAGTTGTTGCCGGGGATAGCGCGCTTGTAGACGTACCAGGAGCCGTCGTCCTCCTGCGTCCTCAGCAGGAACTTCACCCCGCGCTGGTAAGCCGGGTCACTCGCCGGCAGGTCGCCGCCCTGGTGGAGGGCGTAGAGCGCGCTGCCGGTGGCGTAGGCGTCGCTCTGCAGCGACGAAACCTGGCTCCACCCGCCGTCCGGCCGCTGGCTCGTGCGGAGCTCTTCCAGCGCCTGCCGCCGCTCCTCCGCCGTTGCGCCGGCCCACTTCAGCCCCAGCAGCCGGAACACGCGGTCCTCCGTGTTGGACGCCGGCGCCGACCCCAGCCAGCGTTTGGCTCGCGTCACCCGCTCGCGCACCTCGTCCGGGTGCTGGGCAGAGGCGTAAGTCTGGAGGGCGCGCACCGCCATCGACGTCATCGTGAAGAAGCTGGACTGTACCGGCTCCCGCACCATCCCGAACCGCCAGTCGCCGTCCGGAGTCTGCGTGCGTCCGAGCACGAGCGCCGCGTTAGTCAGACTCTTGGTCGCCGGCGCGCGGTGTTCCGCCAGCCCCAGGAGCAGGGTTCCCACTGTGGGCGCGAAGTCGCCGACGTCCACGACAGGGATGTTCTTGATCGCGGCGGGATCTTTGGCGGCGGCCTCCAGCAGCGGCTGCAGCTTGCCGAAGTTGTCGAGGATACGCGCGTCCTGCTTCCGCGCGAACTCCGGATCGGTGGTGTAACCGCGCGTCTGCGCGAAACCCGTAGCGACGCGGGCGAGCCCCTCGTGGTGGCAGGAGATGCATCCGGTGCGCTTCGCGAAGGTCTGCATCGACTGCTCCACCAGTCGCAGGCTGGCCTGGGCAGCCTGCCGGGGCGTGCGTTCCGGCGTGGACACCGCAATCCCGGTGCGGGCGCCCCGATCCTGAAGCAGTTTCGCCGTCGCCGTGTAGCCGCGCGCGGACGCCAGCGCGTAGGCCGTGCGCCCTTTCTTATCTCTGGCTTCCTGGGCGGCGCCGTGCTCCAGCAGGAGGCGCGTCGCCTCCGGATGGTCGCCGTAGCCCGCCGCGAGCAGCAAGGCGGTGCGGCCCTGGCTGTCCGCCTTCTTCGGGCTGGCCCCCTTATTCAGGAGGAGGGCCGCCGTCTCCGCGTGACCATTCACTGCCGCGTGCATCAGCGGCGTCCAGCCGTCCACGTCCGGGGCGTCTACGGCCGCGCCGGCTTCCAGGAGCACCCGCGCGGCGGCGGTCTTCCCGGCGCGCGCTGCGTAGGATAGCGCGGTCGAGCCGTGGTTATCGATGGCGGCGAGGCTCGCGCCCTTCTTCAGAAGCTGCTGGACCACGGCCGGGTTGCCGGCCCGCGCCGCGAGCATGAGGATCGTGATGCGGTCGGGACGGCTGTCGGTGACGTGCGCTCCCCGGGTCAGCAGGAACTGGATCACCTCCGGCTTGCTATCGGAAGCCGCGAAGCTGAGGGGGCTGCCGAAGGGGCTGGGAGCGTTCACCTGCGCTCCCGCCGCGAGCAGCGTTTTCACCATTTCCAGGTTTCCGGTTCCGGCGGCGATCTGCAGCGCGCTCATTCCGAGGGTGTTGCGCGCGTTGGCGCTGACGCCGCTCGAGAGCAGCGTCTTCACCGCGGCCATATCTCGCTGGCCGATGGCGAGGAACAGCTCCGGCGCCGGGCGATCCGCGGTCGGCGCCGCCGGTCCGGGGGCAGCGTGAGCGGCCAGGGACAGCGCGGCCGCCGCCGTGAGAGACATGCAGAGCGAAAACGGGCGAGACGCGAGAGACATCGGAGCTTCCTGTGAACACGAAACCGTTGACTGTGAACCTTACGCTTTATTCTTGCCGAACAGGCAGGCGCTGTCCCGCCGGTAGATCACACGCTTGTTGTGAGATCGTCCACAACAGTGGGCGAGGGCGGGAGCCGCGGCGCGTGGAGCCGTGAATCAGCGCGGAATGCCTCAGGCGTCGGGAGGGATCGGCGCCAGCGCCTGGGCGCTCCGGTTCGGGAGGTAGAGCTGGATGCTCTGCGCCCGGCCATGCATCGGGACGTCCTGGCGGCCGTAGACTACGTCCGCCGCGGCGCGGCCGAACCCCTCGAACTCGGTGAGGTCCGTGTCGAGGACGGGCCGGTAGTCGGCCGGATCGGGGACCGGAATCCGGAAGCCGGTGTGCGAGGCGGTGGGATGGAAGTTGAAGGCGAACACCAGCGGCCCGCGCCGGTACACCAGCACGCGCGCTTCTTCGTCCACCTGAAGCTGTTCGATGAGGGGGTCTTGCAGCAGGTCGTACCGCTCGTCGAGCTGGAGCATCGCCCGGTCGAAGGCCTCCAGGCCGTGGTAACGCAGGCGGGGATTGTCCGCTAGCGACCACTGCCGCCGGGCGTAGTGGTAGGAGTGCAGGTTGCCTTCGCGGGGGAAGTCGACCCACTCCGGATGGCCGAACTCGTTGCCCATGAAGTTCAGGTAGCCCTCGCCGGCCAGGCTGAAGGTAATGAGGCGGATGAGCTTGTGGAGCGCGATCCCCCGGTCGACGACGAGACTCTGGCTGCCGCGCTCCATGTGCCAGTACATGTCCTGGTCCATCAGCCGGAACGCCAGGGTTTTGTCGCCGACGAGCGCCTGGTCGTGGCTCTCCGCGTAACCGACGTGTTTCTCGCCGAAGCGCCGGTTCAGCAGGATATGGTACAGCTCGCCCAGGTTCCAGTCTTCGTCGCGCTTCTCTTTCAGGAGCTTGATCCAGGTGTCGGGGACGCCCATCGCCAGGCGATAGTCGAAGCCGAGGCCCCCTTCGTCCACCGGCCGCGCCAGGCCCGGCATTCCGGAGACGTCTTCCGCAATCGTGATCGCATCCGGCCGGACGGCGTGGGCGAGCTGGTTTGCAACGGTGAGGTACGCCACGGCGTCCGGGTCCACGTTCGGGCCGAAGTAGTCGTCGTAGCTGGCGAAGCTGACGCCCAGGCCGTGGTTCAGATAGAGCATACTCGTGACGCCGTCGAAGCGGAAGCCGTCGAAGCCGATCTCCTCCAGCCAGAACCGGACATTGCTCAGCAGGAAGCGCTGCACCTCGTACTTGCTGTAGTCGAAGAGCAGCGAGTCCCAGCCGGAGTGCTCGCCGCGCGGGCCGGCGTGGAAGTACTGGTAGTCGGTGCCATCGAAGCGGTTCAGCCCTTCCAGCGTGTTCTTCACCGCATGGCTGTGGACCAGGTCGAGCAGCACCGTGAGCCCCAGCCCGTGGGCCGTGTCGATGAGCGCCTTCAGCTCTTCCGGCGTCCCGAAGCGGGAGGAGACAGCAAAGAAGCTGCTGACGTGGTAACCGAAGGAGCCGTAGTAGGGATGCTCCATCACGGCCATGAGCTGGACCGCGTTGTAGCCCAGGCGGGCGATGCGGGGCAGCACCTTCTCCGTGAACTCGGAGTAGGTTCCGACGCGCCCCTCCTCCTGCGCCATACCTACGTGCGCCTCGTAGACGCGCAGGCCGCGCGCCCGGCGCGGCGCCGGGTGCTGGAACTGGTAAGGCTGTGGAGGGCTCCAGTACTGGCCCGTGTAGGCGGCGGTGGTTTCGTCCTGGACTACCCGGCGGATGTACGCGGGGATGCGGTCCATCTCGCCGCGCTCCGTCACCACGTGGACCTTCACCAGGCTGCCGTGCGCCAGGCGGCCCGTGGGGGAGTCGGGGATAAAGAGGCGCCAGACGCCGTACTCGTCGCGCTGGAGGGGGTGCGTGTCGCGGCTCCAGCCGTTGAACTCCCCGATGAGCGAGAGCCGGAGCGCGCCCGGCGCCCACTCGCGATACCACACGCCCCGCTGGCCGTCGCGGACGCCGGGGTTCAGGCCGAAGTAGCGATGGCCCTGGCTGATGGCGCCCAGCAGGCCGCCGTTCGCCTCGGCAGCCGCCAGCGCCTTCTGGTAATGGGCGTAGCGCGCCCGCAGCGCCTCGCGATACGGCTCCAGCCAGGGGTCGATCTCTACCAGGCCGGTTCCGTCGATCTGTCTCTCCGCTGGCGCCATGCTGATCTGCTCCATCCCCGTGCGGTTCCGCCTCCTACCTTATAGCACGGTTGAGAGGACGGGCAAGCGGGCGAACCCGGCGGCGGCTCAGCCGGAGCGCAGTCAGCGCGCCTGCTCGCCCGGCCGATTTGGGGTCGCGGGCGGATTTGGGGTCGCGGGCGGCGCAGCAGGCGCAGCGGGCGACACCTGGACCGCCGGCTGACGGAGCCGCTCCGGGACATCTTCAGGCACGCGCTCGATCAGCCGGTTCGTGCGCCCCGGCCGCTTCTCCAGGTCGAAGGCGTCGTAGACGTCTCCGAGCGCGGTGCGCGCCTCATACCGAAGGCGGTCGCCCTCCACCGAGACGATCTGGTAGAGCTGGGTGTCTTCGGCGGCCCGCGCCATCCACGTCTCCCGCTCCAGGTTGTACATCTTGGGCCCGCTCACGGAGACGACGTAGACCGTTCCGCCCTTGGGATCGCGGCGGTTCACACCCACGCGCAGGTTGCTCCGCGCGTAGGTGTGATCGTGTCCCTGCAGCACCAGGTCGACGCGGTGCTTTCGGATGACGGGCTCCCATTCCCGCCGGATGCCGGTGTTCTCCCGTCCTTTGGCGGCGGAATAAACCGGGTGGTGGAAGGTGAGCACGGTCCAGCGGTTCGGGTTGTTGCTAAGCTGGCTCTCCAGCCAGGCCGTCTGCTCCTTCTGCCGCTCGTTCGAGTTGAGGGAGATGATACGGACACCCTGGTAATCGAAGGCGTAAGTCGTTTCCTCCAGGCCGGGAGGGCCGTTCTCCGGCAGCGCGAACTGCGGCCGCCAGTGCCGCGAGATTCGCCGCGTGAGGGAGGTTCCTCCCTCATATTCGTGGTTGCCGGGCGTGGGGACGCTGGGGACCATTCCGTTCACCCAGCCGCCCGCCTGGAACCACTCGCCCCATTCCTCGTCCCGGTTCGCGCGGTTCACCAGGTCGCCGGCGTGGATGATGAACCGCGCGCGGGGCGCCTCCGAGTACGCCTCACGGACGATCCGCGACCAGAGCGACTTCAGGTCGTTCTGCGCGTCGCCGAAGTAGATGAACGAGAACGGCTCGGGCCCCTCGCTGGCTGTGCGGAACTGGAACCACTCGCTCCAGTTGGCGCCGTCGCCGACGCGGTAGACGTACTGCGTGGCCGGCTGCAGGCCGTCGAACTGGAGCGTGTGGTAATAGGCCGTCCCCAGGTCGGAAACGAGGGGCGTGGAAGTCCCGACCCGCATCCGCGCCCGGCGCGTGAAGAGGGGTCCTGCCTCCGCTTCGGCGATCTGCCCGATGGGCATCTGCACCCGCACGCCGGTCCGCCACGTCACCGCCTGCGTGCGCGCCGGATCGCCCTGCCAGGTGAGGATGACGCGGTCGGGGACGGCCGACGGGCGGTGGACCTCCGCAGCGGGCGTCGTGGGAGGCGGCGCCGGGAGCCGGCGCTCCTGCGCCACGAGCGGAATGCAGATTAGCGTGAGGGCCGCCGCAGCGAGGCCGAGCTTCCGAGGTGAGACTTTCATGACAGGGTCTCCAGGAGGAGGGCCGCCGCTCGCCGGCCGGCCCTGGATGCCTCTTGGCCGGAGCCAGGCCGCAATTCCTCCAGGGCCGATCCACCGCGAAGGGATTCGGCCGCACCGTCGAGCAATCTGTGGTGAACGCTAAATCGTAACAGCAGCGATGGCGGAGGCGTAACGTGAACCGACAGCGCAGAAGGTTTATCGTAGGGATGCTCGGAGGGCTGGCGGCCCTGGGAGCGAGCGGCGTGCCGCGCGCCGAGGACGCCGCGCCCCTGCGCGCACAGGCCTTGGCGGCGCTCAAGAGGGCGGCCACGTTTTACCGCACGCAGGTAGCGGCGCACGGCGGCTACGTCTACCACTACACCCTCGACCTGCAGCAGCGGTGGGGCGAAGGCGAGGCGACGCGGGACCAGGTGTGGGTGCAGCCGCCCGGCACCCCAACGGTGGGCCTGGCCTACCTCCGGGCGTATGACGCCACGGGAGACAGCTACTACCTCGACGCTGCGACCGAAGCGGCGGAGGCCCTGGTGTACGGGCAGCTCCGCTCCGGGGGCTGGACGAACGCGATCGACTTCGATCCGCACGGGGCGCGGGTCGCGCTCTACCGGCACGGCAAGGGCCGCGGCAAGAACAACTCGACGCTGGACGATGGCATCACGCAGTCGGCGATCCGGCTGCTGGCGCGCGCGGACCAGGCCCACGCGTTCAAGCACGCCGCCATCCACACCGTCGCGACCACCGCTCTCGACGCGCTGCTGGCGGCCCAGTTTCCGAACGGCGGCTTTCCCCAGGTATGGACCGGCCCCGTGGCCGCGCGCCCGGTTTTGAAGGCGAGCTACCCGTCGTATGACTGGCGAACCGAGGGACGGGTGCGTAACTACTGGGACATGTACACCCTGAACGACGGCCTGGCCGGCCAGATGACGGACACGCTGCTGGAAGCGTTCGCCATCTACAAGGACGACCGGTATCGGAAGGCCCTGGCCCGGCTCGGCGACTTCCTCCTGCTGGCGCAACTGCCCGATCCGCAGCCCGCGTGGGCGCAGCAGTACGGCGAGACCATGCACCCGATCTGGGCGCGGAAGTTCGAGCCGGCCGCCGTGACGGGAAGCGAGTCGCAAGACGTGATCGCGGCGCTGATGAAGATCCACCGCGCCACCGGCGACGCGAAATACCTGGAGCCGATTCCCCGCGCCCTCGCCTACCTGAAGGCGTCCCGGCTGCCGGACGGGCGGCTGGCGCGCTTCTACGAGCTGAAGTCCAACAAGCCGCTGTATATGACGCGGAAGGGCGAGGAGTACTCGCTGACCTACGAGGATACCGACCTCCCGAGCCACTACAGTTGGAAGGCAGCGTCGCGGCTGGACGCCCTGGAGAAACAGTACACGGAGCTGAAGGCCGGCGCTCTCCGGCCCTCGAAAGCGCCCTCCGCTATGACGCTGGAGCAGAAGGCCCGGCAGGCGCTGGAAGCGCTGGACGCGGAGGGGCGCTGGGTGAGCACCCACGGCGGCGAGCGGCTCACGGGACAGCCGAAGCTGCCGCCGGGCAGCCGCTTTCTCTCCAGCGAAGTCTTCAGCCGGAACGTGGAGGCCCTGAGCGACTACCTGAAGCTGCGGTCGGCGGAAAAGTAAACGCACGTTTACCGCACTCCTTCCGAAAGGCGCACCTCGTCC
>Ga0216301_1000426_pt1 | contig 11066 bp, 13 predicted proteins | sample 4hB_Boncat_minus_FD_156203 | JGI IMG/M metagenome (GOLD analysis project Ga0216301, IMG submission 156203) | Terrestrial sediment cell enrichment communities for BONCAT metagenomics from Utah, United States - 4hB_Boncat_minus | ecosystem: Environmental > Terrestrial > Deep subsurface > Rock...
GGTGATGACATGGACCAGCATCGGCCCCTCGCCCGCGTCGCGCACATTCTCGAGGATCGGGATCAGCTGGTCGAGATCATGGCCATCGACCGGCCCCACATAATAGAGGCCGAGCTCCTCGAAGAGCGTGCCCCCGGTGACCCAGCCGCGCGTATATTCGTCGGCCTTGCGCGCCGCACGGTGGAGCGGATCCGGCAGCCGCCGCGCTACCCGCCGGGCAAAGTCGCGCAAGGTGAGAAAGCTTCCCGACGAGACGAGCCGGGCAAGATAGCCGGAAAGGCCACCGACCGGCGGCGCGATCGACATGTCATTGTCGTTAAGGATCACGACCAGCCGGTCTCCGGCCTGCTCGGCATTGTTCATCGCCTCATAGGCCATGCCCGCGCTCATCGCGCCGTCGCCGATGACGGCGATGCCCTTGCCCGCAGCCCCGCTCAGCTTGTTCGCCACCGCAAATCCCAGCGCCGCGGAGATCGAGGTCGAGCTGTGCGCGGCTCCGAACGGGTCATATTCGCTCTCGGACCGCCTGGTGAAGCCGGAAAGGCCGCCACCCTGCCGAAGCGTCCGGATGCGCTCGCGTCGCCCGGTGATGATCTTGTGCGGATAGGCCTGGTGCCCGACGTCCCAGATCAGCCGATCTTGCGGCGTGTTGAACACGTAATGGAGCGCCACCGTAAGCTCGACGACGCCAAGTCCGGCACCGAGGTGCCCACCGGTGACGGAGACCGCCGAAATCGTCTCCGCGCGCAGCTCGTCGGCGAGCTGGCGGAGCTGGTCGGGGCGAAGCCGCCGCAAATCCTCCGGATAGCGGACGGTATCGAGCAGTGGCGTTTCGGGTCTGTCGGTCATCTCGGCGGCATCGCTCATCGTCGCCCGCCTCTTAGACCTCGCCGCCCCCGCTGTCGAACGATGATGACGGGGGCGCGCGGAGCCGCTCAGGCCGCACTGCCGCTCCCTCCTTGGCGCCGAGCCGATGCCTCCCACCGCGCCACGTCGACACCCTTTAACAGCAGCCACAGGGTGAAGAGGATCTCGCCAAGCGCAGCTACGCCGACGATCAGCAGGAAGTGCTTGGCCAGGCTCGGCTCGGCGAGCAGCGCAAGATTGCCGAGGAGCCAGGCCGCGCCAGACAGCATCAGCAGGATGCCGAACAGCTTCGGGATGAAGCCCGAGCGGAGGACCAGCCATCCGAGCAGCAGGCAATAGCAACCGAACAAGGTCAGCGCGACAGCGCTGGCGCGGCCTGCCGGGCGGTTCTTGCAGGTGGCAGGCTGCTTTCCATCAATCCCTGCCAAGCTCATGCGTATGAAGCCGACTTAGCGCATCGCCGGCATCTCCCCTAGCCTCGGTGCTGAAACCCCGACGCATTCGCATGATCAGCCGACGCAAAGACATGACTTCACGTTGCAGCACGGCGAGCCTCCCGCCGGCTCCACCATAGGCTGCGTTCACCCATCGGTAACCGGTGTGAGATAGGACACCGTAAAGGTGAGAGGTGAATCATGCCGCTTCGCAGGCTGCTGAACGACAAACGAGGCACGAGCGCGGTCGAATACGCGTTCGTGGCTATGTTGATCTCAATCGCATGCATGGGCGGCTTCGCTGCGCTCGGCGCTCAATCCAAGACCGGTTGGCAGGGCGTGTGGGAAAAGTCCCGGGACGCACTCGGCTACTAAGCCGCCTCATCGCAACAAGCGGGTCTCCTGAAACGAGTTGAACCGGCGGCTGAGTGCGGCGTTTCGCCCGCGATGACGCGCTGGTCTTTCCTCCCTTCAAAAGGCTCCGGCACGCCGTGAGCCTGGTCGGCGAAACGCTCGCCCGTCACCTGGCCTGCATGGGCGAGCTGCCAGAGCCGGATCGGGCGGCGATCTGCTCCCTCGACGCCGAGGTCCGCGACCTCGGACGGATGCGCGACCAGCTCCGCGAGGGCGACAGGCCAACCAACGTCGTGGTCGTTCTGAGCGGTCTCCTTTACCGCTACACGATCGGCCCGGCCGGCGCCCGGCAGGTCCATTCCTTCTACCTGCCGACCGAGGCTCCGTGCCTCGAGACGCTCTACATCGATTACATGGACAACAATCTCGGCGCCGTCGTCGACAGCCGCATCGGCCTCATCCCGCACGATTTAATGTACGACGTGATCGACCGTTTTCCCCACGCCAGGAAGCTCCTCTGGCGGCAGACCCTCGTCCAGGGCGCGGTCTTCCGCGAATGGCTGGTGCGCAACAGCAATCTTCCCGCGCACGCGGCTTTGGCGCACCTCTTCTGCGAGCTGTTCACCCGCGCGAAGGCGGCCGGCCTCGCCGAGGACGATTCGTGCGAACTCCCGCTCACCCAGGAGCTGGTCGCGGAAGCTCTCGGCCTCACCGCAGTCCACGTGAACCGCACGCTCCAGCTTCTGCGCTCGAGCGGGCTGGTGGAATGGCGGGGGCGCAAGCTAACAGTCCACGATTTCGACGGCCTCGCCGAAATAGCCGACTTCAAGCCCCGCTACCTCCACCTCCGCTGCTGAGAGGCCTCAGGCCGCCGTAGCCGCCAGGCCCCTATCCCGCTTGCCGAGCCTTTGACGAAAGCCTCGCCAGCAGCGGCCTGAGTGCGAGCGCCCAGGCGAGGCCGATTCACGTGGCGATGATCGCTCCTTGCTCGCCGTAGCCGGACAGGAGAAGATGCCGACATTTAAAGCCATCGCTACGTTCCAGAGCACCGTCCGCAACGTCGGCCGGTCGGTCACGTAGGCGATCACGAACGCGATCCGCACCACCAGAAACGCCAGGGCCAGGCCGTCCGTCCAGCCTTGCGGCGCTCCCTTCAGCTCGGCGAGGATGACCGCCGCCGCGAAGAATGGGAACGTCTCGATCCCGTTCACATGGGCGCCTAACGCCCTCTTGCGAACCGGATGCTCATAGAATTTCGCCCCGCGCGGATCGGCGTTGTCGAACTCCCGCGTCGCGAGCGCCTTCGCGGGAGCCAGGGTCCCGAGATAGAGGATGACCGCGCCGAAAAGGCACCACTCTGCCAGCGTCACGAATTGCCCCCTCTGAGCGTCAGCGAACCAGCGTTCCCAAGTAGATGCAAACCAGCACGGCGGCGAGGATTATCAGAATGCCTTTCACTCTTTGATGTGAAATCGTGTACTGCTCCTTCAGAAAGTTCAGCTCGAGGACGTGGAAAGAAATGATCGACGAACAGGAGGGGCCGGACACGAGCAGGCGGCTGCTGGAAGACGATAGCTATCTGTACGATTATTTTAAGTATCTTACCTCCCTCGCTTTGTTGACGCTTGGCGGCGTCCTTACCCTCTCCGATACCACGGAAGACAGGTTCAGCAGATACGCTCTGACGGCCGTGCTCGTCCTCGTGACCGCGAGCGGGGCTCTTTCATTTTCCGCGGTGGGCGAGATCGTACGCGGGAGGCGAACCGGCACGCCTTACAAGCACATCGAGTTCATGCGCCGAGCCGCACCGGCCCTGCTGGCGCTGGGGATTGGCGTGTTCGTCTATATCTTCCACAAGAAGGTCGGAGGATCGCCTTCCTGACGTTCCCCGACAGTGCGCTAGCATGAGGCCGACAGGACGCTTCCACCCATTGCGGACGTGGACACCGAAATCCGTGCGGCATCGCGGACAATCTGCCGTTCTTACGCCGAAACGAGTGAACTTCGCGGCGTGGCGAATGACCTTACGGTAGCATCGGGAGTTATTCTCCACCAGAACGATAGACAATTGTTCTGAAGGAGGTTCCTATGCCTGCCTACGCAGTAGAACTAAACCGCCGCTATGACGGCCTGTTCATAGCCACCTTCCCCGACGTCCCCGATGCGGTCGCCTACGGCCGCGACGATGAAGAGGCGCTGGAAGAGGCCGCCAAATCGCTGACTGCCGCGCTGCTGCGACGGGAGAAATTTGGAGATCCACTGCCCCTGGCGGTCTCGCGAGGCTCCCTCCGCGTGCAAGCAGCGAGGACCGCTGAAATCTAGCAAACGATCCGGTTCCCCTAGGCGGCCTCGCGAGGAAACGGCCGTCGGCAAAGCGCCTCTGGACCCTAGACCAGAGGCGCTTTGTTCGTTCGAAGCAGCCCGGGCGGCTTTTCCATTCATTGTGGAGATGCCGATGCCGCCTTTGATACGCTTTTGCGGAAAGGAACTCGCCTCAATCTGGCGAAGGTAAGTAGCTTCAGCTAAGCAGCCATCATGGATCCACGCCGCCTGTTCCTCGAACGGTGCCGCCAGATGGCGATCTTGAGCGAGTCACATCAAGAAGTGGACGTTCTGGACCTCGCAAAAATTCTCAGACAGGTGTTCCTCGATAAGAAGTCTTTGGTGGACACTGTGAACGCGCGGAAGATCCCTTTGACGTTCGTGGCTACTAGGTTCCGCAACGAAGAGGCGATGATGGGCTATATCTTCGCATCTCTAGAAGACTCTATCGATCCAGATTTGGCCCCGGAGCGGTTGGCGGTGGAATTGTCACGAGACGAATTTTGCCGCCATACTGCGATGTTTTTCCGCGGAAACCGCATCTCAATAAAAGAAATTGTTCGCTATGCTGCGATAGTCGCGGGTGGGGTCCATCACGATCCCGCGCCCAAGGACGAATTTTGGTTGGTGCCCACGATCCACCAATCCATTGGAGTCGGCGGCCTGCCTGGCACCATCAGAATGATAAAGGCGATAGCCCGGGTTGCGCTGCGCGGACTTCAACCACTCATCGAGGACGTGGCTGCCGATCTGAGCCGCGCCGAGCGCTTTCCATAGCGCGACAAGCGTCGCTGACGATCTTTCGAGTGATGGCGGGCGGACTGGGCGCGACATGCTGCCACAACCCCCGCCTCTATCATTTCCGGCGCCACTTCAACGTCCTCTGCTCACTCTGTGTTCTTCATCTCACACCTCGTTGGGTCGGTTCAATTTAACGTCACCCCCTCGGCCATCACGTGAACAGAGGGAGAACATTTGTGCTTCCAAAATAGGATTTCTCCTGCTTTTCTGCCCGTTCAGCGATTCGGGCGAGGAGCGTAGGGATGACGGCGAAGCAGCGGCGGGACGGGTTTGGCGAGGAGCGGAAGCGGCTGTTCCTGACGGCGCTGAAGCGCGGCGAGACCGTGCTCGGCGCCTGCGCTTTGGTCGGCGTCTCCAACCGCACCGCCTACAATCACCAGGAGCGCGATCCAGACTTCGCGCGTGAATGGGACCTCGCCGTCCGCTCCTCTCGGCTTCCGCTCGAGCTCGACGTCTACAGGCGTGCCGTGGAGGGCGTCGAGGAGCCGGTCTATCGCTACGGCAAGCTGTCGCACCGCCGCGTGACTCGCTCGGATCGGCTGCTCATGCGGCTCCTGGAGGCGGACCAGCCGGAGAAATATGGGCGCGGCGCCGCCGCCAGGGCGCAGCGCGAGCGGCTAGAGAAACGCTTCGACAAGCGGCTTGCCCGGGCGCTCGCCCCGCTCCGCGAAGCGCTCGAAGCGCTTCAACCGCCTCGCGACAGCGATCCGGCGAACGTGAACTTCGTGAACGGCGCCGAAGCGCCCTGCGAAGCCGCGCCCACCGGGACGGGCAGAGGGAAAAGGCGCACCGGCCGGCGGTTCGCATCCGCGCAAAGGCGCCGGGAGGAGACGGAAATTTCGCCGTTTTCGAGTTCGTCGTGAACTTCGCGGCCGCCCGCTCAGTCGCTCTCGCAATCCCCGCAGCGGCCGCGCACTTCGATCACCGGCCGCTGGGGCGCAAAGCCCGCCTGCTTGGCCGCGGCGCGGACTCCGCCCGAGACTTTGTCGTCGTCGAGATGGGTCGTCTGCCCGCACGTGTCGCAGATGAGGAAGATGCAGTCGTGAAGGCAGCCCGGATGCTCGTTCGCCACATAAGCGTTGGCGCTCTCGACTCGCCGCGCGAGGTTGGCGCCGACGAACAAATCGAGGATCCGGTAGACGCTGTTGGCGGCGACTCGGCGCCCCTGCGCTTTGCTGACCTTTTCGGCGATGTCGTAGGCCGAAGCCGGCTTGTCGAAGCCTGCGAGCGCAGTGAAGATCGCGGCCCGCATCTCGGTCCACTGCTCGCCCGAGCTCTCCATCGTCTCCCGCGCAGCGCGCGACAGCGACTCGCCTTCATGAGCGTGGTGGACATGGGCCATGACAGGGAAAGTAAGGGCTCGGCCGCCCTCCGGCAAGCGCGGAGCTTAGATCACGGCCCGGCGATTGAGATCGTGGCCGAGCGCGAGGATTGCGACCCCGACGATCGTGTACACCATCTCCGCTCCGTCATGCGGCAGCGACAGCGCGCCGGCCATCACTCCGAGGCCGAGGCCTCCGACCGCGGCCGGCATCATGAAGCCGTGCTCGAGGATTCCGCGGCCGAGCGCAAGCACGCCGAGCCCGATGGCGACGAGAAGCCCGACCTCGTGGATCACCGGGCTGAGCAGGATGCCGCCCGCCGAGGCAAGCACCGCGACGAAGACCGCGCTCGCCAGGCAATGGACGAGGCAAAGGCCGGAAAGCCCGATGGCGATCCGGTCGATCGTTCCCTGCCCTGCAGTACCCGCGAACACGTCTCTAATGTCTCCTGCCGCTCCTATAACCCGGCAACCGAGAAGATACAACATCACATCATCGATAAAGTTGCATTGGAAAATCCCCTGCGGCCCCTCCATATCGCGCCCATGGCAACCCAAGCCCAACCCGCCGCCGCCGAGCCCGGCCGCGCCGCGCCGCGCCCGCGCCCGGTTTCCAACTGGCTGCTGTTCGTTGCCGCGCTCGTCTTCCTGATGGTCGTCGTCGGAGGCATTACACGGCTGACCGAGTCGGGCTTGTCGATGGTTCGGTGGGAGCCGATTTCGGGCGTTGTCCCGCCGATCGGCGAGGATGCGTGGCAGGCCGAGTTCGCCGCCTACCGGCAGAGCCCCGAATATCAGAAGGTCAACACGGGCATGTCCTTGAGCGAGTTCAAGGGGATCTACTTCTGGGAATATGTCCACCGCCTGCTCGGCCGCTTCATCGGCTTGGCCTTCGCGCTCCCGCTCGCCTGGTTCGCTTGGAAGCGCGCAATTCCCAAAGGCTATGGCTGGCGGCTGACGGGCCTCCTTGCGCTCGGCGGCCTCCAGGGTGGGATCGGCTGGTGGATGGTGGCCTCCGGCCTCGTCGACCGTCCCGAGGTCAGCCACATCCGCCTCGCGGTCCACCTCCTCCTGGCCTTGTTCATCCTCGGCGTGCTGCTCTGGACCGCGCTCGATCTCAGGCGCCACGCCGCCGACGCGTCCGCCCGCCCCGCGCGCCTCACCGTCACGAGCGCCTGGGCATTCTCGCTCCTCGGCCTCCAGCTCATGTTCGGAGCCTATGTGGCCGGGCTCGACGCGGGCTATGCCTTCTCGAGCTGGCCGAAGATGGGCGATGAATGGTTCCCGAGCGGAACGCCTATGCTCCAGCCGTTCCTCGCCAACCTCGTCGACAACGCGATCGTCGTCCAGTTCGTCCACCGCTGGTTCGCCTGGGTCGCCGCCGCCGCCGCGCTCGCGCTCGCCTGGCGCGCCTGGATGCGCGGGTACCAGGCTGCCGCGATCGCCGTCGCAGTCACGGTGACGCTCCAGATCCTGCTCGGAATCGCCACTTTGCTCAGCGGGGTCGAGCTCTGGATCGCCGTCGCTCATCAGGCCATGGCCGCCCTCCTCCTCGCCGCCATCGTCGCCGCCGCCCACGGCCTCGGCTCAGGGGCAACCCGGTGACCGGCATCGTCACCATCTACGCCACCTTCGCCAGCGAGGAGGAAGCAGCGCGGATCGCCCGCACGCTCGTAGAGGAGCGCGTCGTCGCCTGTGCGAACATCCTCGCCCCCTGCCGCTCCATCTACCGCTGGCAAGGCAAGATCGAGGACGCCGAGGAAGTCCCCGCTCTGTTCAAAGTGACGGCCGAAGGCGCCCCCGCCGCCCTCGCCCGAATCGCCGAGCTCCACAGCTACGACGTCCCCGCCGCAGTCGTCTGGCCGATCGAGGAGGCGCTCCCTGCCTATGCGCAATGGGTGGTGGCGGAGACGCTAAGGTAACATGATACCACCCGCGAAACCCCGGCTTTTGCTTGACTTCTGCGGCCCCCGCTGCCATTTCCCTAGCCGCAGCGCCGCTCCCGTGTGGGCGGCGTCGTTCATTTCTGACAAGAGGTCCCGCCCATGAAGGCGCTGATGAAGACCACCAAGTCGGCGAAGCCCGCCGAGGTGGAAAGAAAATGGCATTTGATCGATGCCGACGGGCTGGTCGTCGGCCGGCTCGCAACGATCGTCGCCAACCTGCTGCGCGGTAAGCACAAGCCGAGCTACACCCCGCATGTCGATTGCGGCGACCATGTCGTCATCGTCAACGCGGACAAGGTGCGGTTCACCGGCAAGAAGCTCGCCGACAAGATCTATTACAAGCACACCGGCTATGCCGGCGGAATCAAGTCGATCACTGCCGGCAAGGTGCTCGAGGGCCGCTTCCCGGAGCGCGTGCTTGAAAAGGCTGTCGAGCGCATGATCCCACGCGGGCCGCTCGGCCGCGAGCAGATGCGCCACCTCCATCTCTATGCCGGAACCGAGCATCCGCATGCCGGCCAGAGCCCCGAAACTCTCGACGTCGCGGGCATGAACCGCAAGAACAAGGTTGGTGCCTGATGTCCGACAATCGTCAATCGCTTTCCGATCTTGGCCAGCTCACCGGCGGCCCGGCCGCAGCTCCGGCGGCCACACCCGAGGCCGGCGGTGACTCGGATGCGGGCTTCGCGCCCCAGCAGCCGCCCCAGCCCGAGGCTCCGCTTCGCGAGCAGCAGCTCGACAAGTTCGGCCGCGCTTATGCGACCGGCCGCCGCAAGGACGCCGTCGCCCGCGTCTGGCTGAAGCCCGGCACCGGCCAGATCACCGTCAACGGCCGCGACCAGACCGTTTATTTCGCACGCCCGACGCTCCGCCTGGTCATCAACCAGCCGTTCGACGTGGCCGAGCGGCGCGACCAGTATGACGTCGTCTGCACCGTCACCGGCGGCGGCCTTTCCGGCCAGGCGGGCGCGGTCAAGCACGGCATCGCGCAGGCGCTGACCCGCTTCGAGCCGGCGCTCCGCACCACGGTCAAGCGCGCCGGCTTCCTCACCCGCGATCCCCGCGTCGTCGAGCGCAAGAAGTACGGCCGAGCCAAGGCCCGCCGCAGCTTCCAGTTCTCGAAGCGTTAAGCGACCGGAGTTCCTGTCCGAAAGAGGCCGCTCCCGCTCGGGGGCGGCCTTTCTTATGGGGCCGCGAGGCTGTAGCGAGGCACCGTCTCCGCCATCGGATCGAGCCGGACGCTGAGCGCGATTCCCGCGGCGGCCACGGTCAGCGCCAGCGCGGCCACGGGCAGACCGCGCGGCATTTCGACCCTCCTCAGGAGCGGCCAGGCGAGAAAAGCCGTGAGTAGCGCGAAAAACGCCATTCCTTCCGCGAACGGAGCCCCGACGCCGAGAAAGGTGAAGTGCGCCAGATAAAGGAGCTGCCCTAGCCCGAAGGCGCTGATGCCGGCGACGATCGCCAGCGCGCTCCAACGAGTCGCCGCGGCATCGACGTACGCGACTGCCGCCATCGCCGCCGCTCCCAGGAGGAGCGGCCAGGCCACGACCGGAGCGGCCGTCGGAGCGGCGACCTGAACCCCGAGCGCAAGCAAGAACAGCGGGAGAGCGAAGCCGAACCAGCCGGCCCAAAGGCTGGGGCGGGCTCGCGGCAGGATCATCGCGCTCACGGCCGCGGCCGTCGCGAGCCCGGCGAGCCAGAGCGAGAAGCGGCCCGCCAGCACCGCCGCGACGGCAAGCGCCAGCGCCGGCAGAGCCGCGCGCAGCAGCGGGGTCGGCCGCACCGCCAGAGGCAAAGTGAGCAACGCTGCAAGGCACAGGAGAAAGGCTTGCGCCTCCAGCCGCGGGACCGCCGCGAGCCGGTCGTAATAATTGGACCCAGGACCGCTTCCGGAGAGAACGTTGCCGAAGCGGAGGAGGAGCGCGGCGTGGAGAAGCAGCGCGAGCGGCAGCGCGGCCGCTGCGGCCGGGGCATGGAGGCCGAGCGGCTCTGTTCGCCCTGCTCTCCGCCACGCCAGGATCATGAGCAGCGCCGCCGCGCCCAGGATCAGCCATCCCGTCGCCGCATCGTACGCGATCACGAACAATCCGAGCACGTCGCCGAACACCGCATCCTCGCCGCGGCGCGGCAGAGCGGGTGCGGAGGCCAGCGCCTGAGCGGCGGCGTGCGCCTGCTGTCCCAGATCCTGGAGCGATCCCCGCTCCAGCCTTTCCGGCGTCGACAATGGCGAGTGATAAAGTTCGCTTCGTCCGATGAATGCGAAGTTCAGTCCCGGAGTCCCCTGCCGCTTCGGGATGGTGAAATCCGTATTGTTCGGCATCAGCTCGTAGACCAGCACCGCAAGCGAGCTCCCCGACGGCCGCGGCACGGCGCGGCGGAAGAGATCGATGAGCTCTGCGTTGCCGCGGCCGGTCTCGAACATCGAAGCGCGGCCGCCGGCGCCCCGCGTTTCGAGGTTGATCACCGCCCCCACGCGCCGGACCAGCGGGTGGCGCTCGAAGAACAGCCTCGCACCGTCCAGCCCGAGCTCCTCGGCATCGGTGAAGAGGACGATGATGTCGCGCTCCGCGACCCCTCGGCTTCGAATGGCGCGGACGCCTTCAAGGACCGCCGCAACGCCCGCCGAGTCGTCCGCCGCGCCCGGCGAATCCCAGACGCTGTCGTAATGCGCCATCAGCAGCAGTGCGGGCTTGCTCGAGTCGCGCCCTGCCAGCAGCCCCACTACATTCACCGCTTCCGGGGCTGCGGCATCGTCCCCCGTCCACTTCGCGAGGCGTTTCTTCGCCTTCCCGCCGAGCGGCCCCGACTGCACCCCCGCCGCCAGCCCCATCTGCCGCAGCCGCGCCAGGAGGTGCGCGCGGACCCGCGCATTCTCCACCGATCCGGTCGGGTGCGGCGCACGTGCAATCGCGCGCACGTCCGCTATTGCCCGCTCCGCGGAAAACAGGTGCGCCGGCGCGTCCGCAGGCTCCGGCGGCGGCGGCTGCGAGGCGAGAAAGCCGATCAGCAGCGCGCCCAGCA
>Ga0216301_1000427_pt1 | contig 10999 bp, 14 predicted proteins | sample 4hB_Boncat_minus_FD_156203 | JGI IMG/M metagenome (GOLD analysis project Ga0216301, IMG submission 156203) | Terrestrial sediment cell enrichment communities for BONCAT metagenomics from Utah, United States - 4hB_Boncat_minus | ecosystem: Environmental > Terrestrial > Deep subsurface > Rock...
CCCGCATCCTGGTGGACTACGGCACCCCGGCCAGGCGCGGGCGCGAGATCTGGGGCGGCATCGTGCCGTGGGGGCAGCTGTGGCGCACCGGGGCCAACCGCGCCACCCACTTCACCACCTCACGCGACCTGGTCCTCGGCGACCCCGCGCGCGGCGGCCTGGTGGTCCCCGCCGGCGAGTACACGATCTTCTCCATCCCCGAAGCCGCGGGCGGCGTGCTGATCGTCAACCGCCAGACCGGGCAGGGCGGCACCACGTACGACCCTGCCCGCGACCTCGGCCGCGTCCCCATGCGCCGCGTGGCGCGCAGCGATTCCGCCGAGCGCTTCACCATCGAGGTGGACGAGGCCCGCGCGGGCGGCGTGATCCGGCTGATCTGGGACCGCTCCGAGTTCGTCGTCCCCTTCACGGTCCGCTGACCGCCGGGCGCTTACGAAGGGGCTTCGCCCAGCAGCCGACGCAAACGCGCCGCGATGGTCTTCACCACCGCGGCGCGTTCGCCGATGGCGCGGTGCCCCAGGATGAGCTGTTCAGCGATCTCGGACAGGAGAGGCGCGTTCCCGAGCGTCTCGGCCAGGTAGCCGCGCCACCCCGTATACTCTTTCGGGTATCCGGTCGCCATCTCGCCCATGCCGGCGAGGGCGGTGCGGCCGAGGACTGGGTGTCGTACGATCTCGATGAGGTACACGAGATCCTTGGCCTGCTTCGGCAGTCGCGTCCGGGTGCGGGAGGAGAGCCCCTTCGCGAGCAGGTAGGCCGGCAGAGTGGGAACGCGGATGCGTACCGGGGGGTCCAGCAGCGCGTGGATCTCCGCGCCCACTTCCATCCAGCGGGCGTTGTCCAGGAGCACGTGCTGTCCCGGATAGCCCTGCACCTTGAGGTTCGGCTGCCCCTCGATGACGATGTCGTCTTTGGGGTTCGCCGATTCGGTCAGGATGTCCAGCTCGATCACGCTCTGGCCGGGACCTGGCTGAAAGATCTCCAGAGTCCCGTTTCCGCCGAGCACCTCCTGGATCTCGTAGCCTGCGCGGGACACCAGGTCCAGCAACGCGGGGCGGCCGGCGGTGAGAAGGCGGTGCGGGATCGTGACATCGATGTCTTCCGTGCGGATGGCCTGGTCGCCTGCATCCACTTCGGCGAGATAGAGCGCGTGCACCCACCCGCCGATGAAGACTACGTCCGCGGCGTAGGGCTGTAGCGCCCTCACGGTACGCGCGAACACTTCGGAGCCGGTGGGCACGGGCGTCAGTCCAGCATGCGAGTCAGTTCCTGGACCTGCCGCCGTTCCAGCCCAAGCTGCTCGGCGAGCGGCCCGAGCGCGATCATCCGGGCCGCCTCCGCGCCGCGCAGCGGAAAGCCGGCGAGGTCGAGGAAAAGCTGCACGGGCGAGACGACCGGCAGCCCATCCACCTCGCGCGCACCCCGGAAGACGGCGCCCCCGTAGTACGGAGTCATCACGTGGAGGTTGCCTCCCGTGTGGACCCTCTCCCCGTAGAGCTTCCCTTGCACCACCTCGCGAGCCATCGCGCCCTGCTCTTCCGGCACGTACAGATTCATTAGGCCGTGCTGCACGTGTGGAGAGATCCGGTCCGCCCCCGCGAGCATGGTCAGCGCGAAGCGGACCCCCGCCGCGTTCATCTCGGCCCTCAGCGCGGCGCCCAACTCCGGGTATTCGAACGGGACGATGAAGGAGCTCACGCGGTTCTTGGACCAGTGGTAGGCGCCGAGCCAGTCCCGCAGAGCCGCAACGCCGTTACTGAGTAAAGTCCGTCCCTGGTCCTCGCGCGCGTATCCCCGCCGGACAAGTTCGCGGGCAGCGTCCGAGGCGTGCCCGACCGAGAGCCGCGTCTCCGCTGCGATCTCGCGGATGCCCCACGCCCTTTCCGGCTGCTCCAGAAGCTCGCGCAGCACCAGCGACGCCTTCTTCGAGAACGGGTTGAGAGGGCGCGCATCCCACAGCCGCTTCGGAGGCGGCTTCCGATCCGCCTCCAGCCAGACGTACCAGCCTGGTTCGCGGATGAAGACGTTCCCGCAGAGATCCACGTGATTGATCCTGCCCTCCCGCAGCTCAGCCCGGACGCGTGTCGAAATCGTCGGCGCGGCGAGGAGGAGACCACGGCGGCGTCTGGTCCCCTTCCCGAGGGCTTCCACCAGCGCAGTGCTGATGCTCGCCTTCGCCTCCACGTGCAGCAGGCGTCGCTTACCCTCCACTTCCAGGGAGATCGGCCCATCGACGCGCGCATCGTCCGCTGACTGAACAGGCAGGTCGAGGCGCTCCCGCAGGAGAGCCCGGACCTGGCTGACAAACTCGTTTTCGCCCGACGCGGGACGCGGCATGTTCGGCTTTGGTGTGCTGTTCGGAATAATTCGAACGGTACCGCGGGGCGGAACAGCGCACAAGCTTCCATCGTCGCGCGCGCCGGCCGAGGGAGCATTCGTTCGTCAGTTACGGCGCAACAGCCCCGAACTCTTCGATCGCCATGCGTACGAGGGCGTGCGGAGTGCGGGGCGAGCGAAACAAGCCGTGCCGCAGCTTCTTGAGCAGCTCCGGCGTAGCTCCCGCTTTCGGCACGAGCACTCGGTCCTGGCGCGCGGCGTTCAGCTTCTCTGCGGTTGTGCGGCGCGCGTCACCGTAAACCGCACACGTGTCGTGCTGGATGAACGGGTGCTCTCCGGCGTGCATCACCACGGTCGAATCGGTATGTGGGCGCAGCGTGGTAAGATGCACGATGAGGTAAGCGTCAGCCGCTCCGGCGGGGCCCCACAAAACGACCCACAGATGCGGCGTCGACCCCGTGCCCCGCGTCAGGATGAAGGTGTCGCCCGGGCGGATCACCATTCCGCGTCAGAGGATGGCGTCGGCGATTGCGGACTCCTCCAGCTCCTCTGCGATCTCGTTGATGTCCTCTTCCGGGAAACCTTCGTGACGAAGGATGTCGGCCGGATCGATCCGGACGGAGGACCCCCGGGGATCCTGCCACTCCGGAAGCCGGTGCGTCACATCGCGGAGCTGCCAGCGAGACATCTGCCCGTATTCGGCAAAGATCCTGTCGATCAACTCCTCCTCGGCGGGGGATAGCTGATCTGCGGGGACATCTTCGGTCACCAGGCTGACTTCGTTGTCCTGCTTCGGTCCGATCAGGGTGTGCCAGTACGCCCCCTCGCTACCCTCCGGTTCGTTGATCCGGTCGAGCGTGAAGCTCAGGACGGGGCCGTGCGGCATCGAAAAGTAGGAGTCGTGCGTCACCGGGCGCCCCCACCGGACCAGGGCCTCTCGGTCGACCAGGTACATCAGCTTGATCAGCTTCAGGTGGCTCATTTTGCCGCCGCGCAGCTTCAGTAGCCGCGCGGCCGCCTGAGCGGCCTTTTCTTCCCGGAAGCGTGTACGCACACGAACCTCCATTCCTCACGTTCAGCCGACCGGCGCAGAGCCCCGCCAGATGCGTTCCTCAATCCAGCCACGGCAGAGCGCAGTGCCATCACGCAATGCTCCCACGATTCGGAATGTATTCGGTTGCTGTCCTGAATTCAAGTTTAGACAGGTGTTTCCTGCGCGTACCCGGGAGCACCGCGCTACCGCGCCCGCTCCTTGAGCTCGCGGCGGGCGACGTCGAGCCACTGCTTCTCCTCGCGGCGGTAGTGGCCGCTGGAGACGCGGGCGTGGCGCAGCATCTCCTCGAACACCGTGAAGGCCTCGTCGTGGCGGCCGACCTGCTTCAGGAGGAGGGCGTAGCGGCAGCGGGCCTCCTCGCCGGCGGCGCCGCGGGCCAGGACGGCGTAGGCGCGCAGGGCGCCGTCGACGTCGCCGGAGTCTTCGGCGATGCGGGCGTCGAGGAGCTGCACGGAGGCGGTGAGCATGGTGCCCTGCCGCTTGAGGCGCTCCATGGCGTCGCGCGCCTCGTCCATGCGCCCGGCGGCGTGGCAGGCGCGGGCCAGGGCGCCCAGCACGCGCGGGTCGTCCTCGTGGATCCCCTGCTGGCAGGTGCGCACCAGCGCCACCGCGTCGTCGCCGCGGCCGGCGTTCTGGTAGGCCTCGGCCAGGGCGAGGCGGTTGTTGACGGTGTTGCTGAGCGCGACCTCGTCCTCCAGGCGCTTCACCTCGGCCGCGGGGTTCAGGCGCCGCGCCAGCTGCCGCCCGGCCGAGCGCAGTCCCCCGGAGCGCATGCTGGGCAGGTACTCGGCGAAGAAGTACACCAGGATTCCGACTACCGGGAAGAAGAAGAGGATGAACAGCCACCACGCCTTCCCCTGCCGGATGGCGTGCACGGCAAAGAACACCTGCGCCGCCAGCATGGCGATGCCGAAGAACGACGAGTACCAGCCGAGAATGGACATGCGCGGTTTGGTGGGCGGGGGAGCGCGCGGAGGATCGACGACGAATTTCGGCGCGGCGCGCCCGTCGTGCAACCCGGGCGGCCTTGCAGCCGCGCCCCCGGCGCCGTAGGGTGGAGTGATCCCGCATCCCAAACCACCCCAGGAGGTCGCATGCTCCGCCCCCATCTGGCCGCGGCGCTGGTGCTCTGGACCGCCGCGCTGGCCGCCCCGGCCGCGGCGCAGGCCCCGCGCGCCGCCCCCGGCACCTTCTCCGTGGAGAAGTACCTGGATTACGAGACCGTCGGCGACCCGCAGATCTCGCCCGACGGCCGGCGCGTCGTGTACACCCGCCGCTGGGTGGACCGCATGGCCGACCGGTGGGAGTCCGCCCTCTGGATCGTGGAGGCGGACGGGTCGCGCAACCGCTTCCTGGTCAAGGGTTCCAACCCTGTCTGGTCGCCGGACGGCACCCGCATCGCCTACGTGGCGGAGGGCGAGCCGAAGGGGCCGCAGGTGTGGGTGCGCTACCTGGACGTGGAGGGCGCCGGCACGCAGGTGACGCGCGGCACCGAGGCACCGGGCAACCTGCGCTGGTCGCCGGACGGGCGCAGGATCGGCTTCACCCAGTTCGTGGCCAAGCCGGCGGACTGGAAGATCGGCATGCCCGCCGCCCCGGCCGGCGCCACCTGGACGCGGGCCCCGCGGGTGGTGGAGCGCCTGCACTACCGCGCGGACCGGCGCGGGATGACGGAGCCGGGCTTCGTGCACCTCTTCGTCGTCCCCGCCGAGGGCGGAACGCCGCGCGCCGTCACCTCCGGCGACTGGAGCGTGGGCTTCCGCTTCGACCAGATCCCCGGGGACGTGAGCTGGTCGTGGATGCCGGACGGGCGCACCGTCATCGTGGAAGGCCTCAACGAGCCCGACGCGGACATGAGCTACCGCGACTCCAACCTGTACGCCGTGGACGTGGCCACCGGCACCGTCCGCCGCCTGACCCCCCAGCGCGGCACCTGGACGCAGCCGGTGGTGTCGCCGGACGGGCGGCAGATCGCCTTCGCCGGCAACGCGTACAACCGCCAGAGCTACCGCGCCCAGGACCTGTACCTGATGAACGCGGACGGCAGTGGCGTGCGCGTTCATCAGGTACAGGTCCTGGGCGACCCGAACGGGATCACCTGGGCGCCGGACGGGAGCGGCGTCTACTTCACCACCGCCGACCGCGGCACGCGCAACGTCCACTTCGCTCCCGCGCGCGGCGGGGCGGCGCGCCAGGTGACGCGCGGCACGCACATGCTGGGGCTGAGCTCTCTTTCGCGCGGCGGGGTCGGCGCGGCGGTGCGCAGCGCCCCCCAGTCGCCGCCGGACGTGGTGCGCGTGGACCTGCGCCGCGGCGGCGAGCCGGTGCAGCTCACCCGCGTCAACGAGGACCTGCTGGCCGGGATGCGCCTCGGCGCCGTGGAAGAAGTGTGGTACACCTCCACCGGCGGCGCGCGGGTGCAGGGGTGGATCGTGAAGCCGCCCGACTTCACCCCGTCGAAGAAGTACCCGCTGATCATGGAGATCCACGGCGGACCGCACGCCATGTACGACGTGGGCTTCAGCCCCATGTACCAGAACTTCGCCGCCAACGGCTACGTGGTTCTGTACACCAATCCGCGCGGGAGCACGGGCTACGGCAGCGCCTTCGGCAACGCCATCGAGCGCGCCTACCCCAGCGTGGACTACGAGGACCTGATGGTGGGCGTCGACACCGTGCTGGCCCGCGGCTACGTGGACCCGGAGCGGATGTTCGTGGGCGGGTGCAGCGGCGGCGGCGTGCTCTCCAGCTGGACGGTGGGGCACACCGACCGCTTCGCCGCCGCCGCGGTGCGCTGCCCCGTCATCAACTGGATGAGCTTCGCGGGCGCCACCGACGTGCCGCTCTTCACGGCCAACTTCTTCGACAAGCCGTTCTGGGAAGACCCGCAGGCGTGGCTGAAGCAGTCGCCGCTGATGTACGTGGGGAACGTGAAGACGCCGGTGCTGCTGATGACGGGCGAGCTGGACCTGCGCACCCCGATGGGGCAGAGCGAGGAGTACTACGCCGCGCTCAAGACCCGCGGCGTGCCCACGGCGCTGCTGCGCTTCGAGGGCGAGTACCACGGCACCGGCTCGCGCCCCTCCAACTGGATGCGCACGCAGCTCTACATGATGAGCTGGTACGAGCGCTGGGCCGGCAAGCGCGGCCAGGCCATGCCGCAGACGGCGGGCACGCGGTAGGGCGGCTGAACGGCAGTTCTCACGCGGAGGCGCGGAGACGCGGGAGAGAACGACAACAGCCTCACACGGAGTACACGAAGGGAACAGCAGAGCCACAGAGAAACTTCTGCTGTTCTCTCTGTGGCTCTGTGTGAGGCTTTTCGGTCAGCCGCGTGCCCGGCGTGCCTTGTCGCGGAGCATGAAGAGGTACATCCCCTCCACCTTTTCGCGCGCCCACGGCGTCTTGCGCAGGAACTTGAGGCTGGACGCGACGCTGGGGTCGTCGGTGAAGCAGCGGATGCGGATGCGCTCGCCCATCGCCGCCCACCCGAAGTGCTCCACCAGCTCGTTCAGCATGCGCTCCAGCGTGACGCCGTGCAGCGGGTTCCTGGCCTGCGGCTGCGGGTCGGTCATGGCGGATCTTTCAGGTTGGCGGAATGGCGACCTGCATGATCTCGATGCGGTTGCCGGACGGGTCGTGGACGTAAAAGGGCCGCACGCCCGAATAGCGCTCGTCCCACTGCGCCGCGGGGTATCGCGATCTGCACCTGGTCAAGCGTCAGGTAGGCCATGCCCCCGCTCCGGGCGCGGTCCGGCGAACTGCAGTCTCACGCAGAGGCGCAGAGACGCAGGAGAGAAGCTGAGAAACGCATCAGTCAGAGCCGCAGACGTCTGGACGCGGCAGAGAACCTCTCCCGCTTTTCTCTCTCCGCGTCTCCGCGCCTCCGCGTGAGACCAGCGTGTTCAGATCACGGGCATTCCCAGATGCGTGCGCAGGTCCCACAGGTCGGGATAGAAGCGCCGCTCGACCGTCGTGCGCAGATACGCCGCACCGGAGCTGCCGCCGGTGCCGGGCTTCCAGCCGATCACGCGCTCCACCATCTGCACGTGCCTCAGGCGCCACAGCGTGAACATCTCGTCGTACTCCACCAGCGCCTCACAGAGGAGGAAGAGGTCGAAGTGGCTCGCCTGGTCACGGTAGATGGTCGCGAGCTGCACCACGCGCCGGTCGCGCGCCTCCTGCCGCACCTCCTCCGCCTCGTCGTCCGCGGGCTCCGGGATGTCGAAGCCGCGGCGGCGGCACACCTCGTAGAAGGCGTCGCGCACGCTGGGGTTGTCCAGCCGCGCCTGGAGCCGCTCGCGCTCCTCGGGCGTGGGGCGCGCGTGCACCAGCATCCCCGGGTCCTTGCTCCCCGACACGAACTCGATCTCCCGGAACTGGGCGGACTGGAAGCCGCTCGCCGGCATGATGTGGTCGCGGAAGGTCAGGAAGTCGGTGGGGCTCATCGTCTCCAGCACCGTGATCTGGCTGACCAGCACGCGCTGGATCTCGATGCAGCGCCGCAGGAGCCGCGTCGCGCCGAGCACGTCGTCGCCCTGGAGGCGCGCCACCACGCCGTCGATCTCGTGGAGGATCTGCTTGAACCAGAGCTCGTACACCTGGTGGATGACGATGAAGAGGAGCTCGTCGTGCTGCGCGGGGTCGGAGCGCAGCTGCTGCATCCCCAGCATCTCCTGCACGCGGAGGTACGAGCCGTAGCTCAGCTCCTGCTCGTGGTCGGGCCTTCCGAACGACATCGATGCATCTCCCCGGGAGCGGGTGTGAGGGTCCTGCCGGAACTGGCGGACGATGCAAAGTCAGGGGTGCGCGGCCGGACCGCAACGCCCCCCCCGCTACTTCGTCGTCAGCAGGCCGAGCGCGAAGTCCGGTCCGGGGCGGGGCGGCCGGCGGGGGCGCCGCACAGCGTCTGGCCGCGGGTGCGGCGCCAGTCCGGGAGAGCTGCATCGTGCTGCACGGCGAGGTGCACGTGGCCCCCGTCGCGCCCCGGGCGCAGGTCGCCGGCGCGGCGGGCGCGGTATGGGACGCGTGCCAGCACCGCGGACAGTTCGCGCTCCAATGCGGCGCGCGCTTCGGTGAGGGCGGCGGCGCCGTGCGCGCCATGCACGTCGAGGCGGCGCGCTTCGGATGCGCGCTCGAACGCCTCGCGGGCGGGGCCCACCTGTGGCTTCATCACGCCTCCGGACAGTGTGTGCACGAACCCGGTCGCACGCGCACGCGGCGTGCCCGGCGTGTCTGAACAAAACACTTGTCCAAGGTGGGTAGCACGTTTAGAGTTCACTCCACCCCCGCATCGCAGTACCTCCCACGGGTCCCCTCGCATGTCCTCCTTCGCCGCCCGCAAAACGGTGCTCATCGTCGACGACAACCCCGACGTCCGGGAGATCTGCTCCCTGGCGCTGGACTACGCCGGCTACCACGTACTGCGCGCCAGCGACGGCGAGGAAGGGGTGGCGATGGCGCGCAGTACGTGGTAGCCCATGGTGGTGATGGACGGGAAGATGCCGCGGCTGGGCGGGTGGGATGCGGCGCGCGTCCTCAAGTCGGACCCGCGCACGGCGCCGATCCCCGTGCTGGCCTTCACCGCCAGCGCCGTCACCCCCGCGCAGATGCGGCTCCTGCGCGAGGTCACCGACGGCTACATCCCCAAGCCCTGCTACCCGTCCGACTTCCTGGCCGCGGTGCGCCGCTGCATCGGCCCGCCGATGGCCGAGGCCCCGGGCGTCGCGATGGCGGAGACGGCGTAACGGGCTGGGCTCACGCGGAGACGCGGAGGCGCGGAAAAGACGGCGGGGCGCATGCGGACGGAGGCGCGGAGAGAGATTCTCCGCGCCTCCTTTTTCACGAGCTGCTGCGGATGCTCAGTACGACTCACACCCCCAGCCGTCGCCGTCGCGGTCCAGGCGATGCGGATCGGCGCCCGTCACTTTGACGGTGTGTCCCACGTCGGCGCAGTCCAGGTCGATGCCATTCCATGCCGGATAGGCGTAGGGGTCGGCGTCGGCCCCTTCTTCTTCCACCTGCACGACGTTGGCGAAGCTCGTGTCCGCGACGGGCTCGGGGGTGTTGGCGGGCGTCAGGCTCGTGTCCATCATTTCGGATCCGACCGTATCCTGCTCAAGGGTCAGCGGCGTGGAGAGGAGGGCCGCCGGCTGCGACGCCGGCGCGGAATCGCACGTCGCCAGCACCAGGAGCGCGAGGGCCGGCGCCACGCCCCGCACCCGCACGCCCGTCCTGCTGAAATCCGCGTTCATGAATGGCCGTCCTGGTGCTGATGCAATGCGAACAAGTCGAGTACCCGCACTATTCAGTCGGTACGGTGAGGGGAGTTTTCCGTCAGGGCCGCCGCACGCCGCTCTCCTGGGCCATGAAGAGGGTGCCGTCGGCGGCCTCGATCTCGTACTGGATGAGCGTGCCGGAGGCGTAGCCGTGCCGGATGCGGCCACGCCCACGCTCCGTCATCACCTCGTCGCCGCGCTTGAAGCGAAAGGTCGTGCCCGCGGCGGGATCGTCGAAGGTGATCATCCCGTGGTGCCAGTGGATCTTGAACGGGCCGATCCCGTGCACCTGCACGATGGCGGGCTCCGGTGAGCGGGCGAACATCGTGGTGCCGCTCGGGGCGAAGGCGTAGCTGCCGGTCTTCAGCTCCCGGAGCGCGGTCGAATCGAAGCGCTCGCCGAAGCCGAAGTACCACGTCCCCTGCACGATGGTGATGTGCTCGTCCACCGGGTGCGAGTGGGGCGGCACGATGGTCCCCGGCAGCTCCCGGATGCGCATGACGAAGGGCTGGCCCTCGGCGTCCGGGTCGCCGAAGAGGATCTGCACGTCGCCCGAGAGCGGCCCCAGCGGGATCATGCGGGGCCCTCTGCCGCTGTCGGCCCGCGCCACGCCGGTGGCCGCACCCGTCGCGGACCTCGTTTCCGCGGTGGGCGCGTGGTTCGCGTGGGTGCCTCGGCCACATGCGGCGAGGAGCAGGCACGGCAGGGCCAGATGTCGGAGCATGTCATCCCTCGAAGGTGACGAGGAGTACCGGGAGGACGAAGCGGGGCAGCGCGGGTGGGTCGAGCCGGGAAGGTAATCTCCGCGACTCGGGGGTGGAAGCAGATTCATCCGCGGGCACCCGACGAGCCGAATTGTTCCTATTGACACTCGGAAGGAGCGCGTGTATCTCTTCCTTCCGACAGCCGGAAGGAATACCGCTCAGCGAACCGCCTCCGATGCCGCGAAACAGCTCGGCCGACATCCTGCAGGGGACGCTCGATCTCCTGGTGCTGAAGACGCTCGCGCTGCGGCCGATGCACGGCTGGGGGATCGCGCAGCGCATCCAGGAGCTGTCGCGCAACGCGCTCGATGTGGGGCAGGGATCGGTGTACCCCGCGCTCCTGCGGCTCGAGGACCGGGGGCTGATCTCCAGCGAGTGGGGAGTGACGGAGAACAACCGCCGCGCCCGGTACTACAGCCTGACCCCGCTCGGCCGGGAGCAGCTGGAGGTGGAGGTGGCGGGGTGGCGGAGCTACGCCCGCGCCGTCGAGCTGATCCTGCGCACCACCTGAGGCGCCCATGCATCCCAGAGCCCTGCTCGCCCTGCTGCGCGGCAGCGGCCGCGCA
>Ga0216301_1000428_pt1 | contig 10998 bp, 6 predicted proteins | sample 4hB_Boncat_minus_FD_156203 | JGI IMG/M metagenome (GOLD analysis project Ga0216301, IMG submission 156203) | Terrestrial sediment cell enrichment communities for BONCAT metagenomics from Utah, United States - 4hB_Boncat_minus | ecosystem: Environmental > Terrestrial > Deep subsurface > Rock...
CGCCGGGGGCGAGCCGGAAGGTGACGGTGACGTACACGCCGGGGGTGACGAAGGCGGCGGGGGGAGCGCCCGCGAGCGGGACGCTGGGGATCGCGAGCAGCGATGCGGCGCGGCCGTTCGTCGCCGTGACCGTGAGCGGCGCCGCGCCGTAGGGGCCTGTCTCACCCCGGTCTCTGGGGCGGCGGGCGACCCGAGCCCGCTACCCTGAACCTAGAACGGCCTCCCGCTCGCGCGGGAGGCCGTTGCTTTGAATAGGAGCGGGAAAGCAGGGCGAAGGCGCTTGAGTGCGGCAACGCGGTTTAGGGGCGAGTTGGCGTGGACATAAAGGGGGGCCAGGCGCGGGTCGACAGCCCTGTCAGCGAGGGTACCGTCTCGGGCCGCGCGGTCCCTATCCTCCAGCATGCACCCCCAGACCCCACAGAACTTCTGGCGCGAGGCCGTGGCTTGGCGCGGCTCCATCACCCCGACCGTGCTGCCGTATGTGCTGGCGTTCGGCGTCCTGTCCACGCTCGTCGTCTGCCTGGGGCTATGGATGGAGCAGCAGTTCCAACGAAAGGTCGCCTTGGAGGTGGCGCCTTTTGAGATCGTCGGTGCGGTGCTGGGCCTGCTCCTCGTTCTCCGCACCAACGCCGGCTACGACCGCTGGTGGGAAGCGCGCAAGCTCTGGGGCGGCATCGTGAACCAGTCGCGCAACCTGGCGATCACGGCTCTTGCTTACGGGCCGCAGGAGCCGGAGTGGCGGCGGGAGTTGGCGCACTGGACCGCCGCGTTTCCGCACGTGGCTCGAGCCAGCCTGCGAGGAGAAGAGCTGCCCGCCGAGGTGGCCGCTCTTCTGGGTGAAGCCAATGCGCGGCGTCTTGCGGCGGCGGACCACATGCCCAGCTATGTCGCCCTGAAGCTCGGCAAACTGCTGGGCGAGGCCGTAGACCTGGGGATGGACCGCTTCGCCTTCATACAGGCAGACCGGGAACGGGCGCTCCTGATCGACCACATCGGCGCCTGCGAGCGCATCCTGCGGACCCCGCTCCCGCGCGTATACGCTATCAAGGTGCGCCGGTTCATCTTCCTGTTCCTGACCACCGTCCCGCTGGCGTTGCTGCACAAGGTGGGGCAAGAGTGGACCATTCCCGTGGTCACGATGCTCGTCGCTTATCCGCTCATCTCACTGGACCAGATTGCGGTAGAGCTGCAGTCCCCCTTCTCTCGAAGTACGCACGCTCTCACCCTCGATCAGATCTGCGCGACCATCGAGCGGAACGTCCTCGGGTTGCTACGGGGCTCAGTAGACGAGACGGGTGTCGCGCCATACACGACCGACTCTGGCGCGGAGCAACAGGTTGCCAGTTAGCGGGCTCCGGATAAAGCTCGGCAAAGCTCGCCGGGCAGCATGATTTCTGAAGCGGTTGGTAAACTCTTCTCCGGGGCCGGTCGGCGCTAGCCTTCAGAGATCCCGATGGGTCAAGATCGAGGGACGCGGTCGCGATCTCCGTCTGAACCGCCACTACAGCGGCCAGGCAATGAGCCTGATCGCTCAAGGAACTAGCAGGTCTCAGGGGTGGAAACACTTCCAACGCGAAGGGTGGGCGGCAGGCGGACTCTGGCAGCGCCTCGACCGGCGATCGGTTGCGTGCCGCACCGACCCGGTGAGCGCACTGGCGGCGAGCTGCGCGAGACGCTGCTATCCCGATCAGCAGAGCCGGTCCCCCAGAGCGATGAATAGCTGCCCTAGCGTCTCGTCGAAGTGAGCGCCCAGACTGGAGGCAACGATAACTCTGGCCTGGGCCGGGGGCAGAGCGCCTCGATAGGCGCGGGCGGCGGTCAGCGCCTCGTATACGTCCGCGATACAGATGATTCTCGCTAACATCGGAATTGCGGCGCCGCGAAGACCGTCGGGATAGCCGCTCCCGTCCATTCGCTCGTGGTGGTGGCGCACGAGGGTGGCCACTTCCCGCAGCGCGGGAACCTGGCCGACGATCTCCGCGCTGCGGACAGGGTGCTGCCGCATCAGGGTCCATTCTTCATCGTTCAAGGGGCCGGGCTTGAGGAGGATGGACTCGGGGATGCCGATCTTCCCCACATCATGGAGAAGCGCGGCGAACTCCAGCACCTGCAAGCGCTCGGAAGGAAGTCCCGCGGCTTCTCCCAGCTGCAGCGCCAATGCCGCAACTCGTTCGGAGTGCGTCGCCGTATGGGGGTCCTTAGCATCTACCGCAGCCACGAGGGCGCGGATCGTGCCAGAGAGTATCTCACCCGTCCGCAGCGCGGCCTGTTCTCGGTCTCGGTCGAACCGTGTCCAGTTCTGCTCAATGGCGCGCGCCAGTTGAGCCAACTCAAACGGCTTGGTGAGAAAGTCTGTCGCCCCCGTAGCGATGGAGGTCTTGGCCAGCGCCGTCTCGTTTCGGCCCGTGAGCAGGATGAAGGGAAGATCCGGATGAGCCTGGCTGACGTGCTCCAGCAGGTCCAGCCCCGTTCCTCCGGGCATCTCGTAGTCGCACAGGACGAGGGAGTAGTTTCGCTCGCGCAGACATTCTCTAGCCTGCGCTGCGTCCGCGGCCGTCTCCGCCGCGTAGCCGAGCGCTTCCAGCCCGGCCTGGATCATTCCACGCACGGCCGGATCATCATCCACCACCAGGAGCGGAGCACGCAATGGTTCTTCCGCCATCTGCAGCTAATCTCCAGAGCCCTGGAGCAGCTCATGAACCGCGGTGAGCAGCGCCCGACCCGAGAAAGGCTTCTGGACGAACGCCATCTCTGCCGCCAGGACGCCGTGCCGCACCATCGCATCATCCGTGTAGCCGGACATAAGGAGGGTTTTCATGTCCGGCCTTAGCATGGTGGTCCGCTCCACCAGTGTACGCCCGTTCATGTGGGGCATTACGACATCGGTGATCAATAGATCGATGGGGCCGCGATACTCCTCGCAGATCCGCAGCGCCTCTTGCCCGTCCGCCGCCTGAAGGACCTGGTAGCCGCCCACTTCCAGGAACTCGACCGCGATGCGTCGCACATTTCCTCGTCTTCGACCAACAGAATGACGCCTGATCCCTCCTGGCGGCTTCCAGAGGCGGTCTGCTCGCTTGTTCCCTGGGTGGCCCGCACCCGAGGCAGGTAGACGTTAAAGGTGGTCCCCTGGCCCGGCTCGCTGTCCACGGAGATCGCGCCGCCACTCTGCTTCACAACCCCGTAGACGGTGGCCAGGCCCAGCCCCGTCCCTTCCCCCACGGCCTTTGTGGTGAAGAAGGGCTCAAAGATGCGGGCGCGGGTAGCGGAGTCCATGCCACAGCCGGTGTCGCTCACGGTTAGCAGAACGTAGGAGCCTGGCTCCAGCTCCAGCGAATGGCTGCCCCCGCCTCCATCCAGCTCCATCGCCCGTACTTCCATCACCAGGCTGCCGCCCTGCGGCATCGCGTCGCGGGCGTTGACGGCGAGGTTCAGCAGAATCTGCTCGATGTGGGAGGGGTCGGCGTTGACCAGCAATTCTACAGGATCATGGTGCGTGACCAGTTTAATGTCTTCGCCGATCACCCGGCGGAGCATAGAACTCAGGTCTCGAACCACTTCGTGGAGAGCCAGGACCTTGGGGGCGATCACCTCCTTACGGCTGAAGGCGAGCAGTTGCCGTGTCAGGCCTGCGGCTCGGGTGGCGGCCTGGTGGATTTCTCCTACCTGCGCCTGTGCTTTACTATGCAGATCGGAGCGGAGCATGAGGATTTCACTATAGCCCGAGATCACCGAGAGCATGTTATTGAAGTCATGAGCGATGCCGCCCGCGAGACGCCCGATGGCGTCCATCTTCTGGGACTGGCGGAGCTGTTCTTCCAGTGACTTCTGCTCGGTAATGTCCTGGATGATATGGATGTAACGCTGGGGTGCGCCGTTCTGATCTCTTAGGAGCGTCAGGGAGATCGACACACAGACCTGTTTGCCGTTCTTGTGGAGGTAGCGCTTCTCCCGCGTGAGAGTGGGCGCGAGGCGCAGGAGCAACTGCTCTTCGAGTGCAAGATCGCCGGCCACATCGTCCGGGTGAGTGATGTCCTGAAACCGCCTGGCCAGTAACTCTTCCGCCGAATAGCCCATCATCTGGCACAGGCGCGGATTAACCTGGAGCCAATGTCCGTCCAAAGCGCTGTGAGCCATCCCGACCGGAGCTTCGTCGACGGTAGTACGGTACAGGTCCATAGACTCCCGCAGCGCCAGCGCTGCGGCCTCTCGCTCGGTGACGTCGCGCATCGCCACCACAGCCCCGATCTGTCGCCCCTCGGCATTCCGCACCGGCTGACCCGTACAGTAAACTCTGCGCCGCATCGCGCCTTTAGGTGCGATCACCATCTCGACCTCACGCAAGATTTCCCCCCGAAAGGCGCGACGGAGCGGCATCTCTGCTTCAGTCAGGGGCGTGGCGCCGTCAGCGGCGTAGAGGTCCTCGTGCGCCGCCCACTCGGCGGAGCCGAGTGGGTCGGCAGACAGGCCGTGGAACTGCTGCGTGGCGCGGTTCAACACCGCCAGGCGGCCGTCGGCGTCACATGCCACAATGCCTTCCTGTAGGCTGTCGAGAACGGCGCTGACGAAGCTCTCTTGATCCTGGAGGTCCACCCGCGTGACCTGGTGCTGCGCCGCTTCGGCCTGGAGCCGCTCGCGGAGGGTGATCTCGGTCATCACGGAAGCACTGAGCTCGCGCAGGATCTCGATCTCGTCCTCGCTCCAGCGCCGAGGCTTGGAGTCTATGACGCAGAACGAGCCGAGGACATGACCCTCCATGGTCTGCAAGGGCACGCCGAGGTAGGCGATAACGCCTAATGACGCCACTGCCGGGTTCTGGGACAAGTAGGCATGTTCTCGCGCATCATCGACGATGAGCGGCTCCCCGGTAGCGACCACATACTTGCAGAAAGAGTGCGACAGCGGTGTCTCACGCTCGCAGAGCACTGGCTCGGGAAGTCCCACACTGCTCTTGAAGAACTGGCGGTTGGCGTCTACCAGGGAGACCAGCGCCAACGGGGTCTGAACTAGCTTAGCGGCCAAGCGCGTGAGGCGATCAAAGGGCGCCTCGGGCGGCGTATCCAGCAGATTGGCTCGCTCCAGTGCGGCGAGGCGCCTGGGATCGTAGATGGCATCCAGAGACGGTTCTTTGGTCAAGTAGTTACATCTCCTGAACCAGATGCAGCTGGTCCCATGTCAATGTAGCCGCTACCGCCGTACAAGTGACGGGCTCTCCCGCGGGAGAGCCCGTCACTTGGAATACCCACGTCGCCACTCGGTCAATCGGCGCACCAGCGCCCACCGACACGTGCGTCATCCCTGGAAATCCCAGGTCTGAGGCGGTGTCGATCACATAGCTGTGAGGCCCCTGTCTCCTCACGGCGCGTCTGGCTTTCTTGCTTGCCGCCGCACCTCGCGTCCGTAGCGTTAACGTCTCGCTCGAAGTAGCCGGTAGGATGATGAAGGCGTGTGGTAGCTCGCACTTCGATACAATACCCAGTAGCGGCGCCCCGCTTTCGAGCTGTCTCCACACGTGGCGGACCCATCCGTATGAAACGACTCTCCCTCTACAGCTTGCTGCTCGCTTTCGGGTCTGTGCTGTGGGCCAGCCAGCCGGCGCTCCCCAGCGGACCGGCGCCGCGTCCGGCGCCTCCCGCTAACTCTGCGGGCGCGCGCTTCTTCGAGACGTCGATCCGCCCGCTCCTCGCGGCGAAGTGCTATGGCTGCCACGGCCCCCAGAAACAGAGCAGCGGTCTGCGCCTGGACTCCCGGGCCGCTCTCCTCCAGGGAGGGGGCTCCGGGCCGGCGGTGACGCCCGGCCATCCGGAGAAGAGTCTCCTCATCGCCGTCGTCCATCCCACCACCGGCCGGATGCCGCCCACGGGGAAGCTGACGGCGGGCGAAGTCGCGGCGCTGACGCAGTGGGTGAAGCAGGGCGCGCCCTGGGGCGTGGAGCAGGGCCCAGCGGCGGGGAGCAAGACGGCGTCGGCCTTCCGCAATCCGAAGTCCGCAGAGGCCCGAGCCTGGTGGGCGTTCCAGCCGGTTCGCCGGCCGCCCCTGCCTCCCGCGCCGGCCGGCGGCTGGGGCCGCAACCCGATTGATCGCTTCGTGTACCAGAAGCTCAAGAAGGAGGGACTGGCTCCCGCCCCAGAGGCGAGTCCCGCCACGCTCATCCGCCGGGTCACCTTCGACCTGGCCGGGCTTCCGCCGACACCGGAAGAAGTGGAAGCGTTCGTCCGGGAATGCCGGCATGACGCCTCCGGCGCCTACGAGCGGCTGGTGGACCGCCTGCTGGCCTCGCCGCGCTACGGCGAGCGCTGGGCGCGGCAGTGGCTGGACCTCGTGCGCTACGCGGACTCCGACGGCTACCGCGCCGACGAGTACCGGCCCCACGCGTGGCGGTATCGGGACTACGTGATCCAGTCGTTCAACCAGGACAAGCCGTACGACCGGTTCGTCCAGGAGCAGCTTGCGGGAGACGAGCTCTTCCCGAACGAGCCGCAGGCGCTGATCGCTACGGGCTACCTCCGACACTGGATCTACGAGTGGAACCAGCGGGATGTGCGGGGGCAGTGGACCACCATCCTGAACGACGTGACGGACACCACCGCCGACGTCTTCCTGGGAATGGGGATTCAGTGCGCCCGCTGTCACGACCACAAGTTCGACCCGATCCTGCAGAAGGACTACTACCGCCTGCAGGCGTTCTTCGCCCCGATGCTGCCCCGGGATGACCTGATCGCCGCGACGCCGCAGCAGGTGGCGGAACACCGGGCGAGCATGGCCGCCTGGGAGGCGAAAACAGCGGAGATCCGGCGCGGGATCGAGGAGATCGAGGGCCGCTACCGGCCCGCCGCCGCCCGAGGAGCCATCCAGATCTTTCCGCCGGACATCCAGGCGATGATCCACAAGCCGGCCGGACAGCGGGAGCCGCAAGAGCATCAGCTCGCGGAGCTTGCCTACCGCCAGGTCTACTACGAGTACAACCGCCTGGAGCAGAAGATCAAGGGCGAGGACAAAGAGAAGCTCCTCGCGCTGCGCAAGCAGCTCGCCGCCCTCGATAAGGATAAGCCGGAGCCGCTGCCGGCGGCGTTCGCCGTCACGGACGTCGGACCCCAGGCGCCGCCCGTCTTCATTCCGAAGAAGGGGAAGGAGCCGATCGAGCCCGGCTTCCCGACCGTGTTGGAGCCGGCGCCGGCGAAGATCCTGTCCCTGCCGTCCGCTCCCGCCTCTACAGGCCGCCGCGCGACGCTGGCCCGCTGGCTTACGCGGCCGGATAACCCGCTGACCAGCCGCGTCCTCGTGAACCGCGTGTGGCAGGGGCACTTTGGCCGGGGGCTCGCCGCCAACGCCAGCGACTTCGGGAAGCTGGGCGAGAAGCCGACGCATCCCGAGCTGCTCGACTGGCTGGCGGCGAGCTTCGCCGGAGTTTCAGGTTCCAGGTTTCAGGTTCCAGGTTCCGGCAACCTGAAGCCCTGGTCGCTCAAGGCGCTCCATCGACTCATCGTCACCAGCGCCGCCTACCGCCAGAGCGCGCGACACCCGCAGGCGGCGGCGCTCCAGGTGAAAGATCCGGAGAACCGCTTCTACTGGCGGGGCGCCACCCGCCGCCTGGACGCGGAGCAGATCCGCGACGCGCTGCTCGCCGCCACCGGCGAGCTCGACCTGAAGGCCGGCGGCCCGGGCGTGCCCGCGGCCGAACCGCGGCGCTCGATCTATACCCGCTACCTGCGAAACAACCGCGATCCGCTGCTGGACATCTTCGATCTCCCGCAGTTTTTCGCCAGCGCGTCCTCCCGCGACACCACCACCACGCCGGTGCAGTCTCTCCTGCTGTTCAACAGCCAGCACTTGCTCCTGCGCGGGCAGGCGTTTGCGGCGCGGCTCGCACGGGAAGCGCCGGGTGACGAAGCGCGGGCGGTCGAACGCGCCTATCGGTTAGCCTATGGTCGAGCGCCGGACGCGGCGGAGATCCGCGAGGCGCGGGCGTTCCTGCAGGCGCAGGCCGCCCGCATCGATCCGGAGCAAGCGGGCAGCGCCGGCGCGGCCTTCCTTCACGATCGGATTCCCTACCGGGATGGTCAGGCGGCGGTCCTCACGCCCGGTAATCCGCAGAACCGCTTCGAGGTCCCGCACCACGAGCTGCTGTCGCATGGCGATTTCACCATTGAGGCGTTCATCCTGCCGCGCTCGATCTACGAGACGGCGGCGGTCCGCACCATCGCCGCCAAGTGGGACGGCCACGTGAAGTCGCCGGGCTGGGGCTTCGGCCTCACCGGCAAGCAGTCGCGGCGGAAGCCGCAGACGCTGGTGCTGCAGTTGGTGGGAAGGAAGCAGGACGGCAGTATCGGCGAAGCGGCGGTATTCTCCGATCAGCAGATCCAGATCAATAAGCCGTACTACGTTTCCGCCGCCGTGCGGTTGGCGAAGGGCGAGCAGCCGGGCAGCGTCACGTTCTTCGTGAAGGATCTCTCGAACGACGACGAGCCGCTCCTCACGGCGCAGGTTCCGCACCCGATCACCGGCGGGCTCGCCAACGGCCTCCCGCTCACGCTCGGCGGTCGTCCAGAGCCGAGCGAGGCGTTCTTCGATGGGCTGATCGATGACGTGCGGCTGTCGAGCGCCGCGTTGGATGTCAACCGGCTGCTCTTCACCGCGGAGGGAGTCGGCCGGGACACGGTCGGCTACTGGCAGTTCGAGGCGAAGCCGGACGTCTTCCGCGACTCCGCCGGCCATAACCTGGATATTCGCCCGGCCGCACGGGCGCGCGCCCCTCGGGATGCCCGCCAGGCGACGCTGGCGGACTTCTGCCACGCGCTGCTGAACTCCAACGAGTTTCTGTACGTTGACTAGGAGCTCTCGATGACTGAATGGGAACAGGCAGGCCGGCGGCGGACGCCGCACCGCGAGTTGCTCCACACGCGCCGCGAGTTCCTGGCGCGCGGCGGGGCGGGCTTCGGCGCCCTCGCCCTCGCGCATCTCCTGCAGAGCGAGGCCTCCGGAGCCGCCGGCAAGGCGGCCGGCGCGACGAACCCCCTGGCCGCCCGAAAGCCCCATTTCGCGCCCCGGGCGAAGAGCGTCATCTTTCTCTTCATGGAGGGCGGGCCCTCCCACCTGGACACGTTCGACCCGAAGCCGCTGCTCAACAAGCTGGCGGGACAGCCGCTGCCCGCGAGCTTCGGGGAGGTCATCACCGCTATGGGCGAGGCGCGCTCCCCGCTCCTCGCCTCCCAGCGCACCTGGAAGCAGCACGGAGAGAGCGGCCTCTGGGTTTCGGACTGGCTGCCGCACATCGCCGGGTGCGCGGACGACCTCGCCGTGCTCCGCTCCTGCTGGGCGGACGGCATCAATCACTCCTCCGGGGTCTGCCAGATGAACACGGGCTCCATCCTGGGTGGGCGACCCTCGCTCGGCGCGTGGGCCAGCTACGGCCTGGGGACGGAGAACCAGAACCTGCCCGCCTTCGTGGTGATGCAAGACAACCCCTCATCCGTGGTGAACGGCCCCCGCAATTGGAGCGCCGGATTCATGCCGGCAGTCTACCAGGGTATCCGGATTCAGGGCGGCAACGAGCCGATCCCGCACCTTAGCACTCCCGAAGGCGTGACGGAGGCGCAGCAGGGAGGCAAGCTGGAGTTCCTCAACCGGTTGAACCGCACTCACGCGGCGCTCCACCCGGAGCAGAGCGAGCTGGAGGCGCGGATCGCCAGCTACGAGCTCGCCTTCCGGATGCAGGCGGAAGCGCCGGAAGCGGTGGACCTCTCCCGGGAGACGGCGGAAACCCGGGCGCTCTACGGCATGGAGGAGAAGGAGACCGCCACCTGTGGGAGACTCTGCCTGCTCGCCCGGCGGCTCGTTCAGCGCGGGGTGCGGTTCGTGCAGATCTACCACGGCGCGGGCAGCAAGTGGGACGCCCACGCCGGCATCGAGAAGAACCACTCGGAGCTGTGTCGCGCCATGGATCGGCCGGTGGCCGGGCTGCTGAAGGATCTGAAGCGCCAGGGCCTGCTGGAGAGCACGCTGGTGGTGTGGGGCGGCGAGTTCGGCCGCACGCCGATGTCCGAGAAGGGCGACGGGCGGGACCACAACCCCACGGGCTTCACCATGTGGATGGCGGGCGGCGGCGTGCAGGGCGGGCAGGCGATTGGGGAGACGGACGAGCTGGGGCTGCACGCGACCACGGACCGCCTCCACGTGCATGACCTCCATGCCACGATCCTCCACCTGATGGGGATCGACGCCATGGGCCTGGTCTATCACTACAAGGGCCGGCCGGAGCGCCCTACCCTCAACGAAGGCCAACCGTTGCTGAAGGTCATGGCGCGCAGCGCGGCCCCATCCGCCGTAGAAGCCCGGCCTCTGCCGGTGCAGTCCCCTAAACCGCGCCCCAAGCGTTGAGACGGGCTACGGAAGCCCGTTCAGCCAGCCGATGCAGGCCGTCGGCAGTTCGAGCCTATCCAACCAGACCGTCATCTCCCGCACCCAGCTCTTCTTCCAGTTACAACCCCGCTGATCCCGGCGTAAACGCGTGGAGAAGGGGCCCGGCTTGCTTCCCAGAAAAAGAAAAAGGGAAGCGCCTCCCGTGCCGGCGCTTCCCAGTAGTAGCTAGATCGTCACTCCACCTGGAGTAGGGGAAGTTAGTCCACCCGCAGCCAGTCCACGTAGACGGCGGACTGCGCGGACGCGGCGGAGAACGTCAGGCCCGTCAGGTGGCCGCTCGCCGCGCCGAGCTGGGACAGCGGGATCGCATACTGCACCCACCCGTTCGCCTGCGGCACGCCGTAGGTCGAAAGCTTCACGCTGTTCTTCACCACGCCGTCCACCGTCGCCTGGAGCTGCAGCGCCTGGCGGCCGGTCCGGCCGCCGTGCAGCCAGAAGCGCAGGTGCGTCTTCCCGGCCAGCGGCACACCCCAACCCGACAGCGTCACGTAACCGTTCTTGCCCGTGATGGCGAGGGACAGCGACTGGGCGCCCTGCGCCACCGGGCTGGTCACCGCCGGGTTGAACGTGGCGCGGGAG
>Ga0216301_1000429_pt1 | contig 10935 bp, 7 predicted proteins | sample 4hB_Boncat_minus_FD_156203 | JGI IMG/M metagenome (GOLD analysis project Ga0216301, IMG submission 156203) | Terrestrial sediment cell enrichment communities for BONCAT metagenomics from Utah, United States - 4hB_Boncat_minus | ecosystem: Environmental > Terrestrial > Deep subsurface > Rock...
CCGCAGTTCCACCACCCCCGTGCCTTCGGCCACCGACACCGGCACCACCGGCACCCCGAGACCAGCGATCGGCCCCAGCTTCGCCAGCTCCTCCCGCAGTTCCTCTTGGGAGTCCGCCAGGTCCACCTTGTTCACCGCCACCACCGCCTGCGCCCCACCCTGCCCGATGGCGGCCAGGTAGCGGTCCACGAGGCGAGGGTGCAGGGGCGGCGAGACAAGCGACACCACGACCACCACCACGTCCACGTTGGCGACGATGGCGCGGCGACGGCCGGGCATGTGTGGATCGAGCCGGACCAGCTCCGTGCGCCGCGGAAGCACCTCCACCACGATTGGGGAATGCGCGTCCCGCAGCTCCAGCCGCACCCGGTCGCCCGGCGCCAGCACCGTCTGCTGCTCCGCCACCAGCTCCTTGGTCAGCCCGCACTCATGGCTGGCCCCCTCGAATCGGACGCGGCAGGCCGCCCGGCCCACCCACTCCACCGTGCCCACCGGGCCTTCGGCGGCCGCTGGCTTTTGCAGCAGGTGCAGCATCCACTGCTCGATGCTCCAACGCGCCTCGGGCTTCCGGGTCTGCTGCGCCTCCGCGCGGCGGCCCGCCGCGCGCTTCTGTAAGTCTTTTCGTTCCTTGTTGCTCAGGAGGTTGACGAGATGGTTCAGTTCGCTTTTCTGTTCAGTGTTCAACGCTGTTTCTTGTCCAACGGCGCGCGAAAACACGCACCGGAACGGCCGCCCAAGCAGACGCCACTAGGGACGCACGCAGGCACGGGAGCCGACCCAAAAGGTCGACATGGCACAAGGGAAACCGCGGTCCCGACCTTACGGCGGGCACACCGTCTTAGCGCCTGAACGGCAACTTAAGAGGCGAGGGCGCGAACGTCGGAGACGGCGGTGATGGTGAGAACACTGGCTTTTTGGGTCATAAAACTCGCCTCCGAGGAGATGACCCTGATACTACCAAGTGGCAAAGGAGAAAGCAAGGCCCTTTGACCTAACTGGGACCGCCAGCGTCCCGCTGGCTCCGGAACTGCCGCAAAGCGGCTGTAGGCGCAGGATGGGTCCTGCCTGCGCGGGCGGTCGTAACTACACAAGAACTACGTCGGCCCAAACATCCGCCGGCTACAGACCCTGCGGGTCTATGGTCCCAAACGCCGAAACCATTCCCGCCCCCATCCCGGTATAAACCCATTGCTCGATGAGCGGGTAGGAGGCACCTTGCCCACTTTCGTGCGGCTCCGGCGACACCAAGTGCCACGGTGAAGACTCGCGGGAGGCGCACCAGGAAGGTGTGCCTCATGAAAACCCTAACTCCCGCCCTTTGTCTCGTCCTCGCCTCCGGTGCCCAAGCGATCGTCATCCGCCACGACCGGGACGACGCCCGCTACCGCGCCCTCGCCCAATCCTACAAAGCACCCGTTTGCACCGTCGCCGGCGACGGCCACGGAACCCTCGTCGCCCCCACCTGGGTGGTGACCGCCGCCCACGTGGCTCAGGACATCGGCGCCTTCAACCGGTTCGTCACGTTCGGCAACCGCCACGTCCCCGTCCGCCGCGTCTTCCTCCACCCGGATTGGCGCACGACGCGCCAAGGCCCCCGTCCCGATATCGCCCTCATCGAACTCGCCCACCCCGTGCGCGGAATCACCCCCGTCGCCCTCTACGACCGTCAGGACGAGGTCGGCAAGACCATCGTGTTCGTCGGCACGGGCCAAACCGGCGACGGCAACACCGGCCCCACGAAGAGCGATGACGTCTGGCGGGCCGCCGAAAACGTAGTGGAAGAGGCCATCCCGGAGATGATCCGCTTCCGTTTCGAAGCCCCGCCCGCCGGGTCCGAGCTCGAAGGAATCAGCGGCCCCGGCGACTCCGGCGGCCCCGCCCTCCTGCGCGAACGGGGCCGAACCTACATCCTCGGCGTCTCCTCGGGCAACAGCGCCCCCCGAGGCGGCGGCCACTGCACCTACGGCAGCGACGAGTACTACGGCCGCGTCTCAACGAACCTGCCCTGGCTGCGCCAGACCATGAAGGACCGCCTGAACCCCTTCGAACCATGGGGCCGCCCCCAGAGCCTTACCACCGGCTGGCCAACCGCACCGCTCGGCACAGCGGCCAAAGCGTACATCGACCTGTTCAACACCGGTGACCCAGACCAAGTCGAGTCCGGCTTCTCCAACCGCTTCCGAGTCGCCAAGGCGCTAACCGTAACTGCCGCCGACGCCCGCAAAAAGCGGACCACCGAACTGATCGCCACCTACGGCCCCCTCGAACCCCGCGCCACCGCGGAGGCAAAGGACGGCGGAGTGTCCGTCCTTGCCTACTCGCGGAAAGCCCGAACCTGGCTCATGCTCGCCTTGATCCCCGGCCGAGACGAACCGACCAAGGTTGACGGCATCCGCTTCCGCCAGTTGCCGACCGCGCCCGCCGGCTTTAAGCCCTGACCTCTCATTCAGGGGCCCCGACCTCGGGACGAGGTCGGGGCCCGTCGTTGTACTCCGCCTCCGCCAGCCGGGCCACCAGTTCCACCTTCTCCACTCGCCCTTCTAGGACTCCCGCCATGAGTACCTCGATCGTCTTCGCTGTCGCCCGAAGCTCCATCCGCCCCTCCCGAGAAGTCAGCCCCGACCGCGCCAGCATCTGCATCAGCCGAAACCGGCTGACCGACACGGCGCCGACCGGAAGCCCACCCGCGATCAGGGTGATCCGATAACCGTTGTCACTCGGCTCGAGTTCCAATACCCTGTCGTTAGGAATCTCGACACGAGCCACTGCCCCATCATAGTTGATGCGCTGACTTTCCGCTAGTCAACGTCCTTCCAAAAGAAAAGGGGCGGAGCGCCCCGAAGACGCTCCGCCCTACCTTCCTACCCGCTGATTTAGACCGAGGCGACCAGCGCCTGTCGGTACTTCTCCAGCACCTGCAGCAGGGTCGCCTGCCGAACCGGCTTCGGCACGAAGTCGTCCATCCCGGCATCGAAGAACTTCCGGCGCTCCTCCTCCATGACATCGGCGGTGACCGCCACGATCGGCGTCGGTCGTCGCTTGCTCTTCGACTCCCGCTTCCGAATCTCCTTGGTCGCCTCAACGCCGTCCTTCACCGGCATGTGGATGTCCATCAGGATCACATCGTAAGATCCCGTCTGGACCTTCTCGATGGCAAGCTTGCCATCGGTCGCCGTCTCCGTGGTGCACCCCGCGGTGTGCAGCAGCTTCAGCAAAACTTTCTGGTTGATGGGGTTGTCCTCCACGACCAGTACGCGCAGTCCCAAATCCGGCATCGCCTGCATTAGTGGCTCCTTTGGCTTCTCCTCTTCCTCTTGCGAAGGCCAGTATGCCACCGCCGCCGTCTGAACCGGAATCGTCACCCAGAACTCGCTCCCAATGCCCGGCGTGCTAACCGCGCTCGCATCTCCACCCATCAGCTCGACGAGTTGCTTCACGATGGTGAGACCCAGACCCGTCCCGCCGTAAACCCGCTTCGTGCTGATGTCGGCCTGGCTGAAGCTATCCCAGATGGCGGCCAGCCGGTTCGGCTCGATTCCAATGCCCGAGTCGCGGACGGACAACCGCAGGTTCAGCTTCTCCTCGTGCACAAAGGTCTCGGCGGAAACGTCGATCCGGCCTTGGTGAGTGAACTTGACCGCGTTGCCCAGAAGGTTGGTCAGGATCTGTCGCAGGCGAACCGGGTCCGTAACCAGGTTCTGCACGGCCTCAGCCGACAGCCATACCGAGATCGGAACCCCCTTCTCGCGAGTCGCGTGCTCGAAGGGCTTGACGCAGTCGGAGATGAGCTCTCTCAGGTTGAACGGTCGAGGATCTAGGGCCAGCTTGCCGGCTTCGATCTGCGACAGGTCGAGAATGTCGTTGATGATGGTGACGAGCTGGTCGCCACTGCTGATGATCGTGCGCACCCAGTCGCGCTGCTCGGCATCAAGGTCGCTCTGCGCAAGAAGCTCGGCCATCCCCAGCACTCCGTTCATCGGAGTCCGGATCTCGTGGCTCATGTTGGCGAGGAACGCGCTCTTGATCCGGTTGGTCTCTTCGGCCCGGGTAAGCGCAACCTCGAGCGCCATCGACTGGGCCTCAAGATCGGCTTGGTGAGCCTGCAGGGCGCGGGTCGCCTGCTCGGTTGCCTGGCGGATTTCCGCCGCATGCTGGCGGTCACGCTCCATGATCTTCAGCCGGTACTCCGTGTCGATGGTTCCGCGCAGACGCCGGAGCATGGGCCGGAAGACGAAGAGCAGTTCCAAGATCAGAACCAGCGCCACGACCCCACCGGTTGCCCAGATCATTCGGACCAGCTCATCGTTCTTTGTGCCGTCCACCTTGGGCAGGGCTTTCAGTACGGGCTGGAGCGACTCGGCATAGGCGTCCTGGGTCCGCACCGCGGTCTGAACCAGTCGGTTTCGCGTTTCCCGGTTCTGAGGCTTCGCTAGGGCGGAAAGCGTTGACCGCAGAGATTGTCCCAGTCGGCCGGTCCGCTGGAAGGACTTGGCGGCATCTGCGGAAGCAGCCCCATCCAGCTCCCCTTTGAGCGATGCTTCGGTAGCACCGAGCGCGCTCAGACCAGTCGATAGTTCTTTAGTGAACTGCTTGGCCCGCTCAGTCCCCGGCTCGACGGACGCAACCGCATAGGCCGTCGTCATAAGCCGTCGACTCTGGGCCTCAAGGTCTTTCGCGAGGACCGACGGAGAACCGCCACCCTCGACAGCCTTAGCCGTTGTGAACTGACGGCTCAGCAGCAGCCCGACAACAAGAAGCGCGATGACAAGGTGGATGATCCCGAGCCTCTTGAGGAGTTCAGGAGCGGATGGCTCTCGGCGCTGGTTCTTGCGTAACATAGCAGTTCCCCCTTATCTTCGGGCGGTTTCTCCACACCCCTCAGAGGGCACTTCCGAATACCGGCAGGAGCCAGCTTAATTACCAGGAACGGTGATATAGAAAGTCGTTCAGCTTTCGTAGTGGACCCACTTGCTCAGCCGGAACTGGAGCAGCGTGAGAATCAGGATGATCACGAACAGGATCCAGGCAAGCGCCGAGGCGTAGCCCATCTCCAGCGATTCGAACGCGCGTTTGTACAGGTTGAGCATGTAGAACATCGTCGCATTGTTCGGCCCGCCGCCCGTCATGATGAACGCCTGGGCGAACACCTGGAAGCTCCCGATGATGCCGGTGATGAACGAGAAGAAGAGCGAGGGGGTCAGGAGGGGGAGGGTCACGTTCCGGAACTTCCGGAGGCTGCCCGCCCCGTCGACGGTCGCGGCCTCGTAGTACATCTCGGGAATTCCTTGCAGCCCAGCCAAAAGGATGACCGTCCCCCCACCGATGCCCCACAGCCCCATGATGTTCAGGGCGTAGAGCGCCGTGTGCTCGTTGCCCAACCAGTTGATAGGAGCTCCCGGCCGGTCGGCAAGAGGGGCTAGCAGGGACGCCAATCCCAGAAAGTTTCCGTGGCCGTCGGAGCCGTAGATGAACTGGTTGAGCAGCCCAGTGTCCGGATTGAAGATTCGCCGCCAGATGAACGCGGCCGCAACGCCGCTGGCAAGAGAAGGCAGGTAGTAGATCGCCCGGAAGAGCGGGATCCCCCGCACGTTCTGGTTAAGCAGCAGGGCCAGCATCAGCGATCCGAAGAGACCTAAGGGGACGCCGATCAGAGTGAACAGGGCCGTGACCTTCAGGGAGACCCAAAACACCGGATCGTCGGTCACAGCGTCGCGGTAGTTCCCCATTCCCAGCCAGTTCGGCGGCTGGATGATGTCGGAGTCCGAGAAGCTCATGAGGAACGAGAGAATCATCGGACCGAGCGTGAGAATCACGGTGCCGACGATCCAGCTGCCGATGAAGAGGTATCCCGACCGATTGTCCCGCTTCTGCCGCGGATTGAGTTTCTTCCCGCTCTCGGGTGCGTACACCCAGACCAAAACCGCCGATACGATTGCCACCGCAATGAGGACTCCTGCCCAGACCGGGAACGGCTTCTTATCCCGCCGCTTGAGTGCCTCGTCCAGCCGCCCCTGAGCTTGCTTCACACCCAGCGCGATCCCCTCTTCCGCACTAATGCGTCCGTGGGCGATGTTTTCAATCTGCGTCTCGAGGAACGTGCGCGACTCGTTGTAGTACTCGGGCGGGTTGAAGATGTTGAGGGCCTTCGTCGCCCGGTCCGTCTCCATGATGTGGGCCGGCACGCGGAGCTCGGGAGGGGTGCTCGGGCCGATGGCCCACGTCCCCGGCTCCGCCGTTAACTTCGGCTTCGTAGGCTGGGTCGCTCCCGCGCGGCCCAACATTCGAAGGCCCTCGTCACCACACATGAACTTCAGGAAGCGCCAGGCTTCGTTAGGATGCTTGGTCGTCCGGAAGATACCAAGGCCGGATCCGCCACCCTGGTGGCCGATGGGCTGGTCCTGGAAACGGGGGAAGAGGGTGATGTCCCAAGGGAATCCGCCCTTTTCCGGCAACGGGATCTCTTTGCGAAAACGCTGGATTTCCGCCGTCGTGCCGTGGAAGATCGCCACCTTCTGCTGGGTGAACAGTTGCGCTGCGCTACTGGAAAGCGAAGTGCTGAACTGGGTTGGCGTCGGCATCCAGCCGGTCTTGTTCAACAATTCGGAGGTCCACTGGTACGTCCGCACCGCCTCCGGGTTGTTCAGGATGATCTTCCGGGGCTCCTGGGGGTTATCGGTTTCTTGGAGTTGCCGCGACACCAGCATCGCGCCGACCAAGTTGCGGCCCCAGTTCATGGCGTAGCCGTAGCGGGTCGTCTTCCCCTGCGCGTCCTTCTTCGTCAATTGCTGGACCACCCAAAGGAAGTCCTTTTCCTTCAGTTCGGGGCGCACTCGGTAATCCCAGGACCAGGTGCCGTCGGGGTAGGGGATCCCCGCCTCGTCGAACATCCGTTTGTTGTAGAAAAGAATGTCGAAAAGCAAGACTTCGCACGGGAGGAGGTAGTCCTTCCCGTTAAGTCGGTAGCCTTCGACGAGGTTCTTGTAGTACTCCTCGATGTCGACTTCGGGGTCCTTGGCGATGAAGTTGTTCAGCTCCATCAGCGCTCCTCGACGCGCAAACGGGAGGTAGCTGCCGTCGAAGTACCCTACATCCGGAGAAACGTTGGCCGCGTACTGGGCCATCAGTTTCTGGATGTACATCTGGTAGCTGGGGATGACCTCCAGCTTGATCCGAATGTCCGGGTTCTTCTCCTCGAAAACGCGAATCATCTCGCGCGTCAGGGCGAGCCGGTCACTACCGTGATAGATCGTATAACGCAGGCTTACCGGTTCGGCCGCCCAAACGGGCAAAAAGGAGGCAAGCACGGCAACGACGCTCAGGAGGAGTCGCCAGATCCAGAAGGGACGGTTCACGTCTATTTGCCCCCGGTAAGAACGATTCCCTTGATGAAGTAGCGTTGGCCGAGGATGAAGAGGACGATGATCGGAATCATCACCAGCACCGAGCCCGCCATGAGCAGGTGGAACTCCTCGGCGTTCAGCGAGCCGTACGTGTTCAGTCCGAGCTCAAGGGTTTGCTTGTCGGTGCTGTTCAGGTAGAGCAGCGGGCCCATGAAATCCCGCCAGCTCCCGATAAACGCAAAGATGCCCACCGTCGCGAGGGCGGGTCCGCTTAGGGGAGCGATGATCCGCCAGAAAATGGTGGCGTGGCTGGCTCCGTCCAAGATGGCCGCTTCGTCCAGCTCCTTCGGAATGCCCTTGAAGAATTGGCGAAGCAAGAAGACGTTGAACGCGCCTCCCCCGAGCCAAGCCGGCACCCACAGGGGATAGAACGTGTCCACCCAGTAGAGGTACTTGTACAAGACATAGGTCGGAATCATCGTGACGATGCCGGGGAGCATCATCGTGCTGAGCAGCAAGATGAACAGCCGGTCCCGCCCGCGAAACTCGACGCGGGCAAACCCATAGGCGGTCAGGCTGGAGGAGACGAGGACCCCGATCGTGGACAGAACGGAGATGACCGCCGTGTTCTGGAAGAACCTGAAAAAGGAGACGTCCGGGTTCGTCAGGACCCGGTGGAAGTTCGCCCAAGTCGGCGCCTTTGGCCAGTCCATCATCGACGTCGCCGCTAGCTCCGAGGGAGTCTTGAACGACATTGCCAGCATCACGTAGAGGGGCACCATCATCAGCACGGCTCCCGAAAGGAGAACGGTCCAAAGAAGCCACTTCGCCGTGCGGGTCAGGGCGCGGTTTCGCCGAACGACTTTCTGGTAGCGCTCCGAGACGTCGACGCTTGATGCGGTTGGGGTGGGGTTCGACAGCGACATTGCTCCCTACGGCCAGCTTTGATCTGGGCGAAGCCTGCCCGAGATGGCCTAGAACTGATCTAGAACATCATAGCAAGCTTTGGAGGAAGCAAGGCATCGGTCCAGAAAGGACCAGGCTTCTAGAAGAAAATCAGCGGGTCGTCCCCGCTCTCCCTTGGAGACTTGACCCGCTTATGTCCTTCCGGACGCCCCGCACGGGGCGTCCGTTTTGGCCGAGGTGTTTTGTCTATTCAATGGCGCCGGTGCGCTCTACTGCCTCTGATCGATAGGAAAACCCATCCGTTCCTGCGCAGAAGCACGTTATATTGCCTGCCCTGAAAACCTGGTAATTTTGCCGATCGTAGGTCTAGATGCCACGCTTGATCAGATTCGTGAAGATATCTCCAAACCTTTCCATGGCCTCCGGTTGGCCAATCGTGACTCGAATACATCGATCGAGGGGAGGCTGGCTAGGCATCCGGAGGAACACCCCATGCTCAAGGAGGGCTCGTAGCAGGGCTTGTGCCCGTTCCTTGCTCCCGACGTCGATCGCCACGAAGTTGGTTGCCGACGGAAGTGGACAGAGTCCCAGTTCTCTTGCCAACTGCTCCACACGCCCCCGGCCTTGCAGCGTCCTTTCGACGACTGACTGAACATGACCCGGATCGCCTAAGGAAGCCAACGCTCCGGCTTGAGCAATCGCGTTGACGCCAAAGTGCATCCGGATTTTTTGGAGAGCTTGGACTATCGCCGGGTGGGCTAGGGCAAAGCCTATTCGACATCCTGCGAGTCCGTGGGCTTTGGAGAACGTTCGGAGTCGAACCACGTTTGGTGGCTGCGAGACGCGTATCCCGTTGGATGGCGCGAACTCGTGGTACGCCTCGTCGAGCAGGAGGACGGAGTTCGCCGGTAGTCGCCGAGTGAACTCCCTAATCCGCTCGGTGCTCTGCCAAGAGCCGGAAGGGTTATCGGGGTTGGCTAAGTAGACGATCTTCGCGTGCTGCGCGGTGGCAAGCCCAACGAGCGCATCTAGGTCAACCTGATCGTCGCGATACCGCACCCTCTCGATACGGGCTCCCGCTCCTGCCGCCGCAAAGTCGAATGTGGGATAGGAGCCGAGAGTCGTGACCACTGCATCCCCTGGATTCACGAATAGCCGGCAGAAGAGGCTGAGTAGCTCGTCGATGCCGGATGCTACCAGCACGTTCTCGACCGAGGTTCCCTCCTGAAGCGCGATCGCCGTCCGCAGATCCAAGCTTTCGGGGTCGCCGTAGTTTTGAGCTCGAGAGGCTCGTAAGCGCATGGCCTCCAGTGCCTTGGGCGACGGACCGAAGGCACTTTCGTTCGCTCCGAGGCGCAGATCGAGCGGTCGCCCTAGCTGCCGCTTTAGCGCTTCCGGGGCCACAAAGGGCGTGACCACTGGAAGCGCCTCGACGAGTTTTGAGAACGCGAAGCTCAGGCCGCGAGCACCTCTTGCACGTACTGGACATCATCGGCCGACATGGCGCGTCCAGCGGCGGAAACGTTGACCCTCGCCTGACGGTCGTTGCGAAAGCCGGGGATGACGCAGGCGACGTGAGGCTGGGCCAGGATGTAGTTGAGAGCGACGGCGGCAAGGTCTTCGATAGAGGCACCGAAGCGCGCCTTCAGTTTCTCAAGCTTGGGCTTGAGGCGCTCAATCTCTTCGCCGCTGAACGCCTTTGAGTTCTGCCGATGGTCGCCCGGCTCGAACTGAGGAGGGTTCTTCGGGTCGAACTTGTCCAACAGCCGCCCCTGAGCCAACGGGCTGAACGCGACGAACGTCATTCCGTGCTCCGCCATTAGATTGCTGACCCTTGAGCCGGGTCGGACGAACTGATCGTCCAGTGCATGGGCCCAACTTTGGAGCACGGCCGGTCGAACCTTGGGCACCACTCGCTCGAAGTCGTCGGCCGAGTAGGCAGACTGTCCCTTGATACGCACCTTCCCTTCTTCCACGAGTCGGTCCATAACTTCAACGGCACCGTCGAGGTACTGATCGTTCTCGCCAAAGCTTCCATGGTGGAAGTAGTACAGGTCGATCGTGTCCCGCTGGAGGTTGATCAGCGACTGCTCGCACTGGTGCCGGATGTGGGCGGGCTCGTAAGCGTGAGCCGCAGTGCCCGGGAAGTGACCGACCTTGGTGGCGATGATGAAGTCGTTCGTGTTCAGTCCCAGTCGCTTTAGGATGCGCGCCAGCATCTGCTCGGCCCGGCCGTTTCCGTAAACGTCCGCGTTGTCAAAGTGATTTACGCCAGCGTCGACCGCCAGCTTAATCGCCCGAGTCACCTCGTCCTCGTCCACGTTCGCCCAGCCGTTCGGCTGGCCATTGACCCAGTTAAGGCCGCCCATGGTCCAGCAACCAAGGCTGATTTCGGATACGGTGACGCCGGTGCGTCCGAGCTCTCGCTGATTCATAGGATGCAGTTTCGCATATAGAAGCTGACCCGCTTGTGGCGATCCGGTTCACGACGAGAGACTACGAGGCGCTGCAACCGTCGGAGATGTCCTCCGTAGACGTAGTCGTCCTCACGGACGAAGGAGAGAAGTCAATGGCACACCAGACTGACGACGCTGATATTGTCCAGAACGAACAGAGCAACCCGGATCCGGGCCGTGAATCGGGTGCTCCGCCCCCGCTGAGCCCTGATGAGTACGCGCGACTTCAAAAG
>Ga0216301_1000430_pt1 | contig 10902 bp, 15 predicted proteins | sample 4hB_Boncat_minus_FD_156203 | JGI IMG/M metagenome (GOLD analysis project Ga0216301, IMG submission 156203) | Terrestrial sediment cell enrichment communities for BONCAT metagenomics from Utah, United States - 4hB_Boncat_minus | ecosystem: Environmental > Terrestrial > Deep subsurface > Rock...
CACCAGCGCCACGCGCGCCCCCAGCGCCGCGCCGATCGCCGCCGTCACCAGCCCCGCCGTCCCCGCGCCGAGCACCACCAGGTGGTAGCTGGACTTTGGAGTGGGGTTGCTCCACGACGATGGATGTACGGTCTGCAGCAGGCGCCGGTCGTGCTCGCCCACGGGCGCATCGGCGAGCGGGAGGACGGGCGCATTGGAAGCGGCGGTCATCGATCGAATCTCCGGAACGGGCAATCAGAATCTGTCAAAGTCATACGAAGCCTTTCCGGTACCTGGATCGTGCCGCGCCTCTTCCGCGTCTCCGCGCCTCCGCGTGAGACCCGCCGCACCTTGCGCCCGCACCGCCGGAGAGCTACCCGAATCGGCGTACGGACGCACGGAAACCTCGTTCCAAAGAAATCGATGACTTCCCAGAAGCTGACCGTCGCCATCGCGCAGGCCGAGGTCGCGCCGGATCTGGCGGCGGGGCTCCAGCGCACGGCCGAGCTGGCGCGCGAGGCGGCGGAGCGCGGCGCGCAGCTCGTCGCCTTTCCGGAGACGTGGCTCCCGGGCTACCCGGCGTGGCTGGACGTGTGCCGCGACGCCGCGCTCTGGGACCACGCGCCCACCAAGGCCGTCTTCGCGCGGATGGCGCGGGACAGCGTGGCGATCCCCGGCCCCGCCGCCGACGCGCTCGCCGCCGCCGCGCGCGAGGCGGGGATCACGATGGTGGTGGGGGTGAGCGAGCGCGTGGAGGCGGGCCCCGGCCGCGGGACGCTCTTCAACTCGCTCCTCACCTTCGCGCCGGACGGGCGGCTGCTGAACCACCATCGCAAGCTGGTACCCACCTACACCGAACGGCTCGTCTGGGGCCCCGGCGACGCCGAAGGTCTCCGCGCGGTGGACACTCCCGCCGCGCGCGTGGGCGCCCTGGTGTGCTGGGAGCACTGGATGCCGCTCGCCCGCCAGGCGATGCACGACTCGGGCGAGGACGTGCACGTGGCCGTGTGGCCCACCGCGCACGAGATGCACCAGGTGGCCAGCCGCCAGTACGCCTTCGAGGCGCGCTGCTTCGTCCTGGCCGTGGGCGGGCTGATGCGCGCCTCCGCCCTGCCGCCCGAGCTGGAGCCGCACCCCGGCCGCATCGCGTCGCCGGACGAGTGGGTGCTGCGCGGCGGGAGCGCCATCATCGGCCCCGACGGTCGTTACGTGGTCGAGCCCGTGTACGACGAGCCCCGCCTGATCGTGGCGGAGCTCGACCTGGGCCGCATCCGCGAGGAATCCATGACGCTGGACGTCACCGGCCACTACGCGCGCACCGAGCTCTTCGACTTCGCCCCGCGCCGCTCCGGCAGGCGCAGCGCGGGCGAGGGCTGAACCACGACTCCGGAAGAGCGATGACGACCGTCCTGCTCCTGATCGTCTCCAACATCTTCATGACCTTTGCGTGGTACGGCCACCTGAAGCACCGCTCGGCCCCGCTGGCGACGGTGATCCTGGTGAGCTGGGGGATCGCCTTCTTCGAGTACTGCTTCCAGGTGCCGGCCAACCGGCATGGATACGGGCGGTTCAACGCCGCGCAGCTCAAGACGATCCAGAAGGTGATCTCGCTGACGGTGTTCGCCGTCTTCTCGGTGCTCTACCTGCGCGAGGAGTTCCGCTGGAACTACGCCGTGGGTTTCGCGCTGATCGTGGCCGCCGTCTTCGTGATCTTTCACGAATGGTGACGCTCGTCTTCGTCCGCGCGCCGGTGGCGGGCCGGGTGAAGACGCGCCTGGCGGCCTCCCTGGGCGCGGAGGGCGCGCTGCGCGTTTACCGGCGCCTGGCCGAGCACACCCTGCGCGAGGCGCGCGCGGTGGGGGGCGAGGTGCGCATCCACTTCACCCCGGCGGACGCCGGCGCCGGGGTGCGCGCCTGGCTCGGCGACGGCGCGCGCTACCTCCCGCAGACCGCCGGCGACCTGGGCGCGCGGATGGAGGCCGCCTTCCGCGCCGCGTTCGAGGACGGGGCGGAGCGCGTGATCATCATCGGCTCCGACCTCCCGGATCTTTCCGCCGCGCTGCTGCGGCGCGCCTTCGATGCGCTGGAGTCGCACGCCGCGGTGATCGGCCCGGCTCGCGACGGCGGCTACTACCTCCTGGGGATGCGGACGATGATCGACGGCCTCTTCGATGGCATTCCCTGGAGCACGGACGCGGTGCTCGCCCGCACGCTGGAGCGGCTGCGCGCCGCGGGGATCGAGCCCGCCCTCCTCGACACGCTCTCCGACGTGGACGAGGTGGACGACCTCCCCGCCGGGTGGGCGGAGTGGGCCCGCGTGGAGGGGGCACGGTGAGCACGATCGAGTGGATCGCCGCCGCGTTCGGGGTGGTGAGCGTCTGGCTGAGCGTACGCGAGAACGTGTGGAGCTGGCCCACGGCCATCGTCAACACGGCGCTCTACGTCCTCGTCTTCCGCAACGCGAAGCTCTACGCGGACATGGGGCTGCAGGTGGTGTACATCGCCATCTCGCTGTACGGCTGGTACCACTGGCTGCACGGTGGGGTGGGCCACGGCAAGCTGCACGTGTCCCGCATCCGCCGGCGCGAAGTCCTCTATCTGCCCGTGCTCGCGGTCGCGGGGACGCTCGTGCTGGGGACGCTGCTGCACCGCTACACCGACGCCGCCATCCCGTACCTGGATTCCGCGCTCACCGTGTGCAGCCTGATCGCGCAGTGGCTGATGACGCGCAAGGTGCTGGAGAACTGGATGCTCTGGATCGTGCTGGACGTGGTGTACGTGGGGCTCTTCATCCACCGCGCGCTTTACCCCACGGCGCTGCTGTACTCCATCTTCCTGGTGCTCGCCGCCATGGGCCACGTGCAATGGACCCGCTCGTACCGCGCGCACGCACAGGCCTGATCCTGGGCAAGTTCATGCCTCCGCACCGCGGCCACCTGCACCTGGTGGACGCCGCGCTGCGCGGCGTGGACGAGCTCACGATCCTGGTCTGCTCGCTCCGCCGCGAGCCGATCGCGGGGGCGCTGCGCGTCGAGTGGATGCGCGAGCTGGTGCCCGGCGCCCGCGTGGTGCACCTGAACGACGAGAACCCGTCGTATCCGCACGAGCACCCCCGCTTCTGGGAGATCTGGACGGAGAGCATCCGCCGCATCCTTTCGCAGGGCCCGGACGTGGTGTTCACCTCCGAGGCGTACGGGGACGAGCTGGCGCGCCGCCTGGGAGCGCGGCACGTGGCGGTGGACATCCCCCGCTCTGCCGTCCCGGTGTCGGGCACGGCCATCCGCCAGGAGCCGCTGAAGCACTGGAGCTTCATCCCGGAGCCGGTGCGCCCCTACTTTGCGCGTCGCGTCGTCGTCACCGGATCGGAGTCCACGGGAAAGACCAGGCTGGCCGCGCGCCTCGCCGCGCACCTGGGCACCGTCTGGACGCCGGAGTACGCCCGCGGCTACCTGGACGCGAAGTCTACCCCGCTGGACCCCTCCGACATCGAGCCGATCGCGCGGGGACAGCGGGCACTGGAGGAGGATTCCGCGCGCCGCGCCAACCGGGTGCTGATCCAGGACACTGACCTGCTCAGCACCTGCGTCTACGCGGAGCACTACTACGGCGCCTGCCCGCCGAGCGTCCGCCACGCCCTGCGCGCGCCCGACCTCTACCTCCTCCCGGGCATCGACGTCCCCTGGGTCCCCGACCCGCAGCGCGACCGCGGCCACATGCGCGAGCACATGCACGCCCTCTTCCGCGACGCCGTGCGCGCGAGCGGCGTGCCTTTCGTGGAGATCGCGGGCGACTGGGAGGAGCGGTTCCGTCGCGCCGCGGCGGCGGTGGAGGAACTCCTCGATGAGGCCGGCTGAGAGCTACGGCTCCAGCCGCGAGCCTCCGCGGCACAAGGGAGCGAGGTCATCCAGCACTTCCACCCCTCTCCTCGGGACGCTTCGCGTCCAGACGAATACCCGGCGCGCCGAGCGTCCGAAGCACGAGCACCACCTCCAGCCTCTCCCGCCCGGCCTCCAGCGCCGAAATCCACTGGCGAGTGCACCCAACCCGCTCCGCTACTTGTTGCATGCCGAGCCCCCGGCGCTTGCGCTTGGTGTGCACCATAAGCCGCAGCTCCCGAATCGTCCAAAGGGTCAGCGGTACCGCCGCGCCAGCTCGGCCGGGTCCGCGCCGCGGAAGTAGGCCCAGCGCAGGCGCCACATCAGCAGGATGGTGCGGGCGATCCCGCGCTCTTCCCAGCGGCGGCTGGAGGTGGTCACGCGGGTGCGCAGGCAGAGCGGCCGGCCCAACCGTTTGAGGGCGCGGGTGATCGCCACGTCCTCCATCAGCGGCAGCTCGGGGAAGCCGCCGCCACGCCAGAACCACTCGCGCCGCACGAAGATCGCCTGGTCGCCCGTCGCGATCCCGCTCAGGCGCGAGCGGATGCCGATCATCCGCTCCACCACCCGCAGGAGCGGATGACGGCCGGAGAGGCGCACGTCGAAGCGCCCCCATCCGCGCCCCGTGCGCCGCAATCCGCCGAGCACCAGGGCGTCTGCGCCGTCCGGGAGCGCGGTGTCCGCGTGGAGGAAGAGGAGGACGTCGCCGGATGCGGCGGCGGCGCCGGCGTTCTGCTGAACGGCACGCCCGCGCGGAGAGGAGATCACCCGGTCCGCCAGCGAAGCGGCGAGGTCCGGCGTGCCGTCCGTGCTTCCGCCGTCCACCACGATCACCTCGTGGCCACGCTCGCGGAGCGGCTGGAGCGGCGCCAGCACCGACTGGATGCCGGCGGCCTCGTCGAGCGCCGGTACGACGATGGAGATCCGGCCGCTCACCTCGCGCCGAGCTCACCCAGCCGCTTCTCCACCTCGGCGGCTGCGGAGGGTTCGTCCTCGGTGCCGCGCGGATTCAGCTCCAGGGCGCGGCGGTACGCTGCCACCGCGCGCTCGCGCTCGCCCGCGGCGCGCAGGGCATCGCCAAGGCGGGCCTGCGCGCGAAAGGAGCGGGGGAAGAGCTCGATGGCGGCCCCGAAGATCGCCGCCGCGTCCGCGGCCCTGCCCCACGCCAGCCAGTCGCCGCCCACACCGAGCACCCCTCCCTCGGACACGGCCACGTCGCCCCCCGCCGCCAGCCGCCGCGCGAGCGCCGCCACCTCCGCCGCGCTGCGGCCGGCCTGCAGCGAATCGCGCATCGCCACCTCCAGCGGCACGCGGGCGCTGGAATAGAAGACCAGCCGGTCGCCGTGCGGGCTGACGACGTACGCGGTCACGTTCTGGAGCTCGGGCCCGGCGAAGCTCCTCACCGGGCGCCACACGGTGTCCCGCGCGGGGTCCAGGGCGTACAGCGTATTCCCCTTCCCCATCAGGAGCGTGCCGCGCGGCGTCCACGCGTGGCTGGTTCGGCCGAGGACGGTGGGCGCGACGTCGGTCACGCGCCCGGTCGCCACGTCCACGCGGCGGATGCGGTTGTGGCCGGACGAGTCGGTGCGCGTAAAGGTGACGGCGCGCGCGCCGGGCACCCGCTGCGGCGGCAGGGGCGCGGCCGGCGACTCGACATCCCTCGTCTGCCCCGTGCGCACGTCGAAGAGCGCCACGCGGAAGCGCGACATCGGCCGCATCAGCGCAAAGGTGTTGCGGTCGATGCGCGCGTAGTAGCCCACCGTGTCCGGCCCGGGAAGGAGGCCCCGCCGCGGCACGCCGTCGGGTCCGTACACCCAGGGGCCGTATTCGCGGAAGAGCGTTTCCGGCTTCCAGCGCACCGCCAGCAGCTCGCCGCCGGGCTCCACCGTGGGGCTGTTCTCGTTCTCCGGCGTGCGCGTGACCTGCGTCTCCGCGCCCGTCGCCAGGTCGATGCGGAAGACGTCCGTCTGGCTGGTCGGCCCGCCGCGCTGGCCGGAGAAGACGATCGCGCGCCCGTCCGGGGTGAAGGAGGGCTGCGTGTTGCGCCCGCCCCGCGTGAGGCGCGCCGGCTCGCTGACCTCCAGCCGCCCGCCCCGCCAGCGGAGCTCGCTCACGTACAGGTCCACGGGATTCGCCTCCTGCGCGGCGGCAGGCGCGGCGGCGAGGCAGAGGAGCGCGGCGGATGCGAGGGCGCGGTTCATCGGGTGATGTGATGGGTGCTTGGGAAGAGGCCGCCGCTGGAGGCAGCCACCCTGTTGCCGTTTGCGATCAGCTCCTACTGGCTCGCGCGTTCCCGCCGAGCCTGGAGAATGGCGGCTGCACGCTGGAGCACCTCCGTCTCCTCAGCAAGGCGCTGGCTCTCCTTGCGCAGGCGCTCCATCTCGGGCTCCAACGCTTCTGCGCGTGCGAGTGCTTCGCGCGCCTTCTGGATGTTCTCGGGCTCAATCATGTGATCCCCCCGTCTACACTGTCCGTGTCCACGAAGTGAGCAGCGGCACCCTTCAGTTCCTGGACGTAGATCTCCAACACCCTGACACGCTCCTCGATCAGCGACAACCGATCAGGCCCTTGCACATCCGCATTCACTGTCAGCTCCTGCCCCAGCACCTTTGCGGTGCCTTCGACCCGGGTGAGCGCAGGCAGGCTGCCCGAATACAGTGCGCGCGCATTCTCCGGCCGCAGAAAGCGAGCCAGGTACAGGGTCGAGACGTACAGGATTCCTCCCGTCAGCACGAGGAGGAGAAACCGGAGCGCCCAGACGAGCGGAAGCCAGAGGACGATGTATCCCATGGCTCCAACGGTAGGCAATCGAGGGACCTGCGGCAAGGAAAACACGGTCGTCCCACATACCTCCGCCACGTCCTGCGCGAGGCCGTTCATCCGCTGGCGCGTAGTGTCCGCGACAGGGCCGAAACGGACCGGCCCGGCCCGCAGGTCATAGATCCGGTTCCACGCGTTCCACGTATCCCTCTGCACGAGACAGGCGGGACAAACCTGGGAAAAAGGGTTGGACGTGATGAAGAAGACGATTGCGATGGTACTGGCCGCCACGGCCCTGACGGCGGGAACCGCTTCGGCACAGGCGAGCCGGGCCAACGCGGCGGGAATGCCGCGGGCAGCGGTGATGGTGGGCGGCCAGTCGATGCTCCCGTCGCGCGACATCGTGGACAACGCGGTGAACTCGGCGGACCACACCACGCTGGTGGCGGCGGTGAAGGCGGCGGACCTGGTGCAGACGCTCAAGGGGCGCGGCCCGTTCACGGTCTTCGCGCCCGTCAACGACGCCTTCGAGAACCTCCCCGAGGGCACGGTGACCACGCTGCTGCGGCCGGAGAACAAGGCGGCGCTCGCCAAGGTGCTCACCTATCACGTGGTGCCGGGCCGCCACACCGCCGCGGACCTGATGCGCATGATCCGCCAGGGGAACGGCAGGGCGACCCTGCGCACCGCCAGCGGCGGCACGCTCACCGCCATGATGAACGGGCCGATGAACGTCACGCTGCGCGACGAATCCGGCAACGTCGCGAGCGTCTCCACCTACGACGTGCTCCAGTCCAACGGCGTGATCCACGTCATCAACAAGGTCCTGCTTCCGAAGTAATCGGGGGAGCCGGCAAGTGCAGCGGGGCGCGCCGGATCTCTCCCGGCGCGTCCCGCTCCTTTTGCGTGGCTCTAAGATACGCTGCGCCAGGCACTTGACGCATCCGGTGCGCTCCCAACATACGGCTGTTTTTCCGCGCATCCCACGGTATCTTCCGGGGTATGATTCGTATCTACCTCGACAGCTGCTGCTTCAGTCGGCTTTTCGACGATCAAACCCAGGCCCGCATCCGGGCGGAGACCGAGGCGATCCGGCTGGTCCTGAGCGCCATTTCACGTGGTGAGTGGGAGTTGGTTCGTAGCGAGGTGGTCATGCTGGAGGCGTCGACCATCCCGGACCCGGAGCGGCGATGCGAGGTTCTGGCGCTCGTGGCCATAGGTACGGTTCGACTTCTGGTCGACGCAGAGCACACCGAGCGAGCCAGGGTACTGAAAATGCTCGGGTTCACGAACTTCGACGTCCTCCATGTGACGTCGGCCGAAGCCGCGGGGGCTCACGTGCTGCTCACCACTGACGATCGGATGGTACGAAGAGCCCGGCGCTTCCCTGACAAGCTGTTTGTGCGCGTTGCCAACCCGCTCACCTGGCTGGAGGAGGTTGCCCCAAGATGACTGCTCCGACGACGAACACCAGGGACGAGATCCTCCGCCCGGACAGCAAGGCGCTCATGCGCGAATTGGGCGCGTCGGGGATGATCCGGTTTCTTCAGCAACTCAATCCAGGAAGCGGGGATTATACGGCTGAGCGGCACAAGATCCTCGACCGCATCGATCTCGACGATCTGCCTTCGCTCTTGGCAAAGCTACGAAGGGTTGGCCGTCTTGCGAGCGCCGAAGAGGAGCAAGGGTCTTGAAGGGGGTCGATTGCCAGGTCCCTGCCTGACGGATTACGCCGTTGCCCCACGCGTTGTCAGGAGGGCGCGCGCGTGAAGTTCAGCGGGTGGAGGGCCGGAGGTTCGGTAGCTTTGCCGACTGTGTGAGCCGGGCGGGCGGGGTATCGTGCGGAGGAAGGTGAACCGCTTCCCCCCGCACGGGAGAATGAATTATGAACGCACTCCGCTCTCGCATCGCGCACGCCGCGCGCTGGCTCTTCGCCAGCCGCTTCGCATCGCCGCTCTGGCTGGGGGTGCGCATCTACCTGGGGTCGGTGTGGCTCCAGTTCGGGCTCGCCAAGGTGCGCGGAGGATGGCTCACCGGCAATCCGCTCCACTCGCTGCTGGACGCCGTGGCGCGCGGGCAGACGCCGGCACCCTTTGCCGCGTACCGCCATGTCGCGCGGGCGCTGATCGACACTGGCGCGGACCGCATCCTCTCCGCCGCCATCCCGCTGGCGGAGCTCCTGGTGGCCGCCGCCTTCTTCAGCGGCCTCCTTCTGGTCCCCGCCGCCGTCGGCGCCGTGCTCCTCAACCTGAACCTGATCCTCTCAGGCATCGCGAGCTGGCAGTTCGACGGGCGCATCGTCGTCCTCCAGCTCCTCCTGCTCGGGGCGTGGCGGGTAGCTGGATTTCTCGGACTCGGGCAGGTGATCGCCGCGAAGGCGCCGCCTCGAGTGCGGAGAAAATCTTTGATCCTCGGCTACCAACCGGCGTAAGGCAGGGTGCCGGCGCACGTGCGCCGGCCCCCTGCTCTACGACTGGAGCGCGTGCGGCTTATCCTACGCGGCCACCTCGCCGTACGCCTGCCCGCTTGACGGCCCGGGGATCGGCAGGCCTTCCAGACGCAAGCCTTCGATGTGGAACTCCACGGCTTCGCGCATGTTTGCTTCCACCTCGTCGCGCGTTGTGCCCGTGCTGATGCAGCCCGGCAGGTCGGGTGAGTACGCCGAGAAGCCCGTATCCGTCTGTTCGACAACGATCGGGTAGCGCTTCATGGCTTCACCCGGGTCCCGGGCAAGCGCGCCGGACCCCTGCTCCACACCACGACGAAATCCTTCCGTTCCGTTGCTTCCCGGTCCTCTGTGTGAGGCCCGGAGTTGTCGTTCTTCGCGCCTCCGCGCCTCCGCGTGAGACCCGCCGTCCTCACCCCGGCGCCACCGCCGTCAGCAGCCGCACCGCCAGCGCGTGCGCCGAGAGAGGTGAGTCGGGGCGCAGCTCGGCGAGGAGCTCGCGCAGGGCACCCATCTCCCGGCCCCGCTCCTCCTCCAGCGCGGCAAGCGTGGCGGCGGGGGAGGCCCCGTCGGCGCGCGCCTGCGTCTCGGCGACCAGGCGGCGCTGCGCGGCGGCAACGTCGTCGGCCAGGACCTGGGCGTGGCGGCGGTCCCACGGGTCGTCGCCGGCGGCGGCGCGCAGGCTCTCGCGCAGGCGCGCGGTGCCGAGCCGCTCGGAGACCAGGTAGTAGGCCTCGGCCGTGCGCAGCGTCTCCGTGCCCGCGGCGCGGGCGGCGGCGACGATCTCCAGGAGCTGCGGGAGGAAGCGCAGGGTGATGAGCCGCTCCGCCATGGTGCGGTCCACCCCCAGGTCCTGCAGCTCGCCCAGGCGCGAGAGGAAGAGGCTCCTGTCCTCGCCCGCCACGAAGCGCGCGAACCCGCCGCGCAGCGTCGCCAGCCCGGCGCGCGCCTCGTGGATCAGGGCGGGGGTGGGGGCGTCCGCCGCGGTGTTGGCGAGCACCCAGTGCGTGGTGGCCTCCAGCACCCGCGCCAGTCCGGAAAGCCAGCGGTACACCGTCTCCGAGGGGAAGCGCCCTTCCAGCGCCGCCAGGTCGGTGCGGATCTCCGGCGCGCCGGCGATGCGCGACGCCACCAGCCAGGCGCGCACCACCCGCGGGATGCCCACCCCCGAGTCGCGCGAGACGCGGTGGAGGAACGACGAGCCCATCAGGTTCCCCAGGTCGTTCACCAGCTCGGTCGCCACGATCTCGCGGCGCAGCTGGTGGGCGTGCACCAGCTCCCCCGCCGCCTCCACCGCGGCCGGTGGGAAGTAGTGCACCAGGTAGCTGTCCATCGCCGGGTCGTCCAGCACGGTGCTCTCCAGGAGCTGCGCCTTGGCGTACAGCTTGGAGTGCGCCAGCAGGACGCTGAGCGTGGGGCGGGTGAGCCCGATCCCCTCGCGGGCCCGGTCGCGGATCTCTTCCGGCGCGGGGATCCCCTCCTGCTCGCGGTTCAGCCGGCGGTCGCGCTCCAGCTGCCCGATCAGCGCCGCGAAGTCGTCCAGCGCCTCCCGGGAGCGGGCCTGGTCCAGCGACACGGCGAGCGATTGGCCGATGTTGTTGCGCAGCACCAGCTCGCTCACCTGGTCCGTCATGGAGGCGAGGAGCTCGTTGCGCCCTTCCAGCGTCAGCCCGCCGCCCTCGACCACGCGGTTGAGGAGGATCTTGAGGTTGACCTCGTGGTCGCTCATGTCCACGCCGGCCGAGTTGTCCAGCGCGTCCGTGTTGAGCCGCACGCCGTTGAGCGCGGCCGAGATGCGCCCGCGCTGGGTGAAGCCCAGGTTGCCGCCCTCGCCCACCACCT
>Ga0216301_1000431_pt1 | contig 10884 bp, 6 predicted proteins | sample 4hB_Boncat_minus_FD_156203 | JGI IMG/M metagenome (GOLD analysis project Ga0216301, IMG submission 156203) | Terrestrial sediment cell enrichment communities for BONCAT metagenomics from Utah, United States - 4hB_Boncat_minus | ecosystem: Environmental > Terrestrial > Deep subsurface > Rock...
GCACGACGTACTGGCTCACGCTCACCACCGGCCCCTGGATCGACTACGTCTCCCCGCCTGCCGCTCCGGCGGGCGCCACGGCCGCGCTCAACTTCACCGGCTGGAACCTCGGCGGCAAGCCGGGTCCGAGCACGCTGGCGGCTGAGCTTCCGATTCCGGCCGAAGCGCCGCGCGACTACCCCGTTTCCGCTGGCGGCGCCCCCAACCTGGCGGTCGTGCAGGTGACGGCCACGCCCGACATCCCCGAGGCGGAGCCGAACAATGCGCCCGCTAGCGCGCAGCCGCTCGCCCTCCCGGCTTCTATTTCGGGAACCTTCGGCGCGCGGGGCGACGTGGACGTCTTCCAGGTGACGGCGCGTGCGAAAGAGGTGCTGACCCTGACCGTGGAGGCGCGCGAGCTCGAATCCTACGCTGATCCGGTGCTCAAGATCCTGGACCCCTCGGGCAAGATGCTCCAGAGCGAGGACGACCAGAACGCCAGCCGCGACCCCAGCCTCACCTGGACGGCGCCGGCGGACGGCGTCTACAGCATCGTTCTCAAGGACGTCGCGTCCGGCTCGCGCGGCGGGCCGTCCTTCTTCTACCGCCTCCGCGTGGCCGCCGGCGTCTCCGACCTCCGGCTGAAGGCGAAAGATCCCACCTACATCGTGAAGCCCGGCGCCAAAGTGGAAGTCGTCGTGACGGTGTCCCAGTCGTACCAGCCGGACGAAGTGACGCTCCGGGTGGAGGGGCTGCCGCCGGGCGTGACCGCCGCGCCGGTCACAGTGCCCGCCTCACCTAAGCGGGAGAACACGACCCAGGCCAAGATCGTGCTCACCGCCGCTCCCGATGCGGCGCCCGGTTTCGGCGCCGTCCGCGTCATCGCCACGACTTCCGGCGCGACACCGCTCTCATCAGCCGCCACGTGGATGATTACCGGAGACGGCGGCTGGGGCTACGGCACGGGCTCCACCGACCGGCTCATCGTCCTCGTCCCCACTCCGTAGCGTCCAGCCGGCGCTGCGGCATCACCGCCGCAGCGCCGTCAGGCGACCGCCGCGCTCGCCTCAGCCGTTTCTTCCACCCATTTCTCGGTCAGCGGCCGGCACGTGACCCCGGAGCGCATCCGTGAGCCCTTGCTCATACGCCACCCCTTCTTCCCTCGCCTCGCGCTCCGCCTTAAACAGGCGATCGGCACGCACAGGATCGGCAGTGATCTTCTCACGCAGCTCCTGGAAGTTACGGGTTCTCATCCAAGCATTCCCTTTGCACGAAGCCCCGTTCGGGTAAGCTGGAAGCGCCCCGGGCCCGATGCCCCTTACCGTAGGCTGCAGATCCTGTCCCGCATTTCTGCGTTTCGGCGCCTCTCCGGTTCAATTCTTCCCCTTCCCTCTCCGTGAATCCTCACTGTTCTCCGCGTCTCCGTGGTGCATCCTCGCCCCAGGATCCCGGTTTGAACTGGCGCGTACGGTGCAGACTAAGTGCAGGCGTAACAACGGGAGCCAGGGCGCGCCCGGCCGCATCCCTATGAAACCTTCCCTGATCCTGAGTGTAGACGACAACCCGGAAGTCCTCCAGATCTTCCACCGGTACCTCACGGCGGAAGGCTACGAGGTCCGCACGGCCTCCAGCGGCCCGAACGCGCTCGAGCAGCTCCGCACCCTCAAGCCGGACCTCATCCTGCTCGACGTGGACATGCCGGAGATGGACGGCTTCGAGGTCTGCCTGGCCCTCCAGCGCGACCCCCGTCTCACCTACACGCCCGTCGTCTTCGTCACGGCGCGCGACGCCGACCAGGACCAGGCCCGCGCGTTCTCCGTGGGCGCCGCCGACTACCTCGTGAAGCCGGTGAAGAAGGAGCTTCTGCTCGCCACGGTCCGCAAGCACCTGGAAACCCGGTCGCGCTGGTACCAGGTGAGCGCCGCCACCGACCTGTGGGACGTGGCGCCGCTGCCGCAGAAGTTCGTCGAGTTCCGCGAGTATCTGATCAAGAAGCTGCGCGTGGGCCCGGAAGCGGTTGCGGCGCTGGAGCAGATCAAGAGCAGCGACATCTACCTCTTCACCAAGCACATGGACCTCACGTACGAAGAGCTGGCCCAGCACATGGCGAGCTTCTTCGGCATGGAGTACATCCCGCGCGTGAAGCCGGAGACGATCCAGCTTGGGGTTCTCCCCACCGCCTTCTGCAAGACGAACCACGTGGTCGCCATTCGGGATGAGGAGGGGGCTGACGCCATCGTCATCATCAACCCGTTCGCCTGGGGCCTGGCGGAGCTGGACATCCTGAACAACGCCTTCCGGGGCGGTCCCTACCGGCTTCTGGTCACCCACCGGCAGGGGATGCGCTCCCTCTTCGCCAACGAGGCGCCCGGCCAGACGCCGAGCGCTTCGGGCGACCACGAAGTGAATGTGCTGGAGGACGAGAAGCCGCGCGTCTCCGTCGACAAGCTGATGGAGGTGGCGCATGAGACCTCCGCCATCGACATCGTTAACGCGCTGATTGCGGATGCGGTCCGCCGTCGCGCCAGCGACCTGCACATCCAGCCCGGCAAGGAGCGCGTGCAGGTGCGCTACCGCGTGGACGGCCGGCTGCGCCAGGTGATGCCGCTCCAGAGCACGCAGCTTCCGGCGGTCGTCGCCCGCCTCAAGATCATGTGCAACATGGACATGACGGAGAGCCGGATGCCGCAGGACGGCGGCTGCAAGGTGCGGGTGGACGGCCAGGAAATGGAGCTGCGCGCCTCCACGCTGCCCTCCACCCACGGCGAGAAGGTGGTCCTCCGCATTGTCAGCCAGAACTCGGGGATGCACCAGCTCGACTCGCTGGGCTTCGAGCCCGGCATGCTGCGCGAGCTGCGCAGCCTCCTCGCCGCCCGTCAGGGCATGCTTCTCATCACCGGCCCTACCGGCTCTGGGAAGACGACCAGCCTCTACGCCGCGCTCACCCACCTCAACAAGGAAGAGGTAAACATCCTCACGGTGGAGGACCCCGTGGAGATCGACCTGGAGGGCATCACGCAGGTGCAGGTCCACGACCGCGCCGGCCGCTCCTTCGCCAACACGCTCCGGGCGATGCTGCGGCAAGACCCCGACATCATCATGCTCGGGGAGATCCGCGACCTGGAGACGGCGGAGATCGCCTGCCGGGCCGCGCTCACCGGTCACCTGGTTCTCTCCACCCTCCACACGCAGCACACCCTCGGCACGCTGGTCCGGCTGCTCGACATGGGAGTGCCGGCCTACCTGGCGGCCTCCGCCCTCAACGGCGTGCTGGCCCAGCGCCTGGCGCACCGCGTCTGCGAGGAGTGCGCCGTCGACTACGACCCGTCGTCCGCCTTGAAGACGGCGCTTCGGCAGCGCTTCGGCAGCCTGGACGGCGCGCGGTTCCGCCGGGGTCAGGGCTGCGCCCGCTGCCAGCGGCGCGGCACGCACGGCCGGCGCGGCATCTACGAGCTACTGCTGATCGATGACGACCTGCGCCACCTGATGGCTGAAGGCGCGGCGCCCAGCGTGCTGCGGGAACACGTGGCGGAGCGCGGCTTCCGGACGCTGGAGGAGGACGCCTTCCAGAAGGCGTGCGCCGGGCTGATCCCGCCGGAAGAGATCGTGGAGCTGGGCTTCGGCGTAGCGATGGCGATGGCGGCCATGGGCGAGGCTCCCGAGCCTCCGGCCCTCGCTCCGCCGCCGCTGCCTGCCGCCGACCTCAGCGGGGCCGTCGCTATGGAGCCCCGGCCGCTCGGCGTGCGGCGTCCAGAAGCCGTGTAACAATCTGCGGCAGGTCCGGTGAGAAGGGATGTTAGCGACCAACGAGCCCAACCCTGGGGAGCCGGGAACCCGAGTCGCCGGAGGCGACCTTTGTGATCCCCCATGAGAGGGGGATAGCTCGCAGCGCCGTCCGGACGCCCGTGATCTACGTCTCGCAACGGTAACGGCGTCGCAGCGCGGGAAGCTGTCTTGGACCGGTAGCCCGAAGGGAGCGGCTAGCGAGGCACGAGCGTCAAGCGACCGAGAGGGCCCAGGGTCGCGGGAGGGCGTCTGGACGGCGCAAGGGCTGGGGGAGAACCCTCGTACACGGCGACCGTCCCCGCTACGATAGCAAGACCTCCGAAACCATGTGTCCCCATGTTTTCCTCGGCCGCGTCAGGCCAGCATGTCCCACATCACCTCGCCGTCTTCCACCAGCGGCATCGGGCGCTGCTGGCGGTCCAGGATGGTGCTGTGGGGATCGATCCCCAGCAGGTGGTAGATGGTGCAGAGCACGTCCTTCGGCGACACGGGGCGCTCGTCCGGGAAGCCGCCCGTCTTGTCCGTTTTCCCAATCACCGCGCCCTGCTTGATGCCCGCGCCCGCGAACATGGCGCAGTAAGCCTCGGCCCAGTGGTCGCGGCCGCCGCCGCCCTGCGGGCCCTGCCCGTCCACGCCGCTGTTGAACGTGGGCGTGCGGCCATGCTCGCTCATCACGCACACCAGGGTGTCGTCCAGCAGCCCGCGGTCGGTCATGTCCTTCATCAGGGTGCTGAAGGCGCGGTCGAAGCCGGGCAGCAGCTCGTCGCGCATCCGGTTCACCAGAAACACGTGCGTGTCCCACGCGGAGTTGCCCAGGTTGTACTCGTCCCAGAACACCGTCACCACCCGCGCGCCCGCCTCCACCAGCCGCCGTCCCGCCAGCGTCGCCTGCCCGAACAGCGTCATTCCATACTGCTCCCGCAGCGCCATCGGCTCCGCCTGGACGTTCAACGCGTTCCGGAGGTTCTGGGAGGTGAGCAGGCTCATCGCAAGCTGCTGAGAGCGACTCCAGCCCCGGGCCTCTTCGCTGTGGTCCAGCCGGGCGCGCTGGGCGTCGAGCTGCTGCAGCACGGACATCCGGCGATTCAGGCGGTCGAGCGTCAGGTCGGCGGACTTCTTCTCCGTAAACTGGAAGCGCGTGTCCGGGGTGATTCCGCCGTACGGGTTCTCGCGTCCCTGCCCATACGGGTCCGCGCCGGTCGATTTCCCCTCCCACTGGCTCACCACCGGCGACCAGCTCGTGCCCAGCCACTGCGATTGCGGGCCCGGTCGTGCGAAGCGGTGCGGCAGGATGATGTTCGTGGGCATCGTGGAGGGCGGCTGGCCGGACTGCCGCCGCGCGGCGGTGTCTACGTAGTCCACCACGGAGCCGAAGTAGGGCCAGTGGCGCGGATCGCGGGTGTTCGTCTCCATCGCCAGGTCGGTGCGCCCCGTGCCCGTCAGCGAGAAGGCGACGCCGTGGATGGGATACGTATGGGTCATCGTGCGCACGGTGGAGACACGGTCCATCCACTTCGCCACGCGCGGCATATGCTCGCAGATGTCGATGCTGGGGTTCGACGTGCGGATCGGCTTGAACGGCCCCCGGATTTCCTCGGGCGCGTCCGGTTTCATGTCCCACGTGTCGAGCTGCCCCGGCGAGCCGTAGAGGAACAGGATGAGGACGGACTTGGCGCGGCCGAAGTGGCGCGAGGCGCCCGCCGGCGGCGCTGCCTTGGGGGCCGCCGCCGCTTCCTGGAGCGCCAGCACGTCCGTTAGCGTCAGCCCGAACAGCGACAGCGCGCCCGCCTGGATCACGTCCCGGCGCGAGATGCCGTCGCAGGCCTTCCGGCTATTCCCCAGTATTCGCAGCATCGACATAGTTTGAATGAACCCCTACGAGCGGCCCGATTACGGTGCCTGCATACTCTCACCCACAGGCGCCTGACATCTGGTTACAAAAGCAGAGCTTACCGTCCCTAGCCCTCTCCACTTGTGGAGAGGGTGGCCGCAGGCCGGGTGAGGCCACCCTCACTAGGAGGACGGAGGAAACCAAAAGTTGCGTTCCCGAAGCACACCTCGGTATTCTACCCGTTAGTTATCTCTCGCCCGTGTTCGTAACGACATCCCAACAAGCAACGGCGCCCAACCCCGCAACTCCCTCCACCGGCCGGCGTCCTAACCAGTTACTGGAGTTTACCACTATGCAACGAGGCGCCCCGTTCCTGATTGCGCTCGCCCTCGCCGCCCACCTGAGCGGCCCCCTCGCACCGACGCCGGCCTTCGCGGACACCCCGGAAGAGCAGCTTGCCGCCGCGTCCGCCCTGTTCGACGCCCGGAAGTACCCCGAAGCCGCTCAAAGGCTGGAAGTCTTCCTCGGCGCCAACGCGAAGCATGCCAAGGCGGGCGCCGCCGCCCTCGCGCTCGGCCGCGCCTACACGGAGCTGAAGCAGTATCCGAAGGCCATCCCCGCGTACGAGAAGGCCCTCGCCAGCAAAGACGCCGGCGTCCTTACCAACGCACAGCTTGGCCTCGGCGAAGCCGCCCTCTTCGCGCGCCAGTACGACAAAGCGGCGTCCGCCCTTGGGAGCGCCGTGAAGAGTCCGCTCAAGCCGGAGCAGGCCGCCGTAGCGCACTACTGGCTCGCCCAGGCGAACTTCCAGCTCGAGAAGTTCCCCGCCGCCGAGGAAGCCTACCTGAAGGTCACCCGCGACTACGCCAAGAGCGATTTCGTCGACGGCGCTTACTTCGGCGCGGGCCTCGCCGCCCTCCGCCAGGGCAAGACCGATCCCGCCCGGCAGCGGCTCCGCACTGTCGTTGATCGCTATCCGAAAAGTGAGGACCGTCCCCAGGCGCTGCTCTTGCTGGCCCAGCTCGACCTGGACGGGAAGCGCTACCGCGAGGCCCGCACCGGTTTCGAGACGCTCCTCGCCGATCCCGCAGCGAAGGCCGCCGGCGAGGGAGTTCGGGAGTCCGCCGAGGACGGCCTGATCCAGGCGCTGCTGGAGCTTCAGGACTACAAAGCGGCCTCCACCCGGCTGGAAGCCGCCCTGGCCCGCCTCCCCGCCAACGATCCGCAGCGCTTCCGGGCGCAGCTCAGCCTGGGCCACACGCGCTATCGCCAGAAGCAGCACGAGCCCGCCCTCGCCGCCTACAAGGAAGCCGCTCGCTCCACGGAAGGCGAGGTGGCCGGTGAAGGCCACTACTGGGCCGCCAACGCCGCCCTCGCGCTGAGCCGCCCTGCCGAGGCCGCCGCGCAGTTCGCCCAGGTCTCCACGCGCTTTCCCAAGCATCAGCTCGCGGCCCGCGCCCAGTTGAAGGCCGGCGACGCCTTCCGCGCCGCGAAGCAGCCGGAAGCGGCGGGGACTGCCTACCGCGTCGTGGTGGAGAAGTACGCCGAGGCTCCGGAGGCCGCCGAGGCCCGCAAAGCGCTCTCCGAGCTGGTGGACGCCGTTACCGATCCCGCGCAGCTGGCCGTCGCTCTGAAGAACGCGCCGCCTGCGGAGCGCACGCGCGGCACGCTCCGCCTGGCGCGCCTCTACCTGGAAGGGAAGAAATACGCGGAAGCGGCGGCTCCCCTCACGGAGCTGCTGAAGGCGCGGCCCGAGCCGGCGGCGGCGGCGGAAGCCCAGTACCTCCTCGGGCTCTCCTACGAAGGGCAAGACAAGTCCGCCCCTGCCATGACCGCGCTGGCGGAAGCGGTGCGCCTGGGTCCGGCGGCGCCCTGGTCGGCGGACGCGCAGGGACGGCTCGCCTGGCTCTACCTGGAGGGGAAGCAGGCCGCCAACGCCGAGAAGGCGGCCACGGCGGCGCTCGCCGGAAAGCTGTCGAAGGAAGCCGAGCGGCAGGCGCGCCTGGCGATGGTGCAGGCGCAGCTCGACCAGGAGAAGTGGGACGCGGCGCTCGAAGGCTGCCGCGCGCTGCTGGCCGGCAATCCGCCGCCGGAGACGGTGGCGACGGTCCTCTTCACCCAGGCGTGGGTAAGTGAGAAGCGCGGCAAGGCGGAAGAGGCGCTGCCGATGTGGGAGCGTCTCCTCGCCGAGCATCCCCGCAGCGACTACGCGGCGGACGCGCTGCTCCGCGTGGGCGACGCGCACCTGAAGGCGGAGAAGTACGACGACGCCCGGACGAAGTACGCGGCGCTGCTCTCGGGCTTCCCCAAGAGCCCCCTGGCGCCGGAAGCGCGCTTCAAGCTGGGGAGCGCCCTCTACAACCTGGACAAGCACTCTGAGGCCGCCGCCGAGTTCGACGCCGTCGCGGCCGACAAAGCCGCCGGAGAGTACGTCCCGGAAGGTCTCTACTGGGCCGGCGTGGCCCTGGACAAGGCCGGCAAGAAAGCGGACGCCACGCAGCGCCTCACCCGGCTGGTCGCGCTCTACCCCAAGCACGCCCGCGTCGCCAACGCCAAAGTCCGCCTCGCCGCCCTGAAAGCAGTGTCCGGCAAGTAGGAAGGGGCGTCGCCCCAACCATCAGAAACCCTTCTCGCGGCCGATGGCAGAACTTGCATCGAGCCCAGTTAGGCGGGAAGGTAGCGGCCAATGTACTTCGCCCCTCTCCATCGGCACGATGGAGAGGGGTGGCCGAAGGCCGGGGTGAGGCCCAATCCGCATTCCCAAATCCCCACTCCGCAATCAGATCAGTGGCTCCCCTGCGCCTCCAGCCAGCGCTCGGCTTCCAGCGCGGCCATGCAGCCCAGCCCGGCGGCGGTGACGGCCTGGCGGTAGGTGGCGTCGGCGATGTCGCCGGCGGCGAACACGCCCTCGACGTTCGTGTAGGTCGTGCCTGGCTTCACCAGCAGGTAGCCGCGCTCGTCCATGTCCAGGATGCCCTTGAAGAGGTCGCTGTTCGGCTTGTGGCCGATAGCGACGAACACGGCCTGGGTCTCTGCCTCCCACATGTGGCCGTCCTTGGTGCTCTTCAGCCGCACGCCCCGCACTTTCCCCTCTTCCATCCCCAGGATCTCGTCGACCGCCGCATTCAGGATGAACTTGATCTTCTCGTTCTGCCGGGCCCGGTCCAGCATGATCTTGGAGGCGCGGAACTGCTCGCGGCGGTGGACCACGGTGACGGACTTACATATCCGCGTCAGGTAGTTCGCTTCTTCCATTGCGGTGTCGCCGCCGCCCACCACCATCACGTCCATATTCTTGAAGAAGAAGCCGTCACAGGTGGCGCATGCCGACACGCCCCGGCCGCCTAATCCTTCCGGCCAGGGCAGCTCGCTCTTGATGCCCATCCACTTGGCGGTCGCCCCGGTCGCCACGATCACCGTCTTCGTCACGATCACCTGGTCTTCGGTGAAGAGCTTGAACGGCGACTTCGTAAAGTCAACGTTCGTCACGTCGCCCCAGATGAACTCGGTTCCGAAGCGTTCCGCCTGCTTACGGAAGAGGTCCATCACTTCCGGTCCCATAATTCCATTCGGAAAGCCGGGATAGTTCTCCACGTCCGTAGTGATCATCAACTGCCCGCCTGGCGCCATGCCCTCGATTACCGTCGGTTTCAGGTTGGCGCGGGCGGCGTAGATGGCGGCGGTGAGCCCGGCGGGTCCGGAGCCGATGATGGTGACGTTTCGTTCCATAAGCGATATCCCCGCGACTGGTCCCGCCGGCGGCAGGCTGCAAAGTGGGTCGGGCTTCCCGGTGGCTTGAGTGTGGCGCCCAGCGTATCTTATCGCTGCCGTTTCTACCCGACAAGCACCCGCCCGGCGCAAGGCAGGACTTGTCTGCCGTGCCCCCGAACGGGCCGAGGCTCCCGCATCCGTCGGGGAAGCGGTTATACTGGGAGGGGTTTCTATCCCCTCTTCTTTCGAGCACAGCTATGCCATTGGTGAAGATCCAAGTCATCCACGGCCCGAACCTCAATCTGCTGGGCCTGCGCGAGCCGGAAGTCTACGGCGCCCACAACCTGGAGCAGATCAACCAGCGGATGGAGGACCTGGCGAAGCGCGAGAGCCTGGAGCTGCGCATCACGCAGTCTAACTCCGAAGGCGCCATCATCGACACGATCCATTCGGCGCTCGAATGGGCGGACGCCATCGTCATCAATCCGGCGGGTTACAGCCATAGCTCGGTCGCCATCCGCGACGCCATTGCCTCGGTTCGTCTGCCCACCGTGGAGGTCCACCTCACGAACATCCACCGCCGGGAGACGTTCCGCCAGCACTCCTACGTCAGCGCGGTGGCCGTGGGCCAGGTGGTCGGCTTCGGCGTCAATAGTTACCTGCTGGGCCTCATGGCCGCCAAGTGGGCCGTCGAAGAGATGCGCCGCTGAGGTGTGTGGGTGTGGTTCTGGATGGGTGTGTGGGTGCGGCAATCCAACCGACCCTCATCCACGCCTTCTGTAGGCTTGTCCCCCGTACGGGGGAGTGGTGTCTCCGTCCCCGCCTTCGTCCGAGCCCTCGCGCAGGTCCAGCCAGGCGGTCATCTAGATGTGAGGAGCATCGCCTCCGCCGCCCGTGGAAGCCCAGCCGCGCCCCTTCCGTACAGGCTTCCCACGCCAGACGTAAAGAGTTCGGGACAACTAACGTGAACACGGGAGAGGGCTAAGCACCAGCGGGCGTAACCGGCCAAAGGCGGACGCGACCGTTCAGTGGCGTCTCCCCATTCGTCGTTCCAAAGCAGGCGTTCGCACTTCGAGGAGGAGGAGGACCCCTCCCCCCCCTCGTTAACCCCGAATGCTGAACGGTTTACAAAGATGAAAGAGCGAGTTCAACAGTTGCGTGCGGCGCTTCCCGGCCATGAAACGGGCGCCGCGCTGATCCTCAACCCGGAGAACGTCGGCTATCTCTCCGGCTTCACCGGCTCCACGGCGGCCGTCCTGGTTACCCCGGACCGCTCCACCTTCATCACGGACTCGCGCTACACCGTCCAGGCGGAGCGCGAGTGCCCCGGCTTCGAGTTCGTCATCACGGAGAGCAGCGCCGGCTACACCGACACCATCTCCGCCCGCGTGAAGGAGATGGGCCTCAGCGAGGTGGCGGTGGAGGCGGACTTCCTCACCATCGCCCAATACGAGGATCTCCAGAAGAAGCTGGAGGGCGTCACCCTCAAGCCGGTTTCCGGCCTGGTGGGGACCATCCGCCAGGTGAAGGACGCGGAGGAGATCGCCCGCATCCGCGCCGCCTGCGCGGTCATGGAT
>Ga0216301_1000432_pt1 | contig 10870 bp, 12 predicted proteins | sample 4hB_Boncat_minus_FD_156203 | JGI IMG/M metagenome (GOLD analysis project Ga0216301, IMG submission 156203) | Terrestrial sediment cell enrichment communities for BONCAT metagenomics from Utah, United States - 4hB_Boncat_minus | ecosystem: Environmental > Terrestrial > Deep subsurface > Rock...
ATGCAGCCCCGCTGGCGGACGCGGCTACCCGGCGTCACGCCCGGCGCAAGTTACCGTAAGCGCGAAGACGGCGTCGGCGCCCGCATCGTGCAGCACCCGCGCGCACTCGTGCAGCGTGCCGCCTGTCGTGGCGACGTCATCCACCAGCACAACCCGCAGCCCCGAGAGACGCGCGCCACGAGCCACGGCAAAGGCGCCGCGCACGCCCTCCAGCCTCTCGAAGCGCGATTGTCCCACCTGCGGCGGCGTCCACCTCGCCCTGCGGAGCAGCGGCTGCACCTGCGCCGCGGTCACGCGCGCTACTTCCGCGGCCAGCAGCTCCGACTGGTTGAAACCACGCTCCCACCGCCGCCGCCAGTGGATGGGCACGGGAACCAGCGCATCTGGGCGCCAGTAACCCAGCGCCCCCGCCAACTCTGCCGCCAGCAGCCTTCCGAGCGGTTCCGCAAGCGCCACCTTACGTTCAAACTTCAGCCGGAGGACTGCCTGCCGCAAAGGGCCCTCATGGGCGCCCACGCTCCGGCTGTCACGGATCGGCTCACCCAGGAACGCCGGACGGGCGGGGCGAGTCTCGGCCCGGCAGGCCCCGCAGAACGGGCCATCGAGCCCATCGCAGGTGAGGCAGCGCGGCGGGAACAAGACGTCGAGCAGGGCAATCAGCGGGCCGCCGCTCTGGCCGGCGCGAGGTCTGGGATCTTGCACGGGCCGTTATCCCGGCAGCGCCAACCCGACGCGCTGTTCCCGGGCGCGGCGGTAGACGAGAGCCGCCAGTGCGACGTCTTCAAGTGCAATCCCGTGCGACTTGAACAGCGTGACCTCCGCGTCGGATTGGCGCCCGGGATGCAGGCCGGCGGCGATCTGGCCTAACTCGACCAGGCTTTCGGGGTAGATGAGTCCTTTCTGCAGCGGCGCCAGCAGGTCGCCGCTCTCCAGGGGCACGGCCGCGAGGCTGTCGACGGCGATGAGGTCGGCGCGGGCGACTGCGGCGTCATCGACTTCACGCTTCAACAGCGAGTTCGAGCCGGCGACGTTCAGGTGCATGCCCGCCTCTACCTGCGCTCCGTCAAAGACCGGGCGAGTCGACGAAGTCACCGTAGTCACCACGTGCGCCCCCGCCAGCGCCTCCTCCGGGTTCGCGGCCGGGCGTACCGGCACGTGGAGGCGGTCTTCCAGTTTGCAGCAGAAGCGCGCCCGGCGCTCTGCGTCCCGGCTGTACACGCGGATCTCCTGGAAGCTCCGCGCCAGAGCCAGCGCCTCCACTTGGGTCTCCGCCTGATGCCCCGCGCCGAACACCGCCCCGATTCCGGCATCCGGGCGGGCGAGCAAGCGAGTGGCGACTCCGGTTGCGGCGCCGGTGCGGAGCTGGCCCAGACGGTCCGCCTCCATGATGCAGAGTAGCTGGCCAGCCTCGGTGTCGTAGAGCAGCAGGTGGAACCGGGCGCCGGCGGGCGACGTGACATAGCTCTTCACGCCCGCCACGCCTGCCTGCGGGTCGGCGGCGAACATCACGTGCAGGGCGCCGCGAGGCGTGCGGACGCGCCGCCGGGGCTCGTGCGTGGCCTTGCCCTCTCCCTGCCGCCGGAAGCAGGCCTCGACCACCGCCACCGCGTCGGTCATCGTTACAAGCTCGAAAACCTGCGCTTCGGTGAGAAAGAGCGGCATAAACAGTCCTTACAGCTCTGGCGGGGTGACCCACCATTCCGCGACCTGGTCGGAGGCGGCGTGGTGGACGTTCGCCGGCAGGGCTTGTAAAAGCGCCTCGGCGTGCCTGCGCAAAGCGACGAGATCCACGCCTTCCTGCCACTCGCGGTATGGGCTCCAGAGCTCCAGCGCTTGCGCCAGGAGCCGGCGCGGCGTCTGTACCAGGCCGAGCCGGAGCTGATGGAGCGCCACCACGTACTGCAACAGGCCCTGGTGGAAGGTGTTCCGCCGTGCAAAGAAGAGCGCCTCGATTGGTTCGACGCAGCCGCGGTAGTCGCCTGCCCGAAAGCGCCGGCGGATCTCCCGCAACTCCGGTGGTTCGACAAAGACGAGCGGATCGGTAGGCGGCAGCACCTCGACGGTGGGCGCCACCGCAGGCGCCAACTTCCCGGGTCCTCGCTTCACACAGCGCAGCGGGCCGCTATCCATCTTGCCGCTCCTTGACCGCAGCCGACCGACGTTCCTATAATGGCCTCGCTACCCGGCCCTCGTAGCTCAGGGGATAGAGCGCCTCCGTCCTAAGGAGGGCGTCAGCGGTTCGAATCCGTTCGAGGGCGTATTGCACCCAGGCGTCGCGCTAATCTGAGCCGACAGTAAGCGCATTTGTTGCGCGCGGCTGTCCCTATTCACACCCCCAAAAGGGACAGCATGCAAAAGGGAACCCTCTGCAGGCGAAAAGTGCAGCCTCGATGGCGTAGCCGCCTACTGCGATCGGTTCGGCCAGGCGAACTGCGCAGTAGCCGTCGAAGGCATCCACCTCTTCACGCCCCTTCCCAGCAAGCACACCATCGAGTGGCAGGAGATGACGGTCGAGCAGGCGCGTGGGATGGTCGAACGGGTGGCGGAGCGAGGCCGCGCGGTCGGCAGTGCCAGCACACCAATTATGGGATGGCGGAAGCGGCGTCCTGAGCCTTGAATACCCTCAGGGGGCGGCGCTGGGCGCAGTTGCGGGACATCTGCTACGGAGGCCGAATGGAGCCCTGGATTTGCCATACTTGCGGCTGGACGAACAGGGAGGGCGAGACGCACTGCCCCTGCGGCGTGCCGCGTCCCGAGGAAGAGCTCACGCCGTTGGAGGCGCTTCAGCGAGGCTCCGCTGACCTCGCGCGCCGGTATCAGTTGCGCGTCGAAGTGCAGCCGCCAGGCGGAGAGGCGCTCACGTTCGAGGCAGTCCGCGAGCTACTGACGCAGGCCGAGACGCGCATCGTGGAGGCGCACATCCGCGGCGGGGACGCTGGCCAGGACTGGGAAGGGTGACGATGGACGGGAGTGAAATGGCAGACCGACAGAACGAATCCCCAGTAGACCGCCTCCAACGCCTCTACGCCGAGCTGCGCGCGGAGCTCGTGCCGCAGGGTTACCGGATCGATCCTCCTCGCGCGAGCGACGTAGCCAGCATGACGGACGACGACGTGGATGAGCAGATCGCGGACATCCGGGAGCGCGCCCTCCGGCGCGGGCCGCAGTAGTAGAAGCGGCGGCTTCAGCAGTCCGCAACAAGCGCACCCGTTCTTGTTTAGGCTTCACCCCCGAATCCGCTCGCGGGCGGAAGCGCTCTAACACGCACAGAGGCCGGACCTTCGAGGTTCGGCCTTTTGCGCGTGTCGGTCGAACGCCTTCCTGCGTCCCGCTACCAGAAGTGACTTCCCGCGACCTGCATCAGCACCGCCTGCCCGAAGACCACGGCCGCCAGAATACGGCGCTCCCCGGCCTGGGGCGGGCGGGCGGCGAGCCAGGCGACGACGGGAAGCAACACGTACGGGTAGACGAACAGGCACGCGCGGCCCGTCTCGCCGGTGCGGAAGGCGCCGGTGGCAAACATGGCGAGCAGCGTTCCTGCTCCCAGCGGCGCCAGCGGCCAGAGCTCCGGCAGGCCCGTGCGGAGCGCTCTCACGCCGCGCGCCGCCAGCAGCGCGAGGAAGGGTCCGAAGTACACCAGGATCTCCAGCACCCCCTGCACCCGTGTAATGGCATAGCCGACCGGCTCGGACAGCAGGCGGAAGCCCTGTGGATTCTCCAGGACAGAGGCGATGCGGAACGACCGCAGGTAATCGAAGCCCGTCGCCGCGTAGACAATCCCGTGGAGGCCGACGAGCGCCAGCAGCACGGCGGCGCCCCTGGGCAACGTCACGCGCCGCATGGCCACCAGACCCGCGAGCACCGGCAGCGCGAAGAGGGCGCCGAAGCTGAGCAGCGACGCACCGTAGAGGAGGAGGACTGCGGCCACGGCCAGCCCCCTGCGGCGGTTAAGCACGCAGTAGAGCGCGCCGAGCAGCAGCGCCGCCAGCAGCGCGTCGATACTGGCGGCGTAGTAGACCTGGACCGCTGGCGTAAGCAAGTAGAGGGAGACGGCGTACCCCCGCAGCTCCTCCGGGAGCCTCTCGCGGCGCAGGAGGCCGTAGAAGGACGCGCCGCTGACGACCGTCGATACCAGCGCGAGCGCCAGCCCCACGGCGCCGGGGTCCTGCAGCACCTGGAGCAGCAGGTAGATCACGAGCACCGCGCCCGGCGGATGGGTACGCGAGTGGACCCCGAGGTTCGGCTGAATCTGCGCGAAACCCCGGAAGAACGCGCCGGGGTCCGTCACCCGCACGGCGTCATGGTAGTACTGGATGCCGTTCAGGCCCCCGCCGCTGATCGGCTGGACGAACCCGCCGTCCCAACCATGCACCAGGTTCGTCCCCAAGATCAGTAGCGCGCCCAGCCCCACCGCCGCCGTCCACGGTCCCCGTCCGGAGGCAAGATAGCCCGACGCCGCCCAGAACCCCGCAGAGACGACCGCCGCCGTCAACAGCCTGCCGCCGTCCAGAGGCCGAGGCTCGAACCAGCCGAGCGGCCAGAGGTCGGGACACTCGAACGCGATGTGGTTCCGCAGGTGCCGAACGGCGAAGTTCAGGACGACCAGCGCGAGCAGCGCCGCAACCGGGATGAGGAGCCGGTCGCGCGTGGAGAGCAGCGGCGGCGCGGCCGGTTCGGCGTCGGGTGGAGGCATGGAGTGGCGACGGAGGCGGAGGGACAGACGGCGCCCTCCCGTTCGCGGGGCGCGCTCCGGTTTCCTGGCGGCGAGTCTGGAACCCGATACGGCGACACCGGGATTCGAGCCGGCTCGCGAAAGATCCCCAGCACACGACTACGCAGGACGCGGGGGGAGGAAGGCGCAAAGTTGGAGCCCGCGCGCGCTCAGTACTCTTGAGGCGGTCCATCCCATACAATGCCTGGGGGTTCATGGTCCAGCCAGCGCCTCTGCGGCGGCCGGCCCTCCACCGGGCGTAGCTCCTTGATTTCCACCCAGTCCCCACCGGCTGAAGCCATGTAACCTTGCGCCCCTATCCGTCCGTAGAGGGTGTGGCAGAGGCTCGCCGGATCCGCCGCTCTGAACTGCCGAAGCGCCTCCTGCAGGCTGGGGCTTGCCTCGTGCTCTTGCAGTCCAGTGACCACTGCAAACCGGACGCCGAAGTGCGTCAGCGTCACGCGGTACCGGTTGAGCAGATCTCCGGCCCACGGTTCTCCCTTGGCGAGCGCCTTCCGCGCTCGCTCTCGGCCCGCTCGCAACAAGCGATGCCCTTCCAGCACCTGGCCTGCTTCCGCCAGGGTTAATGCCTCCGACGCCATCGCTGCGAGCACCGCCAGTTCGTTCGACGGGATCATTCGATGTCTCCACGCTCCCTCGCACAACGTCCGCGCCAGAGCACCCGGATCGCTGAAAGCGGCGGCTCAGGAGCGCAGCGCCGCTTTCAGCACGTCGCCCCCTTCGCGGATGCTCACGGTCGGATACGTCGCGAACGCCTGGACTCATGTATTACCCTTGGGTTCGCAGCTCTTTACGGTTCGGCCTTCCAGGAGTTCGCCTTGCACTCTCGACGCGGGTGCGTGAGCAGACTCACCCGGGAAGCCGCTCGGAGGGCCCCAACGCTGTACGACGAGGGCATCATCGAGTCAGAATTATGCACCGGCCCTCTCTCACGCCAGCGGCCGCCTCCCGGAGACCGATCCATGCCCATCCACATCCCCGCTCCCACGCGCGTCGAGGCGGCGGGCAACAAGCCCAAGCTGATCGACGAGTACGTCGGCCGCGTCAACTCCGACACCGCCGCCGTCAGCATCGCTCACATGCGCAGCCCCGGCGGCTGGACCGAGCCCGCCCAGACCCCGGACTTCGACGAGTACACGGTGGTGTTGAAGGGAGCGCTCCACGTCGGCCATCGCGACGGGACGCTGGTGGTCCGGGCGGGAGAGGCCGTCATCGCGCGGGCGGGGGAGTGGGTGCAGTACAGCACTCCGGGCGAAGAGGGCGCGGAGTACCTCGCCGTCTGCCTGCCCGCGTTCTCGCCGGACAGCGTTCACCGGGAGGGCTAGCGCGCCGCTCCCAACGCCGGGTCGAGGTCCACGCGGTACAGGGTCTCGCCGGCGGCGTTGACCAGCGACACGGTCATCACCTCAGTCTGGCCGTCGATGCGCACGGTTCCGAAGAACTGGAATCCATCGCTTGGCGGCCGGTTTCCCTTCATGCCGGCGGGAATGCCGCGGAACTTCTCCTGCGGCCCGAAGGTGTCGTCCAGCGTGCCCGGCCCGAACGTGCCCGCGTGCAGAGGCCCCGCCACGAACTCCCAGAACGGCAGGAACTCCTGGAACCGCGCCTTGTCCGGGTCGTAGTAGTGGGCGGCGCTGTAGTGGACGTCCGCGGTGAGCCACACGACGTTGCGGATGTTGCGGTCCCGGATGGAGCGCAGCAGCCCCGCGATCTCCAGCTCCCGGCCCAGCGCCGAGCCGTCGCCGTTCGCCACCGCCTCGTACATCCCCGGGCCGTCTCCCACCACCAGCCCCAGCGGCATGTCGCAGGCGATCACCTTCCACGTGGCCCGCGAGGCGCGCAGCCGCTCCTTCAGCCAGCGCACCTGCGCCGACCCGAAGAACGCCGTGTCCGGTCCGGGCTCCGGCTGGCGGTTCGCGGTGTTCCGTCCCCGGTAGGAGCGGGCGTCCAGCAGGAACAGCTCCAGCGACGGCCCGTACCGGTACGAGCGGTAGATGCGCTCCGCGTCGTCCCGATTGAGGCGCAGCGGCAGGTACTCCAGGAAGGCGCGCCGGGCGCGGGCCGCCAGCACGTCCACGCGCTTCTCGGTGTAGCGCGGGTCGCCGTCGAGCAGCTCGCCCGGATACCAGTTGTTCAACGTCTCGTGGTCGTCCCACTGGGCGATCACCGGGACCTCCGCGTTGAACCGGCGCAGGTGCTCGTCCTGGAGGTTGTACGTGTAGTTCCCCCGCAACTCCGCCAGCGTCTCCGCCACCTTCGACTTCTCTGCGGTCACCAGGTTCTTCCACAGCGTCCCGTCGTCCAGCTTCACCTCCGCCGCGATGGGGCCGTCGGCGTAGATGCAGTCGCCGGAGTGGAGAAAGAACTGCGGCTCCAGCCGCCGCATCGTCTCCCACGCGCGCATCCCGCCCCGGTCGGGGTCGATGCCCCAGCCCTGGCCGCACACATCGCCGGACCACGCGAACAGCAGGTCGCGCCCCTCCACCGCCGCCGTCCGGAAGCTCCCGATCACCGGCTCGCCGACTACGCCCGGCTCGCCCAGGTCCTGAAACTGCACCCGGTAGAAGATCCGCTCGCCGGGCGGCAGGTCCCGCAGGTCCACGCGCGCGGTGTAGTCCGTCTCTTCGAGCGCTCTCGGACCCCGCACGCGGCGCGGCTTGCGGAAGGCGTCGGTCGTGTCCCACTCCACCACCATCCGGGCCGGCCGATCCGCGCGGCTCCACACCACGCCCCGGGTGCTGCTCACGTCCCCGGCCTGCACCCCGAACGGAGCGCCCGGACGCTGCCCCTCGCGGCGGATGACGGCGGGCGCCTGCGCGCGGGCCGGTCCCCCGGAGCCGGCGAGGAAGCCGCCGCCCAGGGCCGCCGCCTGCCGGAGAAAGTCGCGTCGCGTGGTGGAAGAGTCGCCTGCCATTGGAAAGTCCATCCTGTGAGTGGGAGTAGTGCGCACTCGTTCAAGCGCCGGCCGTCTCCAATCCTGCCCGGCCGGCCGGCGTCCGCAACTCTTAAGCTGCGGCCAGCTTTCCACGCGGGCGAGGAAAAGCGCGCGCCTGGTGCGAACCCTTATCGCGGTGTGCGGGACCGAGCTGTGGGGAAAGGAGCCAGCCATGACTTTTGAAGCCAACGGCATTCAGCAGGGATACGAGCAGGCGGGGACCGGGCAGGACGTGGTGCTGGTTCCGGGCCTCGGCGCGGCGGCGTGGATCTGGAAAGCGCAGTTAGACGGGCTCTCCCAGCACGCCCGCGTGACTGCCGTTGACCCGCGCGGCCACGGGCAGTCCGCCAAGCCCGCCGGGCCTTACACCCCGCGCCTCTTCGCCGACGACCTCGCGGCGCTTATCCGGGGCCTGGATCTCTACAAGCCCGTGGTCGTGGGCAGCTCCATGTCGGCGATGACGGTGATCGAGCTGGCCGCCGGTTATCCCCACGTCGTCTCCGGCGCGGTGCTGGTCGGCGGCTTTGCGAAGGTGTCGCCCACCGTCCGCGAGCGCATGGAGGCCCGCGCCGACCGCGTCGAGACGGAGGGCATGGCCCCGGTTGTTGACCTGGTGGCGACCACCGCCCTCGGCGCCACGACGCACGCGGAGCAGCCGGAAGTCGTGCAGCTCTTCAAGCGCCATCTGGCGACGAACAACCCCGTGGCCTACGCCACGGCCTGCCGCGCCATCGTGGAGGGGGACGTGACGCCGCGCCTGGGCGAGATCCGCTGCCCCACGCTCATCGTGATGGGCGCGGAGGAGCAGGTAGCGTCTATCGCCGGCGCCCGTGCCATGAAGACCGCCATCCGCAACTGCGACGTCCGCGCCATCGCCCGCGCCGGGCACCTGCCGTTCCTGGAACAGCCCGCCGCCTTCAACGCGGTGCTGGTCGAGTTCCTCTGCACGCTTCCGCTTTCGCAAGAGCGTCTCTGAGGTAAACTGCGGCGGGTAGCGGAGAGACCCCGCGCTGTAGCGGTGGGAGGCAAGAGGGCGTGCTGATGGCTTTCGTAACTCTCGGGGTGGTAAGCAACGGCTGGAGCGCGCTCCTGCCCACGTCGTCGCTGGTCGAGCAGTGCCAGCAGGCGGTCCAGGCCGGCTTCGGCTATGTGGAGCTGCGGCAGCGCGCCCTCGGCTCCTGCGAAGAGGCAACGCCGGGCGACGACCGCCCGTGGCCGCTTCCGGACGGCCTCGCGAATCTCGCCGCCACGGTTCCGGAGCTGCGCTACAACCTCGCCGTCGAGGCGCCGTTCCTTACCAGCACGCTGGCGCCGGATGATCCCTACCTCGCCCGGTGCGCGGACGCCGCCCTCGCGCTGGGCGGCGAGCGGCCCGTGCTGCGGTTGGTGGACGTCAGCCCCGCCCATTCCGTCCTGGACCACGAGGAGGCCATCGACGAGCTGGGGCGGAGCGTGGAAGAGGTCGCCCGCCGTCTCAGCCGCCGGGGCGTGGCCCTCGCGCTGGAGAATTCGCGCCAGCCGCTGCTCTCCCTCCGCGCCGTGGTCCGCCGCGCCGCGTTCGGCCTCCCGGACGACATCCCCATCCCGCAGATCTGCTGGGACCCCCACAACCAGATCGCGCAGACCTTCCTGGACGAAGACCCGTTGGACACCGCGCAGACCATTGGCGTCGAAGAGCTGTTCGAGTTCCACTTCAAGCAGTCGCGGGGCGGCGAGCTTCAGGGCGACGTCGGCGACGGGGAGATCGACTGGCCCGCCATCCTCGCCGCCCTCCACGACCGCGGCTACTGCGGCCCCGCGCTCTTCGAGCTGCCCGCCGGCCCCGACATCTGGGAGCGCCTCGACCGCAGCCACGGCTACATCCGCCACCTCCTCAGCCGCCTTTAACCCCCTCCGGAATAGACCGCGGATGACGCGGATTGGACGGATTTGCGCGGATCAGAGGGAAAGTTTAGACAGGATGAACAGGATTGCTGGGATAGGGAAGGGATGGGTTGAGGATGCCTGACGTGATTGGCAGTTTTCTCTTATCCCATTAATCCTGTTGATCCCGTCTGATTCGGCTTCTCCATCCGGCTCGATCCGCGGTAATCCGCCCAGATCCGTGTCATCCGCGGTCTATTCTGAAGTGTAAAGCCCATAATGAGCCTCGCCGCTTCGGCCCTCAGCGCTCACCTCAAGTATGATTCCGTCGAAACGGTCGTCGACGCGCTCACGCGGCTGGGCCTCACTCGCGGCGTGCCCGTCCCCGTGTGGCCGCCCCGCCGGCTGCCGTACGGGATCTTCATTTCGCCCTGCCGCAACGGCTGGATCAGCCTGTGGTCGCCGCTCGACACCACCCGCGACTGGTTTCCGCAGCTCACCGCCACCCTCGAATGTCCGGGCGTCTTGCTGGAGGTGATCGAGAGCCGCTTCTGGATCGCGGAGTTCTTCCAGGACGACGCCTTCTACGGCCGCATGGAGCTGCCGGCCGCGGCCGTGGAATGGGACGACCTGTGGGCGCGGACGGTAGACTCGCTGGAAGCCGAGGGCGTTAGCGAGCCCTGGGAAGACGAGGCGGCGTTCGGGCCCCGCATGGACGAGATCGCGGCGACGGACGAGTATCAGGAAGACCTCCGCCAGCTTCGGGAGGAGCGGCCGGAGCCTGCAGTTCTTGCGACGTATCTGCCCTGTCACGCGGATGTCGCCCGCGCCTGGGACCTGCTCACGGCGATCGACCGCCGCGAAGAAGATGCGGACAGCGTCGAAGAGCATTCTCCCTACGCGGAAGACTACATGGAAGCGTTCGCCGGCTACCTCGGCATCCGCGACGCCGCCTGGGACCCGGACGCGGACGCCGAAGCCCTGGCCGAGGGCGACTACGAAGACGATGAGGGCTTGCCGGAGCGCTGGCGGGAGTTCGCCGTGTTGCCGGTCCTCCAGCTCCCCGTGCTCGGATAACGGCGGGGCGTTCCTCCCGCCGCAAGTAGAGAGTCCAAACTATGGCTGAACCACGGAAACTGCGTTTCGGCGTCATCGGCGCCGGCGGCTTTGCGGAGATCTGTCACGTGCCGGGGCTGCAAACCCATCCCCAGGCCGAAGTCGTCGCCCTGTGCGGCCGCCGTTTCGACCACGCCCGCGCGATGGCCGACCGGCTGGGCGTGCCCGACGTCCACACCGACTACCGAGAGCTGTGCGCCCGCGACGACCTAGACGCCGTCACC
>Ga0216301_1000433_pt1 | contig 10839 bp, 11 predicted proteins | sample 4hB_Boncat_minus_FD_156203 | JGI IMG/M metagenome (GOLD analysis project Ga0216301, IMG submission 156203) | Terrestrial sediment cell enrichment communities for BONCAT metagenomics from Utah, United States - 4hB_Boncat_minus | ecosystem: Environmental > Terrestrial > Deep subsurface > Rock...
GGCGTGTCGCATCTGGTGCACGGGGGCGGCTCGGACGGGGGCGGCTGCACGATCACCGGGTCCAGCGTACACATATCCTCGGCCACACAGCCCTGCGTGCTAACCATTCCATCGCGGGCTCTGAACTGCCGCCACGCCGCCATGTGCCTCAATTCCTAGCCACGTGGCCCCGCCCAGAACGTGAACATCGCCACGGCGGCGACCGCGCACCAGACCAGGACGACGCTCCCGATCATCTTCAGACTGCGTCGGATTGGATGCAAGGCGGCGAATCTCCAGCGTGACCAATACGTGTGTCCAACTTTGCTTCCGAAGCCGCTTCACCCGCGGCTCGGAGATCGCGGCGCGCACCGTGAGCGGCACCATTCGCGTGCGGAAGCCATAGTCCCGTTTAAACCCTCGCGGAGTTGCCGGTGTCCTATCCCGTAGAAGCAGGAGGGTCCCTCGGTCCCGGCGCCCCGCGCGACGACCGGCAGCTTCGCCCCCGGAGACGGAGAGGCACCTCAGCTCACTCAGGTGAGGTAAGCCTCGGCTGGGACAGGCGCCGGTCCTTGACGCGGCCCGGTGACGGCACTACCCTACTACACGATGTAGTAGTAACCCACCTCCCTCTGATCTCGACGCTCACCCCCGGCTACCTGAACACAACAGGAACGAGAACATGCAAGCGAAAATCCGGAACTCAGTCTCTTGCTGGCTCCGCCGCGCTGCACCGGCGGTCGTGCTCGCGGTCGGTGCCGTGCTCCCTCTCCGGGCCCAGCAGCCGCAGCCACCGGCCGCCGCCCCGCCCGCGGCGCTCACGCCAGAGGTCCGGCGCGCCGTGGTGGACAGCCTGGCGGCATACGTCGCCCGCTTCTACGCCGTCGCCGAAGACGGCCGGAGGATCGCGGATGGCATCCAGCGCCGGCAGCGCGAAGGGGCGTACGCCGGGCTCACCCACCCGGTCCACCTCGCCGAGGCGCTCACCGCCGATCTCAGGAAGATCGGCCAGGATCGCCATCTCCGCGTCGGCCCGCCGATTCCAGGTCCCCCGCTGTATCCGATGGGGACGGAGGTGCTTCCCAAGATGGACCCGGCAGCTCCCCCCAGCGCGTCGCCCGAGGCTATCGCGGCGGCGCGCCGGAGGAACTTCGACATCGGGCGCGTCGAGGTGCTTCCGGGCAACGTGGGCTACCTGGAGCTGCGCAGGTTCCCGGGGTTCCAGGAGGCCAACGAGGCGATCGCCGCCGCGCTGCGGCTCCTCGAGCACACGGATGCCCTCATCCTGGACGTCCGGGAGCACAGCGGGGGGGCCGGGTACACAACCAACTTCCTCGTCAGCCACTTCACCGGCTCTGAGCCGCTCCACACGCTCGACATAACGGTCCGCGCGGCGAACCAGGTGCAGAAGTCCTACACGATGGCGGAGGTGCCGGGCCCCAGGCGTCCCGAGGTGCCGCTCTACGTGCTGACCAGCCGGAGCACCGTCTCAGGGGGCGAGGGCGTCGCGTTCGTGTTGAAGAACCTGGGCAGGGCCACGATCGTCGGGGACACCACCGCGGGCGCGGGGAGGGGTGTCCGCTCATTCGATCTGGGGCAGGGGCTCGCGGCGTTGATCTCGGTCACGACGGCCAAGGAGCCGCGCAGCGGGGCCGAGTGGGAGCGCGTGGGCGTGACACCCCACGTAGCCGTTCCGCCGCGCGCCGCGCTGGCGGTGGCGCATGCCCACGCGCTGCAGAAGCTGGCCGCGGGCGCGTCGAACCCGGCGCTACGGCGCGAGCTGGAGCTGACGCGGGAGCGCGTCGAGGCGCGGGAGCGCGAACTGGAGCTGACGCGGGAGCGCGTCGAGGCGCGGGAGCGCCCGCTCGAGGTCGCGCCGGCGACGCTGCAGCGCTACGTGGGGGTGTACGGAGGAGAGCGGACAATCACCGTCGAGAACGGACGCCTGATCTACCGGCGCATGCCCTCCCACCGTGGTGATGAGTTGGTCCCGCTCTCAGAGACGCTCTTCGTCCTGGGCCCCTGGCGGCTCGCCTTCGAGCCCGGTGCGGGGGAGGGGATGCGGCTGCGCATCAGCCCGCCCGACGGCGCGTCGCTCGTCCTGGACCGGACCGGTCCACCGCCCGCGACCCCCGCCAGGTACAGATGACCATCGCCATTCTCCTGACCGTGGCAGGTTGCGCTCACCGGCCATCATCCCGGGAGGCCTCATGGTGACGCATCGATGGACGACGGCTCCCCTCCTGCTCCTCCTCGGTGCCTGCGCTGATGGAGCACACCCCGACGCCTGCACGGCCGATCGGAACACTACGCGGGGGCAGCGGCCAGTCGAGCTGCGGCTCGACCATCATCAGCACCTGCTGAGCGAGGGCGCGCGCGCCGTGACCGTCACCAATTTCCGCACCATCGGCGATACCTCCTACGCGCGTAAGGCGGAGCGCGAGCCATTGGTGGATGCCGATCGAATGGTCCGGATGCTCGACGAGGCGGGCATCGCGAAGGCGCTCGTTTTCTCCAACGCTTACTACTTCGCGCATCCCGCCATCGAGCAGGCAGGCGAGCACGAGCAGGTGCGGGCCGAGAACGACTGGACACTTGCCCAGGTGCGCCGGCACCCGGCCCGGCTGTTCGCCGCCTGCAGCGTGAACCCGAGGCGTGGCTACGCGGTGGCGGAGATCGAGCGATGCGCCGTGTCGGGCGGGTTCAGGGCGCTCAAGCTGCACTTCGGCGGTTCGGGTGTCGACCTCGGCGATTCCACGCACGTCGCCGGCGTGCGCCGGGCCTTCGCGACCGCCAACCGCCTGCGTCTGCCGATCGTTGCCCACCTGCGGTCGGAAGCCGAATACGGTGCGCGGCAGGCGCGCACCTTCCTGGGCGAGGTCCTTCCAGCGGCGCCCGACGTGCCAGTCACCATCAACCACCTATGGGGCGGCGGCCGGTACGGGCCAGACGCGGACTCGGCGCTCTCGGTCTTCGCCAACTCGTTCGAGCGCATGGATCCGAGGGTCGGCAACCTCTGGTTCGATCTCGCGCAGATCTACATGGCCCCGCCGACGGACAACGACCGCGCGCGGATCGCCGAGCAGATGCGCCGGATCGGGCTCGCACGGATGCTGTATGGATCCGACGGGCCCCAATGGGGCGGCGTGCCGCCCCGGCAGCACTGGGAGGAGTTCAAGAAGTGTATGCCATTGACCGGCGGCGAGCTCGACACGATCGCCGCCAACGTCGCGCCCTACTTGCGCTGAGGCACGCTGCTCGACGCCGCCGATGCGGCGCGCGGCTCGCGCTGGTGAGGAACCTGAGCGTGCTGGTCGGGCGCACTGCAAGCCGGTGCGTCCGTCGCCGAACGTCCACTCGCCACCCACTCGTAATCGAGAACAGGCACAGATGAAATCGAGACCGACTTGTTTCATGCCGTCGCTGCCGATAATCCTGGGCGGAGATCGCCACAAGCTGGCCAGGTCCGTCGTTTCCCTGTGTAGCCTCGTCCTGCTGACCGCCGGGTGCGAGAGCTCTTCGATGGCCGGAATCGTCCCACTCGTCGACCATCATCAGCATCTCATCAGCCCCGCGCTCGCCAAAACATGGACGGATGAGCCGGCGCCAGTGGACGCGGACCTCCTGATTCAGCGCCTCGACAAAGCCGGTATTCGATCGGCTGTGGTCCTGGCCCTGGGATACCAGTGGGGCAGTCCGGCACGCTCGCCCAAGCCGACCGATGAATACGGGGCGGTACGCGCCGAGAACGACTGGGCGGCAGAACAGGTGGCCAAATATCCGGACCGCCTCACCGCGTTTTGCAGCGTCAATCCGTTGCGAGATTACGCGCTTGCCGAAATCGACCGCTGTGCGGCCGACCCGCGGCTGCGGAACGGACTGAAGATGCATCTTGCGAACTCCCGGGTGAACCTGGAGAATGCCGAACACGTCGCTCAGCTTCGCCGGGTGTTCGCGGCCGTGAACAAGCACCGAATGCCCATCGTGGCGCATGTCTGGACCGGAGACGACAAGATCCTCAGCCCGTTTGAAGGACGTGATGCGCGGATCTTCATCAACGAGGTGCTTCCTATGGCACCAGACGTCACGGTCCAGATTGCCCACTTGGGCGGGGCCGGGCCGCATCTCGATCCGGGCACGAAAGAAGCCATGGTGGTGCTCGCGGAAGCCGCGTCGCGCAGGGACGCCGCGATGAAGAACGTCTATTTCGACATCACGACGAACATCCATCCCCAGAGCCCCGCGGAGGACGCGAAGTTCATGACGGCACGCATGCGCCAGATAGGCATGAGCCGGCTGCTCTACGGCTCGGACATGGCGATCGGGGAAGACGCCGTGCTCCCCAAACAGCTCTGGCGTGCAATCCGCAAAAACACGGGGCTCACATCGAGCGAGCTGGATACGATTGCCACCAACGTCGCGCCGTACCTGCGCAGGTGAGGTAGGACCACGGAGTCACGATCTGGAGCCGAAAGCGTCACCGCCCTGTCCCGCTCCCAGGCACTCGCGTCACGTCCCGGCGGTGGTAGGCGGGGGTCCTACAAAGCTGCCAAGTTCGTGCACCCGACGACACGGCCCGCAAGATCAGCTGCTCCTCCAGCCCCGAGCAGCACCCTTACTGGCTCCTGAGCGACTTCGAGATGAGCTTCGAGGAGATCAACCTCCCTCCATCTCCCGCGAGAACCAGGAGCACTTCATCGATGTCTTCGGCGAGCGCGTGCTGCCGGAGCTGAAGCGTACGACGGCGTGGGCGGCGGGGGATCGCCGTCACGCCCCCGGCTGCTGCTTAAGAGCGCCGAAGAGGGCGGCATCCAGCTTATGGCCGAGGTAGTCAGTGCCGCCCCCGGTCGGCACCATCAGCCTGAATCGGTTCCACCCTAGACGAATCGGAAGGAAGGGGAGCACAGCCTTGAGATATTCCAGGAATGCTCGTTCCGGTTTCTCAAAGGGAAATCGTAGATCGAACGTGGCGGTGGGGGAGCCACCAAGATGGAGGATCAGACTGGAACTCACGGGCCAGTAGCCAACACCGCCCTCACGGGTCTGGCCAGGGAGCACGCCCCCAGTCCGCGGCTCGCACAGCAGGAAATGGAGTGACGTCGAGAGGAGGACGGGAGCCAGATACTTTGCCGGCCAGCGCGGTAAAGGGGTCACGAACTCGATTGCAGTGTCGAGCTCACTTGAGGAAAGCTTCCATTCGTGCTTGTACTGGACTTCGCCGGTCTCGGGAAACGGCCTGATCCCGGGTTTGCGCTCGCCCGGACCAAACGCCGCCGCCGCGCGCAGAAGGAGGGGTTCTGGATCATAGTCCGGAGGCGAGTGCTGCCCCGGCTCGTGGATCGACAGTCGGGAGGGCGCCCCGGAGCCTCGCCAATCGGTACAGCTGGAGAGAAACCGACGTACCGCGGCGTAAGCACCGCGGGCGTTGCCGGGGCGAACCGCCTGTCCCCAACCCGGGGGTTGATAGGCGATGAACGAGCGGCTCGTTTCCACTTGCCTCTGTGACATTCCAGAGTCCGATAGTCTCGCGCACATAGCGTCTGCGGGCATTCGTGTGGATGCCTACCCTAATGATCGCCCGTGCTCCACGCGTAGATGTCAGGCGACGTTCAGTCGAGAAGGGGCGGTCCATGAATGCCGCGTCAGCCATACTCCGATCCGACCATACCCGACTAACCTTGCGCGCGGAACCTGGCTGTCCTAGAGTGCTGTTCGCGCCGTTGTGTGTTGATGAACGCGTCCATAGATACCACTTTGAATACGCCGACGAGCCGGCAGTTGCCAGAGCCACCTCCGCTCCCGTCACAGCTTTCGGACGATGCGCCTACGTCCCATGCACGTGCGACGATTCTCGGGGAGCTTCCCGAAGCGGTAGCGTTGGACCTCGAAGAACTGCTGCGTGTGTCACGTACGTGGTTTCCCGCGACTACCGCAAGGGAACGCCGTCGAGTCCCCACCCTCGGCACCCGTGGATTGCCCGCGGAACTAGCGCGGACGGTGGAGCGCACATTTGAGCTGCTGCTGGAAGAACCGGTTGCCGAGACACGCGAGGCGGTCGGACTCGGACTGCTCCTGGTGGCGGAATGGGCAGAGGTGCAGCGCGCGTACCGAACGGCTGTGATCTTTTACCATGCCGCGCTCACTGCGATTCCGGACAACGTGCAGATGGCCTACCACATCGGCCGGCTGCTGCGACGTGTCGCGATGTACGAGGAGGCGGAAGCGTGGCTGCTGCACACCGTCGACAAGGCCGCTGTCGCGGAGAACTGGGATAATCACGCGCTCGCACTGTCTGGAATCGGCAATCTGAAGCGCGAGCGCGGCAATTTCCCCGAATCGGTCCGCTTCCACCAGCTGACGCTCGAATCGGCGCGGCAGCATGGCGTCAGGCGTATCGAAGGGGATGCGCTCTACGATCTGGCGGTGATGTACTTCGAGCAGGGGAAGCTGGAGGACGGGATGGGCTTTGCGCGCGAGGCGATCGCCGCGTACGGCCCGGGCCATAGCCAGCTCGTCCGAATGACGAATGACCTCGCGTGGATCTGGATGCACCTGCACGGGCAACCCCGCCTCGCCCTGCAGATGTTCCAGGGGATCGAGCCTCGCGTGCAGGACCCTCCATTCCGTGCCGTGCTCCTGGCGAACATTGCGCGCGCCGCGGCCGAGATCGGAGCCGAAGCGGTCTACGAGATGGCGTGGCTCGAAGCCTTTGCGTTCATGCGGAAGCAGGACACGGACGAGGGCCACGCCGCCGCGTTCGCGCAGCTGGCGCTCGCCTCAGTGGCGGCTCTGCAGCTGGAGCGCGCCCGCCACTCGGCGACGATGTGCCTCACCATCGCGGAGCGCCGTCGCGAACGCCGCTCGATCCACATGGCCGAGCAGATCCTCAGCGCGACCGAGCACGGTCTCCCCAACAGCGAACAGTTGCGAGAACTCTTTCCCGCGTTCACGCTCGAGGAGCCGCGAATCAACGTGCTCCGGCGCGAGCGCGACGAGGACTTCGCCGCCACGATCAGTGCGGCGGTGAGGGCGCGCCGGGACGATGCTCCCGAGAGTCCCGTGCGCACCCTCGTCCGCGGCAAGTGAGCTAGTTGCCCGACCCCACCATTCCGGACCCGCGCTCCGTCACGGCCGTCGTATCTCCAGCCGCCGCCGTGGAGCTTGTCCCCGAGATGGTGTCCGAGTCGATGTTCCCGGAACCCACCATCCCGCTACCCTCGAAGCTCGGCCGGTCGGGTTGGAGGCTGGTTGTGGGGCTGGTATCGCCACCGCAAGCCGTCATCGCGACGGTGACGAGAACGGCTGCGGCTGCACGGACTGTGCGCATTGTCCTGCTCCTAGAAAGAGGGTGAGAGGTGCGCTCCGGAATCCCCGGAACGCACCTCTAAACTATGCCCCGCGTCCGTATCGGGACACAACTAGGAATCCTCTCGGTTCTTACCAGAGAGCCGCGAGGTCTGGTGGTATAGATCGAGGCAGTCTTACAACTTGTTGACAGCGCAGTCTTACAGCCCGTATACTACCCCCATGGACATCCCACGCCTTACCTCGAAAGAGGCAGAGATCCTCGGGCTCCTTCTCGCAAACCGCGAGATGTACGGGCTTGAGATGGTGCACGCTTCGGAGTCGTTGAAGCGTGGCACTGTGTACGTGACCCTTGGCCGCATGGCAGAAAAGGGCTATGTAGAGTCTAGGCTTGTGGAGCCGGAAGACCAAGCGGGCCCAGCCAAGAGGCTTTACCGCGCCACCGGACACGGAACGCGGGTCCTGCGCGCGTGGCAGACCGCGCTCCAGGGAATGGAGGCAGCATGGGCGCTCTGAACTCTCAGGACTCGCCCGAGGTGGTGGACCTGCTCCGCGATCTTCAACTTCTCAGCGAGAAGTTGATCGAGTGTCGCGTAGACGGAGACCTAGAACGGGCCGGTGAACTGGCAGATAACGCCACCGAGTTGAAGCGAAAGATCGCTGAACGGCGGGTCGTTGCGGACATCGAAAGAGCGTCTATCCTGCTGAGCACACCTACGTTCCGGCAACGCCTCTCTTCGCTGTTGGTGAGCGCCGGAACATGGAAGATCGAACGGGTCCACCATGCGCCTGGTTTCGGATTGCTTCGCGTCGCGGAGTTTGCGTACTCCCGGAAGACATTCGAAGAGGTCTTCGTCCCGACGATCCAGGACCTTCAGGAGGAGTACGCCGCTGCTCTTGCTGCAGATAGGATGTGGAAAGCGCGGTGGGTTAAGGCTCGCGGCTACTGGTCGTTCTTCTCTGCCGCTGGCATGCAAGCCGCCGTCCGGACCGCGCGAAAGGCGTTCAAGATGTGGAGTTCCGCTCCGTAGATGTGCTGAAGATAATCACACAGCTCGAACGACATCCCCTGCCTCGGCCAGAATACGGGGTCCGATGTAGGGGCTGAGCGCCTCGGTCGTCACGAGCTCCACGCGACGACCGAGCCGCTCTTCCAGGAGGTCGTACAGGAGCATGAACGCCTCGAAGCTCTTCCGCTCGGGGGCGAACTCGACGAGCAGATCGACGTCGCTCTCGGCGCGCGCTTCCGAGCGCGCAAAGGAGCCGAACAGCGCCAGACGGCCGACACCGAGGCCGCGGATCTCATCCGCGGCCTCTGCGAGACGTTCGAGAACGTCGGTTCGGGACTGCACGGGGGGCATCATGCCCGGAAGTTAGGAGCGAGTGGGCTACAGGGGAAGCGTTCCTCGATACAACTCCTGATGGACCGACGGCGGGTTGAGCCGGCGACTTTCTAAGCCGAAGGCCTCAGCACTTCCCGACTACGCAGCGCGTCCGGCTGGTGGAGCGGGCAGATGGCTGGTTCGTCCGTGACGCGACCTGCTGCGGTATGACGACGGGCGCATTCTACCTCCGGATTGCGGCGGCTGAGACGCGACGCAGCTGCACGCACGGCGCTGGTAGCCGGGTATGGCTCCTGGTTGCGCCGGCCGGGGACCACGTAGCCTGAGAGTTCCAGCACGTCGGTGAAGCCCGAGGAGATGGGTCCTAGTCACCCGTCGCACCTTAAGCGTCATTCTTGCAGAATGTCGCCTCGCGTCATATACTCGACGAGGTGTTCTCGCGATCCAGCGAGTCTCTAAGGCCTTCTGCCGCCGAGTCGAGCGCCGCGAGCATTGCGGAACTCTAACCGGGAGGTGACCGATGGTTTCCCCGTTGACTCGCGAGTTCCGAGCCGAATGGCCGGCGATCCGCAAGATGGGCTTCCGCAAGTTCGCAGTCGAATACGGCTTGCGCCGCTTCGCGCTGCCTGCCGGACTCGCGACTTGGGCGATCACTTGGGTGGTGGTGCCGGTTCTATTTGTTCCTCCCGCGCCGCCTGACCTGACGTACCTGGGGACACGCCGATTCTTGCTCGCCACGCTGTCATCGCTCGTGCTCTTCCCGATCGGCGGCTGGTTGTTCGCCAAAACGCAGTGGGTGAAATACGAGCGCCGGTTCAGGAATTCCGCACACGAGGATCCTCCCGGCGGCGCAACCGGGTAGCGAATGTCGAGGCTATGAGATTGCCACGGGAAGCGCCGGGCTCGCATGTTCGAGCCCGGCGTTTTCGCAGACCTTAGTGGACGCGATGTTAGGCTGCAAGGCGCAACCCCGAGTCGCCCGCTCGCCCGTCATCAAAACGTCGCCTCCACACCCACCGTCGGCAGCACGGGGAACATGCTGATGCCAGAGCGCGTGGCGGGGGTGTCGCTGTAGTTGTAGAAGTAGAAGAGGACGTTGCGGCGGTTGTAGGTGTTGAGCACCTGCACGTACGGCGTGAGCGTGCCCCAGCGGCGCTCGTAGCGGCGGCGCAGGGTCACGTCCAGGCGGTGGTAGTCGGGGTAGCGCTCCTGGTTGCGGCGGCCCGGGACGACGTAGACCGGGAGGTCGGGGTCGGCGGTGAAGGGGCGGGGGAGCCGGTAGCCGCCGCTCACCACGTCCGTTTCGAAGCCGACGATCTGGGCCACCGGGCGCGAGTAGGGGACGCCGGAGCCGAAGTTGAAGCGCGCCCCCAGCTCCGTTCGCCGCCCCAGCCGGTACTGCGCCACCACATCCAGATCCACGCGCCGGTCGAAGATGGGGGGGAAGCTCACCGTCTGCGGCACGCCCTCCAGGCCGGCGGCGGTGGGGTCGGGAAAGGTGCGCGTGGCGCGGAGGAGGGAGAGTGTCGTCCAGCCCGTGAGGCGGCCGGCGCTGCGCTTCAGCAGGAGGTCGAAGCCGAAGGAGCGGCCCCGCCCCTCGATCAGGTCGTCGCCGTCGCGGTTGGGGTCGTCGGCCACGTTCAGCTCGGTGAGGCCGCGGAAGCGCCGCGCGTACGCCTCGGCGGATACGTACCAGCGGTCGCCCCAGTACTTCTCGATCCCCGCCTGCACCTGGTCGGAGACGACGGCGGGGACGTGTCGGCCGGAGGTGATCCAGTTGTCGTTGGAGACGGGGAGGTTCTCGTCGCGCAGCGAGTGGAGGAACTGCGTGTAGCGCCCCACCGACGCCTTGACCGCCGCGTCGCGCCCGGCGCCCAGGAAGCGCTTCCCCGCCAGCCGCGGCGAGACGACGGGGATCGTGTGCCCGCCCGCCGTCCACACGTCGGCGCGCAGGCCGGGCTCGACGATCCAGAGCGGCGACGGCTCCCAGCGCAGCTGCCCGTATCCGCTGGCGAGGGTGCCGCGCTGGCGCCCCTCGAAGAAGACGGTGCCTCCCGCCTCGCCCAGGTTGCGGTAGCCGGGGAGCGTCGCCTCCACGCCGGTGCGCAGGGCGAGGCGCGTCCCCAGCGGGCGGCCGAAGTCGGAGCGCAGCTGCCACTGGCTGACGGCCGACTCGAAGCGCGTGTCGCCGAAGTCCACGAAGGTCAGCGCC
>Ga0216301_1000434_pt1 | contig 10836 bp, 8 predicted proteins | sample 4hB_Boncat_minus_FD_156203 | JGI IMG/M metagenome (GOLD analysis project Ga0216301, IMG submission 156203) | Terrestrial sediment cell enrichment communities for BONCAT metagenomics from Utah, United States - 4hB_Boncat_minus | ecosystem: Environmental > Terrestrial > Deep subsurface > Rock...
CCGTAGCGGTCCTGAAGGCGCCGCACTTCTCGCATCCGCTCGGCGGTGTGGGGCTGCACGACGCCGTAGTGCCACTCCACGTGCGTCAGGCCCAGCTCCTGGGCTTCCGCGCACACTTCTTCGAGGGTGGGGGAGCCCTCGTCCATCATCGAGTTCACGTAACGCAGCGGGTTCCAGGAAACGGTGGGCGGCACGAGGGGTCCTCCGGGGGAACTGTTGCGATGTGTGGGTGTGTGGATGTGTGGGTGTGTGCCTGCCCCGAAGACTTTCGGGGGGTGTGTGGGCGCCTTCGGCAAGATGGGTCGGCTCACCCATACAACCCTCACCCACACACCCATACAACCCTCACCCACACACCCACACACCCAAGGGGCAGTTACACGTCCAGATCTTTCACGGAGCGGGCGTTCGCTTCGATGAAGGCGCGGCGGGGCTCCACCTTTTCGCCCAGGAGGAGGCTGAAGGTGTGGTCCGCCTCCACGGCGTCTTCCACGGTCACCGACATCAGGCGGCGGGTGTCCAGCGCCATCGTCGTGTCCGCCAGCTCGTCCGCGTTCATTTCACCCAATCCCTTGAAGCGCTGGACATAGGGACTGCGGCCCCGGATCTCCTTCTGCCGCATGGCCAGCTCGCTCTCGTCCCAGGCATAGGCGATCTCCTTGCCGGAGGTGATCTTGTAGAGCGGCGGCCGCGCCAGGTAGATGTGGCCCCGGTCCACCAGCGGCTTCATGTAGCGGTAGAAAAAGTTGAGGAGCAGCGTCCGGATGTGCGCGCCGTCCACGTCGGCGTCGGTCATGATGATGATCCGGTGGTAGCGCAGGCGGCTGATGTCGAAGTTCAGGCCGTCCTTCTTGGCCGGGCTCTCCTCTTCGCTCTCCCCGTCGCCGTTCCCATTGCCGTTTCCGTTGCCGTCGTGGGCCACGGAGATGCCGGTGGCGAGCGCCGTGATGAGCGACTTGATCTCCTCGTTGTCCAGGGCTTTGTCGAGCCGGGCCTTCTCCACGCACAGCGGCTTGCCCCGCAGCGGGAGGATCGCCTGGGTGCGGCGGTCTCGCCCGATCTGCGCGGAGCCGCCGGCGGAGTCGCCTTCCACCAGGAACAGCTCGCACTTGGCCGGGTCCTTCTCGATGCAGTCCTTGAGCTTGCCGGGCAGGCCGCCGCCGTCCAGGGCGTTGGCCCGCTTGATGGCCTCCGCCGCCTTGCGCGCGGCTTCGCGCGCCCGCGCCGCCGTGGACGCCTTGTCGAGGATGCGCTTCGCGGCCTGCGGGTTCTGCTCCAGGAACTCGGTGAGCCCTTCCCCGACGATGGAGTTCACGATCCCCTGGATTTCCGGGTTGCCCAGACGGCCCTTTGTCTGCCCTTCGAACTGCGGGTTCCGCAGCCGCACTGCGATGACGGCGCAGAGCCCTTCCAGCACGTCGTCGCCCGTGAAGTTGCTCTCTTTCTCCTTCAACACGCCCAGCTTGCGCGCGTACTGGTTGAGGACGCGCGTCATCGCGGTGCGGAAACCGGAGACGTGGAACCCGCCTTCCGGCGTTTTGATGTTGTTGGCGAAGCTGAGGATCGTGTCTTGATAGCTGTCGTTGTACTGGAGAGCGACTTCCACCTCGATGGGGCCGCTTTCCTCGTCCCGCGCTTTGCTGATGGTGATCGGCTTGTGGAACGCCTGCCGCGTGTTGTTCAGATGCTCCACGAACGCCACCAGCCCGCCTTCGTGTAGGAAGACGTGGCTCTCGCCCTTCGCCTCATTGTTGAAGGAGAGCCGGACGCCCGGCGTGAGGTAGGAGAGATCGCGCAGGCGGCTGAGCAGCAGCTCGTCGTGGTAGTCCGTCTTCGGGAAGATCTCCGGATCGGCGGACCACCGCACGCAGGTTCCGGTGTCCTCCGGGCGGGTCTTGCCGATGACCGTCAACTCCGTGGTGGGAATGCCGCGCTCGAAGCGCTGGTGATGCACCTTGCCGCCGCGCCGAACGATGACGTCCAGCCAGATACTGAGGGCGTTGACGCACGAGACGCCGACGCCATGCAGGCCGCCGGAAAACTTGTAGTTCTTCCCCTCGAACTTGCCGCCCGCGTGCAGCACCGTCAGCGCGAGCGTGACGCCCGGAATCCCTTCTTCGGGATGGATATCGACCGGAATCCCGCGCCCGTCGTCCGTAACGGAGATGGAATTATCCGCGTGCAGGACGACCTCGATGTTCCGCGCGTGCCCGCCCATCGCCTCGTCAATGCTGTTGTCCACCACCTCCACGAAGAGGTGATGGAGTCCCCGCACGTCGGTGTTCCCAATGTACATCGACGGGCGGTGACGCACCGCTTCCAGACCCTTGAGAACGGTAATCTGAGCCGCGCCGTAATCCTGTTGTGCCATTTTTTGTCCTGTTCCAGACGCCCCATTGAGCGCGGCTTATCATACCATGATGAGGCCCTCCGGTCAATGCTCCAGGCGTGCGAAACGTAGACTTCCGTTCGACAAAACGTGCGTGGAGAGGGCCCTTCTCAGTGTTATTGTCGGTCCCTGGCTTTGACAACTGACAGGCCCCTCTGCGCGCAGAGTTCCACCACGGATTCCGCCGCTTCCGCGGGCGCCGGCAAGAGCATCAGCCGCCGCCGGATGACGTCGTCTGCGGTCCGCGCGCCCTCCGTTTCAACTGCGTGCACCGCCTCCACGGCGAGCGCCGCCGAGCCGGAGAAGAGGGGGCGCGCCAGCTCCGGTTCTTGCCGGACGCGCTCCAGCAATTCGGGCCAGCGGGGACCGTGCAACCGCGCCAGCCGCGCGCCGGAACCGGGCGCCGCTCCGAAGCGGGCGAGAGCCGCTTCGCAGTCGTCGGTCATCTCTTCTGGAGACGGAAACCGCAGAATGCGGCGGGTGGGGCACGGCGGGGGAACGGACGGATGGGAGAGGTTGCGGAACACCCAGTCCACCGTTTCCTCCGCCAGGCTGCGGTAGGTGGTCAGCTTGCCGCCGACGACGCTGCCCAGGCCCTGCAGCCCGTGCAGCCGCGCGTGATCGACGAGGAAGTGGCGGCGGGTGATGGCGCCGGCGGACCGGTCGCTGGCGGGCAGCGGCCGCACGCCAATGGTGGTGTGCAGGACGTCGGCGGGCGTGTAGCCGCAGCCCGGAAAAAGCGCGTTCGTCTCCGCCAGGAGGTACTCCACCTCCCAGTCCTGCACCCGCAGCGTGTCCGGATCGCCTTCGAACGGAACGTCCGTGGTGCCTACCAGCAGGCGACCGTCCCAGGGCAGCAGGAAGAACGGGCGGCCGTCGCGGCGGGCGAGGGCGTAGAGCGGCCCTCGGGGCCCCGCCTCCCGGGGCGGCAGGACGACATGGCTGCCCCACGTGCCCCCCACGAGGCGCGGCAGCGTGCCGGGCAGCAGCCGGTTCACCGCGTCCACCCACGGGCCCGCCGCGTTCAGCGTGAGGGCCGCCTCGACTTCCCACGCCCGGCCGGTCAACTCGTCGCGTAGGCTGGTGCCGGTGACCCGCGAGCCTTCCGTCCGGAGGGCGGTGACGCGGGTGTGGTTCAGCGCCGTCCCGCCGGCCGCGCGAGTCTCGCGCGTCAGTTCCACGCAGAGGCGCTCGGGGAACTCCACCTGTCCGTCGGAGTAGAGGAAGCCGTCCGTGAGGCCCGCGAGCGAGAGGCCGGGCTCGTAGCGCGGCAGGGCGGCGGGCGGGAGCCGCTGCGATGGGGGAAACACCGGGTCGTGCGCGAGGAGGTCGTAGGCCTTCAAACCCGCGCCCATCACCCAGGCGGCGGGCTGTTGGCCCTGGTAGGCGGGGATCAGCAGGCGGATGGGACGGACCAGGTGCGGCCGCTGCCGGACCAGCAGCCCGCGCTCCCGCAGCGATTCGCGCACCAGGTCGATCTCGCCGTACTGAAGATAGCGCAAGCCGCCGTGGATCAGCCGGCTGGAGGCCGCCGTCGTGCCGCCGCCAAAATCTCCCTTTTCGACCAGCAGCACGGACAGGCCCCGGGCGCTCGCGTCGGCTGCGATGCCCAGGCCGTTGACGCCGCCGCCGATAATGAGCAGGTCGTAGCGCGACACAGGGGACTACCCGGCCCCGGAAAACGGGGGCCAACGAGGTTATACCATAGGGGCGGAGGAGGAACCATGCGGGAGGCGAACGGCCGGGGAAGGCTCCAGGCGCTGCTGCTGGACCTGGATGGGACAGTCCTGGATACGCACACGCTGATCTTCCGCTGCTTCAACGAGACGCTGCTCTACCACGTCGGCCGGGCGGTGGGTTGGGACCGATGGGCGCGCTCGGTCGGCCTGCCGCTGGAGGAGATGTTCGCGCTGGCGTTAGCGGATCACGGCGGGGCGGATCTCACCCCTGCGGACATAGCGGCTGACTACCGCAGGCGTATGCTTGCACGCGAAGAGCCGATCCTGCCCTTTCCCCGGATGACGGACACGCTCTCGACCCTCCGCGAATCCGGGGTGCGCCTGGCTGTGGTGACGGCGAAGCATGGCATGCTGGCGCATCTCCATCTGGACCGAACCGGCCTCACCGGCCACTTCGAGGCGGTGGTGACCGGCGACCAGTGTGAGTTCGGGAAGCCGCACCCGGAGCCGTTCCTCCGCGCGCTCTCGCTGCTGGGTGTGGAGCCCCGGCACGCGGCCGGGGTGGGGGACAGCGCCTGCGACGTGCTGGCGACTCGCGCGGCCGGCGCGCTGGGCGTCGGAGCGGCGTGGGGCGCGCTCGACCCGACGGGACTCGTGGCCGCCGGGCCGGACCTGGTGCTCGACCGGCCCGAGGAGCTGCTTCGCCTCCCCGGCCTAGTCGGCGCGGACGGCAGTTAGCCGCGCGGGCTCCAGGGCGTTTCCGCGTGGCCCGCCCGGTGGTTGGCGGCCCGCGCCAGTGTGAAGAGGAGATCCGAAAGCCGGTTCAGGTAGACGGCGGCCTCCGGGTTCAGCGCCTCCCGCCCGGCCGCTGTGAGGACCGTGCGCTCGGCGCGGCGGCAGACGGTCCGCGCCAGGTGGAGCTGCGCCGCCAGGGGCGCGCCGCCCGGATGGATAAACTGCGTGAGCGGCGGGACGCCTTCCTCGTAGCGGTCGATGAGCCCTTCCAGCGCCGCGACCATCCCCTCCGACACGCGCTGCACCGCCTTCCGGCCCACGCGCTCGCCCTCTTCCTGCGGCGTCGCCAGGTCGGACCCGACGACGAACAGGTCGTCTTGCAGCAGCTCCAGCGTGGAGCGCATCTCGCTGTCGGCGCAGAACGCCACGCAGACGCCCACGACCGCGTTCAGCTCGTCGACGTCGCCATACGCGGCGACGCGCGGATGGTTCTTCGGCACGCGCTGGCCGCCGAAAAGCCCGGTGTCGCCCTGATCGCCCGTTCGCGTGTAGATGCGCATGGTGTATTCCGAGAGAACTGCTGCTGGAAAAGAAGCGCCGGGTTGGAGCGCGTTGGACGGCGGCAGCCGTCACTCCCCCCCGACTATGTCGCTGCGGCGTTCCAGCAGCACGACGTCGCGCCACCGGTCTCCCATGCGCCCCAGCCGCCGCCGGACGCCCACCTGGCGGAACCCGCAGCACTCGCATAGGGCCACGCTGGCCGTGTTCTCCGGAAACACGCCCGCCTGGAGGGTCCAGAAGCCCGCCCGCTCCGACTCGTGCACCAGAGCCTTAAGCAGCAACCGTCCGACCCCTTTTCCTCGAGCCGCCTCCGCCACGTAGACGCTCAGCTCCGCTACGCCGGCGTAAACCGCGCGGCGGGAGACCGGGCTCAGCGCCGCCCAGCCCACGATCCTTTCTCCCGAGCGGGCGACCAGGCGGCATGCCTCCAGGTGCGAGGCGTCCCAGCCCTCCCAGGTCGGCGCCTCGGCTTCGAAGGTGGCGTTGCCGGTAGCGATGCCTTCGAGGTAGATGGCGCGCACCTCGCTCCAGTCGCTCGCCGTCATCCGCTCCACCCGGATCGCGGGGGTGTCCACTCACAGGTCCTTGCTTGTTGTCCGGAGGCGCAATGATCGCTCGGGAGGCCGCGAGGGTGTTGACAGCCGGCGGCGCGTCGTGCTACTTTACTGGCGTCACGAGAATAGTGCCGGATAGTGTAATGGCAACACGCCTGGTTCTGGCCCAGGTAACTCTAGGTTCGAGTCCTAGTCCGGCAGTCACCGCAGGCCCCTCTCGCGAGGGGCCTTTTTGCCGCCTGCCGGCGCTCTTGCCTGCGGGGCTCCATCCGCCCCTCGTCAGGAGCATTCCCACACCCGCAGCCCGCTAAAGTCCAGCTTCGAGGGCAGAACGGTCATGCCCAGCTCCTCGACGGCCTGCCGGACCTGGTGGTCGCGGTTCCGCTGTGAGAGGATGGTGACAGTGCCGCCGCCGCCCGCCCCGTTGGCCTTGAAACCCACCGCTCCGGCGGCGGTCGTCTTCTCATACAGGGCTTCGATGTCCGGGGTGGTGATGTCCGGGTGGAGCGCCTTCTGGGCCGCCCAGTTCTCGTTCATGGCTTCGGCGAAGGCGTCCAGGTCTTGGGAGAGCAGCGCCTCTTTACCCCGCATCGCACACTCCGCCAGGCGAACGAAGTGCTGGCGGTTGTGGCCTGCCTCGTACTCCGCGATCACCTTCTGGTGCATCTCGCTGGAGAAGTGCGAGCGGCCGGTGTAGACCAGGACGAAGCGGTCTTCCAGCTCGCACTGGGTCGGGATGTCCAGCGCCAGCGGCAGGACGCGCGCGTGCGGATACGTCACCTCCATGAAGTTGACCCCGCCGTAGGCCGAGGCCAGCTGGTCCTGCACCCCGCACTCCAGGCCCAGCTCCTCCACCTCCAGCGCCTGGGATTCCCGCGCCACTTCGTAGGGGAGGACGTGCCACTGGAGGTAGCGGGCCAGCGCGCCCATTGTCGCCACGCCCAGCGCCGCCGACGAGCCGAGCCCGCTGCCCGGCGGCGCGTCGGAGCTGACGGTGATCCGCACCCCGCGCTTGATGCCGGACCGCTTGATGGCCGCCTTGAAGAGGTCGAGGACGTTGTTGTACTCCACCTGCCGGATGTCGCGGATGTGCGCCTGCTCGCGGGTGTCGAAGCTCTCGATGGTGATCCCCGAGAACGCGCCCACCTGGAGCGTTACGTGGGTGTAGAGGATCGCCGTAAAGTTCAGCACGGCGCCGCTGGGCACCAGACGGGTGTCCGTCCAGCCTCCGAGGTCGCAGAAGCGGACGGGCGCCCGCGCGCGGAAGATTTGCACTGGTGTTCTCTCCTTAGGACCAGAGGGCCGGCCGTAAGCAGGGTCGGCCGGCCCCGTCTATCGTTGTCAACCGCCGCTCCAGGTTCCTCCGGCCGCGGCGCGCTCCGAGGCGGGAGGCTTCCCGGCGGCTCATCGCGAACGACACCGGGGACGTTGGGTGAGACGCTCTTCTCGGGAGCAGAGCGTCCGGCTTGAGCAGGAGATGGGCGGATGCACGGCAACCGAAGCAAGCTTCTCTGGATCGCGGCCCTGGGGCTCGCAGCGCCGTGCGGCGTGGGCGCGCTCTCCGGCGGAGGGACCGCCTGGGCGCAGGAAGCTGCGGCAGCGCCGGGGGACGCGGAGTACTCCGCCGGCATCGCGCTGGTGGCGCAGGGCAAGCACGCCGAAGCCGCAGCGGCCCTCGAAAAGTTCCTTACCGCCTTTCCGAAGCACGCCCGCGCCGCGACGGCGCGCCTGCGCCTGGGCGCCAGCCTCCTGGCGCTGGAACGCGGCGAGCCGGCGCGCGCCGCATTCCAGGCGGTGCTGGATGAGAAGCCCCCCGCCGACCTGCGCGTGCAGGCGCTGTTAGGCCTCGGCCGCGCGCACGTGGCGCTCAAGACGCCCGCGCCCGCGGTCGCCCCGCTCACCGAGGCCTTCCGGCTGAGCGAACAGGACGTGGACCTGGGGCCGGCCGACAACGCAGCGCTGGGCGACGCGCTGCTGGCCGTGGGTCAGTATGGCCCGGCCGCCCAGGGGTTCGGGCGCCTCAGTGATTTCCCCATGCACCCGGAGGCCCCACGCGCCTCCTTTATGGTCGGCGAGGCCCACCGGCTGGCCGGGAGCCGCTCCGATGCGGCCGCCGCGTTCCGGGCCGTCGCCGAGAAGTACTGGCGCCTGCCCATCGCGCCGCGCGCCGCACTCGCCGCCGCCGAAGAGTTCGTGGCGCTGCGCCAGTATGACGAGGCCGAGTCGGAGTACCGGCGGGTCCTTCAGATGCACACCGAGAGCGCCGCCGCCCCCCGGGCGCAGCTCGGGCTCGGCCGGCTCGCGCTCATCCAGGGAAAGTACGCGGTCGCCCGCTCCGCCTATACGGCGGCGATCCTCGTCTATCCGCAGGCGGGCATCGGTCCCGAAGCGGAGCTGCGGATCGCCGACACGTACGCGGCGGAAAGAGAGCATGCGGAGGCGGTGAAGCGTTACACCGCCCTGCTAGCCGCAAAAGACCCCCTCATCGCCGGCGAGGCCCGCTACTCGCTCGGCCAGGAGCACCGGCGCGCCGGCGAGGCGGAGCCCGCACTGGCGGCGTTCAAGGCGCTCGCTGCAGACCCGGCCGCCGGGCGGTGGTCGCAGCTGGCCCGCCTGCGGGTGGCGGAAGCTCAGGGGGAAGCGGCGGACCCCGCGCCGGCCGTCGCCGCACTGCGCTCCGTGCTGGCGGAGAAGCCCGAGCGGGCGATCCGCGAAGACGCCGCGTGGCTGCTTGGCGAGATCCTGCTGCGCCGCAATGACTTCGCGGCGGCGGAGGAGCAGTTCAAGAGCTTTAGCGGTGAGACGCCCCCGAGCCCCCGCGCGGTCCTGGCGGAGGCGCACGTGGCGCGCGCGCGGCTGGAGCTCGGCGATCCGGCGGGCGCCGCCGCCCGGGCCGCCGCTCTGCTCAAATCCGAGGTAGAGCCCGAGGTCCGCGCCGCGGCGCTCGTCACTCTGGGCCGGGCGCAGCTCCGGCTGAAGCAAGAGCCGGCCGCCGCAACCCTCCGTGAGGTGCTGGACAAGCACGGCTCGTCGCCGGCTGCCCCCGTCGCCGCCCAGGCGCTCCTCGACCACTACCGCGCCGATCGCAAAGACCCGGAAGCCCAGGCGCTGGAAGCCCTGATCGCCCAGCGCTACGGCGCGGTCGGCAAGGCGGCGGACGGCGCCCTGGAGCAGGCCGCCGCCCACCTGCGTGCGGGACGAACCGACCAGGCGATCGAAGGTTTCCTCCGGGCCGCGGACAGCCATCCGGACCGGATCGGCCGTCTCCGCGCGCGCGCAGCCCTCGCAGAGGCGTACGCCGCTCAGAACAAGCCCGCGCAGGCCGATGACCAGCTCGCCCAGCTTGCGAAGAGCGCGCCGCCCGCCGGTCTCCTCGCCCGCGCCCACGCGGGCACGGCCCGCGCTTACGAGAAGGCCGGGCAGCCGGAGCGGGCGCTGGCCGGCTACCAGGCGGCGCTCGCGGCCCAGCCGGATGAGGAGACCGCGCCCCTCGCGCTGCTGCGCGCCGGCAGTCTCCTGGCCGACGCGAAGAAGCACGCCGAGGCCGCGCCGCTCCTCCAGGAGCTGATCGGCAAGTATCCCCGCTCCGCATTCGTGCCCGACGCCCTCTACGAGCTGGCCTGGCGCCACCTCTCCGCCGACACGCCGGACAAAGCCCGGCCGTTGTTCGCCCGGCTGGTGAAGGAGTTCCCCACGCACGCGCTGGCGGCGGACGCCGGCTTCCGGTTGGGTGAGGAAGAGTACCGCGCCGGCAACTATGCGGCGGCGGCGGCGCACTACCGGCCCGCCGCGGAGGCAAGCCATCCGGTGGCGGAGAAAGCCGGCTATAAGCTGGGCTGGAGCCTCCGGCGCACCGGCGACCATGCGGGCGCCGCCAAGGCCTTCGCGGCGGTGGCGGCCCGCTTCCCGAAAGGGGAGCTGACCCCGGAAAGCCGCGTCCGCGCCGGCGAAGCGTATCTGGAGCTGGAGCAGGAAGCCAGCGCCCTTCCCGAGTTTGAAGCGGTGCTCGCCCGAGAGCCGCAGACGGAGGCGGAGCGGACGCTTGCGTTGGAAGCCCGCGTCGGGGCCGCGCACGCCTACCTGATGAAGGGGGACTTTGATAAGGCCCGCAGCCTTGTCGAGGAAGCCGCCGACCCCGCCAAGGGGTGGATCGGCGCGCGGGCGCACATGGTCCGCGCGGAAGCGATCTTCCTGAAGGAAGGCGCGAAAGCGGCGTTGGCCGAGTACGCGCGCGGCGCCGCCCGGTTCGGCAAGTTTCCCGATGCGGTGGCGGAGTTCCGATACCGCGCCGCCGAGTGCTACGAGAAGCTGGGCAACCTCCCCCTCGCGCGTAAGACGTGGCAGCGCGTGGTGGAGCTGAGTGGAGAGACGGAATGGGCCGCCCGGAGCCGGGAAAAGCTGAAAGCAAGTCCCGCGGCGCCGAAGGCCCCGGCCGGCGCGTCCTTACGTTAGGGCGCCGGTGAGCCACTCCGGCAGGAGGGCGGGGTTCGTCCCGCTGCGGCAGGGGCTTGCGGGCGCCGCCGGCGGGCTCCTCGTGTTCCAGTTGCTGGAAAGCTCGTACCGCGCCGCGGAACTGGCGGACTCGGGGTCGGGGCTGGGCGTCGAAGATGTGCTCCGCCTGGGCGTGTGCTTCGGCGGCGTGGTCACGGCGGCCCTCGCGATGGCGGACGAGCTGTCTTCCGGCAGCGTGGCGCGCATTCTCCTGTGGGGCGTGCTGGCGGCGGCGGCCGGCGCGGTGGCGGGCGTGCTCGCCTCATTCCTGGGAAATGTGGTTTACAGCTCCCTGGGGGCGGTCGTCTCCCTGTTCGGGTTTCCCATGCAGGTCCTGGCGCGGACTTCCGGCTGGGCGCTCTTCGGAGCGGGCGTGGGGTTTGCAGCGGGGCTGAAATCCCGGGCGAGGCGGCGGGTGCTTCAGGGC
>Ga0216301_1000435_pt1 | contig 10830 bp, 1 predicted proteins | sample 4hB_Boncat_minus_FD_156203 | JGI IMG/M metagenome (GOLD analysis project Ga0216301, IMG submission 156203) | Terrestrial sediment cell enrichment communities for BONCAT metagenomics from Utah, United States - 4hB_Boncat_minus | ecosystem: Environmental > Terrestrial > Deep subsurface > Rock...
TTCGTGGGCGGGGCGCTGGACCGCAAGGGGGCGGACCTGGTGCTGCAGGCGTACCTCCACGCGTTCGGCCCTCAGGATGACGTCTGCCTGGTGGTGAAGGACATGGGCACGCGCACCTTCTACCCCGGAGAGCGGGGCTCGGCCGCCTTCCGGGCGGCGGCGAGCGACCCGAGGCTGCCCCGGGTGCTCTACCTGGACGCGGACCTCTCGGAGGAGGAGTTGGCGGCCCTCTACCGCACCTGCGACTGCGGGGTGCTGCCCTACCGGGGCGAGGGGTTTGCGCTGCCGCCGCTGGAAGGGATGGCCTGCGGGCGACCTGCGATCGTCACCTCGGGCGGGCCGACGGACGACTACCTGGATGACCGGATGGCCCTGCGTCTGCCCCACCGCCGCCGCCTGGCCGCAGCGCCCGGCGGGAACGGGACCGAGTGGAAGGTCGGATCCTTCTCGTGCGTCGGACCGCCGTGGCAATTGGAGCCGGACCTGGGAGCGCTAGTCGAGGCGCTGCGGTGGGCGCGGGAGCATCCGGAAGAGCTCCGCCGGAAGGGGGCGGCGGGTCAGGCGCACGTGGCGGAAGACTGGACCTGGGAGCGGGCCGCCCTGGAGGCGCGCGAGCGCCTGCTTCAACTGGTCGCTCCGCCGGCGTCTTCACCGGTCGTCGTCGCCACGCCGTGGCCGGAGCCTGCCCCCGACCGCCCGACGGGGACAGAGGGGCTAGAAGGCAAAGAGGGGTGCCCGCCCAGCGTCGAGAGCCCGAAGACGAAGAAGTCGGCCCGCTCGCGGCGGCGGGTGGATCCGGAAGCGGTGACGGTGATCGGACCGGCCCCGGACGTTCGCTCGGGCTCGCGGCGGCGAACGAAGCAGGCGAGCAGATCTCCTGTGGAAATCTCGCTGTGCATGATCGTGCGGGATGAGGAGCCGCGGCTGGCGCAGTCGCTGCGGAGCATTGCGCCGTACGTGGACGAGATGATCGTAGTGGACACGGGCTCCACGGACCGGACGCGGGAAGTGGCGCGGGAGTGTGGAGCGCGGGTGTTCGAGCTGCCGTGGCCGGACAGCTTCGCAGCGGCCCGCAACGCCGGACTGGAGCACGCGCGGGGCGAGTGGATCTTCTGGATGGACGCGGATGACGTGATCTCTCCGGAATGCGGAGCGGGGCTCCGGGAGCTGGTCCGGCAGCATCCGGAGAAGGACGCCGCCTACCAGATTCAGGTCCGCATTCCGCCGGGCGAAGGGGAGTTCAGCCCCTCGGTGGTGGATCACGTCAAGCTCTTCCCGAACCGCCCCGACCTCCGCTTCGAGCACCGCATCCACGAGCAGATCCTGCCGTCTCTCCGGCGGGCGGGGCTGGAAGTGCGGTTCAGCCCCCTCTACGTGGAGCACCAGAACTACGACCGCTCCGACGCCGGGCAGGCGAAGAAGCGACGGCGGGACTTCCACCTGCTGGAGCTGGACCTCCAGGACCGGCCGGACCACCCGTTCGTGCTGTTCAACCTGGGGATGACCTACCTCCATGCGACCAAGGAGTTCGAGGCGGCGGCGCACTACCTGCGACGGTGCCTGGACCGGTCGCACCCGGCGGACAGTATCGTGCGGAAGGCGTACGCGATGCTCACCACCGCGCGCATCTGCCAGGGCGATTGGGAAGCGGCGATCCAGGCGAATGAGGAAGGGCGCGGGCACTATCCGGAGGACGCCGAGCTGCTGTTCCAGGCAGGGCAGATCTACCAGCAGGTGGGGCATTGGCAGCAGGCCCGCCTGGCGCTGGAACGGCTGACGGCGGGGGAAGACGATCCGCACTACCGCAGCGTGGACGTGGGCCTCCGCACCTACCGCGGCTGGCACGAGCTGGCGCTCCTGTTTCGCCGGATGGGAGACGCCCCGCACTGCGCCCGCGTGCTCCAGGACCTGGGGGAGAAGCAGCCCGCTTACCTTCCCGCCCAACTAGACCTGGTGGAGACCCTGTACGCGCTGGGCCGACGGCAGGAGGCGCGGAGCCTGCTCCTCCGCATTCCGGAGAACAAGGGAACCCGCGCCGAGCTGGAGCGGCTGCGGGCGCTGGACTGGAGCGGGACCGCGAGCGATCCGGCGGACCCGCCGGAAGGTGGGACGCCTGCGCGCGGCTTCGTGTTCGGGGGGGAGCGCTTCGCGTATCTCGTCCACCCCTACAACAGCGCCGCGACGAACGAGCGGACGGTGGAAGTTCCTCTGGCGCTGGCGGCGCTGGTGAAGGCGTCCGGTCCGGTGCTGGAGGTGGGGAATGTGCTAGGCCACTACGGGGCGCGTGGGCACGTGGTGGTGGACCGGCATGAAGCGGGCCCGGGCGTGGTGAACGTGGACATCGAGGGGTACGCGCCGGGGGAGCGGTACGCGCTGATCGTGAGCGTGTCGACGCTGGAGCACGTGGGCTGGGACGAGCCGGAAGGACGGGACCCGGACAAGGCGGCGCGGGTGCTCCGCCGGCTGCGGGAGGAGCTGCTGGAGCCGGGCGGGCGGTTGTTCCTGACGGCGCCGCTGGGTTATAACCCGCACCTGGACCGGCTGGCGCTGGACGGCGAGCCGGGGCTGGACGTCCGCTTCCTGCGGCGGATAAACGCGGAGAATGAGTGGGAGGAGATCGTCCGGGAGGCGGTGGGGACGCCCCGCTACGGCGAGCCCTTCCCCTACGGCAACGTGGTGGCGGTGTTCGAAAACGTGTCGGTTATAAGTGAGGCCCCCGGAGTGTCCGTAAGTGGCCGCTAACGCCCGCCTGGTCCCCCTGATCCACCTGGTACCTGGGCGGACAGGGAGATGGTGCGGCAAGCCGCAGGGGACGCCGCAGGCACGGGGTGAAAAGCTTAAAAGCTCCGTTCTATTCGTATCCGTACTAGTACGGGTGAAAAAAGAGTTGCACAGAAGAAACTTTGACGGATACTTACGCGTCCCACTATCAACAACGCCCAGCGGGCGGACGAGCGGGTGATCGGGAGCAGAGACGGCGATGATCGAGATGATGCACGGAGCCCACGGCTGTGACGTGGGGACGAGCCCGAACCGCACCGGCTACCTGGTGCTGGGGCCGTGCCTGCTGCCGCCGATCTCGCTGCCCGAGAACTGCGCGTCGCGGCCGGCCGAGCCGGACTCTGGGGTGCTGCTCTGCCGGTGCCTGGCGACGCGAGGCGGCCCGCCGGTCCCCGTGCCGCCCGCCGGTCCCGCGGTGACGCTGCACCCCCACGACCTGATGCGGGCGCAGGTGACGGTGGACCTGGACGCGGACGAGTAGGGTTTCGGGTTTCAGCTTGGATACGGGGAGGGGCTCCGGTTTGAACCGGAGCCCTGCAACCCGAAACTTAAAGTCAATACGCCGGTGAGTGGGCCCGGAGCGGATGTTTTTCGGGCTCTATTCTATGCTCTCGGCGCTCTTTACCCAGGACTGGGAACGGCACTTCGGCGTGGCCGCCGAAGCGACCGCCGCCGCGCCGGGCCAGCCCTACTCTCCCCTGCCGACCCCGGACGGCGAGCTGGTCCAGGACCCGGACTTCACCCTCTCCACCACCGCCGGCCCCCTCCCCTGGCGGCTCTTCTACTACTCGTACCTCGTGAAGCAGGACGGGCCCTGGGGCTACGCCCGCCGCGCTTCCTGGCCGCTGAACCTGTGGGAAGAGGTGGACGGCGGCGTCTCCACCGTCTTCGCCAGCGATGAGGACGGGATGGGCTCCGGGTACGTCTCCAGCGGGGGCGCGTACGCCCCGAGCACGGCCCGGAACTTTAACTCGCTGGTGAAGAACGGGGACGGGAGCTGGGACGAGACCCGCCTGGACACCGGCTTCCGCTACCACTACCCCGCCGGCGCCGCCGTCTCCCTGGCCTACTACGAGACGCCCCTCGGCCGCCGGGTGACCTTCAACTACGATGCCGGCCAGCGACTGCAGAGCATCGTAGAGCCGGCGGGGCGGCGGATCACCTACCTCTACAACGGCGCCAACCGGGTGGAGACGGTCCTGGACTGGGCGGGGCGGCGCAACACCCTCACCTACGACACGGCGGGCGACCTGACGGAGATCGAGGGGCCGACGGGCTGCACCACCGGCTACGAGTATGACGGCAAACACCGGCTAACGACGCTGACGGACCCGGAAGGCTTCGAGACGGAGTACGGCTACGACCGGCGGGGGCGCGTGTGGCGGCGGAACGTCTCGGGGGACGTGGGCCGCTACCAATATCTGCGCAGCGGCACCGGCTCCGTAACCCAGTACACGGACCCGGAGAGCAACACCTGGCAGACGCACCTGGACGCGGCGGGGAACATCATTGGGGACGTGGACCCGCTGGGGGCGACGCGGACGATCCAGAACAGCAGCAAGGGGCTGCCGACCCGCTTTACGGATGCGCTGGGGCGGGTGACAACCTTCGCTTACGATGCGAACGGCCGGGAGACGGTGCGGATCGACCCGCTGGGGCACATCCAGACCCGCACATACGACACCTACGGAAACGTGCGGACGGCGCAGGACCCGCTGGGGCGGGTGACGACCTTCCAGTATGAGGGCACGGGGCAGACCCGGCTGCTGCAGGCGGAGCAGAACCCGCTGGGGGAGATCACCACCTACCAGTACACGGACTGGGGCGGGCTCCAGTCCGTGGAGAGCCCGCTGGGCCACCGCCACACCACGGTGTGGGACGCGCTAGGCAACCGCGTGGCGGACGTGGACCCGCTGGGGGCGCGGACTACCTGGACGTATGACCCGGCCGGCAACGCGGTGACGCAGACGGACCCGCTGGCGCGGGTGGTGACGAGCGCGTACGACGCGGTGGACCGGCTGGTTTCCACGCAGAACATGCTGGGGGCCACGTGGACGAGCCTGTACGACGGGGTGGGCAACGTCCAGGTGGAGATCGACCCGCTGGGCTACCGGACTTCGTACCTGTACAACGCGCGGGGTGGGCTGGTGGAGCGCTGGGACGCGCGGGGCTACCGCTGGACGACGGTGTTCGACGCGGAAGGGCGGGACCGGGCCTCCGTGGACCCGCTGGGCCACCGGACGACCACCCTCTACGACGCGGCGAACCGCCGGGTAGCGCATATCGACGGGATGGGACGGATCACCACCACCGTCTATGATCTGGCAGGGCAGGCGCGGGCGCTGATCGAGCCGGCGGGGTTCCGCCACACCACCTACTACGATCTCGCGGGCCGCGCCATCGCGCAAGAAGCTCCCACTGGCCTCCGCACCACGACCCTCTACGATGCCGCAGATCAACAGATAGCGGTGATCGCCTCCACGGGATCACGGACCACCTGGGCTTATGATCGGGCCGGCAAAGTCGTCGCCGTCACCGAGCCCACGGGCGATGCAACCGGATTTGTTTACGATCCGGACGCGCGGCTGACAGAGACCGTCCTCCCGCTCGACTATCGCTTCCAGAACGTTTACGACGCGCTGGGGCAGATCAACGTCGCCATCGACACCGGCGGTCGCCGAACGACGACTCTATTCGACCCCAGCGGGGCGATTTACCGGGAGTACTCGCCCGATGGGACGGCCCTGCAGTTCGTTTATGACGCTGCGGGTCGCGACCTGGCGACGGTGGACTTTCTCGGCTGGCGTACGACTACGATGCTGGACCTGGCCGGTCGTGTCGCAGCTTTCTCGGACCAGCTTGGCAACCGGTTTACGGATACGCACAACCCGGTTGGGCTCGTGGAAGCCTATGTCGCCGCCACCGGGGAGGTGACCACGTGGGGCTTCGACGCCGCGAACCGGGCGGTGCAGCAGACCGTGCCGCCGGACAACCACTCAGAGGTCACCCTGAACGCGGCGAACAAGGTCACCCTCTACCTCAACGCGCTCGATAATAGCCGGGCCTATTCGTATGACGATGCGGGTCGCTTCGTCGGGCAGATGAACGCGTTGGGCCAGCGTCAGACCGTAGTGTATGATGAGTTCGGCCGCACGGTAGCCGTGGTGGACGAACGAGGCTACCGAACCACCGCCGCCTATGACGCCTTTGGCCGCTGGGTAGGCACGGAGAACGCCCTGGGCTGCCGCTCGACGGTGAGCTTCGACCTCTACGATCGACCGATCGCACAGACCGATCCCCTCGGTTACACCACAACCCAGGTCCTCGACCCCCTCGACCGGATCATCGCCGACATCGACCCGCTCGGCTGCCGCACCTCGTATGCTTACGACTCGCTGGGGCGGGAAGTAGCTCGGATGGATGCGCTCGGCTTCGTGTGGACGACGCTCTACGACCCGCGGGGCAACCTGTCCGGCACAATAGACCCGCTGGGGTTCCGGACCACGAACTACTACGATCTCTTCAGCCGGCCGGAAGCGAGCGAAGATGAGTTGGGGCATCGGAGCACCCGCGTCTACGACCTCTTTGGCCGCACCTGGGCGGAAGTCGATCCCCTCGGCCAGCGCACCTCCACGGCCTATGATCTCTTCGGCCGCCCCTGGGGACAGCAGGACGCGCTGGGCCATGTTACGAGTCTCGTCTACGACGTCTATGGCCGGCGGTGGGCCACGATTGACCCGCGTGGAAACCGGACGACGCTGGTCTACGACTTCCTTAGCAGGGTGCAAGCCACCGAGAACGCGCGGGGCCACCGCACCACGACGGTCTATGACTCACTCGGACGGGTGTGGGCTGTGGTGGACGCCCTGGGCCATCGATCGACCAACATCTTCGACCTGGACGGCAGCTTACTAGCCACGGTGGACCCGCTGGGGCGGCGGACTAGTTATGCGTATGACCCGCTTGGCAACCGCACCGGGATGCAGGACGCGCGGGGCGCGATTACAAGGTGGACGTATAACTGCGTGGCGCAAATGCTGGCGGAAGAGGACGCCCTGGGCTTCCGGACGAGCTACACCTACGATCCACTCGGCAACCAGACCGGCGTGCTGGACGCCCTCGGCTTCCGCTCGACCACGGTCTACGACTGCCTGGCACGCGTGCTCGCCGAGGAAGACCCGCTCGGCTACCGGACGAGTTACCTCTACAACGAGCGGGGCGAGCAGACGGCGACGGTGGATGCGCTGGGCTTCCGGTGGACGGACCTGTTCGATGCGGTGGGACGGCTGACGGCGGAGGTGAACCCGCTCGGCTACCGCAGTAGCCATTACTACGACGACGCCGACCGGCTGACCGGAGAGGAGAACGCGCGGGGCTACCGCACCACAACTCTCTACGATGCGGTGGGGCAGACCGTCGCGGTGCAGGACGCGCGGGGGTATTCCACCAGCGTCCTGTATGATCCCTCCGGCAACCCCGTCGCACAGACCGACGCGTTGGGATTCGTCTGGACCTCCGTCTTCGACAGCCTCAATACCCCGGTCGCGCAGGTGTCGCCGCTCGGAGAGCGCGTGAGCTACCACTACGACGCTGTGGGGCTCTTGACGACCCTTGAGAACCCGCTGGGTTTCCGAACCACCACCGTCTACGACGCAACGGGGCAGCCGGTAGGCGTCGAAGACGCGCTGGGCTACCGCACCAGCTTCCAGTACGACGTGACCGGCAACCAGGTGGCCGGGATCAACGCGCTGGGCTACCGGACCACCCAGTCGTTCGATGTGCTGGGACAGGCGACGGGGACGGAGGACCCGCTGGGGCGCCGCACGACGCTGAGTTACGATGGCCTGGGCCGCGTCTACGAGCGGCGAGACGGGGCCGGACAGCGGTCTACTTACCTCTACAATTCCCGGGGGGAAGAGATCGAGCGGATCTACGCGGACAACCGCCGGGTGACCACCGGCTACGACGCCCGGGGACAGGTCGTCCAGATCCACGACCGGATTGGGATCTGGACGCGCGCTTACGACGCCGTGGGGCAGATGGTGGCGGAGAAGGGGCCCGCTTACCCGGGGGGACAGCCGCTGACCCATGTTTACGACGGGGCGGGTAACCGGACGGCGCTGCAGACATGGCAGGGCCGGCTCTCCTACACCTATGATGCACTGGACCGGATTACCGGACTGGCTGATCCCGGCTACCCGCCCGAGCAGATTGCCGGAGGGACGACCACCTGGAGTTATGACGCGCGCGGACTGCTGACGGGCCAGGAGAACCAGAACGGGACGCGGACCACGACCACCTACGACGTGGCCCTCCGGCCCGTACAGGTGTGGCATAGCGCGGCGGACGGCGGGGAGCTCGACCACGCCTTCTTCGAGTATGACGCGGCCGGGCGAGCCCGCTCCCGGCAAACGCAGGCGGGCGGTGCGAGCTACGGCTACGATCCGCTGGACCAGTTGATCCGCGAGCAGCGGGAAAGCGGGGTTACTACCTGGACGTACGACGCGGCCCGGCGGCGCACCCTTCAGCAAGGGCCGGCGGGTACGGCCACGTACACCTACGACGCGGCGGACCAGCTCCTCAGCGTGCAGACGGGCGCCACCGCCAGTCCGGTAGGCGCCGCCTGGCTGACGCTGGGCGCGTATCCCTTCCTGTATCAGCATCCACGCTGGCGGGGCGCGACCTTCCCCGCGCGGGTGGCGGGCGGGACCACCACCTACAGCTACGATCGGAATGGCAGCCAGGTCCGGGTAGAGGCGCCGCCGGGCGCGACGACCACGTACCTCTGGGACGCCGCCCAGCGGCTGGCGGGGATTGTTCAGCCGGGCGGCCTGCGCCTGACCTACGGCTATCGGGCCGACGGGCGGCGGGTGGAGCTGGAGGGCGGCGAAAAGATCCTCTGGGACGGCGACACGGTGCTGGCCTGGACGGACCCCAATGGGGACCGCGAGCTACTGTTCTACTCCGGCGCGACCCTGGCGCGGGAAGTGGGGATGGGCGAGACGAGTGGTGGGCCGACCGCGCCCCACGCGCGGCAATATCACCTCGACCCGTTGGGAACCGTCCAGGCGATTAGCGAAGGCGCCGGACAGACGGAGGCTCGCCCGGTGACGGACGCCTGGGGGAACCTCCTGTCCGGCAGCGCGACGGAGAACCCGTTCGACTATGTGGGCGGGCTGGGCTACTGGCGCGATCCCGAGGCAGAGCTCCTCTACGTCCGCGAGCGCTGGCTGGACCCCGCCACCGGCCGCTGGCTTTCCGTAGACCCGCAGACGGGCGAGCCGCGCTACACCTACGTGCGGAACACCCCTACCGCGCTGGTCGATCCCTCGGGCACGCAGGGGTCTGTGCTGGGAGCCATCCAGGGGCCGACGCCCGCGTATCCCTCCGTGCTGGCGGCGACGGCGGAAGTCGTGCCGGCGGGTCCGCCGCCGCTGGCGGCAGGCGGGACACCCGCCGTGGGCGGCGCGCTGCTCCAGGCGCGAGTTCCTGGCCCGCCGGCCTGGCCGTCGGTGGTGGGAGCGCCGCCCATGCCCGCCGTGCCGCCCGCACACTCTTTGCTGCTGGCCTACCCTCGCGCGGAACCGACGGGTCCTGCCGTCTCCGTGGAGCCCGGTAGCGGCCCCATGCCGGACGGGCCCAGTGACCGCGAGCGCAATGACCTGAAGCCGCTGTTGGACCTGGACGGGCGGCGGGGGGTGGGGCGACGGTATGTGCTGAACCAGCACCCGCAATTGGATGTGTGCGCCCGCCTGGTGGAAGGACTATTGGGACTGTTTGCGCCGGGCGACCTCTCCCCGCCCGCCGTGCTGCTGGGGGCGGCGGGGCCCGAACTGGTGGTGCAGGCGATTACGCCGCTAGCCCTCGCGCACTTCGGTGCTGAACGCTCCCGGCTTCCGGTGGAAGCCCAGCATCAGTTGCCACAGCTCATTGCGGAACAGGTATCGCAGTGGATGGAGGAGTTCGGCAAAGGGTTCTTCACCGGCTTCCTGAACGAAATATGCCAAACATTTAACGTTGCAAACCTGGTAGGCGCGCTGCTGGATCTATGGGGCTGCCTGAACGCCCTGGGCAAAGGCAGCGGCGGAGCGGCCAGCCTGATTACCGACCTAGTGACCGGCCTGGTGGAGGTGTCGCAGGGCCGGACGACGCTGGGTCGGCTGTATCAACTGCGGGTGGACCCGCTGGTGCAACAGTTCCAGCACTGGCTGAAGTCGCTGGAGAACCCGAGTCCTTACGAGATCGGCTATGTGACGGGCTTCGTGCTGTGGCACCTGCTGCTGACGATTCTCATCACCTACTTCACCGCCGGGGGAGGCACCGGGGTAGCCGCGGGCGTAATGGCGACCCGCTTCGGCCAACTGGCGCACAGTTCGAAAGCGCTGCAGACGGTGCTGCGCGTGAACCGGGCGGCGGCGCAGGTGAACCCGTGCGCCCGCACGCTGGGCAAACTGCAAACCGCAGGCGTAGGCGCGGTGTCAAGCGGTACAAGCCATCTCTTACCAACCTTAAAGGGCGCACCAAGCTTGCGTCCGCACGCAGCAAGGCGGCACTACCCCCGACGCTCTAAACGAGAAGCAGAGTTAGCGAGGAGAACTGCAGCTCGACAAGCAGCCGCGACACGAGATCGGCTGGCCGCGGAAAGAGCCCGGTTAGCCGCCGAATCAGCTGCACGGATTGCGGCAAGGAACCGGCCTCTAATCGACATACGGCACATCTTCCATGATGAACCGAGTAACACCAACCCGACTAAGACTAAGGGGTTCCATTATGGATATACACGGCGATTGCATGCGGGGACTGTCCAGGGCGGGGTAAGGATAGATAAGTCGGCTACAATGGGTCCGGGTGTTTACGAGGTAAGAAATTTTCAAATACTAGGCTCCGACGGTGTGTGGAGAAACAAGCTAAGGTCCACGTTCTTTCCTGACCACTGGGCGCCCAAACAAGTAATGGAAGAGATACAGAGCGCCTATAGTTCGCCCACAAAACGAATACTGCAGGGTGGAGGGATTGTAGGCCAGTCGAAAAGCGGCGTATGGATTCTCA
>Ga0216301_1000436_pt1 | contig 10799 bp, 11 predicted proteins | sample 4hB_Boncat_minus_FD_156203 | JGI IMG/M metagenome (GOLD analysis project Ga0216301, IMG submission 156203) | Terrestrial sediment cell enrichment communities for BONCAT metagenomics from Utah, United States - 4hB_Boncat_minus | ecosystem: Environmental > Terrestrial > Deep subsurface > Rock...
CCGGGCCCGCTTTGCTGTTTCTGACTTCTTACGGCGAGAGCGTCAACGCGGCTCCGCCGGCAAAAGTCACGTTAGTTCACGCCCACGGCATGACGCAGCTTGCGGAGCGCCCGCGTCTCAATGTGCCGGATGCCTTCGCGCGACATGTTCAGCTCCTCGGCCAGCTCCTTCAAGCTGTGCACCCGGCCGTCGCGCAGCCCGTAGCGGTTCTCGATGACCGTCCGCTCCTTCGGCTTCAATACGCCCAGGATGCGGGTGAGGTTCTCCCGATCCGCCGTCTGCAGGGCGTAATCTTCCGGGTCCTGCGCCTCGCTATCAAGCTGGAGGTCGCCCAGCGTGTAATCTTCGGCCTCGCCGAGGAGCACGTCCAGCGACACCGGCTCCTGGATGCTCTGCAGCAGCGCATTCACCGTGCTCACGGAGAGCGTCGTTTCCGCAGCCAGCTCTTCGGACGTGGGCTGACGGCCCAGCTTATCCGAAAGCTGCATGCTGCTCCGCTCCAGCTTGCCGACCGCGTGGTAAGCGTAGGTGGGGAGGCGGATCATCCGGCTCTGCTTTTCGATCGCGCGCACGATCGCCTGCCGGATCCAATAGGTTGCGTAAGTGGAGAAACGGAAGCCTTTGGTGGGATCGAACTTGTTGATCGCCGCCATCAGGCCGAGGATGCCTTCCTGGACAACGTCTTCGAAGGTCATGCCGCGGCAATTGTAATGCCGGGCGATGCTCACCACGAGGCGGAGGTTCGCCTCGATCATGCGCTCCCGCGCCCCTTCATCGCCGCCACGAATCCTCTGGGTGAGGTCGATTTCCTGGTGAACGGTGAGGAGGGGACCATCCGCCTTGTAATGCCAGGGGGGTAGGCCGTTCTGCTGGAGATGGTGTTCGGCTTCCGGTTCGGTCTGGGGAGTGAGCCCTTCTTCAGAGCTGTACCGGGTTCGCATGCTGCGCCATCCTTTCCGTCCATACTGTAGCACGAGCCGCAACTCGTTCCAAATTGCCTGTAGTAATTCCTTTATTAAGCTGGGCTAATAGATCAAGCCCTTGCTCCAAAGCAAATTTAATGATTGGTCCAGAGAACCGCGACGTACACGCCGGCTCATTGGAAGAAAGAAGGAGGGCCGCGCTAGACGGGAGGGGCCCTGGACAAGTAGATGGCAACAGCAAAATCGAGCAGCCTTCGTGGGTGCTAACCAGGAATCCGACAGGCGCCGTGGGGAAACAGAGGGAATTGCATCTGGGGCGGATAGGCCCGTGAGCGCCCCGCGAGACGGGGCTGCCATGCGGCTGGGATTTCCGACGGAGTTCTCCGGCCGACCCACTCTTACCCCGTGATGCCATGATCTAACCGCAATCCGTGGTACTCTTCTCCCTTCATTTTCGATCTCCTTCTAGAATCACTGCAAGATTATGTTCGAGCGCCTTTTCCTGAACGGCTGTTTCCTCCATCTGGACCCAAACACGCCAGAGCCGCGCGCGCTACTCGTGCGCGACGGGCGGATCGCCGCTTGGTCCACCGACGCGCGGCCTGCCGGCTGGCCGGAAGCGCCTGCGGTAGACCTGGGCGGCCGAACGGTCATCCCCGGGCCCGTGGACGCCCACTGCCATCTCGTCTCCTATGGAATGCTCTGCGCCCAGGAAGCGGACTTGCGCGGCGCCGCCTCACTGGCGGAAGTTGGGCGGCGTCTTCGCACTCACGCCGAAAAGCTCGCACTGCGCCCCGGCGACGGACGGTGGCTGTTGGGGCGGGGATTCGAACAGGACCGGCTGGCCGAGGGACGCTGGCCCAGCCGACACGATCTGGACCAAATCGCGGCACAGATTCCGCTTCGGATCACCCGAGTGTGCGGGCACGCGCTGGTCGCCAACACGGCCGCGCTCCGCAGCGCCGGACTGGACCCCGCCGGCTCCCAGGAAGACGGCTTCCCGGAAGGCGTCCTCACGGAGGAGCGCCAGGGCGCCATCTACCGCGCCGTTCCCGACGCCACCGCCGCCGACTGGCGGGCGGCCGCCCGCCGCGCCTGCGCCGAAGCGGCGCGCGCCGGGTTCGTTGGCGTCCACTCTTTGATGGCCGACGAGCGGGAGGTGCGCGCGCTGATCGATCTTCGCCGTGAGGGGCCGCTGCCGGTCCGCGTCCTCATGCAACTTCCTTACTCCATGCTGGAGCATGCTGCCGGAATCGGGCTGCGAACAGGCTACGGCGGCGACTACCTCTCCATCGGCGCCATTAAGCTGTTTAGCGACGGATCACTCGGAGCGCGTACCGCAGCCCTGCTGGAGCCTTACACCGACGACCCGACTACGGTCGGGGAACTGATCTATCCGCCGGATGAGCTGGCCCGCCGGGTGCAGCGGGTCCACGCCGCCGGCTTCCAGGTCTGCATCCATGCCATTGGCGACCGCGCGATGGAGACCACGCTGGACGCCATCGAATCGGCCGTAAATGTTCACGGACCCTGGTCCTTTCCGCCGCGTATCGAGCATGCCTCACTGGTCAACCCGCGCATCCTGGCGCGGATGCGCTCTCTGGGCGTCGGCGCCGCAATCCAGCCACAGTTCGCCCGGTCCGACTACTGGGCGCCGGAGCGGTTAGGCTCCGACCGGGCGCGCGGCTGTTATGCCTTCCACACCCTTGCGGAGGCGGGTATCCCGCTGGCCGGGAGCACCGATTGTCCCGTAGAGGAGCTGGACGCCATGGCGGCCATCGGCCAGGCGGTAACGAGACCGGAATGGTCTCCCCAGGAATCATTACCACTGGACAGAGTGCTGCGGCTGTTCAGCGAAGGGGCTTACGCCCTGCGCGGCTTCCCGCCCGGAACCGGTCGCCTGGCGCCCGGCCAGGCGGCCGACTTCGTGGTGCTGGAAGCCGATCCGCGCCGCGCGCCGCCTGCGGAGATCGAGCGGATTCCCGTGTTCATGACCGTGGTGGGAGGGGAGACCGCCTCTTCTGCGTCCTGAGCGGAAGTTCTTCGTTCCGGGATGTGTCGGCGAGCGAGACGGCTGTGATAGGATGGTTTTAGGTAAGGTTTAGGTTGGGGCGCGGATGGGTAAAGCGGCAGGTCGCCGACCCGGCTGCACAGGCCGTGAAACGGCGGCACCTGTTGGACAGACCCACCCCCTGTGGCCGGCGCACTCGCCCGGTTGCCAAGGTGTGCGGCAGTTTGTATAATATCAATCAGCGAAGCCGCTCGTGATCCTCACGACGGAGCGTCGTCCTCTCAGCCGACGCCAGCAGGCCGCCCACCTTGCTTTAACGGCCGGCGCCGCACCTGATAAGTGCTGCTTCGCTCAACCAACAATCACACTCGGAGAGCACTCGCCGGTCATCAACGCGCCGCGTATCCTCAACGGCTCGGAAGCTTCCCAACCTGGGGCTGTTCGCAAGCTGTGTCGGGGGTCGTGGGGCGTTGTCCCATTTGCGGAGCGTCTCGAGTAGATTTCGCAAAGCTTCGTTGTTTACACTCCTGGCCCCGCGCGGCCAACCATTGCTGGCGTTCATTACTTACGATTAACAGTAGAGGAGGCGGTGTGAGGAGCTTTATCGATCTCACCGATGAGATGGCGGCCGGACTGATCCGGTCCCGGTACGAAGATATGCCGGACTCGCAGGTCGTGGCCCGCGCCCAGCGCGGCTATGAGGATGCGGCGGAGCATCTACTCTACAAGTACCGGAACCTGGTCCGGTCCAAGGTGAAGTCCTACTTCCTCGTCGGCGCCGAGCGGGAAGACCTGCTCCAGGTGGGGATGATCGGCCTCTGGCAGGCCATCGTCGACTACAAGCCCGCCAAGGCGACCTCGTTCCCCGCTTTTGCCAAGGTCTGTATCCACCGGCACATCATCACCGCCATCAAAGCAGCTACCCGCCAGAAGCAACTCCCCCTCAACACCTCCCTCTCCCTTGAAGTCCCCTCCGAAGACGAAAGCTCCGATTGGAACATGTCGGACATCCTCCAGTCCGACGAGACGTCCGATCCCGAAGAGCTGCTCCTCCAGCGCGAAGACAGCAAAGCCCTCCAGGAAATGCTCCAACAGCTCTTGAGCGAGTTCGAGTGGCGCGTCCTGGCTGGCTACAAGCTCGGCAAGTCGTACCGCGAGATCGCCGACGAGCTGCGCTGTAAGACGAAGTCGGTGGACAACGCCCTGGCGCGGATCAAGCGCAAGGTCTCCACGGTGTCCAGCGAGGGAATCGAAACGGTCGCTTTCGCGCTGGAGTTCTGAGACTCCGCTCCCTCGTGAAGCCCCACGTGTTGCTAAGGCCACCCGCTGCGGTGGCCTTTAGCGCGTCTGCCGCCCAGCCGCTGGCCTTCCTCGACGCGCTCTGCTGTCCGGACGATGGCGCAGACCTGCGCGCCGGGGAGGGAGGACCGGTCTGCGTGCGCTGCAAGCGCGGCTTCCCGGTAGAGGATGGAATCCTCCGCATGCCGCCCCTGGCGGAAGCATGGGACGCCGGGGAGCTGGCCGACATCGAGTCCGAACGCCGCCAGCGCGACCTTGAGGCGCGCCATTACGACCGGCTCCTGGGCCTGCGCCTGCTCTCGCTCTTCGAAATCCCGGCGACGCTCCGGCCGCTCCGGCTCGGCCCGGCGGCCTGCGTGCTGGAAGTCGGCTGCGGGACGGGGCGCTTCACCACCCGCCTCGCCGTCCGCGGCTCGGCAGTCGTGGCGGTCGACCATTCGCTGGCCTCGCTCCAGGTTCTCCGCCGCAAGCTGCGCCCGGAGCACTCCGACCGCGTCTGCCTGGTGCAGGGAAGCGCCACCTGCCTGCCGGTGCGCGCCGGCTGGGCCACCCACGCCCTGGCGTGCCAGATGCTGGAGCACCTGCCCAGCTCCGCCATGCGCGCGCAGGCGGTGGCGGAGCTGTCCCGCGTCCTGGCGCCGGCGGGGCGAGCAGCCGTCTCCGCCTACTGGCACACTCCGGGACTGCGGGGCGTGCTGCGGCGTGAGGGGCGCCACTCCGGCGCCATCTTTTTCCACCGCTTCGACCGCCGGGAGTTCGGGGCGCTGCTGGAGACGGATTTCCATCTTCGCTCCCTCACCGGATTCTTGATCTACATTTTGCTCGCGCACTGCCAAAACAAAGACTAAGCAATTGCGAAAGAGGCTGGGGCGCGGCCGCTGCTGAAACTCCAGCGCGGACCTCGCGCTTCGGGAACCGATTTGCCCCCACCAGCCAGTAATGAGTAAAGACGGCTCCACTCGGCCCATCCCTCATCCTGTCCATCCGCTCTTTCACCTGATGTCGCATATGGAAGAAGCCACCAGCCTGCCCTCCGGCGAGCGTCAAGCCGCCTCCGTCGCCGATCTCCAGTTACCCGCCCCGCGCCGGCAGGCGCGTCGCCGGCCGATCTGGGACACCGCCTTCTGGTCGGTGCTCTTTTTCCTGGTGGCGCAGACCTGGGTCGTGCAGGGCTACAAAGTCTATGGAAGCTGCATGGAGCCGAACCTCTTCACCGGCGAGCGCCTGCTGGGCGTGAAAGGCGGATTGGAGCGGCAGGTTCAGCGCGGCGAGGTGGTGGTGTTCTACCCGCCCTATAAGCCGGACAGCGCGTTCATCAAGCGCGTAATCGGCCTGCCGGGCGAGATGATCGAGATCCGCAACAGCCGTGTCTACGTGGACGGCCGGCCTCTCGATGAGCCGTACCTGCGCCGCACTTGGCACGACGACCGAGCCCCAGAGCGCGTGCCGGCGGGCATGGTGTACGTGCTGGGCGACAACCGCGATAACAGCAACGACAGCCGGATGTGGGGCGAGCTGCCCATCAAGAACATCCAGGCCAAAGCCTGGCTCCGCTACTGGCCGCTCAACCGCTTCGAGTGGATTCGGTAGGCGCCGGCTCCGCTACTCTGTTCAATTGAAAGGTCCCGTCCCCATTCATCGGGGACGGGGCCTTTCTCATGCTTGCCGCGCAGAGGCTCGCCGCCGGCTCCATTGCAGGTGCAGGCGTTCATTGTCGTTCTCCCGAAATACTCCGAATCTGGCGAAGGTAAGCCTCACAAGGCGGACCAACGGGAGAGAGTAGATCATCCGGACGTCAGTCCGCTCTGGAGAAGGAGACCCCAATGACCCCCTGCGCTGATGGAAAATGCTCCGCCTGGAAAGCTGTCCACGACCACCGCTCTAAACCGGGCCCGACGTTGCACGTCACCGGGGAATGCGAGTTCCCGAGGCTGGGCTACCAGGTCGAGTTGAAGCGGGCGACGCCCCAGGGAACCAACCCTACGATCCTGATCCTGGAGCGGGTGGTCACACCGCCGGTGGAAGGCTCCGGCAGCGCATTCGAAACAGTCAAGGTGGAGTACAGCGAGCAGACGGATATCGAATACACCCAGGTTACGATCGTGCCGGACAACGTTACGGTTGATGTCCAGGATCTTCAGTCAGCCTCCCCGCCAGACGCCGAGTACGAAGCAATACCGGCTCCCGGCGTGAGTGGGGCACAAGTGAGGACCACGGGCGGCGCCTGCACAACCACCGCACCGGACGGAGTCGCCCGTGGTCCCCGTTGTAACCGTCTACGTCAAGAAGCACTCCGCCATGCGTAGCCAACCTACGGCTTATTACGCAAGAAGCGGTCGAACCACTCCACGGACGCCTGCCACATCGGCGGGGTGAAGGCGTGCGCCGTGTTCGGAAAGAGGTTCACCTTCAGCCGCTCGGGGGTCTTCGCGTAGAGCGGCGCCAGGGCCTTCACGAACTTCTCCCCGCCGTCCGGCGGCACCTGGCGGTCGTTTGCGCCGCTCTGGAAGGCGATAGCCGGACGGTGGCGATACAGCTCCGGATGCGTCAGCGGATTCCGGCGGTCATAGACGATCTGCGCGTCCTCGTCCGGCTCGCCGGGCGGCTCGAAAGAGCCGGGGCGCATCCAGTCCGGCGTGGCCACGCAAGCCGAAACCGCCTTGATGCGCCGGTCCACGCCAGCGGCGGCCACCGAGATGTCGCCGCCCATTGAGACGCCGCCCATCCCGACTTCCGGTCGCACGCCCAGGTTCTTGATAGCCCAGTCGATGATGATCGGCGTCTCCTCGGCGGTGAGGCCCAGGATCGGCCAGAAGTAGCGGCGGATGTTGCCCCGCACGCGCGACACCAGTTGCGGACGCGTCTCGATCTGGCGCTCGCCGTGCTGGTAGGGGTCCCAGCTCAGCGCCACGTAGCCACGCGAGGCGAGGTCCCGAAGTTGGGGCTCCACCGATTCTTTGCTGCCGCTGAAACCGGTAAGCCAGAGGACGAGATGCGGCTCGCGCTGGCGCGGCTCCTTCTCGCGGAGGTAGAGGATGGGGATCGAACCGATCTGAACGCTTTCCATGGAGAAGATCCGTCTCCGGCGCGCCCAACCAGCGCGCCTTCCGTCGATGCTTGCGCTGCCCTGTTCGCCGTCTTGATGGGATCACCCTATGTGGGCCGGAGACCGGTATCCCTGACGCAGCACAGCCGGGCGACCTTCACTCCGAAAGTCACCCGGCTGCGCGAGTCCCTCGTCCGCTGCGTCGCCGTCCTAGCTGCCCGTAAGTAGCGGCGTCGCCGGCTCCTCCGACACGGGCCGCATCTCCGCCGCGTCGTGCTCCTCCTGGCGGAAGTCGCGCGCCACGGGATTGCCGAGCGGGTCCGGCTGGTCTGGAGAGCTCACGGGCTGGTGCGTCTCGCCGGCCGGCGCGGCGATGCCGTCCGTAGTCCGCGGCCACACGTCCCCCGGATAGTAGCCGGACGAGCCGAAGCCCGCCACCCCCTCGGTTGGGTCCCCAGACTCCGGCCGAACGTAGGCTTTCACTTCATGGTCGCTGTCCGCGTTCCCCTCGATTACCTGGTTAAGCTTGTGAGCTAGATCGTCGCTGGGCTCCATAATCATCTCCCCTTGCTGCATCGACGCTGCGAGTGTACCCCGCTTTCATGAGCGGCAAACAGCGTGCGGCCGGCGTGAGGACAGAGCGCGCCGCCGGGGCTACATTGGAGACGGCAGCGCTTACTGGTGAGAGCGACGGAGGCGGCGCTCGTCTCCGCCTGGGGATCAGGAGCCGAGCGCGGCCTCAATGGCCTGGGCCACCGAGTGGCGGAAGGCGCGCGTGTCGATCGGCTTGGTGATGTAGCCCTGGCAGCCGGCGGCCAGGGCTGCTTCTTCATCGCCCTTCATCGCCTGCGCCGTGAGAGCGACGACGGGGATCTGGGCAGTCGCCTCGTCCGCCTTCAAGAGTCGGGTCGCGGCGAGCCCATCCATGCCCGGCAGGCGGATATCCATCAGCACTAGGTCCGGCGCATCCTGCTTCGCCATCACCAGGCCCGCCTCCGCCGTCTCGGCCTGGATCACGACGTAGCCGGCGACCTCCAGGAGGTCGGTCACCAGCTCCATATTCACCGGGTTGTCTTCGACGACGAGTATCTTCGCGCCTGCCATCGGTCGTCTCCCTGCCCGTTATGCCGAGCATCCGGACCGTTCCAGGGCCCGCATCAGGTCATCCCGGCTCGACTTCGAAACCAGCGCCTGCACCCGGCTTAGCCGCCGCTGGTCGTCTTCCGTAATCTCTTTCGCCGTGAATACCAGGATGGGGATGTCCCGCGCCTTCGGATGGTCGCGCAGCGCCTGCACCACGTCGAAGCCCGTCACCTCCGGCATCAGCAGGTCCAGCACGATCACGTCGGGCAGCTCCGCGATGGCGGTGTCGATTCCCGCGCGCCCTCCGAACGCCCGCAGCACCTGGTAGCCCTGCGGCTGGAGCAGGCTGACCAGCAGCTCCACCGTGGTCGGATCGTCATCCACCACCAGGACGGTGCAGGGAGTGCGGCGCGCGCTGGCCCCCGCCCGCGCTACGGCCTCCACCAACCGGTCGCGGCTCACGGGCTTCACCAGGAAGTCCACCGCGCCCAGCGCCAGGCCCAGTCGCCGGTCTTCCGTCATCGACACGATCACCACCGGAATGTCGCGCGTGGCCGCATCCGATTTGAGATTCGCCAGCAGGCCCCACGCGTCTTTCTTCTGGATGATCACATCCAGCGTAATCGCATACGGCTTCAGCTCGCGCGCCAGCCGCAGGGCCGACTCAGCGTCGAAGGCCTGCGCGACTTCGTAGCCCGCCTCTTCCAGATAATGGCGCAGCAGCTCGCTCGCCTCCCGGTTGTCCTCCACCACCAGCACCGTCGCCCGCGGCCCTGCGTCGGCGGGAGCCTCCTGGCCGGCGAGGCTCGCCGCCGCATCCTGGCCGCCCAGCGGCAGGACAAAATGGAAGACACTGCCCTGCTCTTCACCCTGGCTCTCCACCCAGATCCGGCCGCCGTGCAGCTCCACCAGCTTGCGGGTGAGCGCCAGGCCCAGCCCCGTGCCTTGCTGCTGGCGGGCATAAGAGGCGTCGAGCTGCTCGAACTCGCCGAACACCCGCTCCTGGTCTTCTGGCTTGATCCCGATCCCGTTGTCGATCACCGAAACTTGCAGGAGCGGAGAAAGGGGAGACAGCGTCGCCTCCAGGCCCCGGCCGGTTTTCGCGACCGTCGTCAGGGCGGCCTTTACGCGCACGGCGCCGCCCTCGCGGGTGTACTTGATGGCGTTGCTCAGCAGGTTGTACATAATCTGCTTGAACTTCGCCTGGTCGGCCGTGAGCGTCGGGAGGTCTGGGTCCGGCTCCAGGCGCAGCGTGACCTGCTTCTTGTTCGCCAGCGCCTTGGCAATGGCTTCCACGTCTCGCAGGGCGCTGTCCGGCGCGAACTCGCTCAGCTCCAGCTCCAGCCGGCCCGCTTCCACTTTCGCCAGGTCCAGGATGTCGTTGATGAGCTGCAGCAGGTGCCGGCCGCTGGTGAGGATGTTATTGACATAGCGGCTCTGGCGCGGGTTCAGCTCGCCGAAGGTCTGGTCCGCCAGCACCTCCGAGAAGCCGATGACGGCGTTCAGCGGCGTGCGTAGCTCGTGGCTCATGTTCGCCAGGAACTGGCTCTTGGCATGGTTCGCCGCTAGGGCTTCCTGCTCCGACCGGGCGAGCTGCTGGTTCACGGCCTGGAGGTCCGCCTCCTGCTTCCCGATCTGGCCCAGCATCTCGTTGAACTGATCAATGAGGAACCCGATCTCATCGCTGCCCTTCTTGCTGGCGCGGATAGAGAAGTCGCGGCTGACAGAGACCGTCTTCGCGGTGTTCGCCAGGCCCAGCACCGGCTCGGAGATGACGCGCTGCAGGCGGGACGACACGACGTAGGCCACGCAGAGCGCCACCACCAGCACCAACAGCACGATGCGGACGTAGTTGCGGATGCGGGCGTCGATATCGTCCGTGTCCGACAGAATGGCGATGCTGCCCAGGCGCTCCCCGTCCAGGACGATGGGGCGGCCGAGGACGAGGTCCCGCTCCACGTAACGCTGCCCTGCGGGGGGCGGCTGCGCGATGAGCTGGAGGTCGGGAGAGCCCGGCCGCTCGGGGGAGCCGGAGCGGGCGTAGGTGGCGAATACCTTCCCGTCCGCCGTAAAGATCCGAGCGCCAACGATGCGCGGCTTCGCGCGTAAGGCGGTCAGCGTTTGGGCGGCGGCGCGGTCGTCCTGAAAGCTGATGGCGGCGGTGCAGTTGGCGCCCACCACCTGCGCCAGGGCCGCGAGGTCGTTGACCTTCGCCTCGCGCATCGTCACCACGTCGTTGAGGATGAAGAAGCCGCTCGCCACCAGCAGCGCGACAGTGCTGGTGGCCATGATGATGACCATCAGCTTCTGCCGGATGGAAGCGTTCTGGAAAGGAGTCATCATCCGTCTTCTCCGGCGGGGCGGCGCTATCGCAGGGCGCGACAGGAGAGGCCCTCTATCCATTCGTCGGATAATGGCCCAAAGCCCTGCTAGGAGG